>MDSX01034528.1_pt1 | contig 82003 bp, 103 predicted proteins | sample 811141 | NCBI WGS metagenome assembly MDSX01 (sample SAMN05326642, study PRJNA326480) | marine metagenome | isolation source: seawater | place: Atlantic Ocean: South East | collected 2010 | reverse complement strand
GGTAGGTGCACCTGCATGTGGAGACGTTATGCGTTTACAAATCAAAGTAACAGAAGATGGCATTATTGAAGATGCAAAATTTAAAACATACGGATGCGGCAGTGCTATTGCTAGTTCAAGCATGGTAACAACAATGCTAAAAGGTATGACATTAGATGAAGCACAAGAAATTAAGAACACAACAATAGTTGAAGAACTAGCGTTACCTCCAGTTAAGATTCACTGTAGCGTATTGGCAGAAGATGCCATCAAAGCCGCAGTTAGAGATTACGGTGGTAAGCAAGAAATAAACGCAAAGGCAGTTAGGATAGATTAAATGGATATTCAGTATTTTGAGAAACCGTTCCCCTATGTAATAATTGATAACTTTTTACCTCAAGAGTTATATAATAGAATTAAAGAAAACATGCAACACATGTACGGTGGCTTACAGGCATTACCAGAAGCAGATGAAGTTAGAAATGTCTTTGGTAATGAATTACAGAATATACGCAATAAATTACTTGAGCAGGTGCCGAATGCATCAGACCGAGAAATGACGCCAAATGATTATATCATATGGGCTAACAGACAAATACCATTCGCTAAGTATAAAAATCATATCGATTCACCATGGAAAAGATTGTCTACAGTGTTATATGTTGGAGCATTCAATCAAGGAACACTATTTCACGAAGACGCATCTGAGTTCAGTAGAATTGTTGGGCAAGTAGAATGGAAAGAAAATCGTGCAATGTCGTTTGTTCCATCAACCACTAGTTTTCATTCATATGAAAATACTAGAGAATATCACAGAGATACAGTACTAATCAACATGGGTTCAATAAAAAATGTCAATGAAGCAAAGAACAGCGAAGCCTTCAAACATATTTTTAACCCAAACAATTCATAATGCACGAACAGTTGTTAATGGGCCGCCACCTAGGTCCTGAAATATCGAAAGCTGATATACCAGAATTAAATAATTTACAACAGCTTCCTGAAAAATACCATAAGCATTTCAATATCGATGAAGACTACACTTGGAATGACCTGCTAACACTAGAAATACGTCTAAACAATTATGGTTTTAGGTCTAATGAAGACTATCATTTAGAAAACCAACCTAACGAGGTATGGTGTTTTGGGTGTAGTCATACAATGGGGATTGGATTACCACTTCATCATACATGGCCTCATATACTAGAAAAGCAAATAGATTTTAAAACAAAGAACTTTGGTGTTGCTGGTTCAGGCGCCGATATGGTATGGCGACTAATTGAAAACTGGGTTGAACATTCAAGTCATAACCCTGAACATATATACATATTCGGCTTTCATCATCCTAGATTTTCTGTATATGATGGTGGGCAATATATCAATATAAATGCATCTACTAAAGAAGCCATGACTAAAGATTTAGATGAATCATTGCTAGAAATTATAGATAAGAAATGGAATGAAATAGTACACGAAGATATACCAAAAGAAGAAACTATTATAAAAGAATTTTTAGACAAACATAAAATTAAATACTCAATAGTTAATCCTTCACTCTTATTCAGTATCAGACATAAAAGATACTTAGAAAACTCTGAATTATCACTAGATTTAGGCAATGATATACTGGATATGACTAAATTTCATCATACTTTAGTGCATGGATACACGCCGGGCATTGTAACTGGCGCACATCCTGGGTTGAATTTTCAAAAAGAAGTAGTAAAACATCTATTAAAAACTTGACATATCTCCGAATCGTGATATATTATATACATGATGAAGGAGAAAGTTATGAACAAATTTGTTATCGAAACTGCTATCCGTGAAAACTATGCCGCTCATGATTCAGATTGGGACGGCGAGAGTTCTTATTGGAAGAACAAAGGCGGTAGCACCTATGTTGTTGAAGCCAGCAGTTATGATGAGGCTTCATCTGTTATAGATTTAGTTACATCTTCAAACAATGCATACGAAGAAAACTTCTTTGATTGCTATCAAGTTGAAGATAACTTTGAATCAGAATATGTACAATCACAAAAAGAGTACGATCCAAAAGGTTGGGATACATTATACCTTGATAATGTTATTCGTAAGAATAGCAAAGGCGATTGGTATATGAAACGTGGTTATATCGTTGGTGGATTTCAGGAAGGAACAGAATATGAACATCTTGTTAGTAAGTTTGTTGGTAATGTCGATAACCTTAGTACAGGCGAATGCGTCCTTAAAATTGAAGGCGATACCCGTACAAGTCTAGTTTAAAACTTGACAATATCACGAATCGTGCTATATTAATTAAGTAATCAGAGAGAGGTTCAAATGATTCGTATTTTTAATTCAGCTATCCCCGGAGAACGTTGGTTGTCACTAGATGAAGTAAACATAGTGACACAAAATATTTGTCATGTACATAGTTCACCTTATATCTTATTCGAGCATGAAGATTATCCATTGGGTTCGTTAAAGGCAGAATATAATGGCGAACATTGGTCTTGTGATTTAGACTAAAAACTTGACAAAATAGCGAATCGCTGTATACTATAAGTATAGTTAATCAAAAGAGAGAGAATAATATGTTTAGAATCCCTAGTTTTTATGAAGCAACACCAAGTTTTGAAGATGCTTGGAAGACAATCGAAAGTTTTGGTCGTGGCGATACACTAGAAGGAATGAACGCAATGAACCGTGTTTGGGAAGAGCATTGTGCATCAGGTAATGATGATGATAACTTCTGGGACAACTACGAATATGAAGCAAATGCTTACAATGTAGTGTTCGAAAACATGGGTAAATTGTTTGGAGAGGCGGCTTAAGATGATACGCATTTTTAATAGTGCCTACTACGAAGATACTGGTGCAGAACGTCTAATACCTTTAGAAGAGGCCAGTATTATAGAACAGAAAATTGATGCAAAGGGTCGTCCTTACATATTCTTTGAACATACGGATTATCCATTGGGCGGGCTTCGTGCTTGGTATGATGGTAAGTATTGGCAATGCGATTTAGATTGAGAGGTAACATGAGACATCCAAATAGCCTAGAATTCAATAAAAGCACTATCTTTGGTCTAGCACTAACAGGTGTTATGATTTCACTGAATATATACTTTTTCTTTTAAAGTCTCCTTGTTCATATTGTGAACTAACTGGCCCACTTCTGAGTGGGTCTTTTTTTATAATAAAGATAAATACACATAGCAGTTAATTATAGGTAGAAAAACATGAGATTATACGACTTATTTGAGAACGAAAACAGCAATCTTGTTGTAATATATCCAGGAAGATTTCACCCATTTCACATTGGACATGGGAAAGTATTCAAGTATCTAAAACAACAATATAAAGGTGCACAAGTATTTATTGCATCTTCTGATAAAACGGATAATCATAAGTCTCCCTTTACATTCCAAGAGAAGAAAAAGATGATGCAATTAGCTGGCGTAGACCCTAATTCTATCGTTCAATGTAAAGTTCCTTATGTTGCTACAGAGATTACAGACAGATTTGACCCAGATAAGACCGTAATAGTTTATGCAGTATCAGAGAAAGATATGGCAGAAGACCCTAGATTTAACTTCCCGGACACTGGTATGGCTCTATTAACTAGAGGTGCTAAAAAAGGACAACCTGCTCATATGCAAAAATGGCCTGGGATTGAGAATGCTAAACCATTGCGTGACCATTCATATATTACTACAGTGCCTACATTTAAGTTCGAAATAAGAGGACAAGCAATTAATAGTGCTACTCAAATTCGTGACATGATTGCGAAGGCAGATGAGTCAACACTAGAACAGATTTTACAAGATTTATATAGCAATCCTAATATTCCAAAAGATGTAATGCAATTATTTCAAAATAAATTACAAAAAGGAATTACAAATGAAAATTGGGAAGAGCATTCGTTATATGAGTCTCTTATGGAAGCACAACTAATGCAGGATATGGACGAAGCATTATCACCTGCAATGGCAAGACGAGCCAGAAAGAAAGCATACGCACTCAAAACGATGGCAAAATATCGCAAAGCATCTGAATTAGGTATGGATCCTTCCAAAGTTAACCAAAGACGCAATGAACCAACACACGTAAAAGAAGAAGAAAAAGAAAAAGATTTATTAAAAGGATTTGACCCAAAAACTGCAAGAGCATTAGTTCAGTTGAAAACTAAATATCCGCAGGCAGACAATGTGTTATCGGCTTTATTAGCAGACGTAGAAAAGAATGAAAGAGACGGCGACAAGGCTGACTATAAACAAGAAAAAGAATTATCAAAACTTACTAAGGCAATAGAAGTACTGCAAAAAGAAATACAAGTTTTGAAGTCACAAAAGGGAAAATAAAATGAGATTAGATGAAGTAGAACAACCAATAACTAACGCTCAATTAAATGCTTTAGAAAAGGCATTAGATAATTTGTTTTCTAGTCTCAACATCGATGTAGAATTCACTAGACACTTTATTGATAGAGCAAACGATGACCGTAATGGTCAACAAATCACTATGCCTGAGTTGGTAAATTTGTTTAAAAAAGAATACAAGCGTTGGGGTAAACCAATTGCACAGATGGGTCCTGATGCTGAGGCAGTGATGAAAGACTTAGAAAGTGATATCAATATTCCTTTTGTATTGAAATGGGACAGAGACAATGAAGAACTAGACTTAGTTGCAAAAACTGTCATGCGTAAAAAGAACTTCAAAACATCAAACAAAGAATTTCCAGTAGAGTCCACGGTAGATGTTAGTGAAGATTTTGGTTCAGTCCCTCCGTTAGCAGAATTAATTATTATGGCTGTGTTGGCAAAGACAACAGTTGATGTACTTAAAGGTATGTTTAAGGTTGCAATTACAACTGGTAAAGGTATTAAGAAGTTACGTAGTTTGCAACAAAAAACAAAAAGACTAGGACAGAATATTGCAGATTATGCCTTACCAGAAGATTTTAGTCATCCTGATAAAGCTATATTAAACGTACCAGAAAGATATATGAAGGCGGCATTAGATGCATTACATAGACTTGTAACTTCTAAAGGCAACAGACAAAGTGTAAGTGGATATGCATTTGATATTTCTCGTACCATGCATGGAATAAATGCAAGAGAACTTGCAGACGTATATAATAAGATACACGAATCTAACGAAGATGATTTTTATGTAATCGTAGAATATAATAAAGGTCAGCCTGTTAAACAATCTGATCCTTTGAAAGTATTAGATAACTTAGCCGCACGTAAAGATAATATGCCTTTTCCAATTAAATTTAAAGATAACGAAGAAATTAAAGTTACACCTGAACTTGCGAAAAGATTTACAATGGCGTATTATGATATTGCAAGACCAGAACAAAAAGAAATCATTAAACAATATCTAAGAACTAAAGAAGGCTTTATGAAAATTGTAAAACAAATGCAATTAAACAAGGATAACTTTGGCAAAAATGCAAACGCAAATTTAGCCAGCTTAGATAGAAATATTAAAAATTAGGATTGTTTTAAATGCGCCTAGCTGAATTCAAAATAGAGAAGCCTAAACCAGAAGATACTATGGGTATCACTAGGGACAAAATGCCTCAAGTGAAATCTACAGACTATGATGAATATAAATCTTATCTTAAAAAGAACGGCGTAACTCTAACTTCACAAGTCGTAAGTGCAAAAGATTTAAAACCAATACAAAAAGAATTTTCAGACCAAGGTGTCGAAAGACAACTTACAAAGAACAAAAAATATGACGGCCAGAACCCAAAACCTCTACTAGCAAGTAGTGACAGTTGGATTATAGATGGACATCATCGTTGGTTAGCCGCTTTGAATACAGGTAGAGATATTAATATTTTACGTGCAAATGTTGATGTTCATGAACTTTTATCCTTGACATTAAAGTTTCCTAGTGTATACTTCAAAGATATCTACACAGAGGACGAATCAATGGATATCATAGCAAAGGCAGAACAATTTGCTCAAGAGGCTCACAAAGACCACAAGAGAAAGTACACTGGTGAACCATACTATGTACACTTAGATGAAGTGAGAAATATCGTTAAACAGGCAGGTGGTTCTGTGAATCAACAGTGTGCCGCTTTGTTGCATGATACAGTCGAAGATACAAGTGTTACACCAGCAGATGTAACAAGAGAATTTGGTCCTCAGATTGCGAAACTAGTTGTTGAACTTACTGATGTAAGTAAACCAGAAGACGGTAATAGAAAAGTACGTAAAGGCATAGACAGGGATAAACTTGCAGGTGTTAGTGCAGAAGCACAAACAGTTAAATATGCTGATTTGATAAGCAATGGCAGAGATATCGGCAAGAACGATCCTAAGTTTGCTAAAGTATACCATGCAGAAAAGGCTGACCTGTTAAGAGTTATGAAAAATGGAAAAGCCAGTCTACGAAAAGAAGCTATCAATATGTTACCTGATGAACTTAAAGCAATAGCAAATTCTCAAGTCGAAGAAGAAGTTGAAGTATCGTTACATGGCGATGCTAAAAAAGGTTATGTACTATCTAAGATTGAAGTATCAGGCGATGAACGCAATGCTGGTCAAGGGACCAAAGAAATGCAAAATATCGTTGATAGAATGGATAGAGAAGGCGCCATTATTGCACTAACACCAGATGATGCATTTGGTGGGAACAAGAATAGACTGATTAAGTTTTACAAGCGTTTTGGTTTTGTACCAAACAAAGGTCGCAACAAAGACTTTCGCTTTAGAGAAACAATGATCCGTTATCCACAAACTAATGTAGAAGAAAACTTTGCTGACGGAAGTCTAACAGCACAACAAATGCTGACAAAACTATCAAAAGAAATGCAAGGCACACATACAGGTGCAATGGATCCAAACTCAGATTGGTCAAAGTTTGTTCTATCTCATAAAGGTTTTACACTAAAAGATATACAAGTTGACCAGATACCAACCGCAGTAAAAAGTGATGGAATGAGTCAGGCTAATATTGAAAAATATAAAAAAGCAGACACATCTCAATTTCCACCAATGGTAATAGGCAACGATGGATATCTATTAGATGGTAATCATAGACTTCAAGCATACAAGGCACAAGGTATTAAAACAGTCAAAGCCTACATAGGCGAAGAAGCAGTCAATGAAGCACTGAACACTATGTTATCAGCATTAAGAGAAGAAGCATTGAACGTCAAACCTATCATTACCCAGGCTATCCGTAAGCTAGATAAAGTATTTAAAAAGAATGGATATCAAGTCAGAATAGTAGGCGGTGCAGTAAGAGATATTGCATTAGGTAAAGACCCTAAAGATATTGACTTTGCCTCAGATGCGACACCAGATGAAATGATTGCAATGCTTGATAAGGCAGGCATTAGGCATATTCCTACAGGCATAGAGCATGGTACAATAACTGCGGTGATTGATAATGAAGATTTTGAAATAACAACACTAAGATCCGATACAAACACTGATGGCAGACATGCTGATGTTGAATTTGTACGGTCATGGGAAGAAGATGCTAAACGTAGAGACTTAACATATAACGCAATGTCAATGGACATTGACGGTACGGTGCATGATTACAATGGTGGTATGGACGACTTGCAAGATAAAGTAAGTAGGTTTGTAGGGGATCCGGAAGAAAGAATTAAAGAAGATTATTTGCGTATCTTAAGATACTTTAGATTTCAATCTAAGTTAGATAGTCCAAAGTGGGACGATGATACATTAAATGCAATCAAAGATAATGCAGATGGTATGACAGGTTTATCTGTTGAAAGAATTTGGCAAGAAATGGGCAAATTGTTAATGGGTTCGAGTGCCAAAGAAGCACTTGAATGGATGAACAAGACAGGTGTATCAAGTATGATTGGACTTGAAGGTATCAATCCAGCTAAACTAGGTGAGCCTACAGGACCTATTATTGCACTTGCAAGAATACTAGATAATAGCAATATCGCAAGAGATTGGAAGATGAGTAATTATGATAGAGAAATGTTTGACTTCTTAATCAGACATAAAGGTGAAAACATCAATTCAAAACAAGCCCAAGATATGATTATCAAAGGTGCATCACAAGACCATCTACTTGCATGGGCTAATATGCACGGCAAGAATGATGTATATGATGCAGTACAAGGATTTGAACAACCAGACTTCCCAATCAATGGTAAAGACTTACTGGCAAGAGGACACGTAGCTGGTCCTAATCTTGGTAAGATGATTGCTGATTTAAAAGATGAATGGATGAAATCTAACTATAAACTAAGTAAGGAAGACTTGTTAAATAAAGTTCCAGTTAAAGAAAACACAGTATTAGAAGCAGTAGGCAAGTTTATGACAGGACATAATGTCAAATTTGCTGGCAAGAAGTATGAACAAATTGAAGTTGAAGTCACAGGTGTCGATAATGACAAGAGACTTTATCATATATCTATACTTCATCCGAAAGAACTGTTTGGTAAACAAGTATCTATCTCAGCAAAATTTATGCATCGAGGACCATGGGTAAAAACAGATACGAAAAAGGTTGCAAATTGGGCTGAAAGCAAGTATGATAGTTGGATGAATAAAAAATCATTAGATGAAGATTTCGAAAGACTATTAGAAGATAATACTCCTGATGTATATGTAGACATGGATGGTGTATTGGTTGATTTCTTTAATGAGTGGGCTAGAATTATGAATGTCAAATCATATAGAGATATACCAAAAGAGCAAATAGGTAAAGCACTTAAGAAGATTGTTAATACTCCAAACTTCTGGGAAGATTTACCAACACTAGCAGGTCATAAAGAACTGCTCAACACAATTAAAGCCACAAAAGGCAAATATAAAATATTAAGTTCCCCTCTTGCAAATGATCCAAACGTGGATCCTGGTAAAAGAGAGTGGGTGAGAAAACATTTAAACTTCTTTAAACCAGAGCAAGTTATCATTGACCATAACAAATCAAAATATGCAACTAAGCAAGACGGTACACCGAACTTGTTAATTGATGATTTTGGTAAGAATGTCAAAGGATGGCAATCAGCAGGTGGTATAGCAATTAAACATCACACAACAACTACAGCTAATACAATACAAGCAATTAAAAAAGTATTCAGTAGAAAAGATGTTAAAGAGGCGGCTGGCGTGGGGCGTGTCGTGCCAGGTATAAATACCACAGTTGATGTAGGACCCAATGAAATTACTAAACAAGCTAAAAAGTTTGGTAATGACGTAGATAAGGATGGGAAACCTAACAAGCTACTGCGTACAAAGAAAAAATGAATGAACTAAATCCAAATCTTCATAATTTAAAAAATACAATGTGTTTCAAAAACTGGAACGACATTATAATATCCTTACCTCAAAGAACAGTAAAGTGGTGTTGCAAAACACAACATACGCCTGAGCAAATGAAAGAATTAACATTTGATATAGACACACTTACCGAAGATTTTTTATTTAATCATCCTATACTACAACAACGAAAGTATGACTTAAGTGGAGGCACCCGCAGTGCAGATTGTTCGGGTTGTTGGAGAACAGAAGACGCAGGTGGGGAGAGTGTCAGAACATCATATAACAGTAATTACGATTATCCATGGAGAATGCGTTTACAAAAAGCAGGCAATCATCCAAACATGGCTAAACAATTTCATAGAGATATGATGGAACGTGACAACTTCAAGTTTATTGAAATAGAATTAACAAATAAGTGTAACATGGCGTGTGTGTATTGTTGGGCTGGTTCTAGTACTCGTTGGCAAAAAGAAGTAGGACAGCGTTTTCCGGATACAGATGATGCAATGTTTGATAAGACACTGAATATTTTAAATGATTATTGGGATAAGAAATTAGTAGGACAAGGACATGTTAACTTTAGTTTACTAGGTGGCGAGCCATTTTTTACTGACCATATGTTTAAGTTTATTGAAGACTTTATGATAAACATTAATGATACTCACACTGAAGGACAAATAGTAGTAATTACTGTTACAACAAATTTAAACTTCCCTAAAAAGAAATTCGATAAATTTATTGAACTAGTACATAGAACACCAAATATACGTTACGAAATGCAACTATCAGGTGAAGCATCAAATAAGCAGAGTGAATTAATTAGGTGGGGATTAGATTTTAATAAATGGGATGAAAACTTAGATTTATTTTTTGAGAAGTCAAAGGAAATCGATAACTTAATTATTGGTTTTGGCTGTGCCCACAATAGTTTAAGTCTTCCTTACTTCAAAGATTTTTTAGTGTACCTTAATGATAAAATAAATAAGTATGAATACGATAAGACAATATTAATGCATCAGAATTGGGTAGATAACCCAGTGCATTTGGCAGTAGATTCATTAGAGCCACATCATGCGGATGCAATAGAAGAACAAATAGAATATTTTCAGAATATGTCTGGTAATTTCTATAAAAAACAAAGATATATTAGATTAATGAAGACAATGAAATCACTAGTAGAAAGCGAAGTGCCAGTAGAAACTAAGTTAATAGCACAAAAACAGTTTAAAATATTAGAAGATAGGCGCAAAATCTCATATTCAGAGTGCTTCCCTCACTTCAATGAACTAGTAAATTCCAATTAATTAATTAATTTGATAAATAGTAATATGAAATTAATAGAATTATTAGGTGAAAATTTTAGTGGAGCGTTTGCAGGTGTGGCTATGCCAATGACACCGGGTACGAAAGCTAAGGATGCCAAAACGGCAGTAGACCCATATGGGTATTTGACACCTGGTAAGAAACAAAAGAACTATAAGATGGGTTTTTCTGCTAATGTAGGTAATTTAGTTTACAATAAGCCTGTCAAGAGTCCAATGATTAAGAGAGCAAAATAATGAAACTTACACAATTAACAGAGAGTTTTGTAATCAATAACGATGAGTTTGAAGATTACTTAAACCGTGGTACGGAACAACTCAAAACAGAATTAGAAGGTGGAAAGAATGCCCGTGATGCGGTTCATGATTTAGCCTTAACATTTTCACAACAGCATAATAAGTCTTATGAGGCATATGAACGTATGTCCGATAGTCTAGCGGCTCGTATGCATACACTAGAATTAGGTAATGACCAGGCTCCGGCTATGGATATGCCTGATGAAATCCCATCGATGGATCCAGAAGCACCAAGCGACATGGACATGGCGCCGGATATGGCTCCGGAAGAACCAGCAGATAGTGAAATGGGCGGCATGGATATGAATGTTCCAGACGCAGAGGAAATGCCAAATGATGAAGAAATGGCAGACTATGATGCAGTGATGGCCAATAAGCCAGATGCAGAAGAAAGCATGGAAGAATCAGTAGGATCGCTCACCCAAGATGATTACGATGCAAAAAGAAAAGAATTACAAGACATTCAGTTGGACCCTGAGACAAGCAAAGACCCAGAATTAAAAGCAGAACTTATGCGTAGACTGGCATCACTTAAGGCAGAAGCCAAAGCATCTGGTATCAAAGAAGGTACTATGATTGGTGGACTAATGAAATATGATGGTCAACCAGAAGAAGAATATGCTGAGGCAGTTTCAAAATATAATGAATTCATGGATGAACCACGTGAAGCAAATGACGAAACAACTGATATGGTTATGTCTTTTGTGTTTGATGATGAATTATTAGATGATATGGCCGAAGCACAAGAACAAGGCAACAAAGATGTTAGAGATATCGTTGCTAAAAGAATGGCAGAACTTGGACATGCAAATGAATCAGTTTCAGAAGCAGAAGAACGTCCATACATTTGTTTCCACGCAAAAAAAGGTAAGCATGAATGTCATGCTGATTCATCATATGGTGCGGCCAAGAAAGCGGCGGCACATTGGAAATTAAAATCAACTGCTGGTATTACACCAAAATTAGCAGACGTAGTACACGTTGGTGAAGAATCAGCAATGATTGAAGAAGGTGCAATGGATACTCTAAAGAAAATTGTAGCAGACAAACAAAACATGCCTGTTAAATTTGATGATGGTCAGATGAAAGTAGATTTATTTACTGCATCGGCTGTTACACAAGTTTATGATAAAGTAAACGATGCTAACAGAGAAAAAATTGACAACATGCTAAAAACTAAAGCTGGTATGTTAAAGATTGCCGACTTTGCTATGTCCTCTCTTAAAGAGGGCAAATTAGGGCGACTCGCTAAAGCAGGTGTAGGTATGGCGGCTAAAGCAGGCATGGATAAGAAAACAGCAATTAAAACAGCTAGAGGCATTGAAAAAGGTGTTGCAGTTGGTAAAGCAGTAAAAAATTCACCAATAACAAAAACAATAGGTAAAGGTATCGGTAATGTTGCGAAAGCGGCGGCAGTTGGTATGCAAAACAAACTATCCGGTGTTAGTGGTGGTGCTATCCCAACAAGTAAGAAAAAAGTATTTAATGCAGACGATGTAGCAGACAGAATTGTTAACAATTCGGCTAGAATTGCAATGTCAGAGTACAATGAATTCTACAAAGAACTAGATAAAGCGGCTAAGCAAGGTAAGAAAGCTGGTGATACAATCTCCGTAGGTGGGAAGAAAATCAAACTGAAATCAGCTCCTAAGCCAATGGATCAACTTACAGACTCAGACTTTGCAAAGATTGATGCACTTGCACAGAAAATAGATGAATTAGCGCCGGCGGCGGCTATGGCGGCAAGAGCCGTTGCAAAGCCAGTTATCAAAGCAGTGGCCAAAAAATCAGTACCTGGAAGATTTGTAAGTGCTGTTTTGGGCAAGTAATTCGCAACAAAATTAAAATTAAGTATTGACTTAGAAAATTACTTATGTTATTATAAAGAGTGTCCTAGAAATAGGGCGCTCTTTTTTAACCTAAGGAGGCAACTATATGTCAATCGATACATTAAGTCCAGAAGACAAAGCAAAACTAACACAACTCGTGGATGAAGGTTGTTCGGTTTTACAGGAATGTGAAGACCTTAAAGGTGGTCTACGTGATACAGTTAAAGCAATCGCAGATGAGTTTGATATCAAACCAGGTGTTCTAAATAAAGCGATTAGCCTAGCACATAAGGCAAAACTAACAGAAGCAAAACAAGACTTTGCTGACGTTGAGGAAGTGTTAGAGACTGTAGGACGCACCCTGTAAATGAGTTATGTAGACGCTTATTACAACCGAGATAAAGACATTGTTCAAGTAATAGAACGTGTCGATGGAAAACGTGTCTATAACGATTTCCCTGCATGGAGAACTTTCTATGTGAAAGATCCTCGAGGACAACACTTAAGTATTCACGGAGATAAAGTCCGTGAAGTAAAGTGTAAGCGACTCAAAGACCTACACAAAGAACGAAGAATAAATGCAGGTAAGTCACTATACGAAAGTGATATCAAACCAGAAGTAAGATGCTTGAGTGAGAACTACAACGGTGTGGATTCTCCAAAGCTACATACTGCTTTTTTTGATATTGAAGTAGACTTTGATGCAGATAAGGGATTTGCTCCACCAGAGGATCCCTTTATGCCTATCACTGCAATCACTGTTTATCTACAGTGGTTAGATAAACTTGTAACATTCGCTATCCCTCCTAAACATATGCAAGAGGGAGAAGGACTTGAGGAAGCAGAACGCATTTGTAATCAATTTGATGATACATTTTTATATCTTGATGAAGTAGATATGTTAAATGATTTCATTGCATTGATTGATGATGCAGATGTTTTATCAGGTTGGAACTCAGAAGGTTTCGATATTCCATATACAGTTAGACGTATTACTCGCATGATGAGTAAATCACATACACGTAAACTATGTTTATGGGACTTGCTTCCGCATGAAAGAAAAGTAGTCAAATATGGCAGAGAACAGATTACATATGATTTGTCAGGGCGAATTCACCTAGACTATCTTGAACTTTATCGTAAGTACACATATCATGAAATGCATTCATATTCACTTGATGCTATCGGCGAATACGAACTTGGTGAGAAGAAAATTGCATATGAAGGTACACTAGACCAATTGTATAACAGAGACTTCTATAAGTTTGTTGAATACAACAGACAGGACGTTGCACTTCTTGGTGAAATGGATAAGAAGCTACAATTTATTGATTTGGCAAATGAAATTGCACACGACAATACAGTTAATATCAAAACAACTATGGGTGCAGTTGCAGTTACAGAACAAGCAATCATCAATGAAGCACATAGACGAGGTATGGTTGTCCCAGATAGAAAGAAGCGTGACTGGACAGAAGAAGATATTGAACCAACTGATGCAGAGTTAGAAGCGGCAGAGAAACAGAAAGCCGCAGGCGCCTTTGTTGCAGATCCTAAGAAAGGTATTCAACGATGGGTATCAGGTATTGATATTAACTCACTCTATCCATCTATTATTCGTGCATTGAATATGTCTCCAGAAACTATTGTTGCACAACTCGAACCAACTCTAACAGAAAAAATGATTGGTGATAGAATTGCTGATGGTAGACGAGGTGGTGGCAAAGGCTTTGGTGCGGCACAGGCTTGGGAAGATACGTTTAGTGCAGAAGAATTTAGACTTGTTAATGAAAAAGATAAAACAGAAAAGATTAATCTTGTATTAGAAGAAAATAAAGAAGTCCGAAATGAAATGACAGGTGCAGAGATACACAACCTAGTATTTCAAAGCGACTTGCAATGGGCAATTACTGCCAATGGTACAATTCTAAAGCAAGATGTACAAGGTATCATTCCTAGTTTGCTAGAGCGTTGGTATGCGGAACGTAAAGTATTACAAGCAAACAAGAAAAAAGCTATTGAAGATGGAGATAAAGAAGCTATTACATTCTGGGATAAGCGACAGCTAGTTAAAAAGATTAACTTAAACAGTTTATATGGTGCGATTTTGAATGCTGGTTGTAGATTTTATGACAAGCGTATTGGTCAAAGTACAACATTATCGGGGCGTTGTATTACAAGACATATGGGTGCTAAAACTAATGAAGTAATTGCTGGTACTTATGACTACAAAGGCGATTCCATTATATATGGTGATACAGATAGTATCTATTATTCCATGTATCCTGTATACAAACAAGAGATTGATAACGGTGAAATTGAATGGACTAAAGAAAAAGTTATTGAACTATATGATGAGATTGCAAATCAAGTAAACATAAGTTTCCCTGACTTTATGAAAGAATTCTTTAATGCTCCACGTAAACAAGGTGAGATTATTGCGGCAGGCCGAGAGAACTGTGCAACTATGGGTATCTTCATTAAGAAGAAACGATATGCAATGCTTATCTTTGATGATGAAGGTGTAAGAAAAGATGTAGATGGTAAACCTGGTAAAGTAAAAGCTATGGGTCTCGACTTGAAGCGTTCTGATACTCCTGATTATATGCAAAACTTTTTGAGTGATGTTCTTGTTAGAATTCTAACAGACTGCACAGAACAAGACGTTATCGACATGGTTAAGATATTTAAGAAAGAATTCAGAGCGAAGCCAGGTTGGGAAAAGGGCACTCCTAAACGTGTTAACAATCTTACTATGTATAGAAATAAAGTAAAAAAGATTGCAAAGCAACAAGGTAAAGAATTCAAACTAGAAGGCAATAACAGTAAAAAAGATAAAGTACACTTACCGGGACATGTTAGTGCGGCTTTGAATTGGAATACACTACGTGAGTTACATGGTGACAAATATTCTGTTGAAATTACAGATGGTATGAAGACTATTGTATGTAAACTTAAACCAAACGCTTTGAAAATGACAAGTGTTGCAATTCCAATTGATGAAAAGCGTATACCTGAGTGGTTTCAAGAACTTCCTTTTGATGATGATTTAATGGAATCGACAATTATTGATAAGAAACTAGATAATCTTATTGGTGTTCTTAAGTGGGACTTAAGTGATGCCGATGCGTCTGAGCAATTTACCAATCTGTTTGATTTTTGATATGCACAAAGTAGGAATAGTAGGTTCTAGTTATAGTGTAGGCAATCACCATAACAAAGAGACCGGAAAAAACAATTTAGCATTACCATTTGAAACATGGCTAGAGAAATACACAACAAACATGATGTTTGTTAATTCAGCATGTTCTAGCAAGGGTACTGAACTTTACCTAAATAAGATTGTATACTTAAAAGAAAAACATAACATTGATGTTCTATTAATGGAGTTAGTAAACAATAGGTCAGAATTAAACTTTAAATGTCTTACAGAACCTTATCTAAAGATAAAACATGTCACTGATATGTCCATCATTGAAGATGATGTTTATAGAAACTCTGCATCAGTGTATGAATTTATGAGAGCATTGACACAAGATATGGAAGAAGAATGGTTTTCAAAAACTAGAAAGACTTTTCAGCATTGGAAAGAAACACAAGAACAGATGGCGGCAAATCATATGTCACCAGAGTTTTGGGGTATGTTAGATGTGTATCAGGCAATTAAACTGTGTAAACTATTAGACATAAAAGTTGTGACATGGCATAAGTCATGGGACTTCTATAACTATCCTGGATTCAAATCAATGCTACAGAAATCATTGTATGTAGACTTTGATGGTACAAATGCTCATGATTATTATACAAAGAAATACCCTGATAAAGATATTACATGCGATGGTAATCATTTCAATGATGAAACTAATGAAGAAATGATAAGAGATTTCATTGCACCTAATTTAGAGAGAATAAAATAATGTCATATACTGACTTAATTAATCGTAGAGCGACTAATGAGGCGTCTGATGAATGTTATACACCAGCAGACCAAATAATTCCTCTACTCAAATACTTAGATAAGGATAAAACATACTATGAAGCAACTAGTGAAAAAAGCAGTAGCATTGTTTCCGGACTCAACACGCATGGTTATAATGTTATTGGGTCTGATGGTAGGGATTTCTTTGATTGCACACGGAGTGATGTCTATGATGGTATTATAACCAATCCACCATATAGTAAAAAAGACCAATTCTTAGAGCATTGTTATGCATTAGATAAGCCATTTGCTTTGTTGCTTCCCGTGACAAGTTTTCAGGGAGCAAGACGAGGTAAGATGTTTATGGACAAAGGAATGTCTGCACTTGTGTATAATTATCGTATTGACTTTACCGGAAAAGGTTCGCCTACATTCGGTAATGCTTGGTTTATATGGGGTTTTATGCCTCCAAACCAAATACATTGGGTAGATAATCCAGTAGCAGGAAAAACTAAAAAGGGTATTGACATTGATAGCAAATAGTGTTAATATAGTATTAATAAACCATAAGGAGAAAGAAAATGCAGGATATTTTAAAGGATATTGTTAAGCATACTCATTCGTTAGGTATCATTCAAGCGGCTAAAGTCACTACAGATGATACTGGTACAACGATTGATGCTATGGATGACGATAGAACCGTGGTGTTACGAGGTAAACTACATACACCAGTTAACGAATTCAAAGGCAAGTTTGGTCTTGGTAGGCTAGGCGTACTTAACGGTTATCTAAACTATGAAGGTGAAGATAGAGAAGGTAAATCAGTTAAAGCCGGTGTAGAAGTTGGACATGAGGAACGCAATGGCGAAATGGTCCCTACACAACTATCGTTCTCAATCGAAGGCGCAATGCAATCAACTTATCGTGTAATCGTAAGTGAACTTGTTGATGCACAGATTAAAACAGCAAACTTTAAAGGTGCTAAATGGGACGTTGAAGTTATGCCAACACAAAAAGCAATCAAAGACTTACAATATTTTGCAGGTATTCTAGGAGCATTTGATCCACTATTTACTGTTAAGACAGTAGACGGCGTACTAAAATTCTTTATCGGTGACCGTTCAACAGACAGAGTAGAACTTCCATTCGCACAGAATGTTAACGGTGAACTAAACACTGGTTGGAGTTTTCCTCTATCGACTGTACTTACAATTTTGAAACTTGGTGATACTAGCACAATGAGTGTTAAAATCTCAGACCAAGGTGCAATGATGATTCAAGTAGATAGCGGATTAGGTCTATACGAATATATCTTACCAGCTAAATCAGGTAATTAAAGCGTGAAAGACTTAGGTAAAAATAATCTAAGTTCCGGTTATGCAATCTTTTTGCCGGCTATTTCAAATTTCTATGTTCGTAAAATCTCTCAGCATTATGCGGACAAGACAGATATGTTCCCACCAGAACGTATCCCTAAAGGATTTGAACACGGGTTAGATGGATTAAATATCTTGGATAAAGATAAAGGCTATGTGCATTACGCTCATGGTCTTTACTCCGCAGGGCATGCCAATCTTGATTTAGAAGGTTCTAAAATTGATGATGGTATGGTCGTCAACCGTGATAGAGAAAACACAATATTAGTAGGTGATTCAGGAGGCTATCAAATTGGTAGTGGTGCTTGGAAGCTAGACTGGAGTAATTTCGAAACTGGCGCAGATTGGCAAAAGACACGTTGTAATATTATGACATGGTTAGAAGAATACTGTGATTATAGTATGACACTTGATATTCCTATGTGGGGATATCTTCCGCAATATCGTGATAAAACAGGTCTTAAAACAGCAGATGAATGTTTAGAAAAGACAATCTTTAATCATCAATTTTTTATCGATAACCGTATTCCCGGTAAGACTAAATTTCTCAATACACTACATGGTGCTAATTGGGAAACAAGCGAGAAATGGTACCAAGCAGTTAAAAAGTTCAATGACCCAAAAGTATATGGCGATAGAGCATTTGAAGGCTGGGCTATGGCTGGCGACCATGCCGGTGATGCAGAACTTCTGCTAAGACGATTAATCACAATGCGTGATGATGGTATGTTAGCAGGTGACGATGTTTGGATACATACACTAGGCATTAGTGTTCTCCCGTGGGGTTGTTTCTTAACTGCTATACAGAGACAACTACGAAAACATGTTAATCCAAATATCACTATATCTTTTGATGCGGCCTCTCCATATATAACTGCATCTAAAGGTTTAGCATATGATTATCCCGACTTGAATGGAAACGCTTGGTCTTACAAGACTAAGAAGTTGAACTGGAGACAAGATATTTCTAATCCGGATCAACCTTGGATGTATGATGGGGAAATTGGTTCTCGACTTAATATGAGAGATATCAATTACATGCAACCAGGTATGTTGAATAGAAACAAAAAAGAAGCCAAATCAAGTTGGGATAGTCTATCTTATATATTAATTCAAGCACATAACACAGAGTATCATATCAAAGGTATGCAAGATGCATTACGTAGATTTGACCATGAATATGAAATGTTACATGATAAAATTGATATACACAATATGAACTTAGGCAAAACTAATGTGTTAAGTGATGTTGTGCCTGATACAGTATTGTACTTTGCAAAATTTGTTGAAGAATTATTTGTATCAGATAATCCAATGGACATGCTAAGTGACTTCAAAGCATTTTTACGCAAATGTCAAGGATCACGTGTTCAAAATATATCTACAACTCCAGATTTTATGGAGTTTGAAGATGCAAATACAAAGACAGATGAGTTTGTAGAAGCAGTCAAAGGTAAACGTAAAGAGTACGATACACCTGATACTGTATCAGACTTGTTTAGCTAATTTAATCAAGGAGGAAATAATGGCATCAGGACAAAGAGCATTCGCTAAAAAGAAAGGGCGCCGGTTAGAAAAACTCAGAGAGGTACATCGGGCACTTGACAAACAAATAGAAAAAGATTATAATAAGTACCAAGATGTTCAGGTTAAGAAAGTAGAAAAAATGAGACTTAAAGAAGAAATTGTAGCACTTGAAAAAGAACAAGAGCAACTAAATGACCAATAGAAAAGGTTATTACGACTTTATGTTAGATGAAAGTAGAAAGGCAAATATGGTAGACGATATTAAAAAACAAAAACAAAATGCAACAAGATGGATTTGGGTTACGTTCCAGAAAGAAGGTATACACAAATATCCAGCGGCACTTGATGACCCTGCGTTAGCAACTGGCGATGAGTATGATGTTAGTTTTCTAGGATATCCTCATCGACATATCTTTCATTTTCGTGTAGCAATTACAGTCACGCACAACGACAGGGATATTGAATTTATTCAATTCAAACGTTGGTTAGAGAAACTATATGCAGAGAAAACTTTAGAACTAGATTATAAATCATGTGAAATGATGAGTGATGATTTGTTTGATAAGATTGCAGAGAAATATCCAGGTCGTAGTGTTAAAATTGAAGTATCCGAAGATGGAGAAAATGGGGCGTTGATTGAGTATGACACCTGATTACAAAGAATTAATAACACAGGATATACAGGATATGGTCCGAGTTATACCGGATCATCCTAAACCTGGTATTATGTACCAAGATATGGCAAGTATTTTTAATACGGCACAAGGCTTATCTAAGGTAATGACATTGATTCAGGATTGGTTATATGAAACAGAAATTGCATATAACTATAATCGCATAGTTGGATTAGATGCACGTGGATTCCCACTAGCAGGAGCCCTTAGTGCAGAAATGCATAGACCATTTGCGATGGCAAGAAAAAAAGGTAAGCTACCAGGCGAAACTATTTTTACAGAATACGAACTTGAATACGGTACGGACGAACTACACCTACAAACTGATTCAGTGTTAGAAGGCGACCGTGTTCTAGTACTTGATGATGTTATTGCAACCGGTGGAACACTGGAAGCAGTAACGTCATTGATTACACGACTAGGCGGAGAGACTATAGGAATAGCAAGTATTATGGACTTGACTTTCTTAGGTGGTTCTGCTAAACTAAAATCTCAAGGGTACGAAGTTTATAGTATCCTAAAGGAGTAATGAATGATATATCTTGTAGATTTGGAAAGTGTTGAATCCCGCTACACTAAGCAATGGAAAACACATTTCCCAACTGTTCTAAAAAACAACGGACTGAATGTGACGGTGATAGACGGCCCTAGTGCAGGTATTCCCGAAGCCACTACACCCGGTGCTTTTTTGAATTTCGGTGGTACTAACATCTACAAGGCGGCACAGATTACAAAAATTTCACAACTGTTTTGTGAAGGCAAAATTAAAGATGGTGATTATTTCTTGTACACTGATGCTTGGAACCCAACAGTTATCCAATTAAAATATATGGCTGAACTGTTGGGTATTGATATCCGGATTGGGGGTATGTGGCATGCGGGTTCGTATGACCCTCAAGACTTTTTAGGTAGATTAATAGGGAACCGTCCATGGGTTCGAAATGCTGAAATGTCAATGTATGAATGTTTCGATGATAACTTCTTTGCAACTAGATTTCATATTGACCTTTTTACCCAGACATTTTTTGAAGACGATAGGGATATCGACCGGCAACTCCTTCACTCTATACGACAAGTGGGTTGGCCTATGGAATATATAGAAAGCGAATTAGCAGACTATAAGGGTATGGCAAAAGAGGATACTATTTTATTTCCTCACAGGTTAGCGCCTGAAAAGCAACCAGAAGTTTTTGACTATCTTGCAGAGCAAATGCCCGAATTTAATTGGGTGAAGTGTCAAGAACTTAATTTATCGAAAGAAGAATACCACACGATGCTTGGTAAGGCAAAGATGGTGTTTAGTGCTAACTTACAAGAAACTTTAGGTATATCTGTATTTGAAGGACTTGTAGTTGGTGCTATCCCATTGGTACCAGATAGACTATCATATACAGAAATGTGGTCTGATACGTTCAAATATCCTAGCGAATGGACAACTAGTTTAGATGCAGTAAAAGAAAACATAGAACAAATTAAGACACATATTCGTATCTTAATGAATAAAAACTCTGACATGCAAGATGCAATGTCAAAAGAAATTGAAAATGTAAGAAACTTTTACTCTGTTGATAATCTAGTTAAAGAATTGCATAAATACAGTTGATAGTGGGTCTCCCACTCGCTATCACTTTATGGGAGAATACAACATGGCAAGATATAGAACATTGATTATGAATAACACAGGGCTTGGTCCAAAGGTTAAAGTAAGACGTTCAATCGATATGCGTGAAATGGCAGACTTTGGTAGTATTACGGAATCAACGCAAGACTTACCAACAGCTGGCGCAACACATAGAGGCGACACTTTAGGCTCAACATCAGGCACAAGAGGTTATGTTAATCTTTCAACAGTTAATGACTTGGTTGTTGTTGATACACAAGACATGGGTTCTATCACAGAAACAGCTAGAACTGGACTTGGATACAATGACGAACCATATCAATATTAATTTATTTTAAATTAGCTATTGACATTACAGACCCACTCGTATATAATAGTATTGTATATGGGTGGGTTTTCCACCATACACAACAATATAGATAAGGAACATAGTATAAATGAAAAAGACTTCCGAAATATTAAAGGCACGTTTAGATGCCTCGGGCACTCGTTATTGGGCAGGAGATAATATATCAAATATTATCGAAGAAGGTGATAAGGAAAAACTCATCGAAGAACTTACAGAAAAGTTTGAAGGTGTGTTAGACAGTTTAGTAATAGATAGAGATACAGATCCAAATTCAATGGATACTGGCAGACGTTTAGCTAAGATGTATGTTTATGAATTGATGGCAGGTAGGTATGAATTACCCCCTCCGGCAACTGCATTTCCAAATGAACCAGATAATGTAACAGGTGACAAATACGAAGGTATGCTAGTTGTTCGTTCAGAACTAAAAAGTTTATGTTCGCATCATCATCAACCAGTGGCAGGCGTTGCATATATTGGTATTATTGCCGCAGATAAACTTATTGGATTATCTAAATATACACGTATTGCACAGTGGTGTGCTAGACGTGGGACATTGCAAGAACAATTAGCAATGGATATCAATAGAGAAATCCGAAAAGCTACAGGTAGTGAAGACGTAGGTGTTTATATTCAAGCAACACATGGTTGTTGTGAAAATAGAGGCATTATGGCACATAGTTCTCTTACACAAACAACTGTTCTCAAAGGTTCTTTTTTTGAGAATGCACATGTGAAAACAGAATTTATGGACAACGTTAAACTGCAACAGGAGTTTGCACCAAGATGATTGGTTCACCAGTATTTGAAAAAGGGTATCCTAGCCATGAAGCAGTTAATCGTAAGCCTGCTATGAAGTTAAGATATTCAGAAGCATTCTATTCTGTACAAGGCGAAGGCAAGTTTGTAGGGGTACCTAGTGTATTTTTGCGTACTTTCGGTTGTAATTTACGTTGTCAAAACTTTGGTCTTGAACGAGGCAGAGAGAAGACACGTTATAATCCAGAAGTAGAACAATTAATTAAAGATGGTGTGCATGAAACTACGAAAAAATTTGAAGACTTGCCTATCATACATACAGGATGCGATACTTATGCAAGTATCTATCCAGAGTTTAAGCATTTAGTAATGGACAAAACTATTGATGAAGTAGTAGAACATTTATTATCGCTTACTCCAGAAGGCAAATGGACTCAAGATAATGGACAAGACATTCATTTAATTTTAACAGGAGGCGAACCGTTGTTGGCGTGGCAACGATTGTACGTAGAACTATTTGAACATCCACGCATGAAGGATCTAAAGAATGTCACATTTGAAACAAACACTACACAAGCATTACACAACGAGTTATTTGACTATCTCACAGACAATGACCGCATTAAAGTCACATGGAGTTGTTCGCCTAAGCTATCCGTTTCTGGAGAATCTTGGGATACTGCTATTAAGCCTGATGTGGCTCATGAGTATGCTCTTGTTGATGGTAGCGATATCTATCTCAAATTTGTTGTTGCTGATGCTATTGATGTTGATGAAGTGCATAAAGCTGTTGAACTATACAGGAAAGCAGGCGTTGAATGTCCTGTCTATTGCATGCCAATGGGCGGTAGAAGTGAAGGATATGATTTTACAGTCAAACAGGTGGCACAACTTTGCATGGAGAAAGGGTGGCGTTTCACGCCCAGATTACACATCAACTTATTCGGAAACGCATGGGGTACGTGATGATGGTACTGCATCTAGGTATGACGATTTGGGCAATGATGCTACAGTGTCTAAAAATATTGAACAAAGAATTAGGGAAGCTGGACATTAAATGGGGATAAAGGCAGGAAAAGTTTGGGGCAATACAGAACTAATTCATGCTAATGGTGTATTAGAATTTCACCGTATCGAATTTAAAAAAGGATACAAATGCAGTGAACACGAACATCAGTTTAAATGGAATGGTTTCTTTGTGGAGTCAGGAAAAATGATTGTTAGAGTTTGGCAAGATGACCAAGGACTAGTTGATGAAACTATTCTCAAAGCAGGAGACTTTACACAAGTAAAGCCCGGTAAGGTTCATCAATTTGAAGGACTTGAAGATGGTGTAGCATTTGAATTGTATTGGGCAGAATTCAATCATGATGATATTCAACGTAACACAGTAGGTAGTGCAGTATGAGAATTATAGCAGGACCTTGTCAACACGAATCACTAGAGCAAAGTTTAGAGATTGCTAAAGAGTGCAAACGTGTATGCGGCAAACTTGGTATTGAGTATTACTTCAAAGCAAGTTATGATAAAGCAAACCGTAGTGATGCTCAAAGCATACGTGGTGTTGGAATAAATGCAACACTAAATGATTTCATATCACTAAAAGATACTTTAGATATAAAGACATTAACTGATGTACATGATTACGTACAAGTTAGTCGCATTGAAAGAGAATTTAAATATGCAGTTGATGTATATCAAGTACCTGCATTCTTATGTAGACAAACAGACTTAATCAAAGCCGTGTGTGCTACAGACAAAATAGTTAATATTAAAAAAGGGCAGTTTATGGCACCTTGGGATATGAAGGGTGTATTAAGTAAATGTGAAGGTGCAAAAGAAGTCTGGTTGACAGAAAGAGGTACTAGTTTTGGATATAATAATTTGATTGTAGATTATACTGGTCTCCAGTACATGCTTGATACTTATGATAACATTGTCTTTGACGCTACTCACTCAGTACAAAAGCCAGGTCATATGAGTGGTGGTGATAGAAGATATGTTCCCGGACTTTGTCGGGCTACTTCGGCTTTAGGTGTATCTAACTTTTTCTTAGAAGTACATCCTGACCCAGATAACTCACCAAGTGATGGTCTTAATATGATTCACTTAGAAGATTTTGAGGAGGTAGTACATGGTATCGTCAGCTATTCTTATACCGGCTAGATATGGTAGTAAAAGATTTGAAGGTAAGCCATTAGCAATGCTAGATGGTGTTCCGATGATAAAACGTGTGTATGATAAATGTATTGAGAGTGGTCTTGATACATACGTTCTTACAGATGATATGCGTATCTATGAAATGTTTGATTACAATAGATGTTGGATTGAAGAAGAAAGCACAGTATCATATGCAAACGGAACTGAAAGGTGTGCTGGTGCATTAAAATGGAATGCTTTAAATAAGTATGACCAGTTTATTAATGTACAGGGCGATATGCCTGATGTAACACAACATATGATAGAAAAAACTGAATGGCATTTACGACACTATCCAATAACTACCATGTGGACAGAAGCAGAAACAAAAGTAAGAGTAAATACAAACCAAGTTAAAGTAATAACAGCAGGCGATAAAGCGTTATGGTTTGGTAGAGGATTTACTTATGGTAATCATCACTTAGGTATCTATGGATATAAACGTAATGCGTTAGATATGTATTCAGGTTTACCTATAACAAGAGAAGAATACAATGAAGGTCTTGAGCAATTAAGATGGTTAAAAGCTGGTTGGGATATAGGTATTCTACATACTGACTTTGATGGTGTAGAAATTAATACACCTGATGATATCGAAACTTGGCAGAAGAATAGACTACACTAAATGGAGAAAGAAAAAGAAAATGAATAATTATATTTTTACAAGCGAGAGTGTTAGCGATGGACATCCTGACAAAATTGCAGACCAAATTAGCGATGCACTAGTAGATGAAGGATTATTTAATGGTGACGAAACAACACGTGTGGCTATTGAAACACTTGTAACTACTAACCACGTAACGTTAGCAGGCGAAGTAAAGAACTTTAATGTAACAGATGCAAGAGTAGAACATGTTGTACGTAACGTAATTAAAAAAATTGGTTATGAACAAGCCGGATTTCACTGGAACAAAGTAAAAATATACAATGAAATTCATGCACAAAGTGGCGATATTGGTTTAGGTACTGATGATTTTGGTGCTGGAGACCAAGGGTTAATGTTTGGATATGCATGTAATCACACAGATAGCATGATGCCTGCTCCAATACATTACGCACATGAGATACTTAAAGACCTCAAAGAAAAACGAAACACTGCTTATAAATTTTTATTACCAGATGCAAAATCGCAAGTAAGTTTACAATATGAAGGTGGTAAAGTAAAACGTGCTGACCAGATTGTTGTAAGTACACAGCATACCGAGGGGTCTGAACAACTTCTTAAAAGTACAGTTGGTGAAGCAGTTAATAATGTAATGGGAGATTTAATTGATAAAGATACTATATGGCATATCAATCCTACTGGCAAGTTTGTTATTGGTGGCCCTGACGGTGATACAGGACTCACCGGACGCAAAATTATCGTGGATACCTATGGGGGTTTTGCTCCTCACGGCGGTGGTGCTTTTAGTGGAAAAGATCCTACGAAAGTAGATAGGTCAGCGGCATATATGGCACGTTGGTTAGCTAAGAACGTAGTAGCAGATGAAATGGCAGATTGGTGTCAGATACAACTATCATATGCTATTGGTGTAAAAGAACCTACTAGCATTTATGTAGATAGTAATGGACACAATCGCAGTATTCAAAAGTTTATCGAAAATAATATTGACCTAACACCTAAAGGTATTATTGATAGATTTGGTTTATTTGATTTTTATAAGTATAGTGAGAACTGCACGTATGGACACTTTGGTGACAAGAATGTCCCATGGGAACAAATAGGGTGGAACGGTGTACAGAATGAAGATGCAGATGCATTAGAAGCCGAAATTAATAGAGGATGCTAAAATATGTTTTATAAAACTAATGAAGAAATTTTAGGAATTACAGTTACAGAATTCGTTGATGAATGGTATGAGAAACAAGATTATATTCTTGTCGATATCAGAGATACAGAAGAACGTAAAAGTGCAGGAGTTGTTAAACAAACGTTTAACATTTCAATGTATGAAATACCTGACCAAATTGAAATGGCGCCTACACATATTGTGTGTTTGATTTTATGCCAAGACAGTACAAAGTCAGAGCAAGTAACAAAGTATCTTAAGAATAATGGATATAAGAATATGCTTTATATCAAGGGAGGGATTGACGAATTAATACAGGCAGTGCCTGAATTGAAAGGATAATAATTATGGATATAATGAAACCAAATACTTGGTTCAAGTCAGAAGAAGAAACTGATAGAATACAAGCGAAAAAACTAAGTAACGAAAAAGAACGTGACATTGCATTAGCTGGTCTTGATTTAAAATATGGCCATATTACAAACAACGACCATGATAAAAAAGTTGCTACTTTGAACGGAGAGCCTTGGGTTAAAGTATTAAAGATGGAACTTGAACTTAATAAACCCGGTTCAGGGTTCTTTGAGATTGACTTTAACGAAGACTTTGTAGAGTATCTTGCCAATAGTGGATATGAAGGTTCTGACAATGATAGTATTGTTGACAACTGGTTCAATGATTTATGTAAGAACATTGTAATGGAAGGACTTGAAGATGATGAAGGTACTACTAAAAGTGCAGACACTAAAAGCAAAGATGGTGTAATCATTCAAAGACTAAAAACCGGTGATGACACTGCCGAATACTCTTGACAAGTAACACAAAGTGTGTTATTCTAGTACTGTATATAAAACTAAGAGGATCTACTAATGGCTACATTTATTCTTGTTGATAGTTTCAACATGTTTCACAGAGCAAAACACGTGGCAATGCGTGGTGCTAATGTCGATATGAAAATCGGTATGGCTTTTCACATTATGATGTCAAGCGTCAAAATGTGTTATAACAAATTCAATGCCGACCATGCAGTATTTTGTTTAGAAGGACGTAGTTGGCGTAAAGACTTTTACACGCCGTATAAAGCTAATCGCAAGATTGCACGTGAGGCATTATCAGTACGTGAACAAGAAGAAAATCAAATCATGTTTGATGCGTATGATGATATGATTGGTTTCTTAAATGAAAAGACTAATTGTACTATGTTACATAATAAACAAGCAGAAGCAGATGATATGATTGCTTTGTTTATTGAGTCACATCCAAACGATGAGCATATTATCGTATCAAGTGACAGTGATTATATGCAACTAGTTACAGACAATGTAAAGATTTATGATGGTGTACAAAATCGTATCATTACTAAAGAAGGATTCTTTAAAGATGATAAGAACATGACACCAATGAAAGATAAAAAGACTAAAGAAATTCTCCCTGCTCCAGACCCTGAATGGTTACTGTTTGAGAAATGTATTCGTGGTGATACATCGGATAATATCTTTAGTGCATACCCTGGTGTACGTAAGAAGGGTTCACGTAATAAGACGGGCATGATTGAAGCATTTGAAGATAAAGCAACGGGTGGTTTTAATTGGAATAACTTCATGTTACAGAAATGGACTGACCATCATGGTGATGAGCATACGGTACGTGAAGACTATGAACGCAATGTAAAACTGATTGACTTAACTGCACAACCTACAGAGTTAAAAGTAGATTTTGTAGAGACCATAGCAGAAGCAAGTAAGCCTAAGAATATCAATGGTGTCGGTATTAACTTTCTAAAGTGGTGTGGTATCTGGGACTTACAGAACTTATCTAAAGCGCCAGATGAAATGGCCGCTATCTTAAACAAATCATATCCTCACGGATAATATAATGAATATAACTAATGAAGACATTGAGGCATTCAAGAACATGAACCGCAAATATATATTTGATGTTGATGGGACCTTAACACCTAGTAGGGGTAAAATAGATCCAGCGTTCCTAAATTTTTTCAATGAATTCATAAAAGAAAATAAAGTATACTTAGCCACAGGAAGTGATGCACCAAAAACTATTGAACAAATAGGACAAGACTTATTTAACTCAGTAGAAAGAGTATATAATTGTAGCGGTAATTCAGTATGGGAAAACGGCATTAACATATATAACAACGATTGGGTATTGGCAAAAGTACCTCAGTTGTTTTTAGATAGAGAGTTATTCCAAAGTGAATTTACTATTAGAACTGGCAATCATTTTGATGCAAGGCCAGGTCTAATGAATTTTAGTGTTGTTGGCAGGGGTGCAACAGCAGAACAAAGAGAAGAATATGTAAAGTATGATACTGAAACAAAAGAACGTTGGACTATCGCAAAGAAATTCAACGATAATTTTATAATTTCAGAGAAAGTAGTAGCCCAAGTAGCCGGTGAGACAGGGCTAGATATTATGCCAGTAGGCAAAGGAAAACAGCAAATCATTAAAGATTTTGATGTTTTAGATGAAATCATCTTTATAGGCGATAAGACTATGCATGGCGGTAACGATTATGATATATCAGAAGCAGTGAAGCTATTGGTAAATGGAAAGAGTTATCAAGTAGAAAGCTATAAAGATACTTGGGAAATATTAAAAGGAAAAGAAAATGTTTAGATTTTTCACAGAAAAGAAATGGGCCTTATGGGCCTGGGTAGGGTCAGCATTAATCCTATCATCACTCTGGATACAAGTTGAGATTGATGTTAAGATTAACGAATGGTTTGGCCAATTTTATGATATGATTCAGAAGGCATTGGCAACACCCAATGCTATCACCATCGGTGAGTATTGGGCTAGTTTAGGAACGTTTATCTATCTAGCAATGATATATGTTGCTATTGCAGTGCTAGTAAGTTATTTTACAGCACATTATCTATTCAGATGGCGTACAGCAATGGTAGAATGGTATCATTCAGTATATGATAAAGCTAGAACTATTGAGGGTGCCGCACAAAGGGTACAAGAAGATACTATTAAATTCAGTAGAATTATGGAAGGTTTGGGTACAAGTTTTATTGAATCGATTATGGTTCTAGTACAGTTTGTTCCTATTCTATTAGGACTATCAGTTGGTATTCCTATCTTCTTCTTTGGTGATTGGCAGTACGGACTTGTAACAGGTGCTATTGTTTGGTCAGTAGGTGGAACATTATTCTTAATCGCACTAGGTTGGTTACTACGACTTGTGGGTGTAGAATATGACTTACAAAAGAAAGAAGCCGCATATCGAAAGATACTTGTTATTGCAGAAGATGATGAGACAGTAAGACCAAAAACAATTAATGAATTGTTTGAAGGTGTTCGTAGTATTCACTTTAAGTCTTATTTGCGTTATTTGTATTTTAATGTAGGACGTATTACATACTTACAAGCAAACGTACTAAGTGCTTATGTATTCTTAGCACCGGCTATAGTAGCAGGTGTAGTAACACTTGGTGTAATGCAACAGATTATTCGGGCATTCGGTAGAGTAGAAGGGTCACTGCAATATCTATTTAAAGCATGGCCAACACTTATTGAGTTAATGAGTGTATTCAAACGTTTAAGAGAATTTGAGCGTCAAATTAACGAAAAGTAAAAAAAATGGACAGACGAAAAGGATAAATACATTTGTACGAAGTTAATCTTTGTACAAATGGTTTCAATAGGTATTATATGTATACAACAGAAATTATAAAAGATAAGTTTTGGATCCTAGAAGATGCTGGTGTTAAACTTGGCACTATTAGGAAAGGGGACAGTGATGCTAACTTTGAAGTAATCACGAGGAACAAAGGTGTTGACTACCTAGACCTCGATGCTCTAACTACAAAGTATGGCAAAACTATCCTTACACCAAAACTTGTTAAGAAGATTGAAAGTGTAGAGTACGGAAAGGCACTAGACGAAGTTGAAGGTTATCCGTGTAAACACAAGGCATGTAACTCAGGTATGCAAACTGTTCAAGGAAAACAGATACCTGTATATACAAAAAGTGACACTAGTAAAACATTTTATGCGGCTGGTTATTATGGATTGCATTTTAGTGGAGTATGGAGAAATACTTACTGTGTCAAACTAGAAACATTGGATAATTATGAATTCGTCGGTCCGTTCAAGACCAAATCCGAACTTGAAGCAGAGGTACTAAAGGCTAGTAAACAAGATTAATGTATAAAAACTTAAAAGATTTCATTGCTATTGTAAATAGGGCAAATTTACGAGGCGAGACAAGTATTCGTTTGTCAATAGACATTGCAAACGGCGTTGAAAGTGAGTTAGCACAACTTCTACTAGAATTAAAAGAGAGTGATAAGGATAAGAACATAACACTAGACGGAGGACAATTCCAATCATAATAAAGGAGAATCTTTATGATTCTAATGATGAAGAAGTTGTTAAAGTGGTCAGGGTTATTATTAGTGGCAGTGGTGTTTTCATTTGTTACTAATTCATATGTAAGAGAGATACAAGAATCCATACATAAAGGAATAGGCTGGTCATACGACCAGTTTGGACGAGATACAGGTGATTTTCTGTATGACCTTAATGGTGTCGTATTCAATGGCAAGGGATTCGATGGTGAACGTGACATTAAACACGCAATCAACCGTAGCTATAAGAGTATCGTACAGGTAAAACTCATGCCATCAGATAATGCATTTGTGCAAAATCTAGGTGGGCAGGGCACGGGCTTCTTTGCCAAAGTAACAGATAAACATGCTTACATTGTAACAAACTATCATGTTATAGAACGCAAAGCAGAACTTCCATTAAATCTTAAACTTCAAATAAACACTGCAACTGAATGGTGGCCGTATGACGGTGAAATCATTGGGTTTGATCCAGTTGCCGATATTGCAGTTATTAAAATTGAAAAGAAAGATAATGAAGAATGGGAAGCATTAGAATTTATAGAAGATTCCAGAAAAGATATAACAGAAGGTGATCCAGTTGTTGTCATTGGTCACGGAATGTCTTTACCATATACTGCGAGTGTAGGTGCAATTACATATGTCAATAGATTTGGTACTGGTCCTTATACATTACATCTACAAGTAGATGCAGTTGTCAATCAAGGCAATAGTGGAGGTCCTGTTATAACTACAGACGGCAAAGTTGCAGGTGTTATACTAAGTATTTTGTCACCAGGTAGAGCAATACCAGGATGGGATGGTGTTGGATTAGCTGTTCAATCTGAGATTGCCCAACGTGCAATGAATTACATTTTAGAAACTCATATTTCAGACATAGTTGATTGGGTACCATATGCCGAACTTCCTTTTACATTTAAAATATATACATATGAAGAATTAAAAGAAATGGAAATGTTAGATTTGCCTAGAGAGGACAGGCATATGATGTATGCATTCATGGATGATAATGAAGATACGTCAGCCTATGAAGCTGGATTGCGTACTGGTGATTTCTTTTTAGAGATAAATGGTAAAAAAGTATACGGACCTATGAATATTATGCAAGAAGGCCTGCATTCGTTTCCGGGCGAAACAATGACGCTTAAAGTTAAGCGTGGTGATGAATTTACTGGGTACGAAGAACTTGAATTTAGTTTTATACTTACTGAAAAAGACAGAGTAGAATTACAAGGCTGGCTTGACCAAAGAAACACACCAAAAGGAAAGTAACGTATAAATATATTAACTACGTATATATATTCAGAGATTTTGATAAATACATGTAGTAATAATTAACAAGGATTTCATATGGCAAGACCTAAACCTACAATTCTACTTGAGCATACGGATAACAAAACATATCGTAGTGAGCAAGTCCTAAAAGCAGATGCCGTGTATGCGGTATTCCACAAAGGAGTTGCAATAAATCTACGTAGCTTGAACTCATTAGTTAATTTCCCAGGACCAAAATATAAAAAAGTATCGTTCTCTAATCCAGGACATGCTATCAATCTGGCACAGAGACTAAACAGTTTATTTCGTTGTGATGATTTTGAAGTTTTTGTCTTGACTAAGGGCGAAAAACTTGAGTTAGACTAAATGTTAAATGTTAAAAGATGAACTAATAAAGTATCTGAATGATAACACTAAAGGTCGAAAAGCAGGCCGCAAAGAGTTTCGCACAAATGATATTTTCATTAGTTCTTCTGAAAATGATAAGAACTTTAGATTAACATCATTTGGTGCTGGTATACTAAAGTCACATTTCAAAGAGTATGTAATTAAAAATACTAATTCAGTTGGTATTCATCTTAAGATTGACCAAACGGGTAAGATGATTCTTGTTTTGGACCGATACCTTAACAGTCCATATATCCTTACTAACCATAGATTACGAGTGTTTGAGGAAAGCATAGCCGCAGAGATATCCTTGCTTGGATTACAAGACTGGGTTGAACAAAAACACACCATATATGGCATTTCCAATATAATTTAAAAAAACTTCATTTATTTGGGTCAAAAAACTTGACAGAATCACGAATCGTGCTATTATATAGTTAATGATACAAAACAAAGGAAATGAAAATATGTCTGCACAAGTTTCAATGAATGATATGGATGTACGAATTGTACGTCCGAGTGATATTAAAGCTGAAATTAATTATGCTTTTAATCGTCAACGACCCGTCTTTATTTGGGGTCCTCCGGGAGTAGGTAAATCTGAGATTGTTGATTCAATCACACAAGAGCGTTCAGGTTATATGATTGACTTACGACTTGCTCTTATGGAACCTACTGATTTGCGAGGTATCCCATACTATAATGAGAAAACAAATACTATGGATTGGGCGACACCGTCTGATTTACCTAGTCAGGAACTTGCTGACCAGTTTGAAAATATTGTATTGTTTTTAGATGAAATGAATCAAGCACCGCAATCAGTACAAGCGGCGGCTTATCAACTTATTCTTAACAGGCGTCTAGGTAATTACACTCTACCTGATAATGTTCTTATTGTTGCCGCTGGTAACCGTGAGAGTGATAGAGGTGTTGCTTATCGTATGCCAAGCCCACTTGCTAACAGGTTTGTACACTTAGAAATGGGTGTTGATTTTGAAGATTGGCAGACTTGGGCTCTTGAAAACAAAATTCATTCTGATGTTGTTGGTTACTTAACATCTAACAAGATGGACTTGTTTAACTTTGACCCACGAACTGCATCACGGGCTTTCGCAACTCCTCGTTCATGGACTTTTGCATCACAGTTGATGCCGATGAAAGATGAAAATATCGATGATAGTAAACTGCATGACTTAATTGCTGGTACTGTTGGTGATGGTGTTGCTACTAAGTTTATGGCTCACCGAGCAATTTCTGGTAAACTTCCTAATCCAACTGATATCTTAAATGGTAAGGTAAAAACGGTGTCTAGGGAAGCTAAGGAAATCTCAGCTATGTTCTCACTAACTGCTTCACTATGTTATGAGTTGAAAGAACATGCAGAGAAAAACAAAGGTAAAATGGATGAGTTGTACAAAATGGCTGATAACTTTTTCAGGTTCATGATGGATAACTTTGAAACTGAAATGATTGTTCTAGGTGGTCGTACTGCACTAAAAGTTTACAAACTTCCACTTGAGCCTAGGAAGGTTCCTTGTATCGAGGAGTTCTTTAAGAAATACGGTAAGCTAATTATCGAGGCTCATAACGCATAAGAGCAGACACTTTATTGCGTTTTAAGGGAGAGAGGTGTTGACTTCTCTCCCTTTTTTTGTTATAATTAGATATGATTTGGGAAACAATAAAAGCACAGGCAAAGAATCACGGTAGCAAGACTGCCCTGATTTGCCACGATAAGAGTTATACATACAACGAACTAATCACCAGTGTTGAAAAACTAGGTGCTACGTTGTCTACTGCCATCAGGCCTGGTGAGCGTCTACTATTTTCAAGTGAAAAAGAATATCATTATGTAAGAATGGTATTAGCTTGTGATATGTTAGGAGTCACATTCATGCCCACTATGCCAAATCTAACTGAAGGTATGGTATCTCGTATTGAGAATGCTAGTAAACCAAATCATATTATTCTAAATGAGGATGATGCATCTAATCTAAAACCTCATAACAAAGGATTAGTATTTGCCAAAGGTGCAGATGATTTGTATACTGTTATATTTACTAGCGGTACTACAGGAGAGCCTAAGGCAGTCCCACATACTAGAATGGCATGTGTCCAAGGCTCAATACAAAACATTCTAATTCAAACTTTAACATCTGATGATGTAATACTTTCACAACTTCCTCCTTGGACTATTGGTGGTCTGTATCTTTATACACTTCCTGGTTTAATGAAAGGGTGTACAGTAATTTGTGAAATGTTTAATCCCAGAAAGTTTATTAAGATTTGTAACGAAATGAAACCTACGATAGGTATTATGGTTCCTGCAATGATGTTGGCCCTATCTAAGACACGTGGTTGGAAAGACGCAGACTTGTCTCATTGGCGTGAGTTAGGTTTTGGTAGTACAGTTTGTCCGGAAGAAATGTTACAAGAACTATTTGATAAAGGTGCACCTGCATTAAGAAACTTGTATGGCTGTACTGAAACACATGTACCAATGTTTACACACTTGGCAACTCCAGATGATCCATATCCTTTACAAATTCATATTACTGATAACTATGATTTCAAATTAGATAGATATGGTGTTGCTTGGATTAAAGGTAGTTGTGTTACAGAAGGATATCTGAATCAAGAAACACCTATAGATGATGATGGTTATTGGTGTACTGGTGATGTATTAGAAACTCAGCATAATCTTTTATTTTATAAATCACGTAAAACAGATTTAATAAAAGTAAACAGTTTCAATGTATCGCCTATTAAAATTGAAAATATGTTATTACCTCATGAAGAGGTTAACGAAGTTTGTGTTACATATCGTGATAGAGGACTAGGGGAAAAAGAAATTGTTGCAGTAGTCAGTACGGACAGTGAGATAAATAGTCTTGAGTTGATGGACTTTGTTAAAGATAAATTATTTCAGTACGAATTACCTAAAGAAATTGTTATTACCAAAGATCCACTACCTAGAAATCCTATGGGCAAAGTTCAGAGACATGTAGTCAAAGAACAATTTGTGGAGTAAAAATGAAAGCCAAACTAAAAAAACTTGTAATCGTTGGCGGTGGAATAAACGGTTGGTTCACTGCAGGTTACATGAAAAATAAGCACCCGTGGTTAGACATTACTTTAATTGAGAGTGATAACATTCCTACAATAGGTGTAGGTGAAAGTGTAGTACCTCAAGTAAATGATTTATTATCAACAATGGGTCTTGAGGAAAGAGACTGGATGAGTTATACTAATTCAGTTTATAAATTAGGTAACAAATTTGTTGGTTGGAGTACACCAGGTAAACGACACCATGTAACAGACCATTGGAATGCACCAAAGGAAGATGTACAATACTATTCATTTTCATTCGCACTACCTGAGAAACATCTAACCAGAAGTTTTTATGGACAACTTACTACAGATGATTACTTTACTAATTCTAAAGGCGAAGCCGGAGTAAATGATAAGTGGAACGACTATTGGTTGCAATTAGTACGTGATGGTAGAAAAAACATTAATGAACTTTCAGAGGATATGCATGAACAACATTATTTAATGAAAGGTAACAAGGCACCATTTGATATGGATGATAACTGCTTAGTCGGTGACTGGTCAGCATATACATATCATTTAGATGCAAATAGATTTCCAGAAATCATTAGAGATAAAGTTGCCATACCAAAAGGGGTTAATCATTCCATTGGTGATGTCAAAGATATCATTAAAGATGAGGATGGATACATTACAAAACTAATAATGGAAGATGGTATAGAACATGAAGGTGATTTGTTTATCGATTGTTCAGGCTTCCACAAAGTATTAGTGGATGGGATGAATAATGAATGGCATGATTACGATTTTATTCATACACAAGATGCTATTGTTGGTCCACTAAAGTACAAGGACATATATAACGAATTCAAACCGTATACACAAACGTATGCACAAGACGAAGGCTGGAACTTTGTTATTTCATTATATAACAGAATGGGTTCAGGTTATATTTTTGATAAGACTGAAATATCTGTCGAAGATGCAAAAGCAAAGTTTATGAAATATTGGGAAGGTTATGAGTTTATCAAACCACCAAAACATATTTCATGGAAGGCAGGACGTATGGTTACTCCTTGGAATAAAAACGTACTAAGCATCGGAATGAGTCATTCATTTATTGAACCAATGGAAGGTAATGCATTATACATAACACAATGGGGCATACAGATATTAGATAGATTAGTAAAACGTGCATGGGACGAGGATATAGCTATATCACCTGGAAGTGTACATGCATATAATAAGAGTATGAATAAATTAGAAGACCATACTGCAAACTTTATTGCATATCATTATACATTATCAAATAGAGAAGATACTAATTTCTGGAAGAAACAAAAAGAGTATGGCAAAAAGCACAATCATGCCAAAGCATGTTGGGAAGAATATAGAAACCCTGATAATCATATAGGTAATAGTTTATATCCTGATTATATGTGGATGAATGTAGCCACTGCTATGGGGTGTTTTGATGATTCAGTTGAACTAAATACTAAGAAAGAACTGTTAGACAAAGCAGATATAATGTTCGAGTATTGCAAGAAATTAAGTAAGGCACAAGGCGATTTGGCTCCACACGCATACGATTGGCATAGAAAGTTTTTGTTTGATGGCAAAAGCCATGAAGAAGTATTAGAGGAATCACTAAAGAAGTAATGACATATCAAAATAAAGTAACAGTAAAAGTATTTTTCATGTTAGCAATTACCTTAATTGGTATACCGGCATACTTTATTACAGGTGGATCTTGGCAACTTGCATTAACATTTACCTTATATGGTTGTGTAACAAATGCATTGTCACAGATTGCATATCATCGATGGTTATGTCATGACCAATTTGTTCCTCATATCGTAGGACGCTATGCAATGTTGTATGGTATTATTATGAGTGCAAATGGAAGTCCAATACAATATGTGTACTCGCATTTAAATCATCATAAGAATTCAGATACAGATAAGGACACGCATAATCCAGCTGACCTAGGCTTCTGGAAAATGTGGTTAGGACATTATAAGACGCCAGAGGATTATATTAGTTTACGTTTTCTATTAAAGAAACGTGATGTAGTTTATGTTGATAGAAACTATTGGAAACTATATGCATTATTCACATTAATACATTTAATAATCAGTCCGTGGTTAGTTGTATGGCAAGCATTTAACTTTACTCACATGTGGGTAGCACTTACTTGGTTAAACTTCTCAGCACACAAAGAGGGTGGACCTGCTAGATTAGGTGGCTTTTCAAACATCTGGATGATGGGAGAGGGATGTCACGACATACATCACAAATATTCAGCAAGACTTGATATGTCACGTGATGACCTAACTGATTGGGCTGGTAAATATTATATTCCAATGTTATTGGCTAAGAAATGAAAGTATTAGAAACATTCACTGGTGCAGAGGGTTACGAATTTAAAGTAGTAGAATACGATAGCACATTAAAAGCAGACTTAGAAGAATTCTGCGATAAGTGTGCTGATGCAGGTATACTAAATAATGCTAGTCTCAAAGCATTGAAGTTTGGCAAATGGGGTTCACAAGAGAACTGGTGGTTTGTTTATCACGAGGATAAGATAGTATCAATGGCAGGTGCACATTACTTGCCGCATGTACATGATACATGTTATATGATAAACTATAGATTGGCAACACTACCTGAGTGGCGTAATATGGCAGACGATAGACAGAATACTAGAAGAATGTATCATGAGTTTGGATTTGCAAGATTAGTTCCTTTTATGGTAGATTGGGCACATGAACAAGGAGCCACAGATTGTGTGGTTACAACAGCATCACAAGACCACAGTGAAGATAGAAGTGGCACGATGCATAAGATATGGAGATTTGCTTATGTGGCATGGCCACATGAAGATAAGCTAACTCTATTGCATAAAGATTTCCCATTGTATGGGATTAAGCAAGATGTTTGGAAGTTTAATTGGAGAAACTTTAGAACAGGAGAGAGGATAGAAAAACATGATTAAAAGTCTACTAGAAAAATATACTTATGGTTGGAAGATGCGAACACTATGGATTGTTTTGCACCTGGTATTACTCTTTAGTATTATAACCGCACCAGAGTATTTTTGGTACTCGTTTGCATGGGGTTGTATAACAACTATGATAGGTGGATTTGCAGGTTGGCACAGATATTGGGCACATAGAAGTTATCAGACTGGAAGGAAACGTCAGGTACTATTGCTCTGGTGGGGCGCATTAGGCTTTCCAGGTAAGCCATTAGCAACGATAGGTGGACATAGATTACATCACAAATATTCCGATGTAGAAGGTATGGACATACATAGTCCAAGAGAAAAATCATGGTGGGAAAACTTAATGGGTTTCTATGAAGACTTTCCTCCTGAACGTAGAATTTTTAAAGACTTATATATGGATCCGCAAGTAAGATTTATGCAACGTTATTATTTTCAAATTATTACAGTTGCTATGATTATTCTATTTCTTATCGATCCAATCTTACCGGGATATGTATTAGGTATTACAGGCGTGTATCAATTTTGGGTAGGTACATTTGGTATTGTACATTTACTACACATATTTGGTAAGCCAGAACACGATACAGGTGATGATAGTAAGAATAACTGGTTCTTAGCATTAATCACATTCGGTGAAGGTTGGCATAATAACCATCATAATAACAGTTTAAGTTACACTACACAAGAGAAGTGGTATCAATTTGATCCAACAGGATTAATCATCAAATACATTATAGCAACGGATTTAAAATATGACCGTATATATTAACGACCTTTCATGTTTCACGCCCTTCGGTGATTTACAGGAAACATGGAAAGGAGTTACGAATAACAAAGTAGCATATGGGCCAATTACAAAGTTTGACCCAAATGAAAGTAGATGGACACGAAGCAAAGTAGCTGGAGAGTTTCATTTCGATGCAAAAGAATATCCTATCATAACTGAGTCAGAACGTGACAGACTTCCAGAATCAAATCAATGGGCTTTAGCATTAGCAAGTCAAATAAACTTAGATGGATTAGATAAAAGTCGTACAGGTGTTATTGTATCTCCGGGCTTCTCTATGTACTTAGAAATTTTACAGTCAAATAAGGAAAATGCTGATAACATTTATCACTATTGTCCTGATATGATTGCACATAATATAAACATGAAATATGGGTTAACTGGTGCTAGTGCAATGACCTTGACTGCATGTAGCACAGGCATCTACAGTGTTATATGGGCGGCCATGATGATTGAAATGGGTATGGTAGATAATGTAATAGCAGGTTCTGTAGATAAAACTATACACCCAGATGCATTCAAACAGATGGGAAAACTCAGAGCCTTATCAACCAAATATAATGATACACCAGAAAAAGCATCAAGGCCATATGATACAGGACGTGATGGATTAGTATTAAGTGAAGGTGGTGCGTTATTCTTATTGAGTAAAAATAAGACGGACAATACAATATGCGAGATTGGTGGTTATGCTATCAACAATGATGCATATCAAACTGTTGCTCCTCATCCTGACGGCAAGGTTGTACAAGAATGCATGAAAGATGCATTAAAAGACACAACACCTAGTCTTATTAATGTACACGGAACATCAACACCTATGGGAGATTATGCAGAACTAGATGCTATCAATAGATTAGGATTAAAGGATGTACCCATAGTTGCTAACAAATCACAGTTAGGACACTGTATGGGCGCCGCTGGTGCTGTAGAACTTGCTATGTCTATTATGTCATTAAAACACGCTATTATACCGCCTACGGTGAACGTAGAAGCGTTTGAAGAAGGTTATAGTCCAAACATACGTAGTAAGTCAGAAAGTGCAGAAATAACCTCTGTATTGTGCAATTCTTTCGGTTTTGGTGGCACAAATGCTAGTATTTTGATAAAATAATTAGTTTTTATCTCTCAAAAGGTTGACAGGTTGTAAATCTGTAGTATAATATAAGTATATTAACAATAAAGAGAGACCAAATGATAACACTAAAATCGCTAAAAAATGACTATATAGTAAACATTAGACCTGTTGATGCTCCAGTAGGAGAAGTTGACCAATTATCAGTGTTTGCTTATGATAGTGACCATGCTAAAGATACTATACAGAAGTTATTGGACAGAGGTGTTAGAGTCCCTATGTTAGGAAAAGATGTAGAATATATGGTGGAAAGTGTATATGTTCCTGGCTCAGATGAATATGCTACTAAGCCGGTAGAGCATGATAGACATTCTGCTTATATCGGGAGTTCTTACATTGTCTAGTCTATCAAACGTATCATTGCCAATTAAATACGTAAAGGGCAACAGGGATGGTAAATATCATAAGATTACTACAAGTGATATGGATTATTACACTAAGTTTGCTTTGACTAGGGAACAATTAATTAAAGAACGTAATGCGATTAATGAAGTATTGAAAACTTGACAATACAGCGAATCGTGTTAATATGTATACATAATGAAAGATAAAGGTAACGTTCACATGCAAGTATCAAATCAGAAAACAGTTGATGAAGTAGTAGATGATGTATTGAAAGATGCAGGCATTGAAGTAGATGAAAATTCAGAAGAACCCGTAGTATTCGAATACACTGACCGAGAAGTAAAAGAAATGATTGTCGGCGGTCGAGTACGTATGCTTATCAAACATCCGTTCTTTGGTACACTTGCTACACGATTAAAACTAGTTGAGGCAGAATGGTGCCCAACAGCCGCAGTTGATGGCAAACATTTTTATTATAACTGTGATTTTTTCAGAACTCTAACACCGGAAGAGATTGACTTTGTAGTAGGTCATGAGGTTCTTCACTGTGTATATGACCATTGTGGTGAGGGCGGTCGTCTATTCGATTTTGAAGAGGAGGATCGTGATGCTCAACTTTGGAATGTAGCCGCTGACTATAAAGTTAATCAAGGTTGTGTTGAAAGTAGAATTGGTGTTATGCCAAAATCTGCACTATTCGATCCTAAGTATCATGGTAAATACACTGAGGAAATTTATCAACATCTGAAACAAACAGGTCAAGGTGAAGACAAAAAAACACTTGACCAACATATCATGGGTAATGGCAATGATGAAACAGGTGGCACAGGTGGTAACGATCCTACAGGACGTAAAGCGCCTATCAAAATTTCTAAACAGGAAGCAAAACAACTTAAAGACCAAATGAAACAGGCTGTTATTCAAGCGGCTCAAACTGCTGGTGCTGGTAATATGCCTGGTGATATCAAAAGACTTGTTAAGTCTATGACAGAACCTAAAATGGATTGGCGACAGTTACTTAATACATCTATTTTAAGTTTACTTAAATCAGATTTTACATGGATGCGTCAATCAAGAAAATCTAGGTCTATGGGTGTTTATCTTCCAGGTCAAGACAATGATACTATGATTGACTTAGGTATCGGACTTGATGTTTCAGGTTCTATTGATAATAAAATGTTAGCTGACTTCATGGGTGAAGTTGGAGGCATCATGCAACAGTTTCAGGACTTTAGACTTAGAGTTTGGACTTTCGATACTGAGGTTAATGAATTTTCATTCAAGGAGTTTACTCCGATGAACCAAGAAGAAATCAAAGATTATGAAATCGTTGGTGGAGGTGGTACTGATTTTGAATGTAACTTTAACTTCATGGAACAAAACGATATCAATCCTGATAAGTTTGTAATGTTTACTGATGGATACCCATTTGGTAGTTGGGGTAATCCAAATTACTGTGATACACTATTTGTAATTCATGGCAGTGACTCAATCGTCCCACCGTTCGGTGAACACGCTTACTACCACAAAGAAGCCGCATAAATACTAGGGAGTATAAAACTCCCTTTTCATACGAGAATAAATATCATTAATGAGCGATACCTTACTACTAAATGCGGACTACAAACCTTTATGCCTCTCGCCACTTTCTACTTTAACATGGCAAGAAAGTATTAAACTCATTTGGTTAGATAAAATTAATGTATTAGAATGGCATGATGATTGGGAAGTACATTCGCCTAGTCATACTATGAAAGTTCCTGCCGTAATTGCAGTACGTGAATATGTATCCCAAGATAGAGAAGGTATAAACTTTTCACGTAAAAATGTATTCATACGTGACCATTACACTTGTCAATATTGTTTGGATTCTTTTAATCATAAAGACTTGACTTTGGACCATGTTAAACCTAGATCCAAAGGTGGTAAGTCTGGTTGGGAAAATATGGTAACGGCATGTAAAAAATGTAATACAACCAAAGGCTCACGTACTGATATTAAACCAGTCAAAACACCAATCAAACCAAATTTCTTTAGTTTAATGGCTCAAAAGAATTTTACAATGAAAGTCAGGCACCAGGTTTGGCTCAGATATCTGGATTGGCCGGAAGAATACGTGAAAATTATAGCATAATTTCAAATAAAGTATTGACTTCGTTCCCTCAATTTGTTATAATAGTAGTTGAATAATTAAGTTATTCTATTATATATAATAATCTAATGTCAAAGGAGTATACAACAATGACAGAAGCAAACAAAAATCCAGAGGAAGTTCAATCAGAACAACCTTCGGTAACAGTAAATGACTTGGTTAATATTTACAATATTATTGACCTAGCATCAAAGCGTGGCGCTTTTCAGGCCGCGGAATTATCATCAGTTGGAGCAATCGCTAATAAAGTGAAGGCATTTGTTGACCATGTCCAAGCACAACAAAAAGCGGCGGCGGACGCGGCTGGTGAGGCGGCAGGAGAACAACCTGCTGAAACTACGGGCGAAGGTTCGGCTAGTTAAATGGCAATTACTAAACACATTGGTAGACATAAAGGCACAGGTCAACGCCTAAGTGTAGTCTTTATGCAAATACCAGAAGACAAGGAACATGCTCTAGTAGTTTACTCGGACATGTTGCAAGACAAATTCCATGATGATTTTATGGCGGCTATTACATCGCCAGAAGGACAATCTGCAAATTCATTGCATGAGGCACTTCAACGTAAAACGTTCTGGAACGGGGAAACAATGTTAGAATCATTACATACCAGAGGTCACTTGAAAAAGGTACCAGTGGATGCAGTGATAATGCAACCAACTCCGCAAAAGCAAATTCCATTAGCAGATATTCTCGAACAGATGGAAAGGATCGCCGAAGGCGCTGATAGACCAGAAGAAGTTGCTGGTGAAATGCCAGGCGAAAGGATTGATGAACAAGTTGCACTAAATAGTGATATGGATAACAAATCAATCGCACAAAATCTTTTACAGCAGGCTATTCTATTAGAAAATGAAGCTGAAAAGAAACGTGCAGAGGCAGTTAGATATGATCCAACTTTAGCACAAAAGGCGGCAGAAGCCCCTAAACGTGGTAGAGGTAGACCAAAAGGTACTACTAAGGAAGCTATCGCGGCAAAAACAACCTCAGCGGAGATGTAAAACTATGAGTAAGCGTAGTGAAATATTAGATGCAATTACACGTGAACGTGAAAAGCATACAGATATGCCAGGTTCAGAATTAGATATTAAGAACACACCCAATGATTGGGTTGCAATAGCTTCTTACTATCTTGTACAGAACACTCGGAGAGCCACTATGCTTACTCCACCAACAGCGGATGATTATAAAGAAAACCTTATTAAAGCAGGTGCAGTAATCTTAGCCGCAATAGAGCATATTGATTCAATGAAAGACAAGGACGAATTATCATAATGGAATTTGATAGAGAAGGAGAATTCGACCGAGTAATGGAAGAGATATTTCCAGTAAGTATTCCTTCAGCGTTTGTTAAAAGCATAAGTGTTAAACTAGCAAACGGCCAACATGTCGTCCTCAAAGGCGATGAGTTACTAAATCCTTTACCTGTTGCTAATGATTTTAGTTGGGATAGACTTGTAGAGCAATTCGATGCAATAGAAGATATCCAAGTATTCATTGATATGCCTGCTATTAGGCAAAACGTAGTAATGAATGTGAAAAAGATACTAAATAATCATTTCATAGAGTACTTAGAAACTAAGTCCAATAAGAAACAGGAGAAGGATGATGGCGACTAATATGATTCTTGCCGCTGATAGTTACGGTGGCATTGGTTATAACAACGATTTACCTTGGGCTAAAATCAAACGAGACTTGCAATGGTTTTCGGAACATACTACAGATAATGTAGTTGTTATGGGTTCGAATACATGGAAAAGTTTAGGTAAAATAGCTCCACTTAAGAATAGAATTAATTACGTAATAACATCTAAGAGTATGGATGAATTCGCAGGTGCCCATGATTTATATGACCACACAGAATATTCATTAGAAAATATTATTACTGCAATTCAATCAAGACACCCTAGTAAAGAAATATTCATCATTGGTGGTAAACATTTGTACGATAATGCTTATAAATTTTGTGATAAGATTTATTTGACAAGGGTAGATGGTGTTCATTCAGTGGATACCACATGTGATATAACAACTTATTTAAAAGATTATACACAGTTAACAGCAAGTAAAGAATTAAACCCACACCCTCAACCGCATTGTACTTTTGAAGTGTGGCAGAGAATTGAATAACTTTAATAATCTCTTTGATGGTGAAGACCAACCAGAAACAACTTTTAAACAGTGTTCTAAATGTAATAAGGTATTAGAATCTGACAATTTTAGTTGGGGTATAAACTTTGGTATACGAAAGCAAAGGCACGAATGTAAAAAATGTGAAAAGCATTTGCAAACAGTCAGAGCCAGACTTAGAAAACAACATGTAAGACCTGCTAAAGAATTTTGTTGTCCTATATGTTTAAAGAACGAACAAGAGTTACAAGGCATAGGCGGAAAGAATCGCAGTGTTTGGTGCGTAGACCATGACCATGATACAGATGAATTCAAGGGTTGGTTATGTCATAAATGTAACAGAACACTTGGTGGATTTTATGACGATATCGACATGCTAAATCGGGCTGTCAAGTATGTTGAAACAGTAAATAGAAAAAGTAAAATGAGGAATAAGAATGTCTAATTGGAGTGAAGAAGAATATTTAGAACTGCTATACTATGTTAGCAATCAAGGAGAACTAAGAGACCAAGAAAGAACTGGTACCGGAACTCGTAGTAAGTTTTTTTCACATTTAAACTTTGAATTAGAAGCTGGATACCCCCTACTAACTACAAAGAAAGTAAACTTTAAAGCAGTACTAAGTGAACTACTTTGGTTCTTAGAAGGTTCTAGTGATGAACGTAGACTAGCAGAAATTCATTATGGCAAACCTAGGGAAGAAATTATAGACAAGAATACTATCTGGACTGCTAATGCAGATAATCAAGGCAAAGACTTAGGCTTTACTAACACTGATTTAGAAAAGAACTTAGGACCCGTATATGGCGTCCAATGGCGCTCATACAACGGTGCTAGACGTAAAGTTGACCAGATAGCTGAACTAATAAAAGGTATTAAAGAGAACCCACAATCTCGTAGACATATTCTTAATGCATGGAATCCAAGTGATATAGATATGATGGCGTTGCCTCCATGTCATACTATGTCACAATTTTACGTATCTAATGATAATAAGTTGCATTGTAACATGTATCAACGTAGTGCAGATTTATTCTTAGGAGTTCCATTTAACATTGCATCGTATTCTTTATTGACATATATGATTGCACATGTATGTAAACTAGGTGTAGGTGAACTAAATCATATCTTTGGTGATGCACATGTATATGTTAATCATAGTGATGCAATCAAAACACAATTAGGTAGAACTGCTAAACCATACCCTAAATTAAAAATCAACAGAACTGTAGAATCAATGGATGATTTTAAAATGGAAGACTTTGAACTTATTGGTTACGACCCAGAACCGTTTATTAAAGCACCAATGGCTGTTTAAAAAGGTATAACATTTTCCCAAGGTAATCTTTTTGATTTATCTACCTTAGGTTTAGGTAAACAAAACACTAAATGGGTTCTTAGTATTTTACTTGCATTTATGGCTGTGTGTACTTTAGTTGTATCAACTTTATATACACCACCATAAGGTATTCTGCATACTTTATCATCTATAACCATAAAGCAATCATCATTTGTTACTAAAGGAATATGCAATCTAGGCGTCTTGTCTTTATGATAAGTTAGACAAGTTTTCATACCTAACATCATAAATCTACCTCTCAGGACTCCATATTGCTCGTTTAACGCATTAACTACTTCCCCTATATAAGTATCTTTCCATAGGTCACATAGTAAATCAAACTCTTCCTCTTGTAATATTACATCACGTACTTTAGGGCCAGAGTTTTCATAATCTTTCTCAGGAAAATAATCATCCCAATCATATATCAAACTACCACAACTGTCTAATAGTTGCTTCTCCCCTTTAATACCTTCTCTGCATTGAACTGCTATTTGTTTTTCGTTATCGATAAGTTTCTGTTCTATTCCTAATCCCTTAAACTCACCTAAAAGTCTTTTGTAATTAAACTCTATATCTAATTTTTCTACACTCATTCGAAATCCTCATACTTCTTGTCATGTTCCTGCAATGCATAAGACAGGCATAATCTATTAATATACCCATCCCTTTCAAAGTGTTTGTGTTCTTCTTTGTTGCTTATGCCAAATATAACACTATCACTTGGTTCTATCTCTAGTTTTTTGCATAACTCAACTTGCTTATCCCTGTATTTATTACACATATAGTCAGGACTAAACTCTTTCATTAATTCTGAATGTATTTTCATCCCTGCCATTTGTGTATAGTAATGTTCATTCTGCAACTGTAATGGTGTCTGTTCACGTAATTTCTTATATAGAATGCCTGTACGCAGACCACCTGTTGAAAATGTTTTACTAAAACTAAAAGCTACATGCGTAATACAATCGTAGCTTAAATCCAAGGCTTCGACTTCTGAGACACCAAACAAGCAACAGTCTATAAAAACTTCACAGTTTTTCTTCTCACATATACGCATAATCTTACTCCAATCATGGTGTACATTTCCTGTAGCACTAAATGGATAGCTTATGATAATAAACATATTTTCTTCTATATCTGAGAAAGATTCTAATACAGGTATTCCTAAGTCCTTGTGATATGTATACTCGCCTCTGAATACGTTCAAGTCTATTGCATTTTCATAGAAATCTGTGAATGCATCAGTGATGCCATTGGTTACTAATCGTATAGGAAACTTATCTAACCCTTTTATCTTAAACTTTTTACTAGAATGTATCCACTTGTCATATTGTTCTATGAATGCCATTTGGTCATGTAGTATTGAAAAATCATATGAGTCATTGAATATTGATACTGAACTTCCTACTTCGATAACATCTTCATCTACAATAGCTTTTGCTTTTCGAATAGCGTCTTTCCTATTCTCACAATGCTGTGTAAAATATTTTATCTTATCCAATTTTTTCATTAGGGTATATCCTGACCATTGAGCCTGGTGCACGTTTAGGTATCTTGCTATCCGCACTTGATACGCAACTCTCACTGATACATACTTTAGGTGCGTCAAACAACTTGAACCCACTCTCTACATATCCTAGAGGCTCATCCGAACAACTGTATGAACGCTTGATAGAGCCATCAGGTTCTCTAATAATAATACCTTTAAACCCACTCGTACAATCCCAACCTTTGAACTTATTAAAGTTAAAAGCATTGAAACGTTCTGCTTGGTCCATGTACCATTTCTTTCCCTTGCTGTCTTCAAACTCTACTTGCATAATTGGTGGGACACCTTTATCATCACCATTCATTATGTCTTGGTTCCACATAGTTTTCTTTGGCTTAGGTCTTATAATCTTTTTGCCTGTTGTCTTTTGTAAATCATCTGTGTATGCACGTTGAGGCATACCATTCTGCATAATTTCTAATTGCTTCTCTGTATATCCCTTTACAACGAAAGACGCTGTAGGGTCACTCTGTGGCTTTAGAGTAACGTTTATACCACGATTATGAAAGTACAATGCATTCTCCCAATCAACATCAAATCTATCTGGTACTAAAACCATATTGATTGTTACTTGTACATCATATTCCATGCATAACAATAGTTTATCTGCAAACTCTACTTTGTCCGCAAACTCTCTATGAAATGATGCAGTAATACTGGCACGGTGTACTTTGCCTACAATCTCGCAATACTTTTTAAACCAATCCATTTTACGAGATATATTTGAGGTCATGTGTACACTAGTATAATTACAGTTAGGAACGTCATTAGCCAGATGCTCCAATATGTCAAGGTATCCTGGGTGGAAGGTAGGCTCGCCCCCACTAAGACTAAAGTGAAAACTATTAAATCCATTAGCACGTGCTTGTCTCTTTATTTCATCAATAGTTGCTAAACACAATTCTGTAGGTCTATGGTCTTTTCTATCTGACCTAGCATAAGGCCAACAATAACTACACTTGTAGTTACAGAAACGACCTAGTAACCAAGATACTGAAAACAAATCTCTATATAATAGAGTACGTTGTCCTACTTTGACAATATCATCAAATGGTATCTGAGTAAAGTCATATTGTGACCACTTGAGAGAGTCTTTATCTATATTATCCATATTAAACCTTATATTTCTTCATTGCATTATACAACTCTGGTAATTGTTTTTCCATGTTTTCGTTTCTGATTCCATCAAGTTTTTCATTGTATTGCCAGAACTTCTTATTATTTTCTTCTGTGAACCAATCTTCATCATACATGAACTTAATATTATTATCAAGTAATTGGTCCATCTTCATTATAGCCCACTCTTTATTTGCAGGCTTAATCATTCCCATTGCCATAGGGTTCTTCTTAGCAAGTGAATGATAGTCAATGTTATTTACTATTTCTGTTTTGAACTCTGTTCTAAATTCTTCCCATTTGTCTCGTACTTGGTCTTTTACTTCTAATGGTAGAAATCTTGTTGCTAATTCATGTGGTCTATGTATTGGGTGTGCGTTAATAAATGGCTTAGGATTATTCTTTAACATAGGAGATATAACTGCAAAGTCTTGTTCTATCTTCCACTTTAAGAAATCTGTAAAATGAAAAGCATTCAGGGCACCAATAGTAAATGCTATCCAGGCTCTGAAATTCATTTTCTCTAATCCAACTTCATCTAGCTTCTTTAAATTCTTTTCCATCAGTTTTGATTTAAGTGGGTTACGTACATATTCTAATGTCTCCCCTATTCCGTCCATTGATATACCAAACTGAACTTGCTTAAATTGTTTCCATAACTCTAATGCTCTAGGTTGAATGTTAGTTAAGTTAGTATTGTATTCAAGTGTCATTTCTTTTGCTTTATCTACTTCAACACAATACTTTAAGAAATCATAATGTTCTTCAATGATAAGAGGTTCACCACCAACTAGATATACATGTTGCATACCTGATACATTTTCTTTTAGGTTCTCCCAGAAATGGTCTTTCTTAACCCAATCATAATCGTGTGCAACAAATCTGCCTTTATTGTTTTTGTGCATTTCAACAATACCATGGGTATCTTTAAACTTATTTGTACCCCACATCTTAACATAATCATCATACCAAGAACTACTATCCATAGGAGAACACATGCGGCATTTAAGATTACAGAAGTTACCCAATCTAATATCATAGTAAGTCTGTTTAATATGATTTAAATCAATCTTACCATCTTCTGAGGTATGCGTTTGTGCTTGTTCTAATGTTATATGTTGAGCAAATCTTTCACCATCATTGATACGTCTGGACTTCATGCCTGCTTTTTCTTCACGTAAACATCTAATGCATTCCGCATGCCATTTGCCTTCAAGCATTGTCTTACGAATATCTTTTGCTAGTGGAGAATTAATTGCATCAGTAATCTTATCTTGTTTAAGATTATAATTTTCTCCATTCTCTTTTTTATAGATACCTCTTGTAGGACCTTGGTTGGCATGACAACAAACACGCAAGTCACCATTGGCACGTGTTGATATGTTTATCCAGGGTAAGATACAAAATGTATCAGACATGGTGAACGCTCGTTTGTTTTTCTTCGTTGTCTTTCATTTCAGTGTCCTCATAATTCTTCTTACTATTGCCTCTAAAGTCTAAATCTTTACCACATGTTTTGCCACATATGAATAGACGTTTACTCTCATTGCGCCAGCTATCAACTAAGTCTTTTGCATAGTATTCTGTATTAAGTATATCAAAAATTGAGTGCTTTGACAAGTCATTAAAGTCTTTTCCGTACTTATTTTCTAACTCAATTCTATCATCTATTCTTTTTTGTGTGCCTTTGTCTTCGCCTACTGTACTATAGTAATGTCCCTGCCAACAACATGGCCACACTTTGCCTTTATAATCTACAAAGATACTTTTATCTCTAGCTGTTTGACAATCAATTTGTGTTGTCTTTACATAGTTATCAAATGTCTTGTGTTCTTTTAGTATTGCTTCAAAATTCTTTGTAGTATTAGATGCATCTGTTTTCTTTGGTGCTTCTAATACTGTTTCTTTTTTCATTGGGTCTTTCTTCTGGTGTTGCTTTGATACAAACTTAATCGTTGTTTTCTTTTCTATTGACTCATCTTCTCTAGGAGTGTCTGGATCTGCACTATAATCTTTAGGTATTACATAACGATTTGATTTCTTATATCTAAATTTTATAAAGCCCATTTCATCTGCTAACTGTCTTGCTTCTTCAATCTGATGTTCATTATGTGCAAATGCAATATAATCCCATCTAGCAAATCCTCCTGCTCCTATAAATGCTTTCGCATTACGCATGATGATATCCCACTTAGTATTAACCCTGTATAAGTGATTAGTATCTTCTAGTCCATCAATAGCAAAAATAACTTTATCTTGTTTACGCATCATCTTAGCAAGTTTAACCCACCACTCTGCTGGATGTACCCCACCATTTGTACTAAGTGTTACTTGTGGAACGCCAGCGTCAATATACATCTGAATAACTTCATGCAAGTGAGGATACATGATTGGATCACCAAAGTTGCCATTGATAAAAACATGATTAGGTAAGAAAGGTTTCATTTCTTCTAGCATATTATAAAGCAACTGCGGATCTGTATCAACCAATTGCAAATCATCACGTTTCTTTAACACAACTCCGTCGTGGTCTAGTCCTGTGGTTCTCGCACACATAGGACAAAGGGCATTACATCTTGAGGTTAACTCTAGGTGTAACACACCAACATCAAACTTAATATATTTTAGTTCTTTTTGCTTCGCCATTTTAAAAATAACTCTTCCGGATATCCATACGCATGATTAATTTCTTCTAGTTTCATTCCCCTAGTAGGAGACCCATCCCAATCTGCACTATGCAATCTAAGATGTTTGTTTTTCTCGCACATTTTATTGACTACATCTTTGTAGCCTGCTCTACGTTCTTCGTATGATAGCAACCACGTTGTATATCTTGTAGTAATATAATTACTACTCCACACCACACTGTCATATCCTTCTTCGTGTGGTTTAATTCTATCTATAAGAGGCTGTGCATTTCTACATAAATCAGCAACACCATATGTGATGTTAGGATTATGTTTTACCTTTTCATGCATTGTGTAGAAGTCTTCCATCGTATCAAATATTCTTAGAATACTTTTCTGATATGCCTCTTTTGCCTTTTCTCTTTCACTATCCCAGTTAGGAGCTTCAAAGTTAAAGTCTTCGTATATTGATATCAACGCTTTATCAGTTTTATACCATTCGTCATGCAAGTAATCTAAGTATTGATTAAAGTCTTGTGGATCCCATTCATTATGCATCCACTTTCTTGCTTCTAAACTGTTTGCTGATATATCAAAGTAATTAATCCCTACAGTCTCTACATCAGTATCAGGGTTCCAACCATTTAAGAATGCAAATGTTTTAAATCCTGCGGCTACGCTATAGATATTCTTTAGTGGAAACTTTCTAGGAACAAAGTATACATCATTAACTGATTCTGTATTCATAACCCATATAGCATCTGGTGAGCGTTTAACTGTGTAACTCTGGTATTGTAAGAATTCTTTTTTGCTATCTCCTAGATTACTTTCCTCTGGTTTAAACTCTGCACATCCTTCTCTAAAGAATTTTTTGAACTCTTCCTGTTCCTCTTTAATCTCTGGATACAAGTATGTCTTAGTCTTACGTGCCTGTTCATCAAAGTTTCTTACTGGTAGTCCTGCCTCTAAACTCTTTGCAATTAAGTTCCAACCAAAGCCTGTTCTGTTAATTGTCTCTTGTGCGGGTCCCGGTGCCAAATATTTAGGTGTATGACCGTCGTGGAAGTTTTCCATGCTACGAATAGCTTGTCTAACTTCGTGTTGTTTAACTCCAAAGTCCCCAAACGCTGGTCTACCCATAGCTTTCCACATAGGATAATTGATAACAAAGCATTGTTCGTGTAATCTAAACCATCGGTCTTTGTGCTGTTCGTCAAGAATATGTCCCATCAATAGGAATTTATTTGCCTTTGCATCTTCTAACCAATCATAGTTACAATACTCTCTGAATAAACTATATCCATGCTCCAATGGTTGCCACGTGTCATATAGTATATTACCATATGCCTGAACTACTAGAAGGACAATATCCTCTTCGTTTGGATCGTTGGCTAAGTCTGCTAATATCTTATCAACTGAATCTTCTTCGTAAATCTTATGTCGATAATGACTATAATTATTTCTAAGAAAATTGTAAGTAATTTGTCTATTATAGTTTGATACTTCTTCATCGCCAATAGTTTTAGATGTATCTAATACTGCACATCGTATTGCTTTAATAAAATTGGTTGAGCGTTGATGGTCTGTGTGTTTATTCATTAATTTTATTCCAACTGTTTAACATAATATCTTCATAACCTCTACCACCATACTGCCCATGAACAATCATATGAACTCTAACTTCATCTGTATCATTCATCACTGCATGTTGGTGTCCTACATTCATCTTAATCATCTTACCAGGCTTCCACGGAACATATGCATTATCATCAATCATTTTAAAATAACAATGCTCAGGATTGTTTAGCGATATATTCAATGGTCCTAGCTTATTGTGTTCATAATCATTGTGAGGAGTAATGTATCCTCCTGGTTCTAAGTACATGTAACGAACTCTATCGTATGCCATATAACCTGGAATAGACTTAATCATTTCTACTGTCTTAGGACATTTGTCTGCAATCTCTGTCCAATGATATGCTTCTCTTACTTCTTCTTCACTTTTAAAATCAAAGCCCATTGCTTTAACATCTTTACTATCCCAATGCTGAGATACATGCTTACCTAACCCATGTAGTGTCAGGGAGCGCCAGCCTCTGTGTCCGTAATCATCAGGGTTACTTTCATCGTAATCATTTTTTCTATGTTGAATAGCCTCATCATAAACTGCCATCGCTTCATCATAACATGCTTTCCAATCAAACTTAGGAGTATCTAATACTAACCAAGGGATACCTGACTCATGTGAAATCCATTTTACTTTTCTGAATCTTGCTGACTCTGGAAATCTAGGTTCATTCATCAATGCATCTACAAATGTATCTGGTACTGTATCAAAACTATAACTATGCCTATCCTTAAATTCTTCGTTAATTATATTTGGATAATTAATTGTCAATGTCCAACTCCTGCTGATTTACGTGAAAACCGTTGTCTTCTAATTCTTTTAATAGTCTGTCATCAAACTCACCATCCCAATCTTCTCCGTCATCTGGAGTCCAATCTAGCAATGGTGCCATCTCTGGGAATACATCTCTGAAATTAGTCTCACGTATCCCATCCATTTTGTTAATATATTCAATAAACTCTGGCATACGTTGTCGTGACCAGTCACCGCTCTCTGAGAACTGCAACATACCTTGTAATCTTTTCACACCATATGATGCTTGGCGCCAATCTTCATATGTTACTGGTGTTAGTGAACCTTTAGTACATAACTCCCAGTTTTCTTCTAACCATTTGATGAAGATATCATATTTCTTATGTGTCATTTCTTTGAACCAGTTAGGAAGAACTTTAACGTTTAGATGAGGTGGGTGATAAACAAAGTGATAGTTAATCATACCTGCACCTAGCGGCCATAAGTTAATCTTCTTAAAGTTTTGTTCTAGTTTCCACTTAACAAAGTCTGGTAAGTAATAAATGTTTAGAGCCTGAACTGCACACGCTACTGTAACTTCTACATTAGGCCCTGTGTTGTCTAATAAATGAAACTGCTTTACTGTGTGTTCCCATTCACTTGGATAACGAATATAATCATTCATTACACCAATACTATCTACTGAATAATGAAAACGTACACGCTTGAACTGTTTCCACAAATCAAATAAACGCTGTGGCATTTCAAGTCCATTTGAATTATAACGCAACTCAATACCGGGAGCATATCCTCTTTCGACAACTTCTTCTAGCAACGTGTAATGTTCTTCAATAATTGTTGCTTCTCCACCAGCAAAGTATAATTGTTTCATGTGTGGTATTTGGTCATACAACTGATCCCAGAATGCATCATTCTTTTTATGCCAGTTATAACTTGCTCCATCAATCTGGCCTTTATTGCCCCATTGCATAGTTTCTTTCAATGACTCATTTTCAATACTAGGATGTAATTTAATCCAATCTTTTACCCACATTGAACTGTCGTGTGGTGAACACATGATACATTTCAAGTTACACTTCGACCCAAGTCGCAAATCCAAGTAACGAATCTTTGGAGGGATAGAACCATCTTCTGCCGTCTCGGCGATAACCTCTTCCATATCTACTCTGCGTGACCAGTATTCTGTTTCCCAATATCTTTTTGACATGTGGCCTGCGTCTTCCTCTTTGTAACATTTCATACAACTAGGAGGCATTTCGTTATTAAGCATTTGCTTACGTACATTCTTCATGTAATCATTATTCCAACTTGACATCAAGTCGCTGTGATTTAAGTTTGCAGGTTTGCCATCAGCATTTTTTAGAACACCAACTTCCCCGCCGTGTTCTTTGTCATTAGTAGGACCAACTGAACTCGCATTAGCTGTACAGCAAACACGCATATGTCCATTAGGTCGTGTGCTTAGATGTACCCAAGGCAAAAGGCAGAATGTCTTTGTTGGTGCACCGGTTCTACGTTGAAATTCTTCTAGGTTTTTCTCTAATTCTGGATTGTTTTTCTTGGTCATACTGTATTTATTTCACCTTAAATTTCGTTACTTCTGTGTCAGATACGCAACTGCACCACGTTTGTGGACATATTCTGCCATCAGTTGGAAATACTATTTCGTCTGGTTTGTTTATGTTACCATGGGACAAGTGTAAGAAACAACTGTTACCACTTGTTACTGTTCCATTTAAATTAACAACCAATGCCTCTATTCCAATCATACATTTCCAGCCCTTCCAAGAGTTATGTCCTTGTTCCATTATGTGATTTGCATTCTGAAATGATTCTGATTTGCCTGTCTTTGTGTTTATATATCGCATTTGCTTACCAAAGTTCTTTCTTTTGAACTTCTTTACGGTCATCATATGCTCAGATTCATTTTCATCTGCATCATCTATCTCTTGGCGATACTTTGTCTGTCCATCCCATTGTCTTAATTTATCAAACGCACCTTCTGGATATACAAATGTATTATCACTTCCCAATGTCTCTTGTAATGCTTTCGAATTATGAACTATGCACTTAGAATTCTCATGGTAATATTGAGCCGCCTCATAATTTAATTCTATTAACGGAGGATATATAGCTGACTGAATAGAACATATCGTTCCCTTGTCAGTGAGTATGTTTGATACCTCTGTTATATGTTTATAGTCTGCACTTTGTGGATGATAACTTATAATAACTTCATCGAATATATTTGCATTCTTCTCCCACCATCGTAAGGTTCTTGAACCGTTAGTCAATATTCTTACGCTGGCATTTGGGTCGTATGCTTTCATCTTATGAAATACTTCCTCAAACTTAGGCCAGACAGTAGGTTCACCACCTAATAAGTTCCATAGTATTCTCTTACCAGGAGCAACAACTCTATAATGGTCTGTTAATCTTTTAGTGAACTTTAGAAATACATCTACCTCAGGCCAAGGCTGACTGCCGTCATGAAAGTAATCATCACAATAAGTACAATGATAGTTACAAGTATTCCCCATCATCCAATCAACGATAATGTAATCATTTCCAGCAATAGGCTCATATCTATCATACATATCGTGGTATGAAGTATCTGCTTTCATCCTGAGTTTTAATTCAGCCATTACTTAAACTGCTCCGCAAACGCATCAAACTGTTTTCCACATTTTTGTGAACATACCATTGGTTTGCCTGCATGTGTGTTTGGTTTACCCCAACTATCAACAAGTCTTTTAGAAAAGTATTCATTGCCCAATACATGTTTAACTCCATGTTCCTTTGCACTAAACTCATCTTTGCCACCTGATTGTTGTACCAATTCCCATACTTGGTTCTCGCCAGGCTTCTGCCACCATTTATACATACTACCTGCTACCCAACAACAGGGCAAAATTAAACCCTCTGCACTAACATATATACTTTTCTCTGCGGCTACTTTGCAACTTATTTCTACATTATCAAAATAGTTTTCTAATGAACCATGTTCTTTTTTAAGCACTTCAATCTTTTCTAGTGCTTTATTTTGATACTTAACTTCCTTAGGTTTCTGTAGTAACTGTGTTGTTCCGCCTTTTCTATTCATAGCTTGATGTTCATCTTTGCCAACTTGTTTCATCGTTGAAAAAAAGCGACCAGTCTTTTTAGGAATAAACTTCTTAAACCCTGTCTTCTCTGCTAATGCTCTTGCCTCTTCTACTTGATGCTCATTATGTTCAAAGATTAAATAATCCCAATGTGCTTTACCACCTGCTTCAATAAATGCTACTGCATTTTCCCATGCTATATCCCAATTAACATTCTGTCTATATAAATGATTGGTGTCACCCAATCCATCGAATGAAAACTTAACATAACTCCAGTTACCTAATGTTTTAGCTAACTCTCTCCACCACTCTGGCTTCTTCGCTCCGGCATTTGTATTCATACCAAGAGTAAGTTCTTTCTTACATGAACGAAAGTATTGAAATACTTCTAGTGTTTCTTTTGCAACGATTGGATCTCCAAAGTTACCACACATATAAATTCTATCTAACTGCTTCACAAACTCTGGAGGCATCATCTTTCTGATATCTTTTAATGTTAATTCATGCAGTCCAAGGTTAGGATTATCAGCCCCACCGTGTATATTTCTATCACACATAGGACATGCCGCTTGGCACTTCTCAGTAATTTCTAAGTGTATTACTCTTACATCATCATAACTGTAAATCATTATAATCCTTTTTAATAACTTCCCAAACTTCTGGTACAAAATCTTTGATATGTTGTTCTCTAACTTTATCAAATCTTTTAGTTGCTCTTGCAAGATGCATTGGGGCATATTCTTTATTATCTGATAGAGCATAAGTTAATGCAGGCATAACTCGTTCAGCATATACGTCATCCCATTTATTAAATCTCTCAATCAATTCTTCTAAGTATGGTATTCTTATACTAAGAGGAATACTTCGTATCGAATCCCATTCAGGAACTCTTAAAACTTCTGGTCTAACTGTGACCCCTAATTCTTTTGCCCATACGACTGTATCATATAAATTAAATAGATTGTAGGCCTGTAACGTAAAACTTATTTCTGATACGTTTTTGCGTGATTTTAATTTATCTCCACGTGCAATATTGTGATATATCTTTATAGTTTTATTTATTGTTGAGAACTTTACTGGTGTTCTAATATATTCTACTACTTTGCCTATACCGTCAATGCTATAATTAAATGATATCCTTGAGAACTTAGCTAATTTATCTAAGAACCTTTTATTGTTATTGGTACAGTTTGTTGTAAAATGTATTGGAACATCAAAGTATTCTTTATCAATCAGAATATCTAAAAATTTATCTACTTCTGGCATAATTGTAGGTTCGCCGCCTAGGAACTTAATTCTCTCTCCTTTATCAGCCGCCTGTAACAAGAACTCAATATTGTATTCATTTTCTAATACATTTGATTTTCTTATAATGCCATCACCTAACATTGGTTTTAGTAATACTCTATTATCTTTTATTTCTTTCTCCATTTGAGAACTTGATATAGGGCCGCACATACGACATTTTAGATTACACAAATTGCCTGGTCTAATATCTAAATCTAATGGAGCATTGTATTGATTTCCTGTTTCAACATTTGGTTGAATCTTTGGATTGTACATAGAATTGAAATTCATTCTATCGCTTCTGCCACCGGCATCTTCTATATCATAGCACTTCGCACAAGTACTAGGTCTCTCATTACGTAGAAATCGTTTTCTAAACTCTTGGTAGTAATCATTGCCCCAACGTTTTTCTAAATCTAAATCTAAGTCATCTGTTACTAAACTATTTTCACCAGACATACAGCAAACTCGTTGACCTTCGTTACTGTGGACATACATATGGGCAAATGGAGCCGCACAAAAATTACTAGTGTCGCTTTTGCCATCTTGGTGTTCCATTAACAATTTCTTCAAGGCTTGCCTTGCCTCTACCTTTTCTTTGTTTATGTAATCTCTGGCCTGGGCATTTTTCACTTATTTCTCTCCGATAATCATATAACGGTTATAATACTCTAATGCTAATGTTCCTCTAAATAATTCTTTTGACATGTTTAGTTCTTTAGACCAACTATCAACATCTGTTTTAGTATTAACAACAGTTTCGTCATCATGTTCAATAAAGTCGTTATTTTGTAATATCACTAGCGTTCCTTTTGGAATAGCATTCCACCATTTATCAAATTCTGCAATATGTTCACAACTTGTATTGATTACACATGTAGGATGACCTATTGTATGTGTTGTATCCATAACTTCGAACTTTACTGCATCACTGTATTTATAATGTTTTATCGGTAGTGTTTCTTCTGAGAATTTCAAGTCTGCAACATCTTTAACAAATGCTTTGAATTTCATTTGGTCAATGATATATTCTTTATTAAGTGTATCTGCTGGATTGTCTGTGCTTGGATCTATATCAAAACTGTATACATTTCCTTCAATCTTGCAACGTTCAAATAACAATGCTGGCAGAACGCCATACCATCCTGCACATGTATATATTGTTTTACCCAAATCAATTTGATAATTATTTACTATATCTGTTAACCATAATTTAGATTGTAACTGTCCTCTACTGAATGCATCAGTTAATGCATCACCTTCGAAACGATTAATCATCTTTTTCATGTTCATAGGAATAGTATACTTGCCTTCAGTAATAGTATGTGCTAATTCAAATACTTTTGTTTTAAATATCGTTGCACTTTTTACATTAGCAATATCTTCGTTTGACTCATCAAAGCCTTGAATAACTTTAAATAATAAAAATAAATCTGGATCAGTATCAACTGCAATAATATTTTTTAATGCACTTAATATTTCATCGTCAGGATATTCAATATTCATTATTACTCTGAATAGTAATTCTGTTTGTGATTTAATAAAATTATGATTGGCACAAACATTTTTTAATGCACTTAATCCTTCTTCATCATCAATTAATTTTTCTAATGTATTAAATAATAAAAATATTGAGTCTCTGCTAAACTCACCTTCTTCTGCACAGACAACATTTTTTAAATCATCTAACATATCTGTATCGTTATAATACATTCCATTCAAAACTCTAAACACAAGATACATTGATTTTCTATCGATAGTTTCACATGCCATAAAGTTTCTTAATGCGTCCAATGAATCATCGTTTTGAGATATTTTGTCTAACACTTTGAACAGGACGAATGTGTTATCACAAACTTGTCTCTCATAAACAAGATTCATTAGAGCATTCATGTTTGCTCTATGTTTCTTACCTAAGAAGTAAGAAGATAAAGTAAACACGCTACTGAGTTCCTCAGTATTGACAATTCTTTCTAACTCAGATAGCATAGGTCTACTATTCCCATAAAGTAGATTTAGTCTATCTGCAATTTCATATGGCTTCATTACTTTAGCCCCATTTTCATAAAGAATTGTTTTTCTCCAACTGTAATCACTCCACTGTATTGTTCAAATGACATTGGAAATCTTAAGTTGAAATTTTGTGAACTTGGAAATGGTCTAGGAACATCACCAGTTTCGCCAACTACTATTACTCTTTTTGTATCTGGAATCATTTCATACCAATCCTGGAAATTAGTTAAATGACTAACACTACAATTAATAATAGTACCTGGTATCTCTTTGTAAGGTGCTGAAAGTTTTCCACTCTGTAAACGTGTTTGAAATTCATTTTCAATGTAATCAATATCAAACAAATCCTGAGTGTTTGCTTTGAACCTCCAGTCTTGTAGTAATTCTTTCTTATGTAATTCATCTGCCAAGAATTGCCCAGTACCATTGATATCAAATGAACGAATATTTTCAAAACGCATCTTCGTATCTAATAGCATAGAAGACAATAAACCTATGCCACCACCTAACATATATACTACGCCAATATATTTCTGGCCATATACGTAAATCATTTGCTGTATAATCCAACTATACAACTGTGCATTTTCTTTATTGGCAAACGAACTGATATCTACATTCGGGTAATTATAAATCATATCTTTAAATCTATCCACGATTGCATCATTATCCGTTAACTTGACATGTGCCAAAAACTCCATTGCACACCTATAATTATATAATTGTTGGCTGACGTTTTCTTTTGAATAATCAACTGCCATAGTTTGATAATCATAATCTTTTGCAAGTATATCTCGTTTAATCTTTCTACGTTTTCCAGGTGTAGATGTTATTTTAATAGCTTCGCTTTCAGGTATATCTTGTACTACTTCTGAACTAATATCCACTGATGGGTCTTTGCTATCATAAAGGTCGTCTGACTTTGTTATTTTACTTTTGTCAAATCTGGCCTTTCGTCTTTCTTGTATTTTACTCATCGTTAAAGTCCTGTTTAAATTGTTTAGTCAACCAATCATAGTCATTGATTAGACCTAGTTTTTCTGGGTTGTCTGCATTCTCACTTCCAAACTTTCTACCTGCATTTGCGCCCGCTATTGAATACTTACCATAGGGTACATTCTCATCAGCAACCGTACACCAAATATTAAGTCTTTCATTATCATCACCCTCTTTACGATTGTGAATAATGCTTGAACTTAATTTAGTGCATTCTCTGAATGCAGACTTCCATGTATCATATGGATTAGTATTAAATGCTGTGTAGTTTGCAACAACTGGCATTGGTTTAAATTTATCTGAAATTGACGTTGTAAAGTCAATGTTCCAATCTTTTGCATCACGTACTAATTGTGTTGGGAATAGTTTTAATCCACCGAAACCATATATCAGACCATTAATTGGGTTCTTTGATTTCCAAACATGCACTGCGTCTTCGTCCCATACCGTTGGGAAATATTCAAAATCAAATTCATCTGTAATTATCGCATCAGCATCTAGTACATAAAACATTTTAGTATCTGCAATTTCGGCCGCTTTCTTATGAGCATTAAAGATACCTTTAACACCGTGAACTCGTTTTGCATTTGGTACACGTGAAAGTAATTTAGCATAGTTTTCTTCTGCTTCTTTTTCACGATAGGAAAGAAACACTACATCAAAGGCAATATCTTTTGAGGACGCTTTCTTAGATTTAACTGGTTTCTTATTCTTGAAATTCATTTTTCTAAGTTTGTCATCATCAGGCTTCAACTCTTTTAGAGCGGCAGTGGGTATAAGGCTCAGTCCACCATATTGATGCACGTAACCAGTGTAGGGATTAGACTTAGGCCATAAATGAAAGTGTGACTTATGATGCCTATCTACGTAATATGTTCTACTGAAATCTTCTGTTAATTCTACGTCATTATTGATAGCCCAGAAGTAACCCGATTTAGTCATACCTGCGGCTTTCATATATGCTTTAGCAAGTCCTTTACTTGCATCAATTACATCGATATTCGTATGTTCATTAAAATACTTAGCATGGTCTTGATACATGCCTTCATCAAAGTAAAATGCAGGATGTCCTACCACTCTACTTGCTATCTCATCAACTCGGATAATATTCTTAAATCTATCGAATGAAAAGTCTTCTTCACTTGGATTAAATTTTTCAAGATGCGGTCTGTGAACTAAGTACACTCCAGCTTCTTTTCCTTCTTCACTTTTAAATGCAAATACATTTTCGATAGAATAGATATCAGGGTAGTAATCAAATTCAAATGTATCTAATAACTCTACCGCAGTATCTATTACCCAATAAAACACCCTACCTTTTGATTGCTTGTACGCTTTGAAAGGATCACGTGTGAAATACTTTTTAATATTATGTCTGTCTGGAACTCTACTTGTAAATTCATCATGTAGGTTAATATTATCTGCATGATAATCTTTATTACTCAACGCTAGTCCACCATGACCTAAGTCTTTGCCTTTACGTGAACGTTGTTTCCATATATGACTTGGTCCTAAATTATATAAGTCAGGATAAAAGTTGTCAACAGTATCATCAATAAGAACTAAGTCTGGATTAACCATCCAGAATGTGTAATTTTCTGCAAGTGTCACTGCTTCTTCAAGTGTCCTTGCTTTTACTTTTTCTATTTTCTTTAGTTTGCCTATAACTAAATCGACATCTTTTTGTTTTTCTTCATCTGATACCCTAGGTACAAGTCTAACACCATTACGTACTTCTACGCCACTTGCTGTCTTTACCTTAAAGTTATGAATTGCTGTGCTATCATACAACATAGGATAATAATCAGATTTAAACTCTTTTACATCTTCATGTACTAACCAGTACATTGCTGTATCAACTTCGTAATCTAAGTCTAATAGATTAGTCGTTTTAATAATAGGAAATTCTACATCACGAACTTGGTCATCAGTTTCATAGATAGCTTTACGTTTAAAGTTAAACTTCTCATATTGACTTTCCGTGAATAAATTAATATCTTTTCTGAATAATCCTAACCCATAGTATTCTCTAGGTGTACCATCTTTGTTTGTTCGTTGCCAAACAACTATTTGCTGTCTAGCTTCTTCTGTCATAGAAAATTCAAACTCATAATCGAATTTAAAATCCCATATTGCAGTATCTGGTGTAATAATATAATAATAATTGTATTTACTTTGTTCTCTTGCTTGTTCGTGAACTTCTAAGGCATTGCCAGATAATTTTTTAATTCTGTGTTCAAATTTATCTTGCAATTCTTTGAAATTGCTTTCACCCCAACCTTTATCCCAGAAAAATATATCATAGTCTGGAATATATGTCATGTCTAATTCATGCTCTTTAATATTATATTCATCGTATTCGGATGCAATATAAATTAACCCCTTGCTTAGTACATGGGCAGATACCATGTCATATAAATCAGGATACCAACCAAATGTATGTTCTAAATTAAATTTAGATTCTATTGCTGGATCCACTATAATAGTAGGATACGTTTCAATGCGTGAGAGCCCACCTTTTAATGTGCTTGAATGAATTACAGGAATACGTTTCAAACTACCAAGTACTTTGTCAACATCTTTCTGCTTTTCTTCATCGTAATTTCTTGGAACTAATCTAATTCCATTACGAACTTTTGTAGTACCGATAGTGACTTTAAAGTTATGAATGTTATCTTTGTCATAACTCATAGGATAATAATCAGTGACAAAATCATCAACATCATTACTTACTAACCAAACCATTTCAGTATCACATGATTTAATTTGTGATAAATCCATTAGATTATCTGTGCGAACTAAATCATACTCAACAGGCTTAATAACTTCTGAAGGAATATATAATGCTTTGCGTCTAAAATCAAAACGCTGATACTTATTTTCAGTGAATAGATTAAAATCTTTTCTAAATAAGCCTATGCCTTGATATTCAATTATATTATTCTTATAGTCTGTTTTCTGCCATACAACAATTTGCTGACGGCTTGCCTCTGTTAAAGAAAAATCAAACTCATAATCAAAGTTAAAATCTGTTACGGTCGTATCACTTGTGATAACGTAGTAATAGTTATATGTAGAATTCTTCTGTGCATGTTCATGTAACTCTGTTAATGTTTCTGTATTCATTGATTGAATACGTGGGAAACGTTGCTGTAATTCAGTAAAGTTATTATTACCAAACCCACGATCCCAGAAATATATATCATAGTCAGGAACATGTGATATCTCTGCCGCATCTTCATAAAACTGCATATTATATTCATCATAATCACCTGCAACGAATACTACACCTTTACCTAATGCATGGGCAGTTGCCAAATCATACAAGTCAGGATAGAATGAATAATTACTATCTAACTCAACTGCTGGATCAACAATAAGAGCAGGAAAAGTTTCAACTGAATCTATTCCTCCCTGCAATGTACTTGCTGATATAATAGGTACTTGCTTGATTGTACCTATACAGTCTGGCATATCTTTTTGTTTGTCCTCATCGGGTTTATTAGGGACGAGACGGATGCCATTACGTACTTCATTATTACCAGACATGACTCTAAAGTTATGAATGAATTCTCTATCATAACTAAATGGATAATATTCAGTAGTAAATTCTTCGACATCCTCATGAATTAGCCAGTACATATCCGTATCAACTTTGTGACTCAAATCGTGCATGTCACGTGTTCTGATAATCGGAAACTCTAAGTCTTTACATATAGCATCTTTCTCGTAGACTGCTTTCTTTCTGAAATTAAATATTTCATACTCACGTTCCTTAAACATAGGACCTTCTTTAGGGAATAATCCTAGTCCATGATATTCACGTGTCAAATTAGTCATTGGATTTTGCTTTTGCCAGACAACAACCTTTTGTTTTTCTTTATCAAGACCAAACGCAAAAGAATAATCGAATTTAAATGTATCAAATACTTCTGTGTTTGGATGAATTAAATAATAAAAATCAGTACGGGCCAAGTCTCTGCACTTGCTATGTACATCGATATTAGTTTCGCCAGCTACTGTCTTAATTTCAGGAAAACGTTCACGTAATTTATTGAGGTTATCGACTCCAAAGTCTTTCTCCCAATAAAATATGTCATATGTTTCTGTAGTAGGCTTATACACGACATTATTTGAGTCATGTGATTTGAACTCACCAGTTAAATAATAAGCATCTTTGATATATGCTTCGGACTGCCTAAGAACTTCACTTGTCTTAAATAATTTGACACCAACAACTGAACGCCATACATTTCTTTCCTCTGCATTCCATACATGAATGATATCTTCATCCCATTCATTAGTCTGAAAATCATAATCAAAAGATAAATCAACTTCAACGTCTGGATCAATAACCCAGAAGTGTTTAGTGTTAGCGACACTGCCAATTTTCTTGATTGCTGACGTTATCTTAGGGTCATTCCAATCTTCTAAATTGATTTTAACCATACGAAAGTTAGGATACTTTTTCTGTATCTTATCATATCGTTCATTGGTTTCTCTGTCGTTCTTATAGGTTAGAAAGAATCCATCGTAAGCCATTGTTGTCCTGTCATGTTCATACTATTATTATAGCAGATTACGTCTTACTTGTAAAGACCAAAGTTTGGTAAAAGTTAGCAAAATCTATTGCATCTTTAACGTCATTGACGATTGGCATACCCTTGATATTCAGTGATGTATTAACTAACATAGGACAACCAGTTTTATCATGAAATCGTGTTAATAATTCATGTAATCCTGCATGTTGTTCTTTGTTAACTGTTTGCACACGTGAAGTACCGTCTTTGTGAATAATTGCTGGGAAGTCTTTTGGATGCTTACACTTTGCAATAAATTGCATGTAAGGACCCGAAGGACCGTCAAAGTATTCATCAACGTATTCTTCTAATATCATAGGAGCAAATGGTCTAAACTTCTGTCTGCGTTTAATCTCATTCATTCTATCTTTAATATCATCGCCACGTGGGTCTGCTGTTAATGTTCTGTTACCTAATGCACGTGGACCAAACTCTGCACGACCCGATGCAATGCCACAAATTGAACCTTTGATTAATGCATTGTAAACATCTTCGACAGGATACTCTCCAGGTATGTCATGTCCAAGATATGGGCTGTTCAATTTAATTCTTTCACGTGAATATTTTTGAGTGACCCCGATACAACTACCTGCATCACCTGGATTAGGCATAATCCATACTGATTTGAAATAATCTTTTATTATACTATTTGCACTACAATTCAAAGCACAACCACCCATAAGAACTAAATTCTCTGAGTGACATTTTAATTTTGCTTTAATTAATATTTCAGATAATATCATTTCATACACATATTGCGTTGCGGCGGCTAAGTCAAATAAGTCTTGTTCTTCTGTTAATTCAGGTAAGAACCATCGACAACCACGATGCAAATTCTCTGTAAATCTTATTAGAGTACTCGACTCCATACCGTAACCAACTAACCCAGACTCATGAAGAATACCAAACTCATCATATATATGTTGAATTAATTCTTTGCCTTCATATAATCTGTGTGGATCACCATAAGCGGCCATACCCATTAAAATATATTCATCTTCCTGAGGCTTTAATCCAAGACGTTGAGTCATTGCTGAATAAAATAAACCTATTGAACTTGGATAACTCTGAGAATATACTTTCTCTAATCTCATTCCACGTCCCTTCCAGAACGTAAGTGTTTCGAATTCCCCTATTGAATCGATAACAACTATCGTAGCTTCATCATATGGCGAAGTAAAATAACCACTTGCGGCATGAGTGTAATGATGCTTTTGATATTTAATTGGAATATGTTTTAATTGTGGAAACTTTTCTAAGTATTGACTCGGTAATTCGCTAGTATCTAAACTTAATTGCCATTGACCTGCACGTAATTGACGTAATTTTTTAAGCATTGGCTTCTCATACCAAGCAATTAAATCAGGCTTACCACCATAACTGATAGCATCATTTAATAATGCATCATTTAATTCAGAATCATTTTTCTTTTTAGAGTATCGTTCGGCATGCCCGGCAAACAGTATCTCGCCATCTTGGACGATTGATACTGCGGCATCGTGGTTAATCGCACCACTGATACCCATTATAACAGGCGCCTGCCTATTTATAAATGAATGGATCACGCTTCTTTAATTCCTCTAATCTCTTTTTCATTTCTCTACGCCTTTTGAACTCTGTCCAAGGGTAAAGAATAATATCGACTATTCTTTTAATCATGATTTTCTTCCTTTGATATCCTGATGTAATATCTCAGCCCATTCAGCGTGAGCATTTTCATCTGGATGCATATATCGTTCATCTCCTTCTACAGGAAAGAACGCTTTCTTTTCATACATATAAGTAAAAAACGTTTGGTCTTCATATATTTTACTCATATCTAATTGTTTATAAACTGAAACCATATCACTTTGCTCACATAATTCAGTGAACTTAGTTGGCTCTAATAAATTAGGAGTTAAATTAAGTGAATTAAATATTAAATAAGGTATATTATTTGCCTTAAAGAAACTCTGTAACGTAATTAAATGAATTAAATAACAATGAAAATCATATATAGGAGACCAAAAGTTCTTCATATATAATTGATTAAATAAATCTAAATCACGGTTAGTTTGCTCATCTAAATTAATATTCCCATGATACTCATGCGATGGAATATTATGAACTAATAAATTCTTACTCTCAATAAAATGCTCTCTACGAGTAGGAGCAGTCATACCAATAGCAACAAAATCAACTTTATCACCTGCTGATAGCTTCTCGCTTACAGTAGTAATAGTATTACGAACAATATAATTATTCGATACCCCACGCTGTGCTTCTGTTTCTACATCAGAAATGTTTAACTTTTCTGCAAGTACAAAAGGCCATGCTCGGTCTTTATGGGCTAGACCAGTTCCATATGTGAAACTGCATCCGTTTGCATATAACATATAATATTCCCTTTTTAATTAACTTAATTATAACTCAAATCGTCTGAAATAGCAAGTGTTTTCTCATATTTAAAACATCCGAGTAGTGCTATTCTTGGCTCATCAGTATCAATATATACTGAATGATCCCAATTAGTATTTATATACCAAACTTCACCGGGCTTCATTATTCTCTCATGTTCAACCCCACGTTTAGTAATAACAAATCTATGTTCCCCACGCATAATCATAGTAAACCTATCGATATGTGGTTGGTCTATATGTGGTTCTATTCTTTCTGTTGACTTCATCCAACCCATACGCAATCTATATAATTCAGGTACAGACAATATATCACGTAATTCATTTATAACAGGTATATATTTTACATTATGAACAGTCCAATCATATTCATTAACAGGCTCTGCTACTGCGGGTTTAGATATTAATTTCTGATGATAGTTACGAGTATTAACCAAGGTCATAAATTCATCACTCATATTATATGCATCTAAGTTAACTGACTTACGCAAACCAATACTTACATCTAATACATCTTCTTCTGGTTGGGTATCATATAATTCATTAATTAATTCTAGGTTCATTGAACTCATATGTCCAAGACAATTAAATAATGGCTTATCAATTCGGTTACGTGCTACGCTTCTTTTATCCATGAATTTACTCCCTGATAAATACTATTTATGATAGATAACATCTTACTTAATTATCACGAACAATTCCCAGAAGAAAACACGTTTATGGATATCATGGCTGATATCACACATAAATGTAATATGTCTTGCAAGAATTGTTACATACCAAATCGTGAAATCCCAGACATGAACTTAGAGAAGTTTCGTGATTTCTTATCACGTTTAAATGGTCGTTGCATGATACGAATAGTTGGTGCTGAACCTACAATGAATCCACAGTGTGGTGAATTTATTCGTTCAGTATTTGAATTCGGACATCGTTGCATTCTGCTTACAAACGGATTAAGATTATCATCACGCAGATATGTGGATGAATTACATGATACAGGTTTACGACACGTATATCTAAGTTTAAACGGCGTTGACAATGATGATTGGTATGAAAAGATTGATGAATTACGTTGTGCCGATAAGAAAATAAAAGCCCTGCGTAATATTAAAGCACGTAAAATGATACTAGACACAGGTACAATCATTGTTCCAGATGTAAATGAAACAGCACCCGGTCAATTATTAGAACTCTTTGAACGTGAATCAATACGTCATGCTTTTATGAGAATTAAAAACGTAGGACAATTAGGTAGATATCAAACAGAAGTCGCAGATAATGTTAAATTAAATCAGTTAGTTAAGTTATGCTCAGAACAAATGAACATCTCTCAAGACTATATCTGGAGTCATCACGATAATCCAATGTACGGAATATATAATGATGAACCCAATACTATATTATTCCCACTCAAAGAAGGCAATAAATTAGTTAATCGTGGACACTGGGTTAAAATAACAAACTGGGACACAGACAATGAGGCAGGAATACCTGACCCAAATTCACGTAGACGCGGAAGAATAACAGAGAACTGGACTGTTGCCCCACTATATGAACATATTAAATTAAACGAAGGTGAATACTAATGGATAGCACACAAATACTCAAAGACGAAATACTCAAGCGATTAGACATAACAGTTACAGATGAGGATATTAATGCAGGCATTTCTCTTAAAGATAAAGGTATTGATAGCTTAGATTCTATAGAACTACTAGTCTCAATAGAAGATATAATGGAATGCGAATTCTCAGATGATGAACTAGACCGACTAGATAATCTACGAGACTTAGCAGACTACTTGCGGACATTCGAGTAAAACGCAACTCAGAGTTAGATATAAAAGAGAAAACAAGGGCGAAGCCCGGAGCGTAGCGACTTCTTCGGTAAATTTTTTTGAACTAATTAACAACTGATTAAATTAAATGAGCGATAAACCCAATCCCGCTGACACCACAAACCTACGCTACAATAACCTAACGATAGAATACAGTAGTCTATGGGGAACTTATTCTATTATGAACGGTGCAATGTCCATAATAGATACTCCAGACCGTACTACAGCTTATAAAGTATATCGTGCTAGAAGTGGGCATGATATTACTGAAAGAGAATTCATAACTTTGGTTAAATACAGATAACACTAGATAACGATAAAGGTAATAGTAATAAACAGAACTAAATAACGTAACTGAGACAGACTATGAAAACAACCTATTCACGGGATTATACTATATACAGACGGTTCAAAATTATTTCTGAACATAACAGTAGTGGGTATAAACATACAGCATACGTGCGTGGTACGGTAGTTATGATTACTCATTCTCTCCCACTGCTTTATAGATTCTTACATTCACTAGGGCCTAAAGATAGTGATATCACAGTCCAGGACAGGTTTATTACATACAAGTACATTACTAACAGAACGTCACACAGTGATGAACCATCGAAACAATCCAGAAATAGAGAAACTCAAAATGAAGATACTACCCAGTGATGATTTAAGCAATCAACCAGACTATAACAAGAACTATAAGAAATACTTTCCACACATACATGGGGAACACAATGAACCCACGATAAAGGTATCAGTGCTTAAACGGTTATGGGCATTCTGGTTACGGTTCTCACAAGACAAGTATCCCCTATAGTGAATTAAATAATTAATTAATTTAATTAATGGTATATTCGTAATTCCTTTTAGGAACAACGTCCTCTTCCTAGCGGTAATTATTTTATTTTCCTCTAGCATATGGGCTATATGTACCTTTAAAGCGCCTTAGAGCGTGTTACAGCGTGATTCGCCACCATTCGGGATGAATTATATGCTATATTCCACAACTATGCTCTACAGTTACCCTATACTGTTCCCCTATAGTGAATAAAAACCGTGCCCTACGTGGGAAATAGTTTTGCCATAAACTTGACAAATCCACGAATCATGTTATAGTATATACATACTAAGGAAAGAGTGAGAATATGAAAACATTTACATTTGAAAATCATTTAGGTGACGTATTTACTGCACAAGCTGAGAACGGCCTTGATGTTATGGAACAAGCTAATGAGGCTATATTGTGGTCAAATTGGAGTGACGGCATGTGGCAACAAGTAAGTGATACTAAGTTCGTTTGGGTGTTGGGTAGATTTTTCGATTAAACTTGACAAAACCGCGAATCAAGTGTATACTATAAGTATAGAATGAAAGATGAGGGAACAAATATGCAAGAACAGTTAGATAATTTAATTCAGAATATCAAAGACGATTACTTTAAGTGGACCAGTCGTAATGGCACTAAAGAATTAACAGAAGTTAACAAATCCATGATTGCTGAATTTAATTCAAAGATTACCCTTAAAGAGGGACAAAAGTATATCAAAGTTATTAGTGGAGGTTCAGTATGGGGCTTTATCGCTAAGTCAGACTTTAATAAAGGAAGTAAGTGTTTTAATAAAGGTGATATCCTTAAAGCCGCTGGATGGCAGGCTCCTGCTCTAAACGCCGCTCGAGGTAATATCTTCGATGATGATTACACTATACAATGGACAGGTCCTCTTTACTTGAACTAATGTCTAATGGGCTACGATGGGAAAGTATACGACTATGACGAGTTTTAAGGGTTGCCCTTGGTTTTTACGTCATTAAACGAATAAAACCCACAGTACGGGTAGCTTAAACCTAGGCTGGGATACGTAGGGTATCAGGCAATTAAGCAATACTGTAGAGAACGGTGACGGGAGGCCTTTGGCCTCCCTGAACCTGTATCCGGTATTATAACCGGGAAACCTTGCATACGTATGCAAAACCGCCCGGTAATGGTTTAACGTTAAACCTTTTTAATCATATAAATGATATCATATATATGTTTGGCCTCCGGTATTAAAAACTTGACAATACGGCGAATCATGTTATAGTATATACATAATGAGAAATAAAGTGAGAGAAAACAGTATGACAAATTTAGAATCAGTATTCGCAACCGCAGTTGTTAACCCAGAGAACCTTAACGCAGATGGTTCGGTCAACTGGAACTATGTTGATGCTGATTGTTTCATGGACGCCGATGGTGACAGTATCCAGGATTACATGACACAGTTTGATGCACTGGCTACCTCACACATAAACAAACAGAAAGTGAGCAAATAATGTCTAAGACAGGAGCATGGGTAATGGAACTGGAAGAACAGTTCTGGGATAAGTGTGAAGACTTTATTAAGAGTAACCAAGATGTGTCTCAAGCAATGGCAGATGCAGTACAGTATAATAAAGAACACATGTATTTAAACTTAGAAGAAGATGTTATCGAAGAAGGTATTTCAGAAATGTGGAACGATTATTGGAGCGAGTATCAATGAGTACATTCTATGGTATAACTGGCATCATCTGTATGATATTAGCAGTAGGATGCATCGATGGTCCAACCGGTTACGAATCAAATAACTGGTTAGGGTTTGGTTTATTCACAGTGAGTGGCATTGTATTAATGTTACGTTCAGTGTTGCTATCACAGGAGGACTAATTGGGTCCGTTTGATTTCAATATTCAATGGGAACGTGCTAATAAACTAAAACAGTTTATACATAGTTTACCAGACAACATAGACCCAAACTATCGTGCTATGTGGGAACAGAAGCTACAGAGTATAGCATGGGACCCTAAGACATACTATGATAGGTATAAGATAGTATATACCATTAACGAACAGTATCGTGCAACTATAATAAAGGATAACAATGCATAAAGATATAGGTAAGCAGAAGTTCAGAGTTAAGACAGCATACACTACATGGGTAGAGTATGATGTTATAGCGGACTCTCCAGAGAAGGCAGAAGAAGCCGTACTGGAGTGTGGAGGTATAGAGCGTGTCATATACAAAGATGGGTTCTATAATGGGGAAGAAGTAGAAGTATCAGCACAGGACTGGAACTCAGACTATACTGGTGACTTGTATACTACACATAAGATAGCAGAGTGTATACCCGTTGTTGATGAGGATGGGGTAGACTATGATGATTACGACTGGAGTACAGATGAATGGGAATGGCAGAAAGAACATAACGGCAAAGCACAAGCATAGTAAGAAGTCTAAAAAGAAGACTCCTACCGCTATGGAAACAGCGTGGCTTGATGGTTACCGTGAATGGAAAGAAAAACAAAAAGATTCAGGTAAAAATAAAAAATAAAATAAAAGGCCTTGCGAATCGGAACTTTTGTATATATAGTAGGAAAGTGTTTGGCCTGGAGGTGGCGTTTGGTCGCAGACCATTTTTTGCCACAGATTAGCCCTAGGGATCCGTTTCCCTCTATAGAGTAAACCTACTTTTTATTATGGTTCCACTATCCAAAAAAATACGCAGAATATTTTTACCACCGTATAGCATACAGGGTTCCAAAACTTGACAGAACCGTTAGAATCATGTATACTATGTATATCTTAATTAAGGAGTCTCCCCTATGATTGTTACCAATATGTCTAACTATATAAGTTCTGCGTCTGATAAGTTTGCTACTACTATGTATGAGAACTTTTTATCTAAGCATGATTTAGAACCCGATACTGAATTTGTCAACTTCAAACATGACTATCTAGTACTAGAACCAGGATTAACTCATTTCGACTATGCTGATTGTTTAACTGAGGATGAGTATCAAGAGAACATTAAGCTATACGAAGAAGATGGATTTATGTGTGTTGCGTTTCATCCACATACTCAGTTAGCTATTCTACATGAGAACAATATGATTGCTGATGAGATATATAATAATCCAAAATACTATCAATAAAAACTTGACAAATAACGAATCAGTGCTATATTATATCTATAGTCAAAGAAAGGTTTAGTTCATGTGGGTATGTGAGAATTTAAGTTCAGTAGTTAATAAGCTAGATGAGTCAATACCATTAGAGGGTTCTGTACATTCAGTTAATAAGAATAAACGATTAGAGCGACTACGTAAAGCAGGTAATGTAGTGCATGACATATTCAATAACGGATTAGGTAATAGAGGTAGGCAATTACGTGTGTTAGGCTTACGTAAGGATGATTTACCATTACCTGAATATCGTCACGGGTATTACTATGAAGGTCGATGGGAACGTATTCGTGAGATAGTAGAACCGATTATGGAACAGATTATCCTTGATGCGGCTGTTGAACAAAATCTACACATGGAATTAGTCCCTAACTCAGTAAGCGGTCAGTTTGAATTACAGGTGGTATCATAATGTATTCTGATTGGGTTATCATTGGTGTGGCTACTATCATTGTCTCAGCCGTTATTATAGGGTCTGACTACTTGCAATACCGTTGGTCAATGTATCGTGAAATGAAATCGGTCAAACGTGAACTGGATAGGACTAGACAACAATAGATTATATGAGTACTTTATCTATATGACAAAAATTTTCCGAAAGAGAAAGAGTTTCCGCGACGCCTTTTTCGGAGGACACGCAAATAACAAACTAACAGAGAGGTAGTATTATGAGCAAAGAAAGTTATAACAGAACAGAAGAAGATGAATACGGTCCGTCGTATAAACAAACAAAGATGTTCCTACAGTTTTCTAAGATAGAAGACTCGCAAGGGAACCCTAAGCCGCTTACATCAGTGCTTACTGATGATAACAAACGTGTACGTGTAACGCTAGTACAAGCCAAGAAGATGAAAGCCCTAGAGCAAACCATTGTCAAACCATATGATAAACAGAAGTTTGCTGATTCAATACAGTATGAAAAGGGTTTACGTGCTTGGTTGAAGTCTCCTGTACTAGATATGTTGTAAAAACTTGACAAATATCGAATCAGTGTTATACTGTAAGTATAGTTAATAAAAGAGAGGTTAATACTATGATGAGTAAAGAATTAGAAAATGCAATAGTGGCTCTGAGCCGTATACAATCTAGTGGTGAGTTGTCAGTACTAGCAGACCATTTTCGTAGACACCAAACGTTTCTAGGTAAACAAAAAGCCGCAGGACTTAAGATTGGTGATACTATCGAATGGGAATACGGTGGGGTATTAAAGCAAGGTGTCATTACCAAGAACAATCGTTCAACAGTAGACGTATCTAATACTGGTAATAACCCAATCTTTCGAGGTAGTACTCGATTGCACAAATCAATGATAACACGTAAAGTAGCTTAAGGAGGCACATATGAAAATAAAAATAGACTTTAGTAAGGTAGATGTAATGAATGTAGAGGGTATCGATTATGCTGATGCTCCTAAATTCTGTGATGCATATATTTCAGAGGCTGAAATCGATGGCGTTGAAGCTACCGAAGAACAGTTAGAAGTAATCAACGAGAACGGTTCGTTCTTACACGAAGCCGTGTATGATTGGATTCACTAAATGGATTCACTTCAAGTTTTTTGGGATACACTTCAACCCTTAATCATTACCGGGATAACTGTTGGTGTCGTACTAGCAGTTATAGTCGGCTCAGTTAAATTTGGTTGGCGATATGCGCCCTGGATTGTTGCATTAGGACTACTAATTTTATTCCTAAAATAAATAAGCAGTATATGAAACACATGTTTAGAAATTTATTTGCTGGTCTCCTAGTCCTGACTGTATGGGCTATGATTATAAGTGGCACTATCTCAATGGCACGTGCAGAAGAATTACCAGATAAAAAAAGCATAACAGAAATTAAACTGTTGTGTGGCTTTGATGAAACAATGGATTATGCAATAGCTGTTTACATGTTGCCAGTGCAACAACGTGCATCTATACGACCATTGATACGTAAACCAAACGGTGAATGGACAGATTGGATGCCAGTACATGTACAACCAAGTCCAACAGAATATAGTTTCTGGGTAGACATACAAAACGGATACATGGTATTTACAGTTAATAGACAAACTTTGGAATATTCAGTAGTACAGTCAATCGATATGGCAGGAAAGAAACTGATCCAAGGTGGTAGATGCACAATAGTACAATGAAAATTCTTTACAATAATAAGTTATTAGATGTTGATGAACTAAGTGGTGCAATGACCTCTGATGAATTGATACAGTTAATAGAAGTATTTGGGTTTCCTGGGTGGGCTTCACCTGGGTTCTATCGTTGTATTGAGTTAGGTTTTATTGAAGAAGGACTTGACGAATATGATTACATTGACAAGTATATAGAACGAGACCCTAGCACACTTCATTAAATATATTACTCAGCGACTTTGCTATACCTCGGTTCACTGCACAACCAAAGTGGGCCAATGTTGTCTGTGGATCATTCTTATCCATCCTTGATATATCTCTAGCGTATATATTGTTTATAAACCACCATCTATCCCTTTCAGGCACTTCATGCCAATAACCTCCACTAGACCATTCTGATATACGTTGTTCTGTTCTTTGAGGCACTGTGATATCACAATTAGGCCACGGATAATTAGCAAAGATATCATCTACAAACATTTCAGCTAATGGTATATTACGTTCTTTACAAATCATCTGTATTGCAAGACGATATGAATTAATCAAATAAATGTTATGCGGATTGTCTATATGATGAGACTTATGTATAGATGGATGAACGTCTTCTGTTTTTCTCTTAAACTCGTTGTTAAGGTACCAGTAGGTTAGTTTATCAGTTCCGGGAACCACATCATGTCTTCTCCAACGTTGATGTACTTCATCTCCGGCATATCTCCATATACTAGTAAGTCTATTAGCACTTGGCCACACAACTGCAATGCCTTTACATGTGTCATTCACACTTAAGAACTTTAATAAATTATTGTATACAGTAGTAGTTGAGGCACCACCTACACCAAAGTTCAAACATTCGTGGCCTAGATACTGTTTAAGAAATTGACCTACAGTATCATGGTAGTAATTACCTGTGCCATATATATGCGAACACCCAAATATTGCAAATGAATTAGTAATATCAAATGCGTCCAGCGGTTTTTCTCTGAACCCTATTTCATTATGTATGTATTGTAATGGTTTTTTTGATATATGATATTTCCAACTTGGTCCCAACTTTTCAGAAAATTGTTTATGGTATTTCTCCTCACGTGAATCCAGATAATCTTCCTCACTGTATCTACAACAGAACCAATCAATACCTAGGTTGGCATAACGTTTGACATCTGAAAAATCTATACCAGGGTTTACATTACCCTTCATTTCTTTGTCTCCATTGTTTAACAAATCCTAATGCAACTTTTTTATTCATTACAGGCCCCCAATGCCCATATATAGGTCCTCTACCTTCGGGTTCATACGCATGTATGTCTCTGGCTTTTACTTTATTTAATATGTAGAGTTGTGCTTTACTTAATGAACCATCACTATTATTAAATTCTTTCCACGGTAATGGTGTATTTGGATTTGGTATTGGCAACTGTATGCAATTTTTTATTATATCGTGTGTCCAACTAGGACATATAGTAAGTAAGTCTGTATCGACAGAGTCATCTTCTTCTTTTACTTTTCCAGGGTTATCTGCACGTAGTTGATATACATTTTCTTCACCCATTATAGCAAACAACGTTTCTTGTGCCATGGTTCTTTGATAGAAATGCCTAGAGTTGCTGACCATATCTTCATTTGTAATAATTAATTCTCTCATTAACGGTCCAACTCTTTCACCTGATTCTCTTATATTTGCTGGTGTATCTGTTCCAGGTAATATATCCCTGCGTAACCAAGTACGAGATACATCAAGTCCCCACGCATCCTTAGTGTGTTTTACATAACCAAGAACCCGTGAGAACCTTGTTGGATATGTCCAATAGACAAATATACCTTTTGGTTTACCATACTTGCGAATTAAATGAACTAAGTTATGTAATATGACTCCGTTGCCTGTCCCACCGATTGCGAGATTGATAACTGGTGCCTTAATTTTATTACTAATTATTTCTCCGATAGTCTCGCTCTTTTGTTGCCCTATGCCATAGATATGCGAACAACCAGTTATAACATAACTATTCTTCCAATCGATTTCATCAAAATCTGTATCACATCGAAAGCCTTGTTTGTTATTACGGTATTTTATTTTTTCTTTATGCCAGCGCCAACCTTCAGGTATAGCAGAAGAAACTTCATCAAATCTGTTTGGATGGTCGCTACCGTTCCAATTGGAATACCAGTACGGGTTTTGTTTAAATGATTCAACAACTTGCCATCCGATTTGCCTGTCATAGTCTATTTTACCAAGCAGACTTTCCGGCGGTCTTGCGTCTGCCGTGGGTTGATGAGCATCTTCTAAAGTATGAAATCCATTCACTGTCCAAAAACCTAATTCAAAATCGCTCATTGGGGCTTTCCATTCGGTATCCCAATCATCTACCCGCAAATATTTCCATCGCGGTAGTTTCTTATATTTTGGTAACCAGTCTTTGCTCATACTAAATTCCTTGACAAATAGTTCGAATCACTATATACTATATTTATGTTTGTAGTTAAAAGGGAATCTAAATGACACCGGTACTTTATATACTAATGCGTAATGACTTAGATAGTCTTAACCCTGGTAAAGCAATGGCGCAGGCATCACATGCCAGCAATCAGTTTGTTCACAACGTAATATCGGGTTCAATTAGTATAGATAAAGAATTATATAATATGTGGTCTAATGAGACTACACAAGGGTTCGGAACAGTTCTTGTTCTAAGTGTTAATGAAGCCCAATTACAATCTTCTATTATGATGGCAGAGAAACATCTATCGCATTGTGGAATAGTACATGACCCAACATATCCTATACAAGACGGAGACGTAGTGCATCATATACCACTTGATACATGTGGTTATATATTTGGTGACAAGGACGACCCTATGATTAATGCAATCTTAGGTTTGTTCCCACTACACCCATAAACTTGACAACTATGAAAAAGGTGTTAATATAATATTATGATTAATTCAGCAGAGGCATATAGTATGGAACATGTAGGCGATAAGCACACTCATTTTGAACGCAACGTACTTTATCATCACAAGTACAACTTCCAACTAGACAACTCAGGTGTTGACTATAAAGATATTCTGGAACGTGAAGAAAACGGTTGGACCCGTGAAACTATTATTGCGGCATCCCTAGTTGCCAACGAAATGAATGATGGCGAGTATATAAAAGTTGACGCAGGCATTTATAGCTTTGCCGAAACATCAGAAGGTAGTCGTTATCTACAAATGAAATTACCTAACAAAGAAATTCTAATCGGTGTGTTGCATCTTTATCCACACTTAATACAACCAAAGCATATGGATGCGGCAAAAGAAATTATTAAAGAACTTGAAATGGATTTCATGTTTAAGATTATGTCAGAGAACATGAATGAATTTGAAAGTGGCATTGCAACTATTCTTGCAACTACAAATAAATTACCAAAGCAATATTGGGGCGTTGCCGCTTATCTACCAACTTATGCAGTTAAAAAAGTATGGGAACGGGAAGTTACTGACCGTAGTGAAAATTCAGTACACTTAACATCAACCCGCAAAGATGGGCTTGTATTCGCAGACATTACTGTTCTCAAAGCAAACAGTAGTCAGAGTTATCCAGGACTAAATGTATCAGCTATCACTAGTGACGGCAACCGTATTAGTTTCTTTAGTACAAAAGAAATATGGGAAGTTGATAAAGATTTTACAATTAGTGCTAAAGTAAAAAGCCACGGCACTGTTTGGAAGCAAGACCATATTGCAGAGACAAGATTAAATTACGTTAAAGCTATATGAGTCCTATACTTATATCCTTATTACTTACTGCCGGTATATTTGCCGGCATTATTTTAATGTTTGTCTTATGGAATAATGAAGAACCACCAATGAAAGACTAAATACGATTATGAATAAGTTACTAGTACACAAGCACCTATTAATTCGTGCAGAGGTTAATAAGCCTTTACAAAATAAAAACAAAGCAATTAAGTATTTGCGAAAGATGATTAAAGCAATCGGCATGAAACCGATGTATGGTCCTACTGCTACGTATTGTAAGATGGAAGGCAACAGAGGGTTAACAGCTTTTGCAATTATAGAAACATCACATATCGCTATGCATATATGGGATGAAGTGAGTCCTGCATTGTGTCAGTTAGATGTATATACATGTTCTGAAATGGATCCTAACCAGGTTCTGCCTTTCTTAGAAGTAATGGAACCTACGAAAGTAGAATATAAATTCTTAGACAGAGAAAGCAAGTTTGAAGAAATATACTCAAGTAAATAATTCAAACGTATACAAATTACTAAATCCCAAAAAGATAAGTATTAACATGAAAGAAGTAGTTTTAGTAACGGGTGGGTTCGACCCACTACACTCTGGTCATATAGAGTATTTTAAATCAGCAAAAGAACTCGGTGATGAATTGGTCGTAGGGATAAATTCAGACGAATGGCTTACCCGTAAAAAAGGCAGAGCATTTATGAACTTTGCTGAACGCAAAGCAATCATTGAAGCACTAGAAGTAGTTGACAAGGTTATTGACTTTGATGATAGTGACAATACAGCCAGTTACGCATTATATAAAATACAATCTATGTATCCTGTTGGTACTAAGTTTGTATTCGCTAATGGTGGGGATAGAGGCAATACTACTACACCCGAATACAAACAGTATGCAGAAATGCCATGGGTAAGATTTGAATTTGGTGTAGGTGGTGAAAACAAAAGAAACTCTAGTAGTTGGATACTTGATGATTGGAAGACACAACGAACTCATAGAACATGGGGTTACTGGAGAGTACTTGATGATAAGCAACCTAGGGTTGGGCAAAAAGTCAAAGAACTAGTTATCAACCCACGCAAGAGTTTATCGAATCAAAAGCATAGATATAGGAACGAATATTGGTATGTCTTAGAAGGAGATATCATGATTGAACTAGAATTTGGTAAGAAAAAAGAAGCAATCTATCTGCGACCTCATGACACATTCTTAATACCTAAGGAATGCTGGCATAAAACAACAAATATCGGTGATGAACCAGCACACATAATTGAAGTACAATATGGTGAATTATGTGAAGAAACAGACATACAAAGAAAAAATAATAGCTAAAAACTTGACAAACTGTCGAATCATGTTATAGT
>MDSX01037569.1_pt1 | contig 83044 bp, 76 predicted proteins | sample 811141 | NCBI WGS metagenome assembly MDSX01 (sample SAMN05326642, study PRJNA326480) | marine metagenome | isolation source: seawater | place: Atlantic Ocean: South East | collected 2010 | reverse complement strand
TCACTCCCATTCGATTGTTGCAGGCGGCTTTCCAGATATGTCATAGACTACTCTAGAAACTCGGTTAATTTCGTTCATGATGCGATCTGAAACATGACCAAGGAAATCATATGGAAGTCTTGCCCATCTCGCAGTCATAAAATCTATAGTCTCTACAGCTCTTAATGCAATTACATAATCATATCTTCTTTCGTCTCCAGTAACTCCTACAGATTTAACAGGTAAAAAGACAGCAAAAGCTTGATTTACACTGTCATATAGATTGAATTTGTGGAGCTCTTCTATAAAAATATTATCAGCTAGTCTTAAAATCTCTGCAAACTCTTCATTAACTGGACCTAGAATTCTAACTCCTAAACCAGGACCAGGGAAAGGGTGACGAAATAACATTTTTTTTGGTAATCCAAGTTTAACTCCAATTTCTCTCACTTCGTCTTTAAAAAGCTCTTTCAGGGGCTCTAACAAATCAAATTTCATATCTTCAGGAAGTCCACCAACATTATGATGAGATTTAATTACTTTTGCATTACCTGATGCAGTTCCAGCAGATTCAATAACATCAGGATATATAGTTCCTTGAGCTAGAAATTTAATATTTTTTAACTTTATTGCCTCTTGATCAAATATTTCAATAAATGCCTTACCAATAATTTTTCTTTTAATTTCTGGATCACTTTCATTTGATAATTTTTTAAAAAAATATTGCTGAGCATTTGACCTTATAACTTTTACTCCAAGGTTTTCACTAAAAGTATGCATTACTTCATTACCCTCATTTAGTCTCAATAGTCCATTATCAACAAAAACACATGAAAGTTGATTCCCAATTGCCTTATGAAGAAGAGCAGCTACCACTGAAGAATCAACTCCACCAGAAAGCCCTAAAAGAACTTTTTGCTTACCAACCTGCAACTTTATTTTTTGTATTAAATCATTAATAATATTTTCAGCAGTCCATTTTTGATCACAATTGCAGATATTAGTAATAAATCTTTCTAAAATTTTAATTCCTTGTTTAGTATGAGTTACTTCAGGGTGAAACTGAAGGCCATAGTAATGTTTATTCTTATTTGCAAAGCCAGCAATGGGGCAGTTATCAGTTGATGCAATTAATTCAAACCCTGAAGGTAATCTAGTTACTTCAATTCCATGACTCATCCAAACATCCAATAGTCCATGTCCATCAGTGTTTGTTTCATCAAAAATTTTATCTAAAAGTTGAGAGTGATTTCTAGCTCGAATTTGGGCAAAACCAAATTCAGATTTTTTTGCACTTTCAGCTTTTCCACCAAGCTGAACTGCCATAGTGTGCATCCCATAACAAATTCCTAAAATTGGAATCTTTAGGTCAAAAATAATTTGAGGTGCTCTTGCAGAACTATGTTCACTAACTGCATCTGGACCACCAGAGAGAATAATCCCACTAGGATTAAATTTTTTAATAAAATAGGTACTTACATCAAATGGAACTAATTCACAATAAACTCCAATTTCTCTAACTCTTCTAGCTATTAGTTGGGTGTATTGAGAGCCAAAATCAAGAATTAGAATCTTATGTTGGTGTATATATGACATTTATAGAGTTTAGATTTATAAATTCGATTAATTAGATATTGTTATTTTAATGAAAATTAAAGATCGCTACATTGCTAAAACTCTCTTAACATACTCAATAGTAGTGTTATTAGTTTGGCTGAGTATTTATAGTTTTTTTAATTTTTTATCCGAATTAAATTCTGTTGGTACAATTAACTACACAATCTTAGAGGCATTTAAATATATTATTTTGCAGATGCCTGAAGTTGCTTATGATCAATCATCTGCAGTGATTTTGCTTGGTTGTATTTTAGGGATGGGACACCTTGCTACTACTGGACAGCTTCTTATCTTCAGAATATCTGGTTTGTCTATTTTAAGGATTACTTGGCTTGTTGTTAAAAATGCAATCTTTTTTATTTTATTTTTGATTTTTATTGGAGAAGTTATAGCGCCAACTCTAACTAAATATGCCGAAAGCGAAAGATCAATTGCCTTGGGTCAAAATAGCTTATCAGGAAGTAATGATGGTTTTTGGATAAGAGATGGAGATAACTTTATAAATGTTGAAAATAATATTGATGGCAGCTTATTTAAAGGAATTACTGTTATTGAGGTAAATAAATCTAATAAAGTTGAAAGAATAATTAGTTCAGAAACTGGAAATTTTGATGGTCAATCATTAAATCTCAATGAAACAGATATTTTTTCAATAAATAAAAAAAATAAGTTTGAAAATATTACTTTAAAAGAGCGGAATAAATATAACAAGAATGTCGCTTTTGATAAAGAATTGATTGCTAGTCTCGAGAAAGAGCCAAAAGATCTGCCTACCTTTACAATTATTAAACAAATTCAATTTTTAACAGAAAATAAGCTTAGATCTGGGATTTTTGAGGTAGAGCTCTATAATAGACTTGTTAAGCCAATATCTCTAATTGCAATGATTTTGCTTGGTATGCTGTTTATTTTTGGATCTATAAGAGATGCAACCCTTGGAAGAAAAATATTTTTTGGTGTAGTTATTGGATTATCATTCGAATTAATTTCTAGAATAGGCGGTGCCATGGCGTTAAGTTTTGAATTTAGTCCTTTAGTTAGTTCTTTTATTCCTTCAATTTTGGTTATATTTATTGCTATTTCAATCTTAATTAACAAATCAACAAATTAATTTTATGTCAAAAGTCGAATCAAAAACTGCCAAACAAAAACTTAAATTGCCCAATCAGTTTCAAGTAATTTTGTTGAATGATGATTACACTTCAATGGACTTTGTTGTTCGGGTTCTTAAAAAGTTTTTTTATAAAGAGTTTTTCGCTGCTGAGGCAATTATGCTAAAAATCCATATTGATGGCGAAGCTGTATGTGGAATTTACTCTTTTGATGTTGCACAAACCAAAGTTTCTCAGGTGATAGAATATTCTCGCAAAAATGATCAGCCTTTAATGTCAGTTTTAAGAGAAATTAGTACATAAAATTTTTTGGAGTTACACTATGTTGATTCAATCAATAGAACTACAAAATGATGGATTAAATATATTTTGGAATACTGGTACTTCTGATCTTTTTCCATGGCTATGGATAAGAGACCATAGTGAAAGTGAAAAAGACCTTCATCCTGATTCAAAACAGCGTCAGATTAATGTGTTTAGTAGCAAACTAGAAAATTCAGTTATTACTGCTGAAATTCAATTACATTCTCAAAATGTCATTGTCAAGTGGGCAGATAAAAGTGAAAGCTGTTTATCTTTTAAACTCTTAGCATCAATGGCCAGGACTATCAATCCTACACCCCAGGCTCTGAGTAATTCAGTTTATTGGGGATCATCAAGTGAGATTCAAATTTTCCCTCAGATGTCTTATTCTGATTTTATGAAAAATAATGGTTTAAAAAAATGGCTTCAGCATATTGAAAGAAGTGGCTTTGTTTTAGTTACTGAAGCACCGGCAACACCAGAAGCTACAAAGCAACTTATGGAGCGAATGGCTTATGTAAGAAATTCAATTTTTGGTGGTTTTTCAGTTTGGGATAATAAATTAGAAAGTCCTGATGATACTGCCTTTACTTCACTTGCAATTGAGCCACATACCGATGGTACTTATGTTCATGATGCTCCTGGTTTACAAACACTTCACTGTATAAAAAAAGATTCAGTTGGTGGAGAAAATCAATTAGTCGATGGGCTAGCTATTGCTGAAAAAATGAGAATTGAATATCCTGAGTATTTTAAGATTTTATCTAACATCAATATTCCAGGTAGATATATTAAAACTGATACTTATTTAGAAGCTAAGAGGCCTTTATTTAGATTAAATGATCAAGGCAATATTGTTCAGGTGAGTTTTAATAATCATGATCGAGCTCCTTTTAGGATTGATAATGAATCTATGAGTGAATTTTATGAAGCATATAAAATTTTTTATAATCTAGCAAATGATAAGAGTCGCCAATATGAATTTATGCTTGAACCAGGCAAAGTGCTAACATTTGATAACTGGAGAGTTCTTCATGCAAGGGCATCCCTTACAGGCTATCGTCAGCTATGCGGTGGATATCATAATCGTGAAGACTTTGAAAGCAGATTAAGGTTAATTTAACATCTTGTACATTCATATAAATTCCATTTTTTTTTGATTAAATACTTATTTAGTAATGTTAAAATTAGTTCATAAGTATTTAATCAAAGAATAATTAATTTATGATTGAGCAAGGATTACAACAAGAAATTAATATGGTAATGACAGAGGCAAGAAATCGTCGCCTCGAATTTGTTACTGTCGAACACCTATTATTGGCGCTTCTGAATATGGATGAAGTTGTAGCTTTTCTTAGAGAAAAGAGAGTGAATTTAGATGAGCTTAAAGCTGAGCTTGAACAATATATTGATTCACATACTCCAATAATCTCTGAAGATGCTGAGATTGATATTGTTCCAACTGTTGGATTCCAAAGAGTTTTGCAGCGAAGTGTTTATCAAGCTCAGTCTGCACAAAAAAATTCAGTAAATGCTATGAATGTTTTTGTTAGTATTTTTTCTGAAAAAGAATCTCATGCAGTATATATGCTAAAGCTAAACAATATATCTAGATTAGATGTAATGGAGGGGATTTCTTCTCAGTTAGCTGATTCGCCAGCTGATGAAACTAAAAAAGTCGATGGTGAGAAGTCAACCAATCCAACCTCACTAGACTCATTTACTAGTAATCTTTGTGAAAAGGCTAGACAAGGAGAAATTGATCCTTTATTAGGTAGAGAGGAAGAGGTTTTGAGGACAGTTCAGGTTCTATCAAGGCGCCGCAAAAATAATCCATTATTTGTTGGTCAGGCAGGAGTTGGAAAAACTGCAATTGCCCAGGGTCTTGCAAAAAGAATAGTTGATGGTCAGGTTCCTGATGTATTGAAAAAAACTACAATTTACTCACTAGATGTTGGAGTACTAATAGCAGGCACTAAATATCGCGGTGATTTTGAAAAAAGGCTTAAATCTGTTTTAACAGATCTTGAAAAAGATAAAAATGCTGTACTTTTTATCGATGAAATCCATACATTAATTGGTGCTGGCAGTGTTTCTGGGGGTTCTCTAGATGCATCAAACTTGTTAAAACCAGCATTGGCTGATGGATCCCTCAAGTGTATTGGTTCAACTACTTATGAGGAGTTCAGAAAAGTTTTTGAAAAAGATCATGCCCTTGCAAGACGATTTCAAAAAATTGATATTGAAGAGCCTTCAGTGGAAGATACAATTAAAATTCTTCATGGATTAAAAAAATACTATCAATCACATCACAAGGTTAAGTTCTCCTCGGCAGCTTTAGCGTCAGCTGCTGAATTAACTCACCGTCATATGGGGGACAGGAGATTACCTGACAAGGCCATTGATGTAATGGATGAAGTGGGCGCACTTCAGCAAATCATGCCAAAATCAAAACGTAAGATTAATATTGGGGTATCGGATATAGAGAATATTGTTGCGAAGCTAGCAAGAATTCCTTCTAGGCAAGTGAATAGTGATGATAAATCCCAGCTTAAAAATCTTGAGAATGATTTAAAACTTGGTGTTTTTGGTCAAGATAATGCAGTTGATTCGTTATCTACAGCAATTAAGCTATCTAGGTCTGGGCTATCACCTCTTGAGCAGCCAATGGGATCATTTCTTTTTGCAGGTCCTACTGGTGTTGGAAAAACTGAGATTTGTAAGCAACTATCTAGAATTATGGGAGTTAAGTTATTGCGTTTTGATATGTCAGAATATATGGAAAGACATTCAATTTCTAAACTAATAGGATCTCCACCAGGTTATGTTGGCTATGATGAAGGTGGGCTTTTAACTGAGGCAGTTAATAGTAATCCATATGCTGTTCTGTTACTTGATGAGATCGAGAAAGCACATCCTGATATCTTTAATTTACTTTTGCAAGTAATGGATCATGGTATTTTGACTGATGCAAATGGTAGAGAGGTTGACTTTAGAAATGTGATACTTGTAATGACCTCCAATATTGGTGCTCAGAGCGTTCAGAGAGCTTCAATGGGTTTTAATGAACAAGACCATTCTTTGGATTATGAGGGCGAACTTAAAAAAGCTTTTACACCTGAATTTAGAAATAGACTTTCAGAAATAATTTACTTTAATTCATTAACTGAAGAAGTTGTAATATATGTTGTAAATAAATTTATTTTTGAGCTTGAAGATATTCTAGAGCAAAAAAATGTTTCACTCATCGTTTCAGATAACGCTAGAAAATGGTTTGCAAAAAATGGATACGACTCAAAAATGGGTGCTCGACCAATGTTTAGACTGATTGAGAAAGAAATTCGTAAGCCACTTGCTGATGAGATTCTTTTCGGGAAATTAAGTGTTGGTGGAACAGTCAAAGTTAGTGTTAAAAAAGATAAAATTATCCTAAATATCTCTTAAATGAGAATTCTAATAAGTAATGATGATGGCTATCAGGCTGATGGAATAATTCGGCTTGCTAAGTCTCTTGGTGAGATTGCTGAGGTCATTGTTGTAGCTCCTAGTGAAAATAAGTCAGCTGCTAGTAGCTCATTAACTATAGGTAAACCATTAAAACCCATTCAAATTGATAAAAATATTTATTCAATTGATGCCACACCTACTGATTGTGTTCATTTGGCATTATGTGGGTTTATAAAAGAGTCAATTGATTTAGTTGTAACTGGTATTAATTTTGGTGCAAATTTGGGTGATGATGTTATTTATTCAGGAACAGTAGCTGGGGCTATTGAGGGTCGTTTTTTAGGACTTCCATCTATTGCAATGTCATTGGCTAGTTGGGAGTGTAATCACTTTAATACTGCTGGAAATATTGCTAAAATTCTTGTTAATCAAATTGATAAAGCTCCAATATCTAATAACACTATTATGAATGTTAATGTACCTGATGTTCCAATGAGTGAGATTTTGGGAATTAAGAGCACTCGCTTAGGAAGTCGTCACAAATCAGCACCTAGCATTCAAGACTCAAAAGATCCATCTTTGTATTGGATTGGTGAAAATGGCAAAGAAGCTGATAATGCTGAGGGAACAGACTTTCATGCAGTCTCCAACAATTATGTATCTGTAACACCCCTTCAGATTGATTCAACCAAATTTTCAGAAGTACGACAACTTTCTAACTGGCTAGAAAATATTAACTATTGATTCCAAGTATCCCTTAATCCTACAGTTTTATTAAAGATAAGGCTTTCATTAGAACTATCTCTGCAAAAATAGCCTTCTCGTTCAAATTGATATGCCTTTTCTACTTTAGCATCCTTTAGATTATGCTCAACATAGCCATGCTTAATAATTAATGAATCTGGATTAATTATCTTTGACATATTTTCAAATTTAGAAGGGTTCGCTTCTAAAAAAAGACGATCATAAATTTTGAATTTAGCAGGAATAGCTTTACTACATTCTACAAAGTGAATAACTCCTTTTACTTTTCTACCATCACTTGGATTTTTGCCTAAGGTATCTGGATCATATCTACAAAAGATAGTTGTTATATTTCCCTCTTCATCTTTTTCGACTCTTGTAGCATTTATAATATACGCATTTCTTAGGCGAACTTCTTTATCAATTGCTAGTCGTTTAAATTTCTTATTTGGAGACGTCTCCTGAAAATCTGCCTTATCAATATAAATTTCTCTACTGAAGTAAATATCTCTATAGCCCATTTCTTCATTTTGAGGATGATTTGGAGCTTTAAGTAATTCAATTTTTTCTTCAGGATAGTTTTCAATAACTAATTTCACTGCATCAATAACTGCCATTGATCTAGGAGCATTTGTATTTAAGTCATCTCTAATAGAAGATTCTAGTATTGAGATATCAGTTAAACTATTTACTTTAGAGACTCCAATTCTCTCAGAGAAATCTCTAATTGATTCAGGTGTATAACCTCTTCTCCTAAGGCCTGAAATTGTTGGCATCCTAGGATCATTCCAGTCCAAAACATAATTCTTTTCAATAAGAAGTTTTAACTTTCTTTTTGAAGTCGTTGCATACTCAAGATTTAAGCGAGAAAACTCATATTGACGAGGTCTACTAGGTTTATTAAATGCATCTAAATTTTCTAAAGTCCAGTCATAAATTCTTCGATTATCTTGAAATTCTAATGTACAAATGGAATGAGTTACGCCTTCAATTGCATCCCCAAGACAGTGTGCAAAATCATACATTGGATAGATACACCAGTCATCTTTTGTTTGATGATGAGTTTCAAATCGAACACGATAAAGGGTTGGATCTCGCATACACATAAAACTTGATGACATGTCAATTTTTGCTCTAAGAACACATTCACCTTCCTTAAATTCACCAGCTTTCATTTTTTTAAATAATTTCAGGTTCTCTTCAACAGTTGAGTTTCGGTATGGGCTATTTTTTCCAGGGCTTTTTAATGACCCTCGATATTCACGAATTTGTTCTGCACTTAAAAAACAAACATAAGCTAACTCTTTTTTAATTAGCTCTAAGGCAGATTTATAGAAAATATCAAAATAATTAGAACTAAATTTAACCTTATTGTTCCAGTTAAACCCTAGCCAATTGATATCCTCTTTAATTGAATTTACATATTCAATATCCTCTTTAGAAGGGTTAGTATCGTCAAATCTTAAATTACAATATCCATCATAATCTGAAGCTGTACCAAAATTTATACATATAGACTTTGCATGACCAATATGAAGATATCCATTTGGTTCTGGTGGAAAGCGAGTAATAACTCTTGAGTATCTACCTTCTAGAAGATCATCATCAATAACTTTTTTAATGAAATTAGTAGTCTTTATCTTATTATTAGAATCACTCATGCCAATTAAATACAGTGGGAATTTTCACGAGTAGGATTATATCATTAAAGCATAATGTTAATATGAAGTGCTATAAAAGGACATGACATTGTAAAATAGTTTTTATGAAAATAGCAATTGTTAAACTTTCATCGCTTGGTGATATAATTCATACTATGGTTGTCTTGCAATTTATAAAGAGACTTCGACCTGATATAAAAATTGACTGGATAGTAGAAGAAAAATTTAAGGAAGTTTTAGAGAATAATCCAGATATAAATCAAATCCATACAGTTAACTTTCAAGAAATCAAAAAAACAAAATCTCTTAAATTAGTTTTTTTAGAATTATCAAAAATAAAAGAATTTGGGAATTATGATATTGTAATCGATTTTCAAGGTTTAATTAAGACAGCTATTGTTTCTAAGTTTCTTTCTTCTAAAAGAATAGTTGGATTCGATTGGTACTCGGTTAGAGAGAGTCTTTCATCACTTGTTTATAATCAAAAAGTTAAGATTGGCTATGATAGAAATACTATATTAAGATATGCTAAATTAGCGTCAAAAGCACTGGATATAGAAATTACATTGGATCATTTAAATAGCAAAGAGCCCTATTTATTTTCTAGAAGTAAAGTCTTGATTCCTGAAACTCTTTACATAGTTTTAGTTGCAGGCTCTACTTGGAAAAGTAGAAATTATCCTAAGGAAAAATTTGTACAAGTAGCCAATGCCCTTAAGCAGAAATGTGTGATTATTTGGGGGACTAAAGAGGAGCGACAAAAGGCAGAATGGATGGCACTTCAGTCGAATTATATTACATTAATGCCTAAGTTAAGTTTAGATGAATTGAAATACGTTATCAGCAATTCAAGTTTAATAATTGGAAATGATACTGGTCCGTCTCATATGTCTTGGGCTTTGAACATTCCTTCTATAATTCTTTTTGGGCCTACACCTCCAGAAAGATCGTTTAAAACCAATAAAAATTTATTTATAAAGTCAAACTCTAAAATAAATCATTGGAAGTTAGATAAAAATGACTTTTCTATTAAAGAAATTGTTGTCGATGATATTGTTAAAATGGCAAAAAAATTAATAAATATTACCTCATGAAAATTACTGTAGCTGGAATCGGTTATGTTGGATTATCTAATGCAATTCTTTTATCTCAAAAGAATGAGGTTATTGCTTTTGATATATCACCAAAAAAAGTCGCCCAATTAAATAATAAAATTTCACCAATTGTAGATTCTGAAGTAGAGGAATACCTATTAAATAAAAAACTAAATTTATCTGCAACTTTAGATAAAAATGAGGCCTTTTATGGTTCTGACTATGTAATTATAGCGACTCCTACAAATTATGACATTGAAACAAATTTCTTTAACACAAAATCAGTTGAATCTCTTGTAAGTGATATAAGAGAGGTTAACCCAAATGCAACTATAGTTATCAAGTCAACGGTTCCTGTTGGCTTTACAGAGAAATTAAAGAAACAATTTAATTATGAGGATATTTTATTTTCTCCAGAGTTTTTAAGGGAGGGTAAGGCACTTTTTGACAATCTTTATCCTTCAAGAATAGTAATTGGTTCAAATTCAAAAAAAGCAATCAAATTTTTTGAATTACTCAAGGCAGTTACATTAAAAAAAGATGTTGACTTTTTATTAACAAGCTCATCAGAAGCAGAGGCAATCAAACTCTTTTCAAATACCTATTTAGCAATGCGTATTGCTTTTTTTAATGAATTAGATTCTTATGCTGAGTATCAAAATTTAAGTACTAAAGAAATAATTGCCGGTGTTGCTTTAGATCCAAGAATAGGTAATTTCTATAATAATCCATCCTTTGGATATGGAGGGTATTGTTTACCAAAAGACACAAAACAACTAAGAGCCAACTATAAAGATATTCCAAATAGTTTAATTAGTGCAATTGTTGAAGCAAATATTACTAGGAAAGATTTTATAGCAAATTCAATCATTAATAGAAATCCAAATGTTGTTGGAGTTTATCGACTAATTATGAAGACTGGTTCTGACAATTATAGAGAGTCTTCTGTTCAGGGAGTTATTAAACGCATTAAAGCCAAAGGAATTAGAGTTATTGTATATGAGCCTTTTCTTAATGAAGAAAAATTTAATGACTCTAAGGTAATCAACAATTTAGAGGAATTTAAAAAAATATCAGATATTATTTTGGCTAATAGAATTACTGATGAAATAATAGATGTCAAATCTAAAGTTTATTCTCGTGATTTATTTAATGTTGATTAAAAGGATATTATGAAAATTTTGGTTACAGGTTCAGCTGGTTTTATTGGATCTTCATTAACATTAAAGCTTCTAGAAAGGGGTGATGAAGTTGTCGGTGTTGATAACCATAATGATTATTATGATCCCACCTTGAAAGAGGCAAGGCTCATGCGACATCTTAATCATCAAAATTACACTCATAAAAGAATAGATATTAAAGAAAAAAAGCTAGTTGAATCATTATTTAAAGAATATCAATTTAATGTTGTGGTAAATTTAGCTGCTCAGGCAGGAGTTCGTTATTCTATTGAAAACCCACTTGCCTATATTGATTCAAATATCGTTGGGTTTGCAAATATTCTTGAAGGTTGTCGACAAAATAAAGTGAAACATTTTATTTATGCTTCAAGTAGTTCTGTTTATGGGTTAAATACTAAAGTGCCTTTTTCAGTTCATGATAATGTAGATCATCCTGTGAGCTTATATGCAGCAAGCAAAAAAGCTAATGAGCTTATGGCACATAGTTATAGTCATCTTTATAATCTACCTTCCACAGGACTTAGGTTTTTTACAGTATATGGTCCTTGGGATAGGCCAGATATGGCATTACAAAAATTTACAAAATCTATAATAGCAGGTAAAGAAATTTCAGTATTTAATTATGGACAGCATCAAAGAGACTTTACATATATAGAAGATATTTTAGAAGGAATTATTCGAGTTATAGATCAACCTGCTACTCCAAATGAATCATGGAACAGCAATAAACCTGATCCTGGCTCCTCTTCTGCTCCTTGGCGTATTTATAATATTGGCAATAATTCACCTGTAGAACTTCTTGATTATATTAAAGCAATTGAGGAGGCTTTAAATATTAAAGCTAATATCAATTTAATGCCGCTTCAGCCAGGTGATGTAATAGATACCTATGCTGATGTCACAGATTTAATTAAAGACTTTGATTATAAACCATCAATATCAATACAAAAGGGAGTATCAAAATTTATTAAATGGTATAGAGATTACTATGGTGCCTAAGTTAAAATAATATTTTGACATTGATCAATAGAATCAATTATAAATTTTGAATTTGAAGTCAATTCATCAATTTTATGACCACTTCTAACTAAAACTGTATTGTTAATCCCTGCAAGATTAGCTGACTCTATGTCAGTCTCTTTATCCCCAATCATCCATGATTGATTCATATCTATCCTATATTTCTTTTGGGCTTTAAAAAACATACCTGGCTTTGGCTTTCTGCAGCTACAATTAGATTTGGGCTCATGTGGACAATGAAAAGTATCTAATATTGAGATATTTTTTAAAGAGAATTCATTAAGCATCCATTGATTAATTTTTTGATAATCCTCTTCAGAATAAAGACCTCTTCCAATTCCAGATTGATTTGAAATAATAATAATGCTGTAATTTAAATCTAAGAAATATTTACATGCTTCAAAGACCCCTTTAATAAATTCAAAGTCTTTAATTTTATGTAAATAGCTTACTTCCTTATTTATTACGCCATCACGGTCAAGAAAAATAGTTTTTATGGCCATAATTTAGGACGAGTATAATTAATAATATTGTGCATCAGTGTATCTTAAATGAGTCATTCACTTTCTGTAGTAATAATAACAAAAAATGAAGAAAATTTTATTGAAGATGCAATTAGTTCTGCTAATTTTGCTGATGAAGTATTAGTGCTTGATAGTATCTCCACTGATAAAACTTGTGAACTTTCGCTTAAAATGGGTGCTAGGGTATTAAGCCATGAATGGCTAGGTTTTGGTAAACAAAAAAATTTAGCAGTACGATTAGCAACTCATGATTGGGTATTTGTTTTAGATGCAGATGAAAGGATTACTCCAAATCTTAAGATTGAGTTATTGAGTACTCTGAAAGATCCATCAGCAGATGGTTATTTAGTTCCAAGATTGAATAGTTTTTTTGGAAAAGAAATTAAAACCTGTGGGCTTTATCCAGATTATAGTCTTAGACTATATAAAAAATCTAAGGGTATGTTTAGTGATGTTGATGTCCATGAGAGTGTTAAGCTTGATGGTAAAGTCACAAAATTAAAAAATCATATGATTCATTTAGCTTATGATAATGTTGATGAGTTTATAGAAAAACAAAAAATGTATTCAAATTTAAGTCACAAGAATAAAAATATTTTTAAAGCAATAATTGGCCCATTCTGGACTTTTTTCAAAATATATATTATAAAGCGTGGATTTTTAGATGGCTGGCATGGATATATAATTGCAAAAGTGTATGCAAAATATACTTTTTGGAAATACATTAAATAATATAAATGAAGATTCTTCTGGTTAAGTTTCGTAATATCGGAGATGTTTTACTGACAACTCCATTAATTTCAAATCTAAGAAATGTATATCCAGAAGCGCAAATTGACTATACAGTGAATAAAGAAACTGAGTCAATGTTATTACTTAATCCAAATTTAAATCAAATTATTCCATATGATCGGGAAAGTATTAAATCTTTACCGTTAATTAAAAGAATTTGGAAGGAAATTGAGTTTATTAGATCCTTTAAAAAAAGCTCATATGATATTGTTATCAATTTAACTGATGGCGATCGTGGAAATTTAATAGCATGGTTTTCAAACGCTCCTTTGAGACTTGGATATAAAAATAAAAATTTATTTTTTAAGAAATCTATTACTCATGAAATGCCTGAGCAAAAACTTAGGCATACTGTTGAGCAAACTCTGGATCCACTTAGGGCTTTGAACCTTTCAATTACTAATAGATCAGTTGAAATTTTTTGGAGTGAGGAAGATGAAAAATTTATAGATAAAAATCTAGTTGATGTTGATAATTTTATTCATATACATCCAGTTTCTCGATGGCTATTTAAATGTATTTCTGACTCTACGATGTCCAAAATAATCGACTATTGCGAGTTAGAGCTAGGAGTAAAGGTAGTATTAACAGCCTCTAAAAATAAGTTTGAAATTAATAAAATTAATAACATTCTGAGTCATACAAAATCAAGTCCAATTAACTTTGCAGGTAAATTTTCACTCAAGCAAACTGCAGCTTTAAATAAAAAAGCAAACATTTTTATTGGAGTTGATACATCAATAATGCATGTGAGTGCAGCAAATAATACCCCTGTTTTAGCTTTTTTTGGCCCTAGTGGAGCTTGTAATTGGGGGCCATGGGATAATACTAAAACTGAATCTGGATATACAGAAATTAACGGTCATCAAGTTATGGGAATACATAGAGTATTCTCTGAAAGTAGAGTTTGCCAACCTTGTGGTAAAGATGGCTGTAGTGGAAGTAAAGTAAGTGATTGTTTAATGAGTTTAGATTTTGAAAAAATTAGAAATAATATAAAGGATATGCTAGATGAGCAAGTTAATTAGAGTTTTGCATACTGAATGGTCAGATGGTTGGGGTGGTCAAGAAATTAGGATTATCAATGAAATGAAATGTATGCGTTCAAATGGTGTTGAGGTTTTTCTAGCTTGCAAAGAATTGAGTGTCATTAGAAATAAGGCTCTTGAAAACAATATTAAAGTTTTTATACTTCCATTTAAAGGTAATGCTGATTTAAAAACCTTAATAGCTCTTAAAAAGATTATTAAGTTAAATTCTATTGATATTGTTAATACACATAGTGGAAAAGATACGTGGGTTGGTGGTTTAGCTGCAAAATTTTCTGGAATTAAATTTATTAGGACTCGTCATTTATCTCAGAAAATCAATCCTTCAAAATTAAATTTTATTAACGAATTAGCGGATTTTATCTTTACTACCGGTGAACAGGTCAGACTAGATATGATTAATAATAACCGTATTAAAGAAAATAATATATTATCTATACCTACAGGAATTGATGAATCTTTATACAATCCAGCAAACTATAAAATAGAAGAATGTAGAAGAAAATTTAATTTGGACAGTAATGAAATTATTATTGGAATACTTGCAGTTTTGAGACAATTTAAACGCCATGATTTATTTTTAAAAATGGCTAAACAATTGAAAGCAAAATATCCTGATAAAAAATTTGTCTTTTTGATTGCTGGCGATGGACCACAAAAAGAAAGCATACAAAAGTTAATTCATAAATTAAATTTAAATTCATGTGTCAGATTATTGGGCCATATAAGTAATGCACCTGAGTTTCTATGCGCACTTGATATACTTGTTCTAAGTTCAGACTCGAAAGAAGGTGTTCCACAGTCAGTAATGCAAGGATTATTTATGAATAAACAAGTTGTTGCAACTAATGCTGGAAGTACAATAGATTTAATTCACAATAATAATTTCCAACTTGTTGAAAAAGGCAATTTAAATTCGCTAATTGAAGGTGTATCGATCTATATAGATAAAAAAAATGAAAATATAACTAGAAAGCATATGATTAAAAATTTCTCAACATTTGTGATGACTCAAAAAATTTTAAAAATCTATAAAAGATTAATAAATTGAATTTATTATGAAGTTATTAGATTCAGTAAATAAATTATTATTTCCTCTAAGAAAAAAACAAATCGATGAATCATTGGGAACAGTTTTAGTTGTCTCTAATACTGGTTTTGGGGACACGATCTTATCAACGCCTGCTATAAAAACTTTAAGCAGGAGTTTTGTAAACCAAAAAATTATATTTTTAGTTAATAAAAAATTCTATGGCCTATTTTTGAATTATAAATATGTAGATTCAATTTGGAAATACTCAGGTGGATATCTAAATTTATTTTTAATAATTTTAAAATGCAGACTAACTAAAATTCATACTATCATGTTGTTCCATTCAAATGGACCAGAAGATATATTTTTCACATTATTAAGTGGAGCTAGAAATATATTGAAGTGTTCTGACAATATCAATCATCCTTATAAGGAACTTTTTTTTAATGAGTTAAAAATGAAAAATAAGCATAATATTGAAAAAAAAATTGATCTTGTTAGGGCCTTCAATCCAAAAATTATTGATACTGAAATGTCTATCTCTGATTTTTTTTATGACCAAGAGCCTGCAAAGAATATTCCTCATGATAAGAAAGTAATTGGAATTCAGATAGGTGCCCAAGATTATTACAAAATATGGCCAGTTGAAAATGTTATTAAACTTAGCTTATTCTTACTTAGCAAAAACTATTTTTTAGTATTTTTTGGGGCAAATAAAATTGAGTCAAGGATGATGCTAAAAATTCAGAATGCTGTTAATTCTTCAAACATTTATAATTTAGTTGGTAAAACAGAAGTTGTTGAACTTCCTGCCATTTTAAAGCGCCTAAATCTTCTTATAACAAATGACACAGGAATTCTACATTTGGCAATTTCTATGCAGATTAAAACTTTGTCGTTGTTTGGCCCAACTTCTAGTAAAGAGTTTGGAGCTTATCAAGATAGAGATATTCACTTCAGTATTCAAAAAAATGGCTTTTTTGTAAATGATAAACCGAAAAAAAAACGCTCACAAGAGGGTATGAAATTAATTAAAGTAAATGAAGTAATTTCAACAATTGAAAAGATAATATGAAATTAAATATTGGATGCGGAAATAAAAAAATCCAAGGTTATCATGGAGTTGATAAGTATCAATGTGCTGCTGCAGATTATATCTGTGATCTAGAAAATGAAAAATTACCTTTTAAAGATAGTTCAATTTCAGACATCATTTTAGATAATGCTATAGAGCATTTTTATGATATACCTAAAGTAATTGAAGAATTAGTCCGAGTTTCTAAAAAAAATGCCACAATTAAGATTATTACACCTCACTTCAGTTCAATCAAATCATGGATTGATCCAACACATATTCATCATCTTTCATATTTCTCATTTAATCATTTTGAAAAAGAAAGTGCATCTCATTATATTGGAAAAGGAATTAAAATTGAAAACATAAAACTTACATTTGGTGGAGGCTTGATGGGCATAATTGCAAGATTAATTTTTAAAATTAGCCCAAAAAGATATGAACAAAAATATTGTTTTATATTTAGAGCAAGCACTCTTATTTTTAATATTAGGGTGCTTTAAGTCAATGCATTTTAATAAATTGATGAGTTCTTTTATAAGGAGGTTCTCTAACTATATAGCCTTAAATTCAAACTTATATTTGTCCCATAAGCCTGATTTCCATATTAAGTTAAATAAAGTTGAGAATTGGGATAGTTTGTATAAATTTTGGACTAAAAACTCACCCAGAAATGATAAGGGTGATCTAGTTAGATTGTATTTTTTATTAAACCAAATAGAATACATTAAAAACAGTAATATCGGAGGTTTAATAGCAGAAGTAGGAGTTTATAAAGGTACGACAGCTCGTCTTTTTCATCAGTCTTTTCCTGATAAGGAGATTCTATTATTTGATAATTTTGAAGGTTTTGATAAGCGAGACATTAATCATCAAAAAGAAAATAGTAAGGAGGATCTAGCATCTAAAACAGTATTTAATACATCATTAGAATCTGTACAAGACTTTGTCGGAAAGTCGGCGTTAGTTAAATTTATACCAGGCTACTTCCCAGAATCAACTGAAAGTATTGATCCAGATAATCATTATGCCCTAGTCCATCTTGATGCAGATTTATATAACCCTCAAATTTCCGGATTGGAATATTTTTACCCAAAAATGACACAAGGAGGAGTGATAATTATTCATGATTGCAATAATGAATTTACTGGATCAAAGAAGGCGTTAGATGAATTTTTTCTTGATAAGCCTGAGACCCCAATTATTATTCCAGATAAGTCAGGAAGTGCTCTAGTGGTTAAATTAAAAGCATGAGTGTTAAGTATAATATTCTCCTAAGAGCTTGTGATAAGGTTGAGTCAGTTCATAAGGTTAAAAGACCATTTAACTTAAACAAATTACAAACTATCAAAGTGTCCTTTTATAGTATGTATCAGTCACTTCAGGGCAGTCAATACAAAATAACGATTATTGGTGATGATTTATCATCAAAGATGCTTGATTTTTTTAGAACCTTTGACGATGTAATCATTGATAATGAAGATCTTGGAAGCGCAGCAAAATCTTTACAAAAACAAATCGATATAGCACTTAATATTCCAGATGATGAGTGGGTCTATATGTGTGAGGACGATTATTTACATACTCCATATGCTTTTCACTACTTATCTGAATTTATTGATAATAAACAGTATTACATTCAAACATCTGGAAGAAAGAAAAATTATATGAATAGACTTATAGGAGACTTATCGAAAATTCCTCTAATTATTCATCCTCCAGACTATCCTGATCGTTATATGCCTCCATGGAAACGACTTTCTTTTATATTTTTGTCTAAGTACTGCCATTGGCGTCAGATTTCCAACACAACGCATACTTTATTGCTTCAATCTAGTAGTATTAAAAAATTTGAAAAGCACATTAAAGCTTCATCAATTCTACCAAGTGACTCCAAATTAAGTGAAAAAGTATTTGGGCGAATCTTTTTTAAAAATAAAGCTCTTTGTGTCTCACCAATAAAAGGACTTTCAACCCACATGACAGAGGGTGTAATGACCCCATTTGTTGATTGGGACTTGGCTTGCAAGCAATGCATTAGTGATATGAAAAAAGAAGGTATTTGGTTATGATTAATTATTATTTAAAGAAAAAAACTAAAAAGATAACTTCTAACCCTCCTACTGAAAGTGATATTAACAAATCAAGAACAATTCTTTTTTCAATTTTTACTCGTTATGGAGATACCATTATTAATTTGATGGTTATCAAAGAGTTTATTAAATATTATCCAAAAAAAGATTATTTAATTTTATGCCCAAGACAAATGAAACCATATGTGACTGAGTTTCTCCCTGGCATAGAATGTATAGCATTTAATAAGCGAAATTTTTTTCAAATGATTAAGGTTGTTAAAATTTTAAAAAAAAGAAAGTTTGATATTGGGTTTAATCCATGGTCAAGTGGATTGGACAGCTGTTTTTTTATTAGTTTTAGTAAGAAATTTTTATTCTACAAAGATTTTGCTAAGCCTGAAGTAATTAATCATTATGAGGTTGTCAGAAAGTACTTAAAGCTATTTGAAAAAAAATGGTTAATAAAAAAACTAAAATTAAAAGATGATTACCAAAAAATTTTAATATGTCCTCAATCTACTGATCCTAAGAGAAATTTATCAATTAAGCAATTAGATAGTATTATTATGGATTTTCAAAGAATATATGATCAACCTAAAATTATAATTGCATCTTCAGATAAGTCATTCTTTAGATCTGGATGCAAAAGATTCAGTTTTAAAAAAACTCCGAAATCGTCCTTAGAGTTTATTAATTTAATAAAGAAAAATGCATTAATTGTAACTGCTGATTCAGGCCCTTTGCACATTGCACTTGCATTAAAAAAAGATTTAATAGCATTTTTTAGTACAACTAATCCTGAAGTAGTTTTAAATACAGGGTCACGTTTATCAATAAATAAGTTTTAATTATTTTAATTTTAGAAATTTTTTTTAAGTATGAGTAAATTAGCTAAATTTGATATTCGATTTTTATTTCTTCTAGGATTAATGTTTTTTCTGCCTAGTGTCGAAGTTCCTAAAAACTTATTTGCGTTATTATTTGTTTTTTCTTGGGTTATACATTGTATAAAAAACAAATACTGGGGCGGTAAATGGCTTGTTATAGATTCTATATTTTTATTGTGGATATTGATAGATATATTAGTAAGCATTAATGCAATAATAACTCATCAGCTTTCTGGAGATAATTATAGGGATATTATAAGATTTGTATTAATAGCATGGGTACTTTCAAGAACTTACTTTTCAAAAGAAAGACTGACTGAGGCTTCTATAATAGCTTTAATTGGGACTATTATTGCATTAATATACGGTTATATATCTGGCCAAGGTGAATTGAAAGAGCTCCATTCAGTTGGACATCTCAATCATACTGCTATATTTTTAGTTTTAGCTTACTCCATTTCTCTATCTCTACTATTATTTAATTTAAAAAATTTAAAAAAATTCCAAAAAGTTACCTTAGTTGTAATAACAATTTTATTACTTTTATCAATAATTGATACTGATAGTAGAGCTGCATTTGGTCTTCTTATCATAATTAGTTTAATTGATTTTTTTTATTTTTTGGTAAAGAAAAGAAGTAAATCTTTAAGCATTATTTTTTTAAGTGTAGTTACATTTATAGGGATTTTATTTATTTTTAATCCACCAGAGGCATTAGAAAGAATCCAAGCTCAAGAGAGTTTTTTGGACGATGATGAAAGGTCTAGGATTCGTAACTTTAGTTATTATGCATATAAAGCTAACCCATATCTTGGTGTAGGGTTTGGAAATTTTAGTCAAATAACGATGGATGATGTTAAGCCTTATATAATTGCTGACAAAGGAGTTTTTGATATCAATCTATATCTTGAATCTGCTCATCCACACAATGTCTACTATAATTATCTTACAAGTGGTGGTATTTTAATTTTTTCTATTTTTCTATTTTTTTGGTTTTATGTTATTTGGATAATTTTCAAATTAAATAAAAGAGAAGAAAATTATTGGATTGTTGTAAGTAGTATAGGTGTTGTGATGGTGAATCTTTTAATAGGATTAGTAAATACTACATTACATCATGAACATGCTATATTATCAATGTTCGTATTAGGCTTATTAATTTCACAATATAGAATGAGTGAATTAAGAAAAAATTTAATTGATTGATTTATTTTCAACTTAAGTTTGAACAATAAGAGGGATTGATTTAATTATCTCCTCAGCCTCAATAAGTTTCATGCAATTATGATGATGTAATGGACAGGTTCTTTTCATGCATGGTTGGCAATCTAATTCCTTCTTAATTATTATACTTTTTGAATTTTTCCATTGAGAAGTTTCTAGAGAATTTGTAGGGCCAAATATTGCTATAGTAGGCACATTAAGACTTGCTGCCAGATGCATTGGACCACTATCACCAGTTAAGAAAATATCTAAATCTGAAATATACTTAGTTAATTCAGAGATAGAAGTTTTACCAGCAAGATTTCGATAGTTATGAATATTATTATTTAATAATAAATTTTCAATTTGTTTGGCAAAATATTGTTCTTTGGCCCCTCCAAAGATTACAATATCAAATTGATCAGACAGGGCTATTGCAATTTTTGCGAACTTCTCTGGATACCAACGTTTAGCACTCCCATATGACGCACCCGGGTTGATGCCTAAAAGTCTAGAGGATTTTTTATTCTTAGATATATCAAAGTGATTAATAAGATTTCCAGCAGGATAATTAGAAGAAAGGCTATGATTCACAAAGTCAACATACTTTTCAACTTGATGACGATCAGGATAATTTTTATGATTGAATTGATATTTTTTTTCTGCTTTAATGGTTAGTTTTGTTAGCTTAGCTCTTATTGAGCCTCTAAAAGAAAAATAAACATCAAAAAAGCCAAGCTCAGTATAGAAAAAATATAAAGATTTAATTTTTGAAGAAAGAATAACTGTTTTTGATGCTTTAGGGTGCTTTTTGAAAACTTCAATAGAAGAGTATGATCCAATAAATGTAATATCAATATTATTATAAAAATTAATTATATTTTCAATAGCTGGAGTTGTCATAACTGAATCTCCAAGCCAAGTTGGAAGCTCAATTAAAACTTTAAAAGTTTTTTCAATATTGTTATTCAATTTGATTTATTAATTCAAGAGTTTTATCTAGGTTTTTATTGATCGAGAATAGCTTTGATTTATTTCTATTAAAAATTTTTACTTTATTTAAGGCTTTTTTATCAGCTAATAAATTATCAATTAATGAAATTACTTTTGTATCATTTGGTTTATTCATTATAAAATTTTTATCTAAAATTTCACTAGCACCATTTGAATTCGTTGTAAATACAGCATTTTCAAAGTTCATGGCTTCTAGAACAACATTTGAAAAAGGATCATAGTGAGTTGGAAATAGAAAAATATCACTTATAGCATAAAAATCATTTACGTCAATTCTTTGACCAGTGAATGTAACCTGATTATGAATATTTAATTGTCTAGCTAAATTTTTAAAGTAATTAATTTTTTTATCTTTTCCTATTATGAAAGCCTTTAGATTTTTAGTTTTTAGTTGAGAAAAAATATTCAAGAATTCTTTAACTCCTTTCCTTTTAAATCCATTTCCAACATAAAGTAATATTTGCTGGCCTTTTTTGATTTGAAATTCATTAGAAAGTCTTTCGAAAGATTTTGCATAATCAAAATTAAGTAACTCTATGCCATTGTAAATAACTTCAATCTTTCTAGGATTAACATTATATGTGTCAATAATTTGCTTTTTAACCATATTAGAATTGGCAATTATATATTTTGAATTATTAAAACAATGGCGTTCAAGATATAAATAGATTGGATGGAGTAAGTTTAATTTTGATTTTTGTTCAATAGATATAAATACTTTGTGAACTCCATCACCAGCCCTATATATATCTGGACAAGTTATACGATCAAGAGAGTAGTAAAATTTTTCATTTTTTGTTAAACTCACTTGAAGGTTAAATAAAATTGCCCTTGCCCAAGAAGGAATAAATTTTGGGGAAAAAGAGTTGATAATCTCATGATCTATATTTTTATTATTTAGAGCTTTGGATAGTCTTAAAAGATAGTTTTCAGCACCGCCAAACTTTGTAGAATTTGAACGAATAAGGTATATTTTTTTATTCAATTTTGATTGCACAGATTATTTTTTTGGTTATGTAGCTTGATTTTTTGATGTCATTGAAAGGTATCGATATTTACTTAACTTTAAAATTAAATTCCTTTTTGAATTCTATTTATAGTTTTACTTGAACTTTTACCATGTAAAAATTCAACTATTTTCAGCTCTTTGACAATATCTTCACCAATGACTTTTTTATTTTTATAGTCTCCTCCTTTAACCAAAGTATCAGGTTCAATTGATTTAATTAATTGATAGGGCGTATCATCTTCAAAAATAACAACATAGTCTACAACCTCTAGCGCGGATAATATATATGCTCTATCTAATTCTGAATTAATCGGACGATTTTTACCCTTAAGTTTTGTTACAGATTTATCAGAGTTCAGTCCAAGTATTAAGACATCTCCATAATCTTTCGCTGCTTGAAGATATTTTACATGGCCGACATGAATAAGGTCAAAGCAACCATTAGTAAAAACAATTTTTTTTCCTCTATTTCTTAGCTCATTACATATTTGAATTATCTCTAATGGTGTCTTAATGAATTTTTCACTTGAAGTATTTTTTTGACTTGACTCTTTTTCAATAATTTCATCAATGGTCGCAGTAGCACTTCCAATTTTACCAACAACAACCCCTGCTGCAAAATTTGAAAACTCAATTGCCTCATCAATATCTAGAGCACATGCTAATGCAAATCCAAGGGAAGCTAAAACTGTATCTCCAGCACCTGTAACATCAAAAACTTCTCTGGTATATGTAGGGTGTATGCGAAAACCATTATCATAAACTGCTATCCCTTGGTCACTCAATGTGATAAGAGAAATGGTTAAATCACAATTGATTTTTAATTGAGTAATTGCTTCAGTTAGGCTGGATTCGTCAATAATATTGACTTTTGTTGCTTCGCCAGCTTCTTTTTTATTTGGAGTTAGTAGAAAAGCCCCTTTATATTTAGAATAATCAGTTCCTTTTGGGTCTATTAATACTTTTTTACTTACATTGTTAGCAATATCAATTAAAGATCTTGTCAGCTCATTGGTTAAAACTCCTTTTCCATAATCTGACAGTAATATACAATCATATTTATTTATAGAGGCTTTAAATAAATTTAAGATTTCTTTTTGTGATTCACTATTTATTTGATCTGAACCCTCTCTATCATATCTCACGACTTGTTGCTGAGAGGCAATTACCCTACTTTTTTTTGAAGTAACTCTATCCTTTTGAGTAACTAAATATTTTGTATCAACATCAATATCATGCAGTAACCCTTTTAGCTCTTCAGAAATATCACAATCACCAACTACGCTTATTAAATCGACCTCAGCACCTAAAGCCTTAAGATTATTTGTTACATTTCCAGCCCCACCAAGCAAAATACTTTCTTTATTTACCTTAATAACCTGAACTGGTGCCTCAGGGGAGATACGATCACAAGACCCCCACAAATAGTGATCTACAATCAAATCACCAATTACTAATATTTTTGGTGATTTGCCTTTTAATCTAATCATAAAGTATCTGCAAGATGCAGCTTCCTAATTTCAGGAATATATTCTTTAATTCCTTGTTCAAGAGATATAGCTGGTTTGAAGCCAAGATTGGCTTTGGTAGAATCAATATTGGCTTGAGTATGAACTTGATAATCCTTGTAAGGATTTATAATAAATTCATTACCTAAATCAGTTTCTAATTCATTTTGTAAAATGTCAGCAATGTCTTGAAAACTTCTAGCAATTCCTGTACCAACATTGTATGTGCCATTTTTTTTTGGATTACAAGCTTTAATATTTGCCTGAATGACATCTTTGATATAGATGAAATCTCTAAAAATCCTATCTGACCCTTTAAATAATCTTGGGGCATTACCATCTAAGATTTGATGTCCAAGTTGAATAACTAGTGATGAAGTTCTTTCTTTGTAGAACTCTCGTGGGCCATATACATTAAAAAACCTTAGTCCAACAATAGTCATTTGAGGGTTATCATTTGCGTATTTGTAAGCAATTTGGTCCATTAAATATTTACTAAATGCATAAGGGTTCTCAGGGCTTTCTTTGCCTACAGTTTGAGGTGACTTTAGATTTCCATAAGTAGCTGCAGAACTCGCATAAACCATTACTGCATGATTTTTTTTAGCAATTCCTAATAGATCAATAAATGAATTTATGTTAGTTTTAAAGACTATTTCTTGATCATAAACACGTGTGTCAGAAATTGCAGCTTGATGAAATATATAGTCAATCTTGAAATCATTCAATGAATCTAATTCAGCTTTGTTATTAATATTTCCACATATTACTTGGCCATTAAAGTTAATAAGATTTTTGAAATGACCAAAACTTTTTAGATTTCCATTTGGAAAAGTTTCATCATTTCTAAAGCAGTCATAAATAATAATTTTTGACTCTGGAAAGTTATCTTGAAAATAAAAAGCAAGGTTGCTCCCAATAAATCCTGCTCCACCAGTTATAAGAATGGTTTTATTATTGAAATTTGTATCGTTATAAATCATAGTATATAAAAATTTATTTTAATTATAAAGCATCATTAATTCACATTAATAGATAATAGTTATTAAAAGATTGCTAAGAAGTAGTCATTAATTGGAAATTGTCTATACTGAGGATAAATTAGATGAGTTGTTATTTATGTAAAAGTAAAAACTATTTAAAGCGGTCAGGGAGTGTCCGAGATAGTTTAAATTTAGATATTCTTGAGTGTAGTGATTGTGGACTAGTGTATCTATCTTCATTAAGTCATATTAAAGAGGGGCATTATGAGGAATCTGGAATGCATAATTCTGAAATCAATATTGAAAAATGGCTTCAAGAATGCAAAAAAGATGATAATCGACGTTATGAATTTGTTAAAGATAAAGTTGTTGATAAAGCATTGCTAGATTTTGGTTGTGGTGCTGGCGGATTCATAGAAATAGTAAAACAATACACAAGAAAGGTTTCAGGTGTTGAACTTGAAAAATCATTACAAACTTCATTTAAAAAACGTAACCTTAATGTTTTTGCTAATTTGCTAGAAGTTCAAAAAGAAGGGTTAAAGTACGATTTAATTACTGCATTTCATGTTATTGAACATTTGCAAAACCCAAAAAGAGTGCTGAAAGATCTATCCAGTCTTCTTGAAGAAAATGGTGAAATGATTGTCGAGGTTCCAAATAGTGATGATGCCCTTCTTACTCTTTATGAAAATATTGACTTCCAAAACTATAGCTATTGGTCGCAGCATCTATTTTTGTTCAATGAAAATACTTTTACTGAATTAATTAAACAATCAGGTTTGAGGCTCAATTGGATAAGACATATTCAAAGATATCCATTATCAAATCATTTGTATTGGATGGCAAAAGGACAGCCTGGGGGGCATACAAAATGGAGTTATTTGGATAGTGATGAGCTAAATTTTTTATATGAAAAACAGTTAGCGAATATTGGCAAGACAGATTCAATTATTGCTGGAATATCAAAATTTTAAATATTTATTTATTAGATAATAATTACCTTAGGTCCTTTTAAAACTTAAATCATAAGAGTTAATAAGAATAAGTTCTAACTATTATTTAAATATTCTATAGGTTACATAGCAACATTAATTGGTATGAATGATTTATAACTGATGTATATTAAATTTGATGAAAAAAAAATATTGTATAGTTACAACAGCTGATGAAAGAACTTGGCCTGATAATAAACCCATTCTTTTTCTTGGAGAATGGTGCAAGCGTTTTTCTAGGAAGAAGAATTGGAATAAGCTAGATTCAGAAACATTAAAATATCATTGGGATGATAGAGACAAACTAAGAGAAGATTACAGTTACTTGCAAGAGCAGCACGAAGTGCTCCTTAGGGACTTATCCAAACAGCTGAATAAGATTCACAAGAAAAATTATTCAATTCGCTATTGGAGAATTCTAATTGGACCATGGCTTGGTTATTTTACTCAAGTATTATTTGACCGCTGGAGTATGTTAAATCTTGCCTTGAAAGAGTTTGATATTGATACATGCTACGTTTTAAATAACAATGTTAGTGTTGTTCCTGCTGATATGAAAGATTTTGAAAATTTGTTTATTGATGATAAATGGAATGAGGTTATTTTTGGCCAGTTAATTCATAACTCTTCTAGAAATAAAATGAATATAGTTTCGGTAAATATTCATTCTAGTGATTCCTCATTAACTAATGAACAACTTTTTTACAGTAGATCAAAAGATAAATTAAAAACTTTATTATCTAAGTTAAGTGGTTACGTGACTAGAAAAAATGACTACTTTTTTATTTCATCATATATTCCTTTACTCACTCAGTTTAAATTGCAGCTTCAATTAAATCAATTTCCTTCGTTGTGGTATAGCCCTGAAATAGATTACTCAGAAGTTGATTTACATGAAAGAGAATGGGTTATGGATAACTCAGACTCAGCAGATGAATTTATTAAAATTGCTTGTCAGTTTATTCCTAATCATATACCTATCGCTTATTTAGAAGGTTATAACTTATTGAATCAATATGTTAAAAAAATAAAATGGCCAAAAAATCCAAAAGCAATCTTTACATGCAATGCTTATTTAGCTAATGAATTATTTAAGGTCTGGACTGCGGAAAAAACTGAAAATAGCGTGCCCTTAATCATTGGACAGCATGGAGGACATTTTGGCGTGACAGGGTTTGCTTTTTTTGAGGAACACCAGATTAACATTTCAGATAAATTTCTATCTTGGGGCTGGAGTTCAAGCAACTCAAAAATAAAGCCATTTGCCAATATCAAACTTTTAAATGATGGATTAAAATACAATCCAAATGGTGATGCGCTTATGATTGGACTTTCTATGCCTCGTTATAGTTATCATCTATATGCAGCACCGATATCAAGTCAATGGCTTTCATACTTTAGTGATCAATGTAATTTTATGAAGACATTACCTCATTCATTGCGCAAACGAATATTAGTAAGACTTGCAAAAAAAGATTATGGATGGGAACAACAATTGCGATGGGAAAATGAATTTTCAAAAATAAAAATTGATTTAGGTCATAAATCTATTAAAAAATTATTAGAGAATTCTAGACTTTGTATTTCTACTTATAATGCAACTAGTTATCTTGAGACACTTTCATGGAATATGCCAACAATTATATTTTGGGATGAGGAAAACTGGGAACTAAATCAAGATGCAATACCATACTTTAATTTGTTGTTAGATGCTGGCATTTTTCACAGGACGCCTCAAAGTGCAGCAAAAAAAGTTATTGAAATTTGGGATGATATTGATTCATGGTGGTATTCGAATCAGGTTCAGAATGCTAGAAGTCAATTCTGCGAAAGATATTCAAAGGTAAGTGATAATTCAGTAACTGAATTTGGAAGTTTTTTAAAGAAAATTTCAAAAAAAATTACAATTTAGGCTAGAAGGATTTGATTAGAATAGCAATAGAATAAATATTAATAGAATTTATTATGGACTTAAGAACTATATGCTGATAGGATGTAAGTCCTTTTTGAAAAAATTTTTAGAGAAGTTGTTTACTATTTTTCTGCTGATTCAAAGGATATTTAGACTGCTAATTTTATTTATCTTAACCCCTAATCACATCACTAAATTATTACAACACAATAATTATTTATGTCTAAAGTTCTAATAACCACTATCCCTTTTGCTGATAAGAATAGACTGCCACTCGATTTATTGGAAAATAGAGGTATCGAATACCTAATTAATCCCTTCAATAAAAAATTAACTGAAAATGAGCTGATAGAGGTAGTTGCAGATTTTGATGTTATCATTGCTGGAACAGAGTTAATTACTAAAAAAGTCATGGATGCGGCTACCAATCTAAAGATGATTTCAAGAGTTGGCATTGGACTGGATAGTGTGGATCTATTAGAGGCAGAGAAACGAGATATAATTGTTTCTTATACGCCAGATGCCCCAGCTCCAGCAGTTGCAGAATTGACAATCGGATTGATGCTAAGTTTGTTACGCTCTGTACAACTCTCAAATATGGAGATGCACAATGGTAAGTGGCATCGTTTCTTTGGTCGTAGACTTTCAGAAGTAACTGTTGGTATTATAGGTATTGGGAGAATTGGTACTGGGGTATTGCAACATCTTCAAGCGTTTGGTTCACCAAAAATATTAGTTAATGACATCAATTATGATAAAAATGTAGATAAAAAATTTAACATTGAATGGTCAGATAAAGAGACTATATATCAACAAGCAGATGTTATTTCTATTCACACTCCACTAACTACCCAGACAATAAATATGATTAAAAAAGAGCAGCTATTAAGTATGAAAGAGGATGCGATTATAATTAATACTGCTAGAGGTGGCATTATCAATGAAAAGGATCTTTATGAAGTAATGCAGGATGGACATCTAAGTGGCGCAGCAATTGATGTATTTGATTTTGAGCCTTATAATGGAAAGTTAAAAGAGATTCGTCGGTGTATTCTTACCTCACATATGGGCTCTATGTCAGTTGATTGTCGGACTACAATGGAGATAGAAGCAACAGAAGAGGCGCTTCGCTTTTTGAATAATCAATCCTTAAAGAGTGTTGTGCCAGAGGAAGAGTATGCGATACAGCGAGAAGGTCTGTAACCAGAACTCATCTATCACCAATAATAGATGTATTTTAATGAATAAAACATATGACTAAAAAAGCAATAGTAGTAGGTGGAAGTGGATTTATCGGCTCTCATGTAGCTGATCGTCTTAGCGATGAAGGTTATCAAGTAACTATTTACGATAAAAATAAATCTCAATGGTTACGTAATGATCAAAAGTTAATTATTGGTGATGTGCAGGATATTGAAAAACTAAATCAAATTATTGCTGGTGCAGAGGTAGTTTATAATTTTGCTGCCTTAGCCAATCTAGATGAGGCGTTTAAAGAGCCTATTAAAACCATCAACATTAATATTTTGGGAAACCTTAATGTGTTAGAGGCGTGTCGTACTAATAATGTGAAACGTTTCATTTATGCGTCTACGGTTTATGTTCATAGTCGACAGGGAGGATTTTATCGTTGTAGTAAGCAGGCATCGGAAGCTTATGTAGAGGAGTATCAAAAAATTTTTGGGCTTGATTATACAATTCTTCGTTATGGATCACTCTATGGTCCAAGAGCGGACCACAACAATGGACTATATCGGATTATAAAATCAGCGCTAGAGAATGGGAAAGTTAGCTACGAGGGAGATATTGATGCAATGCGTGAGTATATTCATGTGGAAGATGCCGCCCGTGTTAGTGTTGATGTAATAAAAGATGATTTTATCAATCAAAGTATCGTTTTAACTGGACAAGAGCCAATGCGCGTAGAGGATATGTTGAAGATGCTAGCAGAAATTCTTGGAATATCTCAAGATTCAATCGAATTTATTAAGGGTGATCATACTGGTCACTACATAAGGACGCCTTACGCCTATCAACCTAAGTTAGGAAAAAAATATATTCCACCTATACATGTGGATCTTGGGCAGGGATTATTACAGATGATTAATGAGTTACAAGCTGAAAGTTAAAATGCTAATTTTTTCTCAATAAATAGTTTCTAATCATAACGAATGGTTATTTTTTGGGACTTTGATGGTGTTATAAAAGACTCAGTTAAAGTCAAGTCAACAGCGTTCGGGGAACTCTTTGCGCCATTTGGAGAAGATATTGTGAATCGTGTAATAGAACATCATGAGGCTAATAGTGGGATCTCTAGATTTGATAAACTTCCTATTTATCTTGGTTGGGCTGGCTGTTTATCGACAACTGAACTTGTTGAAGAATATTCAAAAAAATTCTCTATATTGGTGAAGCATAAAGTTATTGAATCGAATTGGGTTCCAGGAGTGCTGGAATTTATTCGAAACAAAACAAATAAGCAATCATATTTCATTATTACAGCAACTCCTCAAGCTGAAATTGAAGAAATTATAAATGAATTAGAATTGACAAAGTTTTTTCATAAAATTATCGGAGCACCAATCAGTAAATCTAACGCAATTAAATCCATACTTGATAGTTTTAGTATTGAAGCTGAACAATCGATAATGTTTGGTGATTCGATAAGTGATTATGAAGCAGCTACTAAAAATGGTATTACGTTTCTTTTGCGCAGAACTTCATCAAACGAAGACTTACAAAGAAAACTTAATTGTATAATGTTTGATGATTTTTTAGATAATATTTGGTGTTATTTAGATAAAAAGTAAATTAGGATATTGTTTTATGACAGATCAAGGATTGCCACAAGAAATTAATTTAGTCAGAAAGACTGTTTATGATAAAGCTAATAGCATTCTTGAGATTCGAGGGATCGAACAAAAAAAAAGCTTTATATTAAAGAATTTGCGAAGGCATTTTGATGATTTAAAAATGTTATCAAGTAAAGACCCTTTTCGCCAGGTTCTCTGCGATCTTTTTGATGAAAGTAGTGATGAAATTTTGGAAAAATTTTCTCTAAGAGACCATGTTATTGAAGAAATGGCTAGATTGTCTGAGTCGGAATATCCAAGATACCTTCGATATCGTTATGCCTATGATATCAATCCTATTATCCATAAGGTAACAAAGTTTCCCCCATTGGTTCAGATTGAGCCTACATCAATATGTAATTATCGTTGTGTATTCTGTTATCAAACAGATCCTAAGCTTTCAAATAAGAAAAATGGTCATATGGGTTTAATGAAGTTGCCTTTATTTAAGGAAATTGTGGATCAACTTGAGGGTAATGTTGAGGCAGTGACACTAGCATCTAGGGGTGAGCCTACTGTAAATAAACTTTTACCAGAGATGATGGAATACCTTTCGGGAAAGTTTTTAGCGACAAAGATAAATACTAATGCTTATCTACTAGATGAAAAAATGTCTCATGCTATATTGAGTGCAGATTTGCAAACTTTGGTCTTTTCTGCAGATGCTGCATCAGAACCTTTGTATAGTCGTTTAAGAGTAAATGGAAACTTAGATCGTGTTGTTAGAAATGTGGAGCTGTTTTACAATATTAAAGAAAAATATTATCCAAGTTCAAGATTGATTACTAGGGTTTCGGGTGTTCGATATGATGGTGGGCAGGATATGGAAGAAATGGATTCTTTTTGGGGTGACTATGTCGATCAGGTTGCTTTTGTTGACTATAATCCGTGGGAAAATGTTTATGATGCAAATAAGACTGAAGTAAATTCTCCTTGCTCTGATTTATGGCGCAGAATGTTTATCTGGTGGGATGGCAAAATAGCAATGTGTGATGTTGATTATTTAACCAAACTTACTGAAGAAACAATACAAAATAAAACAATTTCTGATGTTTGGAACGGAGAAACTTATACTAAGCTTCGTAAAAAACATATTTCAAACAAAAGGTGTAATATAGAACCTTGTTCTCGTTGCACGGTGGTATAAATAATATCGGATTAGGACGAGTAAAATGATTTGTTCATTAATATTAGGAAGAAAAGGTAGTTTAGGTTTTCCAGGGAAAAATCTTCATAAGATTGATAGTCATCCACTATCTTGGTATCCAATGCAAGCCGCTATCAACTCACAAGAAATCGACCGTCACTTTATATCAACAGACGATCCCAAGCTTATGGAGCTGGGCCATAGTGTTGGTTTTGAAGTAATTGAGCGACCAGATTATCTCGCCACAGCAGAAGCATTAGGTGATGACGCCTATAAACATGGGTATGAAATTATTTGCGATATGATAGGAGAAAAACCGGAACTATTAGTGCTTTTATTCTGCAATGCTCCAACAGTTTCTACTAAACAAATCAATAAAGGTATCCAGATGTTACGAGCCGATCCTTCTGCAGACTCAGCTGTTACAGTTAGTCGATATAATATGTTTAGCCCAACTCGAGCAAGAAGAATATCAGAAGATGGCTCACTTCAACCTTATATCCCATTCGAATATCATTATAATTCTGAAAATATTAACTGCGACAGAGATAGCCAAGGAGATGTTTGGTTTGCCGATGTTGCAGTGAGTATCATTCGTTCAAAGAACCTTGAGAACTTAAAAGAAGGTATACTGCCTCAAAGATGGATGGGAAAAAAAATACTACCCATTATAAATGAAGCAGGCCTTGATATCGATTATGAGTGGCAGATTGGGCAAGTTCAGTGGTGGCTCGATAACAAAGCAGATTAATATAGCTTTATAGTTATTCAAATATTTAATTAGATTTAAATATATTTTTTAAAAGGATTAATTTTTTTTACCATATGGTTGACGTCTATAGCTAATGAAAATAGCAATTTCTAATATTATTTGGAAAAAAGGTAAAAAACATTTGCCTTCATTTTTTTCCACTCTTTCCAATCAAGGAGTTGAAGGTATAGAACTTGCTTTGAATTGTTTGTGGCAGGAGCCTACTAAAATTAGTAAGGATGATTTGAAGTGGCTTAAAACCATGATTTCAGATTATAAGCTGAAGTTAATTTCATTGCATTCGATAACTTATTCACGTCCTGATTTGGAGATATTTTTAGATTATACAAAACGGAAAGACTTTATTGAATATCTAAAGAAATATTGCGATTTAGCAAGAGAACTTGATTGCCAGAATATTGTCCTTGGATCGCCTAAAAGTAGAATTACTTATGGAAGAAATAGAGAAGAATTAGATAAGATATTTTTAGATTTTTTACATCAAGTAGATAATTATGCAGATGGTATATTTTTTAATATTGAGTCTCTCTCGAAAGAGTATTGTGAATATCTAAATACTCATATGGAAATTGTTAAGTTAATTAAAAATGCAGAGTTTAAGAATATTTTTCTTCAGCTTGATGTTCGAAGTGTTATAGAAGCAAAAGAAAATATTGATAATATTTTTCAAAACTCAGGCTATATCAAACATGTCCATGTAGGAAATCCTGGTATAAAAATACCAGCACCACCATTTATTAAGATTCATAAATCTGTTTCCAAAGAGCTCAAAAATATCGGATATGATGGATATATTACTGCTGAAGTTTTAAACCATAATGATGAAATAATGCACAAATATTTAGATAAAACTGTCAAAACCATGAGGGAGTTGTATGACTGACTATGTCGTATTGGTAACAGGGGCTACTGGCGATATTGGGCGGGGAGTAGTCAGAAAAATTCTTGATCAAACAGATTATAAGGTTGTAATAACGGTCACTCCAGGCAACAAAGAGAAATATAACTTTGGAGCAAGAGTAGAAGAAATAGTTATGGATGCCTCTGATATTAGTTCAGTTAATATTGCTATTAAGAGAATATGCATGAATCAAATCAGTCATTTTATACAATTACATGGTAATTCAAATACTGATGATCGACTGGATGTTCAAAACTATGAAAGACTAATTTACCATCATAATATCAATATTTTTTCTACAATAATGATTGTTCAGGCACTACTAAATGGGATGAAGGAAAGAAAATTTGGTCGTATATGTCTGATGAGTACTGCTAGTTCTGAGCATGGCGGAGGGCCTGAGACTTTCGGCTATGGAATGGCAAAGCATTCTGCAGGGTATTTAATTAAACATTTAGCAAAATATTACACTTCATTCAACATTTTAAGTAATTGCATTTCTCCTGGCTTTATAGATACTAAGTTTCATAAATCAGTTTTAAAACGCTCTTCTCGTCAAATTCAAGAACGTATAAAAAATGTTAAATTAAAGCGAGCAGGAAGTGTGGAAGAGGTAGCAGATCTAGCTTTTTTCTTGACATTTAGTAATAATTTTATTTCTGGACAAAATGTAAAAATCGATGGTGGGGATTTTATATGACTTTACAGATAAAAAAGGATTTGATAAAATCTCGAACCATTAAATTTCAAAGAAATTAATGCAGTGAATTATGCTTCGAAGATCCATTTTAAATAAAGATTTAATTCGACCGAACTGGATAAAACAAGAACATAGATCGATTGATAAGATTTGGCTGGATAGAAATGAGTGTGCTGATCCAGAAATGCATAAGATAGTAATGGAATCCTTGTCAAAAGTTACACCTGAATTACTTTACAGTTATTCTCAACTTGATATTCTTTATGGAAAAATTGCACAATTTTCTGGTGTTTTGCCAGAGAATATACTGTTGACTGCTGGATCAGACGGGGCTATAAGGGCTTGTTTTCAATCTTGTATTCAATCAGGAGATAGTATTATTGCTTCCCGTCCTACTTTTGCGATGTATGATATTTACGCGAAAATTTATGGCACTAAAGTTACTTGGTTAGATTATGTGAAATCTGCAAATGGTCCTATTCTTGAAGTAGATAGAGTTGTGAGTTCCATTAAGGAAATAAAACCAAAAATGGTTTGTTTGCCAAATCCTGATAGTCCTACTGGTACCGTTTTCAACCCAATAGATCTAAGAAAAATTGTTGATGCAGCTTCTGATATAGGAGCGTTAATGCTAATAGATGAAGCTTACCATCCCTTATATAAAGAGACCTCAGTTCCATGGATTTTTGAGTTTAAGAATTTGGTAGTTGTTAGAAGTTTTAGCAAGGCCTGGGGAGCAGCTGGCTTAAGGGTAGGGTATGCATTAGCCAATAAGGATTTAACTGCTTTTCTCCATAAACAAAGACCAATGTACGAGATAGGTAGTGTATCTGCAAAGGCAATTGAAATTCTTCTAGATTATGAAAAAGAGATGAATCAATCGGTTGAGAGAGTTAATGCTGGTAAAAAATATTTCCAGGTTTCTATGAATGCTTTAGGATTGCCATCATACGAAAGCCATGGTAATTTTATACACGTAAGATTTGGAAAGTATGCGCATGAGATTCATAAGATTTTAGAGGGTAAAGTTTATTACATTAAAGATTTCACTAGCCCTTGTTTGGAGGGCTATAGTAAGTTTTCAACTACTACTAAAGAGAGGTTTAAGCCAATTATAGAATCTATTACTGATGTAGTAAAAAAAATGGAGTAATATCATAATGAAAGTTTTTATAAAATTCTCCAGGAAATTTTATGATGTTGTATTTTTTACTAGCTTTTGATATAAATTATGACTAAATTATTCAGAATTGATATTAAAGTTTATGGTTTAGGTGGAATATTAAGACGAGAATGTTTAGAGCAAAATCAATTATAAAAAATTGCAATGGCTGAGATATTTGCTATGGAAAATGCTAAAGCTGCTTCGATTTTCTTTCCAAATAAGAATGAATCGAAATAGCTATCGAATTAGTAAAGCTTGATGCATCCTAATCCTGAATTACTCATATCTGATGTAGATGTTCATTCTGAAAAAATTAAATCTAATGTCATTTACTGGAGCCAATATTTAAGTTCTGAGTCAGATGGTATTTTTTCTCTTCCTTTAATAGTCGAACAGAATGCTAATCGCTTAAAGACTCGATATCTTGGTTTAATTTATGAGTTTGGAGAAGGAAAAGTTAATGGACAAAGAATAATTGACCATTTAAAAATTCGTAAAAACTTTAGCTATTGGTGGATGACTCTTTTAGTCGAGAAAAATAATTATTCAAAATCACCACAAATTGATAATATTATAAAGTTAATGGCCTTAGAATATTTTTTTCAAGAAAATGAATATAAAAAACTTAAGTTATTGTCTTCTAATTCAGAGCTTGCAAAATCAATTTCTTTGTTAGCTAATAGATTACAGGTTGACTTTGAATGGCAAAAAGAACGAAATACTAAGTTTAATTCAATAAATTTATATAAAATTTTTCAAGCTCTTCCTAATATTATTAAATCCCCAATTTGGTTGATACATTTTCTATATTCAAATTGGGCATTAAAAGGTGTTGGTGTTAAAGAATGGAGAAATACAAATGCCTCTTCAACCTTTGTCTCGTATCTTTTTAATTTAGTACCAGATGCATCAAAAGAAGGTCGGTATGAAAGTCGCTATTGGACGTCATTGATTGATTTAATGGATGATAATAATCATCCCTCAAATTGGCTGCATATATATGTAAAAGATGGCCTATTACCATCAGCCAAAAAGGCTCGTAAACTCATTCAAAAGTTCAATTCTTTACAAAAAAATCATCAAGTGCATGTAACTCTTGCATCTTTTTTAACCATACCATTAATTTTTCGCACTATACAAGATTGGTACAAAGTTTTCAAATTAAATAAGTTGGTATGTGAACAATTAGAGGTAAATAGTGGGTATCTTTGGCCATTATTTAAAAAAGATTGTCAAGATTCAATGTCTGGTATTCCAGCAATTAGAAATCTGATGTATTATAATTTATTTGAGAAAGCTATGAGTGAGCTGCCAGTTCAAGAGAGGGGTTGTTATTTGCTAGAGAATCAAGGTTGGGAATTTGGTTTGATCAATGCTTGGCAATCTGCAGGACATAAAAAAAAATTAACTGGTTTCCCGCATACAGTAGTTCGTTACTGGTATTTAACATTTTATTTTGATCCACTTAATTATAAGCACAAAGGTCAGTGCATGTTGCCCCTTCCTGACTATCTGGCAGTGAATGGAGAACCATGGAAAAATATGTATTTGGATAGAGGTTATCCACCAGAAGATTTGATTGAAGTAGAGGCATTGCGCTATATGTATTTATCTAATTTTTCTGTCAACCAAGATAAAATAGCACTTGAAAAAACTAAAGAAAAAACAGTGTTGGTAGCTGGAGATTTTTTGAAAGAGAATACTGATAAACAGCTAAATTTGTTATCATCTGCAATTTCAGATATTGATGAATCAATTCGCTTTATTTTTAAACCTCATCCAGCATGTCCATTCAATTTAGGAGATTTTCCAAGTTTAAGTGGTGAATTGTCTTCAAGACCAATCCAGGAATTGATGAAAATTAGTGATGTTGTGTATACAAGCTTGGTAACAGCATCTGCAGTGGATGCATACTGTGCAGGTCTTCCAGTTATTTCGTTTTTAGATGGAAAAACTTTAAATGTGAGTCCATTAAGGGACGCTAAAGGTGTATACTTCGTGACCAATTCAAAGAGTTTGGCCAAAGCAATTAATACTTTTAAAGTAAATGATTCAGATCAAAAGACAAATTATTTTTATCTTGATTCAGATTTACCAGGTTGGCATAAATGGTTGACTAATGATTTTGATAAAGACAATTTTAAAAGTGAATGAAAGTCTTTAAGAATTTTAAAGGTAAAAAAATCTTAGTGACTGGCCATACTGGTTTTAAAGGCACGTGGCTTTCAATCTGGTTGAAACAATTGGGTGCGACAGTCTATGGTGTTTCATTGGACATTCCATCCAAGCCATCTCACTTTATTGAAACAAATTTATCAAGTTATATAGAGGATTATAGGCTTGATATACGAGATGGAGAATTACTTGCTGAATTAGTCCAAAAAATTCAGCCTGATTTTGTTTTTCATTTGGCTGCACAAGCTTTGGTTCGACTCTCTTACGAAAATCCTCTAGAAACTATTACAAGCAACGCGTTTGGTTCTGCCAATCTTTTGGAGTCTTTGCGGTCTCTAGACAAACAAGTTGTTGCAATCATGATTACTAGTGATAAGGCATATGATAATGTAGAATGGGTTTGGGGTTATCGAGAAACTGATCGGCTAGGTGGAAAGGATCCATATAGTGCATCTAAAGGTATGGCTGAGCTTGCTATTAGAAGTTATGTGGATTCATTTTTTAGTAGTCCAGATTCAAATGTTAGAATTGGAATAACTCGGGCTGGCAATGTTATTGGAGGTGGTGACTGGGCGATTGATCGCATAGTGCCAGACTGCATGCAAGCATGTGCAAATGGTCAAACTATAGATATACGTAGTCCTCATGCTACTAGACCATGGCAACATGTGCTTGAGCCATTAAGTGGGTATCTATGTTTAGCAGAAAATTTATACTTGGGTAATCAGAATCATGGAGAAGCCTATAATTTTGGCCCATCATCATATCAAAATTATTCAGTAAGTAAATTGATTGATGAAATGGCAAAATATTGGGATCAAATTAAATGGAATGATGTTTCAGAAAGCGGTGAAAATGTTCCTGAAGCAGGTTTATTAAAGTTGAATTGTGATAAAGCATTGTATGATCTAGAGTGGCATTCTGTTCTAAATTTTGAAGAGACGATTAAAATGACAGTTGAGTGGTACATGGAGTTCTACAAAAATAAAAACCAATCAATGCGTGACTTTACAATTAGTCAAATTGAGGCATATACTAAATCTGCTAGCTCAATTCATCTCCCTTGGGCTTCAAATGATTAAAGGTGTGGTCATTACACCTTTGGATTTGATTGATACACCAGGAGGCATGGTGATGCATGCAATGAAAGAAACTAGTCTAGGATATGCAGGATTTGGTGAGGCATACTTTTCGCAAGTTAATCATGGTGCTATAAAAGCATGGAAAAGGCATAAGCAGATGACACTTAATTTGGTGGTTCCAGTAGGAGAAATAAAGTTTGTTTTATTTGATGATAGAAATGGTTTAAAACAGTTTCAAGAGATTGTTATTTCGAGATCTAATTATTGTAGATTAACTGTGCCACCAATGGTCTGGATGGGTTTTCTAGGACTTTCTGATGGAGTTTCAACTGCACTTAATATTACAAATATAGAGCATAATCCAAAAGAGGTAGATAGATTGAAAATAGATAAAATAAATTATGATTGGGGAATAAGTTTATGAAAGTAATAATTCTGGCTGGAGGGTTTGGGGTTCGATTAAGCGAATATACTAAATCTATTCCTAAACCAATGGTAACAATTGGAGGCAAACCAATTTTATGGCATATTATGAATACTTATGCTAGTTTCAATCATAATGATTTTTATGTCGCATTAGGTTATAAGGCAGAAGTTATTAAAGATTTCTTTCTAAATTATAGAACTCTCAATTCTGATTTTACTGTCGATTTGTCCAGTGGTAATATTATTGAACATCAGCAAGATAACGTTAATTGGAAAGTTACACTTGTTGATACAGGATTAAATTCTATGACTGGAGGCAGAGTTAAAAGAATGCAGGATTATATTGGTAATGAAACTTTTTTACTAACTTATGGTGATGGTCTAGCAGATATAGATATTAATTCTTTAATTAATTTTCATAAAGGACATGGGAAGATGGTGACAGTTTCTGCAGTTCATCCCGGCGCACGCTTTGGAGAGTTAAGTCTTGATGGAGATTTAGTAACCTCGTTTAAAGAAAAGCCTCAAACATCTCAGGGCTGGATAAATGGTGGATACTTTGTAATAGAGCCTGATTTTTTTGACTTAATTGATGATGACTCTTCAATTCTTGAGCATTCTCCCTTAGAAAGAGCATCTCAGATAGGAGAGCTAATGTCTTTTCAGCACAACGGTTTTTGGCAATGTATGGACACTAAGAGAGATCGTGATTCTTTAGAGTCGATGTGGGAATCTGGTAACGCTCCATGGAAAATTTAAATGGGATCCAATAATAAGCTTCTTATTGTTGGAGGTACTGGTTTTATAGGTTCATATCTAACTAACGAGGCTTTGTCACGTGGTTTTGAGGTAACAGTCCTTTCATTGAATAGAAACAAGGTGCATCCAAATAGTAGACATGTTGATTTTCTATTTTCAGATATAACATGCTTAGAAAAGCTTTCTGAAGTTCTTAAAAAAAATCTTTTTCATCATGTGGTCAATTTAGGTGGGTACATAAATCATTCAAATTTTTCAAAAGGTGGAAACAAGATATTTGACGCTCATTTTATGGGGTTGTACAACTTAATAAAGTGCGTAAATCATCCAGAGCTAAAGAGTTTTATCCAAATTGGAAGTAGTGATGAATATGGCTCTAATACTGCACCACAAAATGAAAATCAACGAGAACTCCCAATTTCACCTTATTCTGCAGCAAAAACTGCAGCAACATTTTTTTTACAAATGTTACACAGGACAGAAGATTTTCCAGGAGTCATTCTTCGCCCCTTTTTAGTATATGGTCCAGGCCAAGATGAGAACAGGTTTATTCCTCAAATCATAAATGGATGTTTGGGTAATAAAGATTTTCCAGTTTCACAAGGTGAGCAATTGAGGGATTTTTGTCATGTAAGCGACTTTACAAATGCAATTTTTTCTTCTTTTGAAAACAATAATGCTTTTGGAGAAGTGATTAATGTTGCCTCTGGAATACCAATTTCAATAAAAGAGGTTGTAATTATGATACAAAAAATTGTTGGAAATGGAGATCCTAAATTTGGACAAGTTCCCTATAGAGATGAAGAAAATATGGCGTTATATGCTGACATTTCAAAAGCTAATAAATTGCTTAAATGGAGTCCAAAAATAACTTTACAAGATGGGTTGGAGGCAACTATAAAGTTTCAAAAAGATTATTCTATATAGGTTTTAAGTTTTACATGGGTCATTCAAACAAAAAAATATTTATCTCAGAATTGCACGAAGGATTTATAGAAAGATTTGTGCTTTGGGTGCATAGTTTGCTTGGCTATGAAGTATTATTATTTTGTATAACTAATAATCAAATAAAGTTAACTCAATATCAATGTAATGACTATAGCAGTCTTAGGAATTATGATTTCTCTATTTTCTTTCACAGAAAAGCTGAATGGTCTGAAAAGTTATTTAATGAAGTTTGTTCAAATAAAGAAGTGAATATTGAAAATGATATCGAAAGTAAGAAGCTTATAATTTTAATTAAAGACATATTTCAGAGATCTTTAGGAAGATTTGATGAGTTGATGTATTTAGCAGAATTAAAGAAACAAGAATTTGATAAAGTAAAAATAAGATGTAGATGGGGCCTCATTAAATCGCAAACATTAAAAAAATGCATCGAAAATAATGATATTTTTGTTAGTTTTGCATTTTTGCCTAATTTATCAATAGTTATAAAAAAAGTTATCAATGTAGGCTCATTAAAAAAAATTTTAAATTTTTTCAGTCTAAAACTTAAACCAAAATCTGCGTCTGAAAAGAAAATTTCAAAAGTAATTTTTTTCCCTCACAAGGGTGTGGCATATGGAAATAGTTTTGAAAAGGATTATTATTATAGTGATGAAGTATTATCCCCTTTAAATAGAAAAAATATTTTGCATCTAGAGTATGGGGCTTTTGAATCTGAAATTGCAAAGAGCTATTTACAAAAAAACTTGGAGTTTGATTTTATTAAAAAACCAAAAGCAACAGACATAATAAAATATTTCATAATCAATAAATTTCTTAACTCAAATAATAAAAATCAAAGTGTTGTTTGGAAAAAAGTATTCAACAAGACAACTCTATTGTCTTTATATACAAATCTATTATCTGAATTCTTGGTAGAATTTTATTTAAAAGAACTTTCATCAATATCTGGCTGTAAAGTTGCTCTTATAGGTTACGATGCTCTTCTGCCTAAGGAGATAGCCTTAGCTCTTCATAAGTTAAACATAGTAACTATAGCCGTTCAGGAGCGTTACACACTGCCTCATGCAGGTAATTATAATGTAGTGGTTGATAATTACTTAGTTTGGGGCTACCAGTCAGAAAAAATGATTGATGAATCAATTGGTGAATCTTTTGTTGGAAGATATGTAATCACTGGCCCGCCAAGGTCAGATAAAATCAACAGGAGTAATTCAAAATTATCAGAAAGTTATAGAAAAAAGTTTGTTGTTTATTCTAACGCACCTGAACCAAATATCTACATAAATAATAATGTCCTCTTAAATAACTGGGTAAATATCCATGCTCTATTTGAAGACATATTGGAGTTAGCTGATAAGTTTACTGAATGTGATTTTATAATTAGAGCTAAACACGCTAATTGGTCTAAAATCAATTATTTTACAAAAATCCTAGAAGCTCTTAATCAAAAAAAGAATATTGAAATAGAGGATAATTATGATAATTTCGATATTTCATATACCCTTCTTTCAGATGTCTATGCAGTTATTGGCCATCATACATCAATTGCTGATGAGGCTATGTGCTATAGAATTCCAGTGCTGTTCCATGATTTTGGCCCTTATGCAGAAAGTATTTATGCACAGAATTATAATTATAATAATCTGGATATTTTTTCCAAATCTTCGGCTGATTTTCAATCAAAATTTTTTAATTATTTTATTAAAGATCAATATCCAAAGGAGTTTCAGTCTTATGTAGAAAAAACTTTTGGTGAATTAAATGATGGGGCTGCATTGAAAAGAATTGGTTCTTCTCTTAAAGAAATAGTAGGTGAAATTTAATAGTGACTGAGACGTGCATTTTTCTTCAAGCTCGAATGTCTAGCAAGAGGCTTCCAGGAAAATCATTAATGAAAATAGCTGGATTTCCTTTAGTAGTATTATCAGCTCTACGAGCTGGCAATACTGGAATTAGAGTTGTAATAGTCACTTCAACTGAATCATCAGATGATGTGCTTTTTGATGAAGTCACATCTTATGGAATTGAATGTTTTCGTGGAAATCTTAATAATGTTTTGCTAAGATTTAAGGAGGCAGCGGACCATTTAAAACTTTCACAGGATAGTTTAATAATACGTCTAACTGGAGATAATGTTGTTCCAGATGGTGGATTGATTGATGAACTTATTGATCTGTATGTTAATAATAAACAGATCGGTTATATTGGAGCCGATTTTCCTAATGATAATTTACCTTACGGAGTGAATGTAGAAATTTTTACAGTAAGCTCTTTAGAAAATGCTTATATTAATGCAAGAAGTAATTTCGATTTAGTGCATGTAACACCTTGGATTAAACGCTATAATAATTGTTGTGGTATGTCACCATATATTTCAAAAAATCAAAGGCAATATATTAGCAGTGAGTTTAGTTTAACTATTGATAACTATAATGAGCTTGAGATGATGAGGGGTATTTTTGATAAAGTTAATGAACCTCTAGATGAGTCTTGGTTTAAAATATGCCAACTTGGATTTAAAAGTAAACCCTAATTAAGATGAAAAAATTTCTAAATCTAAATCGAAGATCCCTCTTTTTTCAGTTTGTTGCCATACTCATTGTTGTATCAGTATTTCTTTATTCAAAAGACCAATATGTTAGTTCAGTAACAATTCATCCCAAACTTGACAGCCGAACAATTATTTCATCTAATGGAGCTCCATTAACTAGAAACTATACAGCAGATACTTCAGTTAATTTATATCTTAAGGAGCTTGCCAATAAAGAGACAAGAAAAGAAATCTTACAGAAATTTTTATCTAATAATCAATTGGTTTGTGAAGAAGAGCCCAAAATACAATTTTATGCAAAGATAGATAATTCCTTTCCACTTTCTGGTCACTTTACAGTAATTAAAGTGAAAAGTACTTGTATTGGTTTTGTGAAAAAATTTGTGACTTTCCTTTCTGATGAGTTGAATTCAAAACTTGCTGATCAAATTCAAAGAGTGGAAAATGAAGATTTAGAATATAAACGAAGACAACTTATTATAGATAATGAGGATGAGTTAGATGATTTAGAAATGTTTATTTCAAAAAGAAAGGAAGTATTGCAAAAAATAATTCCATTACTAAATGAAGAAGATGACAAAGAAATGTCACTTTCAAATATGATTTTTGGTGGAGAAGCAGATGGTCATATAACAATTCCACTTACTCGTTCTGCTGCTCAAGCAGAGCTTGATTTTCTATCATCTATAACTGATTTAAAGACAACTTCGAGAGAATTAGTAAATAGAACTGCTGATATAGAACGATGGAAAATTAAACATGATTTTTCTGATTCTATATTGGTAAGAATTTCGAAAGCTGAGCCTGAAACAATTTCACTAACAAATTTGTATTTAACAATATTTTTTATATTATTAATATTGGGCATTGGCTTTGTTCAGATGTTATTAAGTCAATTTAAATACCATAAAGATAAACTCAAATAAGCATAAGACGTTTTTGCTTTATGCTAAATGTAACTACTTATTATAAAAATAACAAAACTGTTGTTATCAAGTTTGTTTTGATTACATTTACAGTTGGTATTCTTGATTCTGCAGGAATTTTTGCTATCATTCCTTATGTTGATGTAATGTTTGGTCAATCAGATAACCATTCCTACTTCATTTCGGAATTATTAGTTTTATTCCCAGTTTTGCAAGACAAAATATATATTACTCTTTTTTTTCTTAGTTTCTATTTAGTCAGAGCCTTGATTTTAGCTGCTCTTATTCATAAAATGCAGATGATATTTGCTAATGCACATGCCAAATTGCTTTCTGATCTTTTTCAAGTTTGTTTTGATGCAGACGTATATTCCAAAGAACAATCTTCAAAATTAATCCGAGTACATACACGCGACTCACTAGTGTTTTTATACTCTTTTCTGATTCAAGCTAGTGTGCTAATAACAGAATTATTAATTTTTATTTTTTTATTTCTTGGCATAATATATTACCAGCCTGAAGCTATATTGCTCTTTCCAATAATAGTTTTATTAGTTTCTTTAGGTTATTTTTTAATAAAAAAGAGAGTATCTGTTTGGTCAAAAGAAGTCCAAACATACGACTCAAGAATGATTAAACATATCCAGGAGGCGCATAAAGCGCATGATGAAATAACAGTTTATCAATCCTTTTTAGGCTTTAAGGAAAGGATAGAAAAAGTATTCACTCGAAAAACATTAGCATACAGTAAAACAGAAAGTTTGATGCAAATGCCAAGAATTATGTTAGAAACTATCCTAGTTGTTTTGGTGGTGTTGACTATTTATTATGTTACTCAAATATATTCTGGAGTCATTCAGCAATCTGTGGCTATTTTTATTATTCTTGCAGGATTTAGGTTCTTACCAATGGCAAACAGAATTACCCAAAGTTTAGGGTGGTTTAGAAACGGATTAGTTGCATTGGATGAATTGAACAGGGTTTATAAATATCCGAGGCGTAATTTTAAAATACATATCTCAGAAAACCATTCGAATTTTGAAGTTGATAGGACTGCAATTAAATTGAAAAATGTTGTGAGTAATATTTTTGAAAAAGAAGAAAAGGATAAACTTAACAGTTTTGATGTAGATTATGGAGAATTGACTTGTATTACTGGTGAAACTGGATCGGGAAAATCTACATTATTAAAACAAATAGCAGGTGTTATGGATATACAAGGAAAAATTATCTTTAAATCTGGTATTCAAGGTAGTGACAAAGACCCGATTTTGTCTTATGTGCCGCAGTCACCAACTATTATCAATGAGTCTGTAAAGAGCAATATAATTTTTTTTAGAAATACCATCAATGATCTTGAAGCATTAAATGAAACTCTATCTGTAGTTAAGTTAAATAAAAGGGTTTTAGATTCAGATAATGGCGTTGACACAGTTTTAAGTGAATCTGGAAGTAATTTATCTGGCGGTGAAAAGTATAGGATTTGTTTAGCTAGAGCTTTATTAAATAAACCAAACATATTGATTATGGATGAGCCAACATCATCTTTAGATAAAAAAACTAGTATCGAAGTAATTCAGAATATAAAAAGCTTTTTGCCAGATGCTGCAATTATTATTTCTAGTCATGATCAAGATGTTATAAATCTTGCAAATAAGGTAGTTGAATTATGAAAATAAAAAATAAGATTATAAATCCTCCAGCCCTCCAAACCAGAAAATTAATATTTTTGAAGAAGGTTGTAAATACTTTTCTATCTCCAAAAATTCATGGAAGTTTTAATAAAAAAAATGCTTTTGTAGCAAATCATGATAATACCAAGCCGAGTAAGCTTGTGAGTTTTTATCATAAACTAACTCATAGACTTTGGTTTATCCCCAGTATGTATTCAGCAAAATTTTGGGTTGATATAAAAAAAGATGGGAAAAGGGGTTATACAACCTTTATGAAGATTGATGAAAAAGCTCTTTTCTTGATTGAAAATTTACGGAAATTAATTAATGATAAAAACATGCCTATACTTGATGTTGGTTGCAATATAGGTAGGTTTTTAAACGTTTTGGCTAAGGATGGGTGTAATAATTTAACTGGTATAGATATAAATCAAATAGCAATTAATGATTCTTATAGTGTATACCCTGCATTAGTTGATAATGCTGAAATGAAATGTGACACTATTCAAAACTTTTTGTCTAATGCAAAAGAGAACGAATTTGATTTAATCTATACTATGGGAGCTACTGTAGAACATGTTCATCCAACATTTCCACTAGTCAAAAAACTTGCCAAGGTTTCTGGGAAGTATGTTTGTTTGTTGATAAATGAAAGAGAATTATATGTAAGATTTTGGGAGATTGAATTCAGAAGAAATAACTTTAAATTATTGCTGAAAGCCCCTTTTAGTTATTTCGACCCCACAGATGAAATTAAAGAAGTATTATATATTTTTAAAAAAATTTCTTAATCTTCACAAATAAGGATCTAAAGCATTGAAAGCAATTATTAATATATCTAATTTCCCTGGATATTTAATAGGTACCTTGCTAGTTTTGCAATATTTTGGTGCAAATAGTCCGCTTTTAGATACAGGTGGTAACCATACACTCATTCTGCAATGTCTCACTTGTATTGCTTCCTTGCCATTCCTTTTTACTATAGATAAAAATAAGAGTTTATACATAGTTGGAATAGTGTTTCTTTTTCTTCTTTTTGTTCTAATCCATTATGAAGTTATCTCAAGATTTAATGACTATAATTTCGCTCTTTCCCAAATCTGGAGTTATGTTAAATTTTGTTTATATTTATTTGTTTTTTTGGCTGTGTATTTCTATTTTAAAGGTAGTGATTTTATTGTCATTACAAAATTTGCAAAATATATTGTTTTGGCGTTATTTGTAGAGGCATTAATCTACTTAATATTTAAATTATTAGGTTTTTCATCTATAGTAGGATTATTTGAATCAGTTGAAGGAAGATTTGCAGGCATCTTTCTCCATCATAATGCAATACTTTCTTTTTTTGCATTTTTTGTCATTTCATACGTTATTTATTTTGGCAGTCTCGCTGAAAAAATTAGATATTTAACTATTGGCGCAATATTAGTTATATTAAGTGGAGAGAGAAGTGCCTTTTTTGGACTAATGTTCCTAGCTTTCTCATATGTTTTCTTTTCTTATAATGAGGATAGTGTTATTTATAAATATAAAGTTAAAATAGTTTTAACTTTTTCATTTATTCTATTGTGCCTTATAGTTCCTTACACTATTTATTTTCGTGTAGGTGAGTTCACAACAGTTGGTGAGTTCTTTCGCACAATTCTTATAAGGATATATTTTTCATATCTTACAGTTGTTCATCTATTTGAATCTAGTAACCCGATCTTTGGTTTTGGGCCATTTGTGACTCACCTTCCAGTTAATATTGCAGATATGCACGCAGATTATGTAGAGAAATATATAAATTTTGTGAAATATTTATTTGGAATTACTGAAGAGACTTACTTTCGTTCTTTTCATGACACAGCTAACCTTAATGCTCCTACATATAGCATTAATGCTCATAATACATTTATAATTCTTTTGTATCAATTCGGCTATTTTTTTCTTATCATTTTTTTATATTTTGTATATTTATTTTTTGGTGCTGTTAAATACATAAGAAAAAATTTAAAAGAAATTTCACTAATATCAAAATCTCAAGATAAACTAAATATAAATGAAAATTTTTTTCAAATATCTTCTTTAGTCTTTATCATTGCTTCTTTACCATTATTAATTTTACTATCTTTGGATGGCTTCCTTATATTGACTGCTATAGCATTTGGTCATATTGGATCTATTGTTCGTAAAGTCGCAGATGGATAGTAAAAAAAAGAAAATTTTAATAGCTGGACATACTGGCTTTGTTGGTAAGCACTTATCTGCACAGCTTGACTCAAAAGGTTTTTTAAATATTATTCCTATCTCAAGGTCAAATGGGTACGATCTTTCGAGTGCTTCTAATTCTTATGATATAGACTGCAAAATTGTGATCAATCTATCTGGTCTAATTGGTATAGATTTCAGCTGGAAAGAGCCTGAGAGATTCTATAAAGAAAATTATTTAACTACTCTTAATTTGCTTGAAATTGCTCGAAAGAATAATGCTGCATTTATTCAAATCAGCTCTTATATATATGGCGAGCCAGAATATCAGCCAATTGACGAACGTCATAATGTTAGGGGCTACAACCCTTACTCTTCCTCTAAAATTCTATCTGAGAAGCTTTGTATTGATTATTCAAACTATTATAATTTGCCTGTCACTATCATTAGACCTTTTAATCTTTATGGTATTAATCAGTCAAACCATTTTTTAATTTCACAATTATTAGAGGCTGCTATAAGTAAATCTAATATTGAAATATATGATTTTGATGCAAAAAGAGATTATTTATGGGTGGGTGATCTAGTTAATGGGATTTTGAAAGTGATTGAAACTCAAAAAGAGGGATTGAATATATATAATATTGGAAGTGGGAAAAGTTACAGTGCAAGGGAGCTTGTTAATATATTTGCTGCTCACATCTCAAGTTTTCGAGATTATGTAACCAATAATGGTCAAAAAATATTAATTCAAGATTGTATTTGTGATAATTCTTTGTTTTCAAAGGATTTTAGTTGGCAACCTAAAACAAGTATGGAAGATGGTATTGCTAAAATCATAAAACATGCTAAATTAGATTGAAAATATCATTTATAACTTTTGGCGGTAGAGAAATTGGTACTGGTCATTTATTTAGATGTCTAGCAATAGCAGATTGGATGAGACAACTGAAATTAAATATCGAAATATCATTTCATCTATATGATTCAGGTTTTGAAGAACAAAATAAAGCTTTAGAGATTCTGCAGAGTCGATCAAACTATTCTTGTTCTATCCAAAATAAAAATTCTATTAAGGTCATGAATTTTGATACAGTGGTTTTGGATTTATTAGATGTACCTATTGATTTAATGGAATTCGTAAAAAAGAAGTCTAATTTTATAGTGTCAATTGATAATGTTTCTAATAGTAGAGAATTATCTAATATCGCCATAAATCCGCTTTACTATAAGATCAATAAAAGTAAAATTAATCATGATTATATTGGCCCTAAATTTCAAATAATTTCTCATAAATTTTTTAATAAAAAAAGTAATTGGAACAATAAAGTTGAAAAAATACTAATTATTCAAGGTGGTTCAGATCCTTTTGGAATTGCCCCTAAAATTGCTAAAGATATAGAATTATTATTGCCTAATAAGTCAATTTCACTCCATGTTGTTCTTGGACCAGCAACTAATAAATTTAGTAATTTAATAAAATTGCCAAATAAGCACTCCAGTCAAATAGTATTTCATGAAAATATTACTGAAATGAGTAATTTTTTAGAGGATATAGATCTAGCTATTTCTTCAATAGGAGTGGTTGCTTTTGAGATTGCTAGTATGGGTATACCGGCAATTCATATTACTGGGGTTGAAAAGGAACTTGAAACTGCAAAATCAATGAGTGATTTGGGGGTAAGTATAAATATGGGTATGTATAACTCTTTGTCTACTGAATTGCATGATGTGATAATTAAATTGATAGATACTGAACCTTTAAGGAGGAGAATGCGAGATAATTGTCTTAAGAACTTTAATCAGAGTATTACCAAAAATTTGATTCAATTGATTGCAAAGGGAGATATGAATGAAAAGCTTCAAATTAGCTAATAAAACTTATAGTAATAATTCACTACCTTATATTATTGCGGAAGTTGGAGTGAATCATAATAATTCATTAGAAGAAGCAAAGAAGATGATTCTTTCTGCGAAAAATGCAGGAGCAACAGGAGTTAAATTTCAGACCTATAAAGCAGAAAAAATTGCTGCAAAAGATAGCCCATATTATTGGGATTTAAAAATGGAGTCGAGCACTAATCAATACGATTTTTTTAAAAAATGGGACCAATTTTCTGAAAATGATTATGTTGAGTGCGCGAAATATGCTAACTCTATTGGTATTGACTTTTTATCTACACCATTTGATTCAGATGCTATAGAATTTTTAGATCCAATGGTGCCTTTTCATAAAATATCATCCTCAGATATAACTAATACTCCTTTCCTGAGACATATAGCAAGCAAGAAAAAACCTGTTGTTCTTTCCACAGGCGCTTCTACTTTATCCGAAATTGAAGATGCTGTAGAGATACTTTATAGCAATAATTGTAATAATGTTATACTCCTACAGTGCATATTAAACTATCCTACAAAGTTTTCCAATGCCAACTTAAGTATGATGAATAGTCTTGCTTCAGCATTCCCAAATTGCCATATAGGGCTTTCAGATCATACATTAGCAGATGAAAATATGCTTGTTCTTACTACTGCTTACGCTATGGGTGCTAGAGTTATTGAGAAACACTACACTTTCGATAAAACAATTCAAGGGGGAGACCATCTTCATTCAATGGATGAAGAGGATTTATCCAGATTGACTTCTAATATTGCATTTGTTAATAGCCTTTTTGGTAGTGACTTAAAAGAACCATTGGAGTCTGAAGAGTTGGCTCGTAAAAATGCTAGGCGCTCAATTATTATTCAGAATAAGCTTAGAAAAGGAGATACAATAAGTGAAAAGGATATAACCTATAAACGCCCGGCTTCGGGAGTTAGTACATCGAACTGGGATGAAGTTATTGGCAGGAGTGTTAACAAAGACCTCGATGTTGATCATATCCTTCAATGGAGTGACTTGATATAACTATTGATATTGTTTTAGATGATGCCGCTAGTTAGTGTGATAATCAATTGCCATAATGGAGAGCGCTTTCTGACTGAAGCAATTGAATCCATATATAGTCAAACTTATAGTAACTGGGAGATTATTTTTTGGGACAATGCCTCAACTGATAAGAGTGCAATAATCGCCAATTCTTTTGATGATAAATTAAGATATTTTTTAGCTCCAAAAAAAACACCATTAGGAGAAGCTAGAAATTTAGCTTTAAATAAAGCCAAAGGAAAATATGTTGCATTTTTAGACTGTGATGATCTTTATTTTCCAAAAAAAATTGAAAAACAGGTTCGATTAATGGAAGAGGGTAAATATGTGATGTGCTATGGTAGTAGTGTTACTATCAATGAAGATGGTGATGAAATTAGAAGAGTTAATGTTAATAATCTCAGCGGATACATGTTTAATTTTTTATTAAAACACTATGAAATTAATATGCAAAGTGTAATGTTACTTAGGTCTTTTTTGATTGAAAAAAGACTTGAATTTGATATTAGTTTCAAATATTGTCCTGACTACAAATTATTTATGCAAATAGCATCTCAAAAATCCATTGGAGTTGTTAAAGATTTCATTGTGAACTATAGGGTGGTAAAAAACTCTTTGTCTAAGAAAACTTTATTTATAGCTGGTGAGGAAGTTCGCAAAGCGTTAGAAGCTATTATTGAAGGTGATCCTAAGTTGGAAACAAAGTTTAGGAAAGAATTTGATCAAGCTTATGGCAAGTCAAAATATTATGACGCAGTTGCATTAATTTATAACGATGATCTAAAACAAGCCCGGAGAAAAATTAAATCATTAATATCCTTGAGATATGAGTACTTTTTGTTATATTTAATAACCTTTTTACCGCTATCAAATAAGTTAATATTGAAGTTATTAAGGCGATGATAGTTGCTATAACTGGTGGAAGAGGTTTTATTGGAAGCTGTCTAGTAGAAAAACATCTTAATCAAGATGATGAAGTTAGAGTTCTTTCAAGAAATAAAATATTTAAAAAAAATGGAGCCCAGATTTTTATTGGTGATTTAACTAATAAAGACAGTGATTTTGATGATTTTGTAGATGGAGTGGATGTTCTTTATCATTGTGCTGGTGAATATAAAAATGAATCATTAATGCACAAACTCCATATTGATGGTACTCAAAGTTTAATTAATTCTTCTAAGGGCAGAATAGGCCGCTGGGTTCAACTCAGCAGTGTTGGAGTATATGGGCCTTATAGAAAAGGAATAATTACAGAGAAGGTTAAAGAAAATCCTTATGGAGAATATGAAAAAACTAAGGCTTTAGCTGAGGAAATTGTAATTAATAGTGGTGTGCCTTATGTAATTTTGCGACCTTCAAATGTGATTGGTGATTCTATGCCAAATCAATCTATTTTTCAGCTAATAAAGATGATAAAAAAAGGTTACTTTGTTTATTTAGGAAAAAGGTCATCTTTAGCTAATTATGTTCATGTTAGTGATGTAGTAAGTGCATTGATTTGCTGTGCTAAGTCAAATATCTCATTGGGGCAAGTGTACAATCTTTCTCAAACTATTACAATTGAAGAAATGGTAAAAGCAATAATGTTAGGTTTGGATATTAATCGCAAATTTAAACGAATTCCTGAATTACCTATTCGTTTATTAGTAAAGTTTTGTGAAAAGTTGCCAGGATTTCCTTTAACACTCTCAAGAATTGATGCATTAACAGGGGAAAACCTATACGATTCAAAAAAAATAATCGAAGAATTAAATTTTGAATTTAGTTCTAATTTAGAGGAGCATTTTCAATTACTAGCAAAATCAAAATAGCAATAGTAGTCTCCTCTCCGATGACTGCAAATGTGTTCCTAACTGATCAGATAAAAAATTTATCAGATTATTATGACGTTACTGTTATTGCAAATCTGAGTAGTAAGAAACATTTATTAAAAGAGATTTCTAAGTTTGCTAATATAAAAAATATTCCCATCAAAAGAGAAATTGAATTATTTAATGACCTTAAGGCATTACTTTTATTAATGCTATATCTCAAAAGAGAAAAATTTAGCCTAGTCCATTCAGTTTCACCTAAAGCAGGGTTTATAGCCATGCTAGCATCTTGGCTTGTAAGAGTTCCGGTTAGAATTAATACCTATACTGGCCAACCTTGGGCTACTAGAAAAGGCTTAATTAGGAATTTTTTACGCATTTTTGATAAGGTAATTTATATTCTTGCAACAAAAATTCTTGTTGACAGTAATTCTCAGCTTACTTTTCTTCAAAATAATAAAATAATATCAAAATCAAAATCAAAGGCAATGGTCATTGGTGAAGGATCAATTAGTGGAGTAGATCTTAACCGTTTTAAGGTTGACTCTCAAGTTCGATCATTAATGAGAAAAAAATTAGGAATTAATAAATCAACTTTTATTCTGCTTTTCTTAGGACGAATAAAAAAGGATAAGGGTATCTTAGACTTGCTAAAGCTTTTTCAATAGTTCATCAAGAGTACAAAGATTCAGCTCTATGGTGTGTTGGACCAGATGAAGGTGGCTTAAGAGAGGAACTTGAGTTTGAAGAGGGAGTAAGTGTTTTTCCTTACACAGAAGAACCAGAAAATTATATGACTGCAGCTGATTTATTTTGTATGCCAAGCTATAGAGAGGGATTTGGAACTACAGTAATTGAAGCAGCAGCCTGCGGTATACCATCAATTGGGACAAATATTTATGGACTTGTTGATGCTGTTGTTGATGGTAAAACTGGAATAATAATTGAATCAAAGGACTATTTAGCTCTTTCGAGTTCTATAAAAATGCTTATTGAGAATGAAAAACTCAGAAAAAAAATGGGCAAGGCAGCAAAATTGCGTGTTCATGAGAGTTTTTCAAATGATTTTTTTACAAAAGAAATTATAAAACTATATAAAATATTAATTCAAAATTCTTCCTAACAATTTTTTTAATAATAGATGAAGTCATAAATCAACTTTGAACTTATTTTCTTTTAATTTATGAAAAAAATACTAGACATTCTTTTTAGTGCAATATTGTTAATATTTTTATTTTTCCCAATGTTGTTAATTTCTATTATGATTTTGCTTTCATCTAAAGGTCCGATAATATTTTGGTCAAAAAGAGTTGGTAAAAATGGAAAATTATTCATGATGCCAAAATTTCGGTCAATGAATTTAGGTACCCCACAAGTTGCGACTCACCTTATGGGAAATCCTGAAGAATTTGTTTTTCCTTTTGGTCGATTTCTTCGCCGAAATAGCTTAGATGAACTCCCACAGCTTTTTTCTATATTAAAGGGTGATATGAGTTTCATTGGGCCTCGACCAGCGCTGTATAATCAGAATGACCTTATTGCACTTAGAGACAAAAATGGTTTGAGTCATATGCTTCCTGGCATAACTGGATGGGCACAAGTCAATGGACGAGATGAGTTATCAATTCCTGAGAAAGTTTCTTTTGAGCTAGAATATATGAAAAAAAAATCCTTTTGGTTTGATTTAAAAATATTATGGATGACTTTTTTAAAGGTGATCAGCAAAAAGGGAGTTTCTCATTAAATTATTTAGGTTAAAGTAAAATATGAGATAGTTTGATCGTAATAATAAATTAAGTCATAAGATTTCAAAAAAATATTTTGAAATCTTATGACTTGATAATTTCATTGATTAATAAAGGGTCTATCAAATTGCTTAAAAAAATTCTTAATAAATTAATTCAACTTAATCGTTTAGCAAAGCAATTGATTATGTTAATTAGTGATGCGGTTCTTGTAGTTTTAGTTTTATTGAGTTCATTTTCCTTAAGGCTAGGTTATTTTTATTGGCCAAAAGAGGAGGTTTTTTGGCTTATCTTTATTACTCCAGTTTTAGCACTTCCTATTTTTGTGACCTTCAGATTATATCGTTCCGTTATCCGTTATATAGGTCCTAAGGCCTTATGGTCAATTACCCAAGCAGTAACTCTTTATGCAGTTCTTTGGGGTTTGCTAGCTTATGAGTTTTCACGAATGACTGCTTTACCAATGACAGCTCAAGGTATACCAAGATCAGTTATTCTAATTAATTGGATGCTAATCCTTTTAGCTATTGGTGGCTCAAGGTTATTAGCAAAATGGCTGTTTGATGAACAAAGATTTTTTTCACATGGAAGCAAAAGTAATGTAATTATTTATGGTGCCGGGTCTGCTGGTAGGCAACTTTCGCATTCTTTACAATTATCTTCAGGATATAAACATGTTGCTTATATTGATGATAATTTAGCCAAGGATAGGGCTTACATTAACAATATTCCAGTATTTTCATACAATGATATTGAAAAACTAGTTGAGAAAAATAATATTACTGATATTTTCTTAGCATTACCCTCCGTTTCACGAAAAAATCGTAATTTAATAATCGAAAAGTTAAGTAAATACCCTGTTCATGTGAGAATATTACCAAGTGTTTCAGATCTTGCAGGAGGTAGGATAAAGATTGACGATTTGTTAGAAATTGATACTGGAGATTTATTAGGTAGAACACCCGTAAAACCTGATGAAAAAATGCTTAGGACAAAAATTACTAACAAAGTCATTATGGTTACAGGTGCGGGTGGTTCGATAGGCTCAGAGCTTTGCAGACAAATAATAAAATTAAACCCAAAAAAATTAATTCTTTTTGACATCAGTGAATCTTCTCTTTATCAAATTGAACAAGAGATTATTAAGATTGATAATTCAGATATTGAACTTATACCAATAATTGGATCAGTATGCTCTAGTAATCAACTCACAAGAATCTTTAAAAGATATAAAGTTGAAACAATCTATCATGCAGCAGCATACAAACATGTACCCTTGGTTGAAGAAAATCCAGCTCAAGGTGTTCTCAATAATTCAATTGGTACAATGACTTTAGCAGAGTCTGCGATTGCTTCAAATGTTAAGACATTTGTTCTAATTTCTACTGATAAGGCTGTTAGGCCTACTAATGTTATGGGCGCGACTAAACGAGTTGCAGAATTAGTTCTCCAGTCATTAGCAGAACAGGATCATAATACATGTTTTACAATGGTTCGTTTTGGAAATGTTCTGGGTTCTAGTGGCTCAGTGATACCTCTATTTAAGAAGCAAATTCGAGAGGGCGGCCCTTTAACTGTAACTGATGCTAATGTAGTCCGTTATTTTATGACTATACCTGAGTCTGTAGAATTAGTTATTCAAGCAGGTGCGATGGGTAAAGGGGGTGATGTGTTTGTGTTAGATATGGGAGATCCTGTAAAGATTTATGACTTAGCTGTCAAAATGATTCGTCTCAGTGGATTGCAGGTATTAGATGAGCATAATCAAGATGGTGATATAGAAATTAAATTTACTGGCTTAAGGCCTGGTGAAAAACTTTATGAGGAGCTCCTAGTTGGCGATAATGTCACTATAACAGACAATAGGATGATTATGCGTGCTCGAGAAAAAATGGTTCCTTGGGATATTTTGAAACCATTGTTAGAAGAAATTAAAGAGGTTTCGGATAATGGCGAGCAGGTAAAAATTAGAGAGCTTCTAACCCAAATAGTACCAGAATTTATACCAAACCCTCATAATAAAGATTAAGTATTTAATCGTTTAAGGTTATGGACTACAGATCAGAAATTGATGGCTTAAGAGCACTGGCAGTTTTACCTGTTATCTTTTTTCATGCAGGCTTTGAATTCTTTAGTGGCGGATTTGTTGGTGTAGATGTTTTTTTAGTGATTAGTGGTTATTTGATTACCACAATCATTATTTCAGAAATGTCTGAAAACAAATTCAGCATTCTTAAATTCTATGAGCGGCGTGCTCGTCGAATTTTACCAGCACTATTTTTTGTAATGCTAGTGAGTTTACCTTTTGCTTGGTTTTGGTTAACTCCAAAAGATCTTCAAGACTTTGGTCAAAGCTTAATAGCTACCTCTACTTTTTCATCTAATATTCTCTTTTGGTTGGAAAGTGGATACTTTGATACTGCAGCTGAGCTTAAACCTCTTCTTCATACTTGGAGTTTAGCAGTTGAGGAACAATATTACATTCTTTTCCCTTTGTTTCTTTTGTTAACTTGGCGGTTAGGATTCAAGTGGATTTTAACAATATTAATAATTGTTTTCTTAATTAGTTTAGGGGCTGCTCAATTGGGTGCTCAAACTAAGTCTAATGCTGCATTCTATCTGTTACCTACAAGGGGCTGGGAGCTTTTAATTGGAGTCTTTCTTGCCTTTTATATTAATAAAAAAAATTACCTTGAGTCTCATACCCTAAATCAAGTATTAAGTATATTTGGGTTTGGAATGATTGTATATTCAATCATTACTTTTGATAAATCAACTCCTTTTCCAAGTTTTTATACATTGATACCTGTAATTGGAGCAGGTTTATTGGTTTTATCTGCAGTACCTAAAACTTTAATGAACAAGCTATTAAGCTTTTCACCGCTTGTTAAAATTGGATTAATTTCATACAGTGCTTATCTATGGCATCAACCAATGTTTGCTTTTGCACGTCACAGATCGCTAGGAGAAGTCTCAGATTATTTATTAATTATCATATTTTCTCTCTCTTTAGTAATGGCTTATATAAGTTGGCGATGGATAGAGATTCCATTTAGAGATAAAAATAGGATTTCTAAGCGAATAGTATTTAATTTTGCTTTTATTGGAATAATCTTTTATAGCTTAGTTGGTTTTGGGCTCCATAAAGAAAGTGGATATCCACAGCGTGTTAATTTTGAAGAAGATTTGACTCTTTCATTTGAAAGACCAAGTTTAGGTGAGTGTTTTGACGTTCCATTTAATCATATTAATGAAAAGTGGGGTTGCTATTTAGGCGCTTCAAAGACAAATGTTGATTATATTTTATTTGGTGATTCTCATTCCCTCTCACTAAAGGAATTAGTTGATGATATAGGTAAAATAAATGATGTTAGAATTTTTTATACAGGCTCATCTGGCTGCATTCCATTTATAGGAATCCATATAAATAGGAAAGATCAATATGAAAATAATTGTAACTTGTTGAATGATAGAGTTGCACTATTTGCATCACAAAATAAGATAAAAGGGATAATACTATCATCAAAATGGGCTTTTTACACAAATGGGGCATATGATAATTCTTCCTTTCAGTTAATTTCAACCTCAGAAAAAGGACCGTATTCATCAAAAGAAAGTATTAATTCTTTTAGAGATGGTTTAGATCTAACAATTAAAAAATATTTAAATAGTAATATTCCAATACATATTATTTCACAACCTCCTTATCAGTTAAGAAATCCAGAAAGCCTTTATTTCCGAATAAAGAAAGGTTTAGGCAGTATTGAAGAGCTATCAGTTAAGAAAAAAGATTTTAGTAATTTAGAAAAGATTACAAAGGATATTTTTATGAATAAGTTAAATGACATAAATTATCATTACATTTCTGACATTTTTTGTCAAAATCAAGTTTGCTTATTTGGAACAAAAACACATAGTTATTACTATGATGATAATCATTTATCTAAGTATGGTGCTGAAAAGTTAAGAGGTACTATGGAACAAATATTAAGATAAAAATTGATTTATTTTCTAAGCAATCATTGAGCTTTATTAAAGTTATATTTTGTTAAATAGATTTACTAAAATAATCATATACCTTTATATCTAGTAGGAATAAATCCACCTCGATGCGGTTCATATCCCTTAAAGATCTGAGCTGGGAGTAGTCCACTGAGAATTTGTTTTCTGTCAGGACTTAGATCTTCATAATTAGTAGAGCCAGAAATTAGACTAGCAATACCGGATGGAGATAGTAATATATTTGGACCAGATGTATACTCAAACTTTAGCCAACATCTTGATTCTAAGGGTTTTGCATTTAGTCGATGAACAACATTGCCACAATGAAATTGAATTGATCCTTTTTTTCCAATACAAGGTAGCGCCTTTGAAGACCAACGACTTTTTTTAATAGTTTCATCTGAAAATGCTGCGGAGGAACAAGGCAGCTTATGCGTTCCTGAAAGAATTTCCATATGATTTCCCTCGAGAACAACATCATCAAAATATACTGCTGCCTGAATCAAGCATGAGTGATCAACATGCCATGCAACTGCTGTATATTCTTCTTGAGGGTCTTTTGGTGACGCTCTCTTACTTCTTTCAAGGCTTGAAGTTTTTCGACGTGGTCGAACTTCTCTAACAAAAGGATAGTTTCGAGCATAAGGAAGACGTCCAATATAATTTTTCATTACTTTGATAATGAATTCGTTCATCCACATATCCTGAATGTCTAAAGTCATTGTTTTGCCTATCCATTCTTCTCGTGTATCAGATTCATCTTGTAGGGATGGGAAAAAAGAAGAATGTTTTTTTCTAAACTCCTCTAAATAATCTTCAGAAAAGAATCCATCAACAACAGCAGCGCCATGTTTTCTTATTGTATCCGCAGTTAAGCTTATTAAATCATTTGGGTTAACATCATCAGAATTAATTACAATAGATTCATTTGGGATATTTGTCTTTGAGCTTCTAATTGGAAAACGTTTATAACGAATTCTAGTAAAAAGCCTTCCTGGAGCAAATATATTAAATATTATTAGTCGGAAGATGTCTAAAGATCCAAAATAATCTCCATAGAACCGTTTCTTATCTCGAAAAAACAAATACCTGCCTATGTTCTTAATTTTAAGCCACATAATGAAACCTCATAAAATTGTTATTAAACATCGAGATCACCAATGCCTTGAATTTTTGCAAAATGATTAGTGGCATCTAGATAGCCTTTAACGTTTCCACAATCAAAACGATCACCTTTAAATTTATGCGCAATAACATTCCCTTTTTTTGCCTGATAAAGTAAAGCATCAGTAATCTGAATTTCTCCATTATTACTTGGCTTAATTTTTCTAAGAATGTCAAAAATATCTGGAGTTAGTATGTACCGTCCAACAATTGCATTAAAGCTTGGAACATTATTTATATTGTCAACATCTTTAACAAAATCATTCAAATCATTTAATTTTGGCTTCTCAAGCATATTTTTAACTCTATAAGTATCAGTCTTACCATCAATCAAATCACCAGAGACAATCCCATAACTTTCCACTTTAGATAATGGAATTTCTTGAATAGCTATGATAGAGCACTTATATCGTTGGTACATTTTTATTAATTGAGAAGTGACTCCATCTTCGATGCAGTTGCACAAGTCATCGGCAAGAATAACTGCAAAAGGCTCGTTTCCAACAAGAGGTTCACCTGTTAAGATTGCGTGACCCAAGCCAAGCATTTGTTGCTGTCGTACATATGTAAAAGTTGCTTTTTCTATAACATTTTTAATTTCATCAAGACAATGCTCTTTTGATGTTCCTGTTAGTTGTAATTCAAGTTCGTAAGCATTGTCAAAATGATCTTCAATTGCACGCTTTCCACGGCCAGTTACTATAGCCATATTTTTTATACCTGCACTCAATGCTTCTTCTACTCCATATTGCAATAAAGGCTTCGTAAGAATTGGTAACATTTCTTTTGGTACAGCTTTTGTTGCAGGTAAAAATCGAGTTCCATAGCCAGCTGCTGGAAATAGACAAGTACTAATCATTAAGTTTTTCTCTTTTAAATATCTAGTAAAAGTAATTATACTTAATATTGTAATAATTCCATACTTGATATAAATCTAATGGTTTAGTAAGGAAATTATCCTATTTTTTATAAATTTATTAAAAGATATCTTTAACTAAATTTATAATAAACAAAAATGATATATTCTTAAAGTTTGACATGAGCAAGAATTTAGTGGAATCAAGACAATAAAAGCATAAGTTTAAGGAGAATTTTTTGCGTGATTATGCGTTAAGTCGGATTGAAGAATTATTTTTAAATTCAATTCAAGTTAAAGAAACTATTATTAAAGATAGGCTTTTTAAGTCATTGGCTTCAATGGGTGAAGTAGCGGGAAATTCTATTATTAATGGTGGAAAAATAATGCTTTGTGGTAATGGAGGTTCTGCCGCAGATGCTCAGCATCTCGCTGCGGAAATGCTGGTGCGTTTGAAACCAATGAATAATCGAGAAGGTATTGCAGCAATAGCACTTGCCCAAGATACATCTTCAATTACAGCATGTGGCAATGACTTTGGTTTTGAAGTTCTTTATGAACGCTTGTTAAGATCACTTGGTAATGCTGGAGATTGCTTAATAGGAATTACTACTTCTGGAGATTCAAATAATGTAATTCTTGCAATGAAAGCTGCTAAAGAAATGAATATTAAAGTTTTTGGTTTTTTAGGTTGTGGCGGTGGAAAAGCTATAGAGTATTGTGATGAGTTTTTTATAGTACCAAGTCAGGATACAGGTAGAATTCAAGAAGCTCATATTACTGCAGGGCATGCTTTAATGGAATATATTGAAGACAAATTACTAGACTGTGGGCATATAAATTTACAAAAAAAACCATAAGATAGGTATATGATCATTATTCCAGTAATTCTATCTGGTGGCTCTGGGACTCGGCTTTGGCCTTTATCTCGTAAGGAATACCCAAAACAGTATTTGTCTTTAGTCGGAGATAGAACTTTATTGCAAGATACTATTATGCGCTTGAATGGATTGAAAAATCTTGCAGATCCAATTATTGTTTGTAATCAAAATCATCGTTTTTTAGTAGCAGAGCAATGCCATCAAATTAACATAGCTAATCCGACTATTTTACTTGAGGATACTGGCAGAAATACTGCACCTGCTATTGCGGCTGCAGCTCTACAAGCTCTTAAAACTTCAGATAATCCTGTTCTATTAGTTTTATCAGCAGATCATATTATTCAGAATGTTGATAAATTCCATTCCGCAATTAATATTGCTACTAAGCAAGCAATGAATGGTCAGCTGGCAATTTTTGGTATAGTGCCATCAGAGGCTAATACTGGGTTTGGATATATACAATCTTCTAAAGATTGTAATGATGGAGCATATAAGGTTAAAGAGTTTGTTGAAAAACCAAACCTTTCTTTAGCACAACATTATTTAGATCAGGGGGACTATCTATGGAATAGTGGTATGTTTATGTTTCAAGCTAAAACATTATTGCATGAGCTAAATAATTATGCACCTGATATTGTTAAAGCAATTAGTAGGGCTGTTGAGAATGCTAAAGTAGATCTTGATTTTATTCGCTTAGAAAAAGAAGCTTTTGAATTATCTCCTTCAGGATCAATTGATTATGTTCTCATGGAAAAGTCTAATAATGTTGTTGTAGTTCCATTAGATGCTAACTGGAATGATGTTGGTTCTTGGTCATCACTTCATGATATTGGCATTAAGGATATTAATGGTAATGTTATCAAAGGGGACGTTTTTTTAGAATCTACAACTAATACCTATATTAATGCTTCAAGTCATATGGTTGCAACAATTGGTGTGCATGATTTGGTTATTGTTGATACACCCAACGCTATACTCATTTCTAACAAAAATAAAACTCATGAAGTAAAAAAAATTGTTGAACAACTTCAAAAGAAAGAAAGAGAAGAGCAGGTTAATCATCGAAAAGTTTATCGTCCATGGGGCTGGTATGACTCTATTGAAACAGGTTTGCATTTCCAAGTTAAAAGACTTCATGTCAATCCAGGATCTAAATTGTCTTTGCAGTTGCATCATAGACGAACAGAACATTGGGTTGTAGTAAGCGGAACAGCTACAGCCATAAATGGTGAAGATATTCTTACCCTGAATGAGGGTGATTCAACTTATATTGCTGTCGGCGTAAAACATAGTTTAGAGAATAAAACTGCTAAGCCACTTGAGATTATTGAAGTTCAAAGTGGATCTTACTTGGGTGAGGATGATATTGAAAGATTTGAAGATATTTATGGTAGATTATAATTTCTTTATTTTTTTGAAATTACATATCAGAGATTTATGACTGATAAAGTTGTTTTGATTATTCAGGCAAGAATGGGTTCTTCAAGGCTCCCTAAAAAGTCACTACTGGATCTGGCTGGCAAACCACTAGTAGGAAGATTAATTGAAAGGGTGAAGCGATGTAAAAATATCGATGAAATTGTACTTGCAATTCCAAATACACTTGAAAATGATCCATTAGAGGAACTTGCTAATAGTTATGATATTAATCTATATAGAGGCTCCGAGGACGACCTTGTTGATCGGCATTATAAGGCTGCAAAGAAATTTAATGCTTCTATTGTTGGAAGACTTCCAGCAGATAACCCTATGCCAGAGCCTTATGAGATAGATCGTATCATTGATTACCACAAGAAATCTAGTAATGCATTTTCATCAAATTTATCAGAAGTTTTCAATAATGGCTACCCAGATGGAATTGGTGCTGAAATGATTGATTTTGATGCTCTAGAAACAGTTTGGATAGAGTGTAAAAACCCAGAATGGAGGGAGCATGTTCATCTAAATTTTTTTAATTATATTGATCAGAAACAAGTTGACAGTAGGTTTAAAGTTGGGACAATTGATTGCCCCAAAAATTTTCAAAGACCTGAAATTATTCTTGACGTTAATACTCAAGAGCAGTATGAATTTATTAAACAAATTTATGATTATTTATATATAAAAAATCCGTATTTTCATATAATTGATATTTTGAATTGGTATGATTCTATTTACTTAAAAAAAAACAATAAAGGTTGAATAATGAAATATAAAATTGATTGGAGTGGGCGGGCGCATGATTATAATAAAGAAGAAATACAAACAATTATTGATGTAGCAACTAGTGCTGATCCATTAACACAAGGAAGTCATCTAGTTGAATTTGAAAATAGTATAAAAAAATATATTGGAGTTGAGCATGCATTTGGTTTAACTAGTGCAGCAAGTGCTCTAGAATTAATAGCTGTATTAAGCAAGTTAGGTCCTGGAGATGAAGTTATTATTCCGTCCCATACTTATTGTGCGTCAGCTATACCTTTTGGTCGAACTGGTGCCAAAATAGTTTGGGCTGATATTGATCCAGATACTTTTGTGATTTCTTCCGAAGACATTCAAAAGAAAATCACTAATAAGACAAAAATGGTTGTAGTTGTTCATTTATATGGGCTTGCATCTGATATGGATCAAATTATAAAGATTTGCGAAATAAATAATTTACAACTTGTTGAGGATTGTGCTCAAGCTTTAGGTGCACAATATAAAGGAAAGCAGGTTGGGTCTTTTGGAGATTATGCATGTTTTTCTCTTCATGGGCAAAAAAATATCACTACTCTAGGTGAAGGCGGTATTCTTATTGTTAAGGATTCAAAAAAAGCTTTGATGGTTAATGGTTTAAGACATAATGGTCATGCACCTTATGGAGAAAGAACCCATTATTGGAAGCCTGCAATGGGAAATATTGATTTAGATATGGAGGGTGTCTGGCCATTTAATTTTTCTATGACAGAAGTTCAAGCTGCTCTTGGAGAAAAGTTGATAAAGCGACTTGATAGCTTGAATGACAAAAGGCGAGAAAGGGCTAAAAAATTTATTTTAGAAATGAATGATTTTCCCGAACTTGTCTTTCAAAAAACTACTCATGAACTTCAAAATTCATACCACTTATTGCCTGCAAGATATGATGGGCAAAAATACAATAAAACTAACCATGATTTAATTGAGTTATTATCAGATAAATATAGGATAAAGGCTATAGTTCAATATTATCCACTTAATAGATATCCACTTTTTGAGAAGATGGGGTTTGGAGCTGCAGATTGCCCAAATACTGATTTATTTTTTGATAATATGGTTTCATTCCCATTTCATGAATGGATGAATGAGGAGGATTTCAATTATCTTGTGAGTTCTGTCAAAACTTCTTTGAATGAACTTAGAAGGTCCAAACATAAGTAAAATAAAGAAATTAATTTTAAATTAGAAAATTTCTTTAGCAAATGTTTATTACCAAGTCAATAAAAAAATTTATCTTCTTAAATGAAGGTTCAATTCTAGAGTGTCTTAACAAAATAGAAAAAAACAAATATGGCACAATATTTATTTGTGACCTGAGTGGATCAATTCAGGGCGTTGTTACTGATGGTGATCTCAGACGCTGGCTTTCTAAATCAAAAAACCCCAGTTTAGACAGGCCAATCTCAATTGTAATGAATCAGGAATACGTTTCATGCAACATTGAAGACAGTTGGCAATTAGTTTCCTCAAAATTCTCAGAAAAAATAAAAATAATTCCGATTTTGGATCTTAATGGGAGAATAGAATCTATAGCTTTAGAGAAAACTAAAGCAGTAGAATTTGGAGATCATATCATTAATCAAGATTCTCCATGTTTTGTAATTGCAGAAATTGGTAATAATCATAATGGAGATATAAATTTAGCTAAAAAATTAATCGATTTAGCCTGTGATTCCGGTGCTGATTGCGTTAAATTTCAGATGAGGGATTTAAAAAGTTTATATAAAAATAAAGGAAATGATAATGATGTTACTGCAGATTTAGGTGAGCAATATACCTTAGACTTATTAAGTCGTTTTCAACTTACGAATAAAGATTTATTTGAAATTTTTGATTACTGTAAAGAAAAAGGAAAAATGCCTTTGTGCACCCCATGGGATTTAGAGAGTTTATCCGCTTTGGAAGAATATGGTATGCAAGCTTATAAAGTGGCTTCTGCAGATTTAACAAATTTAGAATTATTAACCGCTATAGCAAAAACTGAAAAACCTATGATTTGCTCTACTGGAATGTCAACAGAAGTAGAGATCAAGCAAGCAGTTAATCATCTTCAAAATCTAAATGCACAGTATATTCTCTTACATTGCAACTCTACATATCCCACTCCGTATCGCGATGTAAATTTGAGCTATATTTCAAAGTTAAGAATGATAAATCAAGGGGGGGTTGTTGGTTATTCTGGTCATGAAAGAGGATATTTAGCAGCAATATTAGCTGTTGCACTTGGTGCTAAGGTTATTGAGAAACACTTTACAATCGATAAAAGTATGGAGGGTAATGATCACAAAGTAAGTCTTCTGCCAATAGAATTTAAAAAAATGGTTGAAGAGATTCGATTAACAGAAGAAATGATGGGTAAAGATTCAGAAAGAACAATCTCTCAAGGAGAATTTTTGAATCGTGAAGTCTTAGCCAAGAGCTTGGTTATCAATCAAACTTTATTGCCTGGAGAGATAATTACTCGCAATATGATCGAAATTAAAAGCCCTGGAAAAGGTTTGCAGCCATATCATTTAAATGATCTTGTAGGAAAGGTGGCGCAACATAAGTTTTTAAAAGGTGATTTTTTTCATGGCTCAGATCTTGATGAAGTTGTAATTAAGTCTAGAAATTATAGTTTTAAAAGACCTTTTGGAATCCCTGTTCGCTATCATGATTTTGAAAACTTAACATTAGATAATAATGTTGATTTTGTGGAATTTCACCTGAGCTATAAAGACTTAGAAATTGAAATTGATACTATTTTTAATAGAAAATATGAATTTGGATTAAAGGTTCATAGCCCAGAACTCTTTAGTGGGGATCATATTCTTAATCTCTGTTCTAATGACAATGATTATAGAGAAAGGTCTATAAATGAATTAAAAAAAGTTATTGATACTTCAATCAAACTAACAAAATACTTTTCTGAAGTTAATAAGCCTCTAATCATAACTAATGTCGGTGGATTTTCAGAGTCAGGTTTTGTTTCTAATCAAGAAAAAAGCAAAATGTATACAAAAATTGCTCAAGCCTTGAATCTTGTTAATAGTCCAGACGTTGAAATTATAATTCAAACAATGCCCCCTTTCCCATGGCACTTTGGTGGTCAAAGCCATCATAATTTATTTGTGAATCATAATGAAATATCTGAGTTTTGTAACGAGTATGGTTATCGAGTATGTTTAGATGTTTCTCACTCACAAATGGCATGCAACTATTACAATTGGTCTATGGATGAATTCGTAAAAAAAATAAGTCCACATATTGCATATTTACATATAGTTGATGCTCTTGGTATTGATGGTGAAGGTGTGCAAATTGGAGAGGGTGATGTAGACTTCACCCAATTATCTAAAAACTTAGAAATTTTAGCGCCTGATTGTGGCTTTATTCCTGAAGTTTGGCAGGGCCACAAGCAAAATGGAAGTGGTTTTTGGAAAGCATTAGATTTTTTAGAGAAATATTTCTGATATGAAATCTTTTTTAGTTGATACTTAAAAAAAGCCAATGACTGTTAAAAAAAAGAAGGTTGTAATTGTTGGTGGAGGTACTGCAGGTATAGTAATAGCTAATCGTATTCAAAAATATTTTGATGTTGTAATCATTGAAAAAAGTAAGTATTTAAAATATCCAATATGGTTCAAAATACCTCTATTTATTGGACTACTACTCAAACAAAGTAAATCTAAATATATTTTAAAGCGAAATCTTCTTTCATCTCATGGGCGAAAAGTTCCTTTTTTTGAGTCAAATTTATTAGGTGGAGCTTCTATGATTAATGGTTGTGTCCACATGCTAGGTAGTAAATTGCAATGGAATGATATCTTGAAAAAGTTTAATGCAAATTATCATGACTTATTAGAAAGTTATTATGATTTATACTCAGATGATTTAAAGATAAAAAATAAAATTAGCCTTAAAACTTCCAGCCAAAATATTATTGATGAAGCCTTCATTAAATCATTAGAGAATAAAAAAATTCCTTTAGGCAACATGGATTTTTCTAATGAGCAGGCATGTGGCCCAATACTTAATACTTCAAAAAAATTCTTTAGGTCTTCAGTTTTATCTCTTATTAAAGAAAAGAAATTTAAAATATTTATGGATGAGAAAGTCGAAGAAGTATTATTTAATGAAAATAATGATGCAATAGGAATTAAGACTGATAAAAGGATAATTAATTCAGATTTTGTTATTTTGTCTGGAGGTGTGATTGGTACATGCAGGATTTTGCTTAATGCAAAAAATAAAACAGCATCAAATAATCCATTAAGTAATTTAAAAGTTGGACATAACATCAAAGATCATACCAATCTTAGAGTAAATATCATATCAAAAAAAAGAATTGATTCTTTGAATGAAATTTCTGGAAGTTTTTATAAAAAATTACTTTTAGTTTTAAAACATTTTTCTGGAAAAAATTCTGTAATGATAGGTACAGGTGCTACTTCTGCAGCTCATCTCGATTTAGATGGGAATGGAGAAATTGATACCAGGATTCAAATAGTTCAATTTAGTGAATCAGGAAGAATGGAAGGAGGACGTAAACTGTTTAGTTCAGTCAAACCGAGTTTTTCAATTTCTATTACCGCAATAAGACCTAAATCTACAGGAATAATAGAAATCAATGGAGATAGTTCTTCCATAAATCCCATGTATCTTTCAAAAAAATATGATATTGATCTTTTAAAACTAGCTCTAAAGTTTTGCATAAAATTACTTAAATCAGATGAAATGAGTAAAAATATTTTAAAAATAGAAGATGAGGATGAGATTGTAAGGAATCCAGAAAAATATATTTTTAATAATTTTTATAGTGGTTACCACTTGATTGGAGGTTCAAATGAGTCAATTAATTCTAATTTTAGTGTCAAAAATACTAATGGTTTATTCATTTGTGATGCAAGTATTTTTAAGGAATTTGCAGCTAGTAATATTCATTCTTCAGTTGTTTTGGTTGCCGATATTTTTGCAAAGAAATTTATCAATCAGAATATAATGTCAAATGAATAGAATACTAAACTTCATGTTAAAATTGTCATAATTTATTAATTTTAAGTCTTAATAAATTAGCTTTTAATTCCACTAAAAATATAATAAATTATTTAATAATGAACATTAATAGTTTTCAAAATGACCAGGTTTATTTGAGTATAGATTTTGAAGATTTTTCTCATGATTTTAAACGTGGACTTGGATTAACTGAAAATAATAAAATTAATGAAAAAGCTCTTTGGAGTTCGTATGAAATAATAAATAATTTTTTAGAGAATAAGTTAAACGGTATTAAAATTACTTTTTTTTGTACTGGTATTCTTGCAACTAAATGTCCCGATTTAATAAAGAAGATTAGTAATGATGGACATGAGATTGCGTGTCATTATTATTATCATGATTCTGTCAGAAATGAAAATTTAGAAGATTTCGAAAAAAATATTTCATTTGCTATAAGAGAACTTGAAAAGTGTTCATCTGCAAAAGTTACTGGATTTAGAGCCCCAAATTTTTCTATCAAGGCTTCAGATATAGAGCATTTTAAAATCATTTCTAAATATTTTAAATATGATTCATCGTTAAATATTAATGAAGAATCAAAAATTGAAAGTCTACAAAAATCGATTAATTCTAAAGGATTTAAATTCATTCCAGTCATAGCTGAAAAGCCATATTTTGGATTCCCATATATGCGATCTGGCGGAACTTATCTAAAATTATTTCCCATTAATTTCGCTTTAAGGGTGATTTCAAAAAACTTAAGTAAAAATCAAGCTGCTCAAATATACTTGCATCCTTATGAGTTTGTATCAGACATGTCTTTTTATGTAAATTGGAAAGAAATGAGAGGTCTTTCTTATTTTCAAAAAATCTACTGGCTATTTCGCCAATCGCAATGGCATATCGTCGGAAATAAATCTGTAATTAGCAAATTAGATAGAATATTTAGAACCTATAAGTGTGCCGGAAAAATTAATAATATTTAAGTTGTGAAATTAGGAAAATTAAATGTTGATAATAATAAATATATTTTAGGTTTATCTACTATGGGCGCAAGTGCAGCTTGTATTTTTAAAGGTAAAGAGTTGATTGCAGCAATTGAAGAAGAAAGAATTACAAGAATTAAAAATGATGGTGGCTTTCCATTTGAGTCAATTAAACAATGTCTAGAAATTGCAGATATAACCATAGAAGAAGTTAGTGCAGTTTGTGTTTATTGGCGGCCATATCAAATCTTTACTAGGCTTACTGCCGTATTAAAAAAAATATTACTTTCGGTTAAATTTTTAACATCTATAAGATTTACTTTTTATAGAATTTATTCATTGTTTCTAAGTAATACTAATAATGTATATCCTGAAGATAGGGGCAGTTGGTTAGATTTATTTTTTATTAAGAAAATTTTAAAAAAAGAAATTGGAAATTTTCAAGGAAATATTTTTTTTCTCGATCATCATTTAACGCATCAAACTTATGCGGCAGCAATGCAAAATTGGAAAAATTCATTACTGCTATCTTATGATGGAGGTGGCGAGTCAAATTCAACAGTACTTAGTGTTAATTTAAATAATAAATTAGTAAACTTAAAAACAATAAAATGGCCTAATTCCCTTGGTCATTTCTATAGTTTTTTTACTGGTTATTTAGGTTTTAGAATGCTTGAAGGAGAATACAAAATGATGGGCTTAGCCCCTCATGGAAAGCCAATATTTAAAGATATAATCCTCGATCAAATTCTAATTCTTAAAAAGGATGGAAGTTACTACTTTAATACTAAATTATGCGATTATCATGGTGCATTATTTGGAAACTTTAATAAAAAACTTATCAAATTAATTGGCCCCCCTAGACAAAAAGGTGATGATCCTTCAGAAAAACATATCAATCTAGCATCAAGTGTTCAAGCTGCTTTTGAAGAAGCACAAATGCATATGCTTAATTGGGCTAAACTCAAATATCCTCAAATTGATAAGTTAGTTTTATCTGGGGGATGTGCTTTAAATGTCTCAGCTAATGGAAAAATTTTAAATTCTCATTTGTTTGATAAGATTTCGCTTCCTCCTGCTCCTCATGATGCTGGGTGTTCAATTGGAGCGGTTTTAGCTTATTACTATAATTTTGATAATATTTTTGATTTTTCAAGTTTTAAAAATGTTAAGTCACCATACCTTGGATATAACTATAGTAATGATGAAATTAAACAGGCATTTGATCAACTAGAAGTGAGTATTCCAAAAAAATTAAACGATGTTGATTTAATTAACTTTACCGCACAATGCTTAGTAGATAAAAATATTGTAGCTTGGTTTAATGGGCGTTATGAGTTTGGACCCAGGGCTTTAGGCTCAAGATCTTTTCTTGCTGATCCACGAAATGATAATATAAGAGATGAGATAAATGATAAGATTAAAAAGCGTGAGCTTTTCAGACCATTTGCACCCTCAGTAATTAAAGAAGAATGTCATAATTTTTTTGATATTAAACAGGAAAGTCCCTATATGAATATAGTCGCAAATGTTCATGAAGATAAGAAAAAAATAATACCTGCAATCACTCATATTGATGGAACAGCAAGAGTTCATTCAGTTTCATTTGAGAGTAATCCCATGTATTATAATTTGTTAAAAAAATTTGGAGAAGAAACTGGTATCCCAGTATTACTTAATACTTCATTTAATATTCAAGAGCCCATAGTTAGGAGCCCGACTGATGCAATTCAAACATTTTTGAATAGTGGTGTAGATCTTCTTGTTATTGGAAATTATATTTGTGATATTAAATGGAAGAATGAGAATCTAGCAAAATAATTATTCTTAAAAAAAATCATTTTTAATCATATTTAAACTCTATCCCTATTAATGCAAAAAATAGTCAACTATATCTATGGCTTAATAATCTTTAAAATTTAAAAAATATTAACTCATAGAGCTATAGAGTTCTTTTCTATCCATAGAGATATTATTTCAAAATACAGATGAATGTTGTTTTAACTATAAGAAATGATGATGGGTTCATGCTATGCAATATAATATTTGAATAATTGTCAAATATTAACTCATTAAATAAGTATGAAAAATTTTTTCATTTTCATTTTCTTGGTATTTTTTTTACTACCCGCGCATTCAATTTCTTCATTTTCAGCAAAATATGATTTATATCTTAATAATAATTTAGGAGCTATTAAAGTTGGTAGAGCAGATTATGAATTAGTAGTAACTAATAATGTGTATTTTTTTAGAATTAATGCAATGACTGATAAACTTTGGAGCGCAATATATGATTACTCTATTAAAGAAACCAGTATAGGTCTTATTGAGAGTAATAAATTTATTGGAGATTATTATGAAATTATTGAAAATCAAGGTGATACAATTAGTGATAAGTATGCACTAAATACTTTTGAATTAATAATTAATGACCCTTTAAAGGGTCAACTAGAGCTAGGTACTAATTCTCCAGTTATAGTTGATCCACTTAACTTATATCTTAATATTTCTGGAGATATTCAAAAATCAGAAAGTAAAGTTCTTACTTATAATTTCATTAATAAAAAAGGTTTATCCCAAAAAGAATTTACTATTATTGGACTTGAAAATATTGAAATTAATGATATTAAAATTGAAACTATCCGGATTGAATGCTCAGAATTAGATTTAGTGATAAATGTTTATAAAGATTATGATTTTATGCCAGTCTTCATCAGTAAAACAAATGGAAAGGCTAACTTTAGTCTCATTTTAAATGACTTTAAGCATCTTTGAACATAAACATATAATTAGGACATTTAAATATCACTAATCATTTAATTCTTTAAAATTAACATTATTGATATCTAATTATTAAATAGATAAGATAAATAGAAAGTTCATAAGTAAAATTTGAAGATTTAGTTTAATTATTATTTTTTTAATTAATTTAAAGAACAAATAAATGCAATATTTCTTGCAAAGAGTCCCGGAAACATTGTAGATTTCTTTTTTCCACCTTTAAGTATCTCTATTTTTTTTATTGTAAAAAAAAGTGATAGTAATTTAATTACATCCTTATATGACAAAAATTGTAAATGAGTAGGATCGCCGGATATCAATAATTTTCTTCCTCTTAAAACTTGAATGCGATCTTTTAGATGATATGCTAATGGAAGATTTCCGATAAAGTGCCCATCTTTTTTAAGAACTCGTTTAATTTCCTCTAAGGTAATCATTGGATATGGTAAATGTTCTAAAACTTCCGCCATAACAATACAATCAAAACTATTATCTGGAAAAGGGAGTGTTTCATTTAAGTTAATAATTCTAGTTTCTAGGTCATATTTTTCTTTTGCTTGAGAAAGTGCTTTTTCATCAATGTCACCAATAATCACTTTATTATTATTACAAAAATATCTTGTTAAAGTTCCATCTCTTCCACCTAAATCAAGGACCGTTTTGTTTTTACCAATCCATTGAGAGAATAATGCGCCTCTTTCTTTTTCTAAGAAACTTTGCTTTAATCTATTTCCAGTTAAATGATGCTTCTCATAAAAAGACTGTATTAGACTTTTTTTATCATTTGACATATATATTTACTCCACAGTAGCTGAGTGGTATTAAAGAAATTCTTTTTGAAAATGTTTTGATATAACCACCTATCATTTATCAAATCTAGTTTTTTAAAGAATTGACTTTTAACTTCTTACTTCAAACAACTTGTCTTTTTCTTAATTGACTATTTAGAAAAAATTACATTGAATCTTAATTTAGCCATACTATAAATCTTTGGACTTTGGTTAAATATTTCAGTTTTTAAGTTCAATTTTTGTCCCAACTCTTTAAACCATTCTTTTGAATAGAATAGGTGGTCTAGTCCTAGATACTTTCTTTTATAATCCTCTTCTGAAAAACCTTCTTCAACAAACTGTTTAATTCTCTCTTTGTGAAAGAGATCGAAATTTTCCATATCATTTACATCCAAGATTGCAATTTTCCTTTTTGCCAAACGATTCATAGTTTTAAGAACCATTTCTGCCTGATTCAAATCATTAAAATATTGGAAAACACTGTGACTTAATACCACATCATATGTTTTATTCAATTTTATGCTGGCTGCGTCTTCGCAGGTAAAATTACTTTCAGGCATAAATTTTCTTGCCAGATCCAAGAGATTTGCAGAGTAATCAATACCCTCAACAAAATTATTTCTTAGATAAAGAGGGTATAAGAATGCACCACTACCGCAACCAATCTCAAAAATAGTATCATCCATAGAAACACCTATTTTTGAATAAAAGTTGTTACAATATTGGAACCACTCTTCTGCCCCTATTCTGCTCCAGGGAATATCGTAACCATCAGCATTAAGTAAGGTCAAAATAATACTATTATTTATTCTTCCTTTATCATTCCAAATTTCTTTCCAATTGTTCATTAGATCAATACCTATAGAAAAATAATAGTTAAAGAAAATATAACTTTGTAGAAAATAAATTTTTTTTTATTATATTCGATTATTAATCATTAATCTATAATCTTGAATCTAGTTCTTACCATTCTTGTAATGTTTTAATATTCCCTACAAAAATTTACAAAGTTCTAAGCCAATTACTATACTTTTCAATAAATCAATAATTGAGTTAAATTAATTATAAGATAAAGTTTATGGTGTAACATTGTGTCACAACTGAACTTTTATAACTTAATAAAATATGTTGAACAATAGTATAACCCAGAAATGCAAATTATTTTTTGTTGTACTATTTAGTCTTGCCTTCTTAATTAGTTGCTCAAATATTACTGAAAAAAGTCAGAATCAAACTCAAATTTTAATTGAGTATGCATTATATGATTTTCCACTACCAAGTGATGCTGAAATGCAAATGGACAACACAGTCATTTTAGGAAGTGGGGATTTGTGGGCAGGCCAAATAATTCTATTAAGTGACTCTTCTCCTGTTGAGTTAATTAAATTTTTTACTGAATCTGCTCAATCTTCTGGTTGGACACTAGGATCTTCGACAATATCTGAAATGGTATTGTTAGTTTTTAATAATGATGACAGAATTGCCACAGTAGAAATATCTAAAGGTAAAAAAAGTTTATTCAGTTTTTCTAAAACAAAAGTGAAAATAGCAATAAATCATCCAAATTCTATAAAAGACAAACCAGATACTACTGAAGAATTGAAGATAATCCAATAGTCAGCCAATTATATATTTATGAGGAAATGGTTCAAATTTATAATTTCTAATGAATATAATGAATTTAGTGAGAATAGATTTTTATTCACAAATAATCAATTAATTGACAATAATAAAAATATTGAAGATATTTTTAAATTTGAAAATTTAAAGAAAAATGAAGTTTTTTTTAAACAATATAATTTTCTTAAAAAAAATCTAGATCCTGACAAAGAAACATTATTTATAGGGTCCTCATGGGGGGAAGCAGAATTTTTTTTGAAAGATAAGTTTAAAATTTTAGCATCAGACAGTGAAGATCGATATGTTGAATTTCATAAAAATAATACAGATTTAAATTTTATAAAATTAAATATTCTAGATTTAAAAAATCAAAATTTAAAATATGAGCAAATAGTAGTAAACAACATAGAATATTTATTTGATGATCATCAATTAAACTTATGCATTAAAAATATTTCAAACATATCAAGTCCTGGAGCAAGAATATTTGTAATATTTAGAAGCAGAGATGGGTTTTTAATAAAAATTATTGACCAAATATTAACATTTGTTGAAACATATTTGGTTTACTTAATAAAAAGAATTTACAAAAAAGTATATTTTTTCAAAGGTCATCAAGGATTCAGAAGAAGTTTAAAAGAATTTAAAAAAATTTGGATTGAAAATAAATTTGAATTTCAAAAAATATATGAAGATTTATTTGAAGTTGATTACAATCGATTGAGAATTATTCAAAAATTAAAAATTTCCAATATCCTTGCGAAAATATTCTTTAAATCAAATCCATATTTAAATATTTTATTATTTAAAAAAAACTAAACCATTAGCTAAATTCTGTTTTTTGCTCACCTAACCATCCTTTCAGCATAAAAGGTATTCTACCTTCTATCTCTATACTTTAAATGGATCCATGCAAAACTACTCAACATTAATGGAGTAGTTTTCAGGACATTTTTCTTAAGTTAGTCTTTGCAAACTGTTTCATAGATGGTTGCATAATTTGCAGATGCCGAAGAATAAAATAATGCTTTTTCTTCATTTTTTTCTTTCCAATTTATATCTGCAATAATAAGAAAAGCACCAATCGCATTGTAAATTTCTTGACAAGTTTCTTTTGAATAAGGTTGGATTTCTTTATCTGCAAAACTTGTGTTAGTAATAAGTATTAATATTGAGAACAGAGATATGATTATTTGTTTCATACGTTATATTCTACTAGAATTTATGAAGAGAGTGAGGAGTGGTAGAATGTCCTGGAAACTACTCGACCGTGACTGATTTAGCAAGATTTCTTGGTTTATCGACATCAGTTCCTTTAATTAATGCAACATGATAACTTAATAATTGAAGAGGGATTGTGAAGATAATAGGCGCTGTTATTCTGCCAAGGTTTGAAGTTATCGGAATTACTTTCAAAGCATCCATTGGGACAATTTTGGAATTTTCATCTTCAAAGACAATCATTTGGGAGCCCCTGGATTTTACTTCTTGTAAATTGGATTTCAATTTTATTAAAAGCTCATCATTTGGAGCAATTGCAATAACCGGCATATCTTTATCAATAAGTGCAATTGGCCCATGTTTGAGTTCACCTGCAGGATATGCTTCAGCATGGATATAGCTAATTTCTTTGAGCTTAAGGGCACCTTCCAACGCTATAGCATGCATTGTCCCTCTTCCTAAAAATAAAGCACTATTTTTATCACTAAATTGATTTGCTAATTTCTTAATTTGACTTTCTTGAAGAAGTGCTTCACTTATTAGTCCAGGTAATTTTTTTAAACCCTCAACAATTTCTTTTTCTTTTGATTTGTCAATTGTATTTTTAAATTTGCCAATAGAGCAAACAAGTAAAGCCAAAGCGACTAATTGAGTCGTAAATGCTTTAGTGCTAGCTACACCAATTTCGGGACCTGCATGAGTTAAAAAAATTAAATCAGAGAGCCGTGCCAGACTAGATTCAGGCGAATTACAAATACATAGAGACTTAACATTTTTATTAATAATTTTTGCAGCTTTTAAGGCCTCAATAGTATCAGCAGTTTCTCCACTTTGTGATAAAGTCACAAATAATGTATTGTCTAAAAGTATAGGGCGACGATAACGATATTCACTTGCAATTTCAACACTGCATTGAATTTGAGCAATATCTTCAATCCAATATTTTGCTACTAGGCCAGCGTTATAACTTGTACCACAAGCAACAATTTGGACTTGTTTTGCCTGGAAAAAAATTTCTTTAGCTTTATATCCAAATGATGAGGTAATTACTGAATCATTTGTAATTCGAGATTCTAATGTATCTCTAATTGCTTGAGGCTGCTCAAAGATCTCTTTTTGCATAAAATGGTTAAAATTTCCTTTATCAGCTTGACCTAGTTTCATCTTGGAGTTTAGAATTGGTCGATTGACAATATTTCCATCTAAATCAAAAATGGTAACTTTATCTAATTTAATTTGAGCAATGTCTCCCTCCTCAAGGTAAATAAATTTATTTGTTTCGGATAAAAGTGCTATTTGATCAGATGCAATATAGTTTCCATTTGAACCAATACCTATTATTAAAGGGGAACCTTTTCTTGTTGCAATAATTTGATTTGGATATTGAGACGAAATAATTCCAAGACCATAAGATCCTTCAAAAGATTTAACTGCTTTTTGAACTGATGCAATAAGTGAATTACATGACCTCATTTCTACATCTATAGCATGAGCAATAACTTCTGTATCAGTATCTGATGTGAATTTATACCCTTGGTTTATTTGATTGTTTTTAAGATCTAGATAGTTTTCAATAATTCCATTATGTACAACGCTAACAGAGTTCTTAGAAATATGTGGATGTGCATTAAGGCTCGATGGTTCTCCATGAGTTGCCCATCTAGTGTGGGCAATTCCAATATTACCCTCAATTTTCTTACTTCTAGATTTTAAATTTTTTTCTAACTTTGCGACTTTCCCAACTGATCTTGCTCTGTTAAAAGTATTTTTGCTAGAAAGAACAATAAGCCCAGAAGAATCATAACCTCTATACTCTAGTCGATTAAGCCCCTCTAATAGAAGTGGAGTTATATTTTTGTTTGTAACTCCACCAACTATTCCACACATAATGATTATTTCAATTAATAAGAATTACATTATAGTTAATAATGAAATTAAACCATATGCCTTGAGGGAAATTTATTGTAAATTAAAGAAAATTTAGCAATTTATTGTGAATTTGGGTTTTAGATTATAATGAAAAGCATAATGAAAGCAGATCTACATAATCACTCTTACTATTCGGATGGAGTTTTATCTCCAAGAGAATTGGTTGAGGAATCCAATAAAGCCGGCTGTGATTTATTTTCTTTAACCGATCATGATACAACTGAAGGCATAATTGAAGCTCAATTAGAGGCTGATAAATTGGAACTTACTTTAATAAATGGTGTAGAAATATCTGCATTTTGGCACAATATGGCTATTCATATTGTGGGATTGGGAATTGATATCAATAGTGATATTCTACAAAATGGCTTAGAGCATAACAGAAGATTAAGAAAAGTAAGAGCTGAAAAAATAGCTCTGGGTTTATGGCGTTCTGGGATTAAAGACGCATTAGAAAAAGCTCAAAAAATAAGTGGTGGGTCTATGTTAACTCGCACACATTTTGCGCAAATGTTAATTAAAGAAGGCCATTGTAAAGATATGAAGTCAGTTTTTAGAAGATATCTTACTGGGAAAAAGCCTGGAGGAGTTAGAGTTGAATGGAAGACTTTTGATGAAGTTATCCATTGGATTCATTCTGCAGGTGGTAAAGCATTGATTGCACATCCTTTTCGATATCAGATGACTCATACCAAAATAAAAAAAATGCTATATGACTTTAAGGAAGCTTCAGGAGATGGTTTTGAAGTCGTTAATGCAAATAGTTCTGAAGAAGAAATTTCTCTTGGAAACCAATGGTCAGAAAACTATAATTTACTTGCATCATGCGGTTCTGATTTTCACGGTTGGCCTAATCAAAGGATTCAAATTGGAAAATTAAGTGATTTGCCAAATCCTAGAAGGGCTGTATGGAGCTATTTGTAATGGCATTATTTCTTAACATTCATCATGTAAATCCTCAAAAAAGACTTATTAATAAAGTCACTGAAATTATACAAAATGGAGGTATCATCGCCTATCCAACTGACTCAGGATACGCGCTAGGTTGCGGATTGGGTAATAAAAATGCGATGGAGAGAATAGTAAAGATTCGAAAATTAAAAAAACACCATCACTTTACGTTAATGCTTAAAGATTTATCTCATGTTGGAGAATATGCAAAGCTCAATAACTCAGGTTTTAGATTGTTAAAAAAAATACTTCCTGGACCCTATACATTCATTCTTGAAGGAGCAAAAGATATACCAAATCGACTTTTAAATGGCAACAGAAAGACTATTGGAGTTAGAGTTTCAAGTAATATTATTGTTCAGGCAATTTTGGAGGATTTAGAAGATCCTTTGATGAGTGTATCACTCATAATGAAGGGATATGAATTTTATAATGGTAATGATGTAAAAACAGTTTTGAGTAATTTAATTGATCTCATTATAGACTCTGGACACTGTCCACCAGAGCCAACTTCAGTTATAGATATTTCTGAAGATGAAATAATAATTTTAAGAGAGGGTGCAGGCAGTCTTGAATCTTTAATTTAAGAAGCTTGTAATGACGATGTAATTACAATATAATTACATTATGGCTAAAATAATTCAAATAGGTAACTCACAGGGTATCAGAATCCCTAAACCAATAATTGCACTATCTGAACTTGAAGATAAAGATCTTGAATTTGTAGTAATGGATAGTGGACTTCTTATTACACCACAAAAAAAAGTTAGAGTTGGCTGGCAAATTGAAGATACTAACCTAACAGCTGATTGGGAGTGGAGTAAAAGCCCATGAGACGCTTTGAAGTTTGGCTTGTTATGAAAAACCCAGATTATGGACGAGTAGTTGAAAATCTAGGCCTATGCACTATTGTTACTCCAGATGAATTGAATAATCTTCCTAGCTTATTAGTTGCTCCGATGACTACGTCATTTGAATCTATCCCTAGTAGAGTTGAATGTATTTTTGAGGGTGCAAAAGGCTTTATTATGATAGATCAAATCAGAACAATAGAAAAATTATGCTTTATCAAAAAATTAGGCGAACTAGAAAATGATGTTCAAATAAATTTATGCGATCGCTTTCAAGAGTTTTTTGCTTACTAACTAGGGCTGTGAGTATAATCATCTCATTTATTAACTATTCAATTTTAAAATGAAAACTGCTGAAATACGTCAGAAATTTTTATCTTACTTTGAGAGTCATGGGCATTCAATTCAGCGGAGTGCATCTTTAATTCCCCACAATGACAATACTCTATTATTTGTCAATTCTGGAATGGTTCCATTTAAAGATTTCTTTACAGGGGCTGCAAAAAAACCCTTTAAAAGAGCTGTATCCTGTCAAAGATGTGTCAGAGCAGGTGGGAAGCATAATGACCTAGATAATGTTGGTTATACTGCTCGCCATCATACTTTTTTTGAAATGCTTGGGAACTTTAGTTTTGGAGATTATTTCAAAAGTGAAGCTATTCGATATTGTTGGGATTTTTTAACTATTGAACTTGGTCTTCCAAAAGAAAAGCTTTGGGTGAGTGTTTTTGAAGATGATGATGAAGCGGCTGATATATGGGTTAATGAGATCGGTTTTCCTATAGATAGGATATCTCGATGCAGTGCTAAAGATAATTTTTGGCAAATGGGCGATACTGGACCTTGTGGGCCGTGTAGTGAAGTTTTTTATGATCATGGGGAACATATTGAAGGAGGTCCCCCCGGAACTCCAGAAGAAGATGGAGATAGATTCATTGAAATTTGGAATTTAGTCTTTATGCAATTTGATCGTCAGCAAGACGGCACTTTGGTTCAACTTAAATCAACAGGTGTTGACACTGGTATGGGTCTTGAAAGACTAGCAGCTGTTTTACAACATGAAAATAATAATTACGACATTGATATCTTTAAAGAATTGACGACTGCAGTGGCTACATTAGTTCCTAAAGAAAAAGACATAAAATATACTGATGCTTCAGTCAGAGTAATTGCCGACCATATCCGCTCAACTGCATTCATGGTTGTTGATGGTATTACTCCATCCAATGAAGGCAGAGGCTATGTCTTAAGAAGAATTATTCGAAGAGCGATTCGCCATGGACACAAATTAGGAATTAGTGAGATTTTCTTTTATAAATTGGTATCAGTCCTATCAAATCAGAATAAAAAAGCTTATCCTGAGCTTATTTCTAACCAAGATCATGTTGAGAAAACGCTTAAAAAAGAGGAGCAGAGATTTATCCAGACGCTCGATACTGGAATGTGCATTCTTGAGGATGCGATTCAAGAAATTTCTACAAATGAAATTTCTGGCGAAGTTGCCTTTAAACTCTATGATACTTATGGTTTCCCTGTCGATCTGACAGCTGACATCGCCAGAGAGCGTGGCCTTAAGATAGACATGGAAGGCTTTGATGCTGAAATGAAAATTCAAAAAGAGCGTGCTAGAAAGTCTGGAGATTTTGAGTCCAAAAAGACGTTAATAATAATTGAAAATCCAACCGAATTTCTTGGCTATGAGAATTTTAATAACACTGCTACTATCAATGCAATTATTAAAGATAACAAATCTGTTAGTAAGTTGAAAGCAGGAGAGCAAGCTATTTTGATTTTAGATAAAAGTTGTTTTTATGGAGAGTCTGGAGGTCAAATTGGAGACCAAGGAACTCTGACAAATAAAAGTTCTCAATTTAATGTTAAGGATACTCAAAAGCAATCTTCTAATGCTTATGAGCACTATGGGGTGTTAGATTCTGGCTCTTTTAAGGTAGGTGATAAAGTGGATGCCAAAATAGACTCAGAGAGAAGAAAGAGAATTATGAGAAATCACTCTGCAACACATCTTCTTCATGAATCTTTGAGGATTGTTCTTGGGGATAAAGTTCAGCAAAAAGGATCTTTGGTCGAATCTGATAAATTAAGATTTGATTTCTCTCATGATGAGCCAATACCAAAATCAAAGTTAGACGAGATAGAGATGATTGTGAATGAACAAATATTAGGTAATTCGAAAGTAAAAACTGAAGAAACTGATATTGAATCAGCTAAAAAGAAAGGCGCTATGGCTCTTTTTGGAGAAAAATATGCAGAAAAAGTCAGAGTCCTTTCAATGGGTGATGATGATTTTTCAGTTGAGCTATGTGGAGGCACGCATGTTCAAAGATTAGGAGATATAGGAAGATTTAAAATTATTTCTGAAGGTGGTGTAGCTTCTGGTGTCAGAAGGGTTGAGGCAATTACTGGGTTTGAGGCTTATAGGATTGAAAAGAGTAATGAAGATAGTCTAGATATGATTGCTAGCTTAACTAAATCAAATTCATCAACAGTCTTGGATAAGGTTAAGAAGTTAATCGCTAATCAAAAAAAGCTTGAGAAACAAATCGCAGGTTTCCAAAAACAATTGGCAAGTGATCAAAGTGGCGATTTACTCTCTAGTACTATAGAAATTAATGGCATCAAGCTTCTTTCAACTGAAGTGACAGATGTTTTACCAAAAGATCTCAGAGATTTAGTAGATAAATTAAAAGATAAATTGGGAAGTGCAGTAATTGTTTTGGCAGTTGTCTCAGGAAACAAAGTTTCACTAATATCCGCTGTCACAAAAAATCTGACAGACAAATATCAAGCGGGCGCTATCTTGAACCATGTTGCATCTCAGATAGGC
>MDSX01000120.1_pt1 | contig 83179 bp, 59 predicted proteins | sample 811141 | NCBI WGS metagenome assembly MDSX01 (sample SAMN05326642, study PRJNA326480) | marine metagenome | isolation source: seawater | place: Atlantic Ocean: South East | collected 2010 | reverse complement strand
CGTCGTCGCTTTCGAATCCGGATCCGCGCTCCTCGTCGACGATTTGTTCGAGTTCTCGTTCCATCGCCTCGAATTCGCCCCCCGGGGTGTGCGCGACGTCATCGATCGCCACCGCGGTCTCCGCGCTCGCGCTCGCGCGCGCGCCGCGCGCGCGTTCGGCGTCATCCCGCGCCGTGCGCGCGGCATCCGCCTCGACGGACATCCGACGCAATTCGTCGTCGTTCGCGAACCAGTCGTCGAAGTCCATGGCGATGACGACGCGCGGGACGTTGTTTCTTTCGCTCCAAGCGCGCGCGCGCTCGGGCGCGTCGTCGCGCGCGACGACGAGTGCGGCACGCGAGGGCCGAGATCTCGGGGACGAGGGGGGTGCCTGGTTCCGCGCGCGCGCGCGGAAGCCGCGCGCGACGGCGCGCTCGCGACGGCGCGCGATCGCGCGAAACGCAAAGGAAAGTTCGTGACAACGCTAAAGTGGCTCTACGGGGCGCGCGCGAGGACGCGCGCGAGGACGCGCGCGCGTCATCGCGCGGCGAGCGTTCACGCGCGGCGTTCGAACACGAGCTCGACGTCGTAATTTCCCGCCTTGGCGTTCGACCCGATCGCTTTCATCGCCTGATCGAACGTCACGTCGTCCAAGTTACCGTCCTGCGACGACGCGCACGTGTACATCACCCGACGCCATCCCGGTCGCCCGACGCCGCCGCCTATCACGTTCAACTTTGGATACCGCATCTCCGGAATCATCGCCGACGTCGCGCGCAACACGTCTCCCTCCCTGATCCCGCGCCCGCGCGGTCCCAGATCGCTCTCGTCGTAAAACTCGACCACCGCGATGTCGCCGTCGACGTCTTCGAAGACGATGCCGAGCGGCGATTTCATCGTCGCGCGCGTCAACCGCGACGTCGCCGAGCGCACCTCGAGCTCGACCCGCGCGACGACGTCGTCGTCGAGCGCGACGTCGACCGCGCGCGAGACCGCTCGAGTCGGCGTCGCGGCGTCGCTCGGCGCGTCGTCGCGCGCCGACGCGCCGTCGCTCGAGGACGCGCGGTCGGCGTCGGTGGATAAAATCGCGTCGAGCGACGACAGCGACGCGCGGGCGTCGTCGCTCTCTCTGGCGCGCGCGCGCGACGCGCGACGCGTCGGCGCGGGACGGCGCGCGCGCGCGAACGGCGCGCCGGCGAACGGCGCGAGCGCCGGCGGCATGGTGGACGCGTCGAAGAGTGGCGACTGCGCGCGCGCGTGAGTCACCGTCGTGGCTAGGATGAATGAATGGTGCGCAATACAATGGATTCGACGCCGGATTCACTGCTTCTCGGACTTCTGTTGGAGCAAGAGCAGGTTTTCGTAACTCTGTAACGATCGGAACGGCACGAAGCCCGTGCCCAAACCGATGGTCGGCGACCCCTTGCCGAGCTCGCCCTTGATGTCTCCGTTGCTCGAGATTCGCTGTAAACTAGATTTGCGCTCCATGGCGGAACCCGTCTTGGGCGTCGTCACCCCACCTCCCGGAGGACCGGCCTCGCGGAGAAGTTGTAAAAGTCTATCCTTCTCGGCGCGAATGGTGTGGTTTTCTCGCACGAGCGCCTGGTAGCGCTGCTCCACGCCTTGCGTGTGTTGCAACGCCGCCGTCAACTCAGCCGTCAACTGAGCGATTTGCCCTTCGAGCGTGGCCACGTGTTCAATCTTGCGTCGCCGACTGCGCCTGGCGCTCTCTCTGTTGCTCAACATTCGGCGTCGGCGTCGCATGTCGCCGTTGCCGTCGCCATCGCGAGAGTCGCCGTCGCTATCGTGATCCAAGTCCGAAGACAACGGCTCGCTCTTCGCCGCCACCGCCTTCGCCTTCGCCGCGGGTGCCTTCGCCGCCGCCTTTGCTGGCGACGCCACGGCGTCCTTCGCCGCTTTTCCTCCGCGCGTCGTCGTCGCCGCCGCCGCCTTCTTCGCCGGCGGCGCCTTCGCCTTCTTCGCCGCCGGCGCCTTCGCCGCGGGTTTCCTCCCCGAGCGCTTCGCCCCGGACCTCGTCGTCGTCGTTTTCTTCCCCTCATCGTCGGCCTTGCTCTGTTCCATCGCCACCGCCGCGCCGAGCGCGTCCAAATTCGCCCCGCTCGCGAACGCCGAAAACGCCGCCGCCGTCGTCGGCGTCGCCGACCCCGGCGACGCTCCTCCCGGTCCTCCGCCCCCCCCCAGCCCCCCGCTCATGATCATCTTCCGCAGTACGTCGATCGACGCCACCCGCGGGATTCCCGGCGTGCCCTCTCGACTTCCCGGCGCGCTCCCCGCGCCCCCCGCGGCGTCTCGCGCGTGCGCGATCGATCCATCCAGCGCCCCGTACGCCCCGAATCCCGCGTGCGCGCCGTGCGCCGCGCTCGCCATCATGGCGTTGTAATAACTCTCCATCTCGTGCTGCGACGGCGTGCGGTTCACGCCGCGCGCGCCGTGCGCCGCGGCGCCGGACGTCCCGTTCGACGGCGTCCCCGCGCTCGCGCGCTGCGCGTTCCACAGAAACGTCGCCATGAGGTCGTCCGCGCTCGGCACGCGGTCCATGACGGACGACGATTCGACGCGCAAAAATTTCTTTCGCCGAGCGCGCCGCTCGCGGCGCGAATCGCGCGTGCTCGACGCGCGCGCGTGTGACGAACGCGATCGACCACCGAATTTCGCGGCGGTGACGCGGATAAGACGCTTTCCACGTGGATGTCGAGCGGGGCGCTCTGGGCGTTTCGGGCGGGCGAAAGGGGCGCGTTCGGAGTCTACGCGTGCGTCGATGACACGAAATGCGCTACCAAGGAATCTTGTCGCCCTTGTAATCGAACCAAAACCGCTCGCAATCGCCGAATTCGCCCTGCAAAACGCGGATGAGACCGCGCGCCGACTCTTCGGCGTCGATGAGGCCTCTGCTCTCCGTCATGTCCGTTTTCACCCAGCCGGGGTGTAAAAGCGCGAAATGCACGCCTCGGCTCGCTAAATCGATGGACATAGATTTCGTGACGATGTTCAACGCCGATTTCGACGCGCGATAGCTGTATCCTCGACCCGATTCGTTGTCCTCGACGCTTCCGACTTTGGACGTCACGTTGCCCACGAGCGACGGCGCGTTCGCGTCCGCGCCGATCAATCCGTGTCTCAGCAGCGCTCGAACCACGAGCGTGGGCCCGACGCAATTAATTTTAAACACGTGCATCATCTCCTCCGCCGTCGTCGTCTCTAAATCCCACGCGTCGTACCCGTTCGTTCCGACGACGCCCGCGTTGTTGACGACGACGTCCAGTCGTCGTCCCCGCGTCGTCATCGCCCTCGCCCACGCGTCGATCGCCGCGTCGTCGCCGACGTCCACGCCCTCGCTGACGATCAACCGTCCATCGCCCGAGCGCTCGAGCGCGCGCAGTGCGTCGCTCGCGCGTCGACACCCCGCCTCGACGACGTTTTCGCGCGCGAGCAGCGCTTTACAGAGCTCGAGCCCGATCCCGCGATTGGCGCCCGTGACGGCGACGCGCGCGCGCTCGATCGGGCCCTGCGGGACGTACGACGTCGAGGACGACATCGCGGCGCGCGTCGCACCGCGCGGCGCGCGCGCGCGGCGCGGCGACGGCGTCGGCGACGCGAGGACGCGCGCGGCGGTGCGCGCCATACTGCGGACGTCTTCGACGCCATCGCGGGCGCGCGGCGTGCGTCGTAAATCGTCCGAATGTCCGAATATGCGCGACCGCCGAGGGCACCCCGCGGGCGAAGGGATCGGCGCGGCAGCTCGACGCGCGCGCGATGCGTCGCGCGCGCGTCGACGCTCCGAGCGCGCGCGAGGGCGAGGCGGCGCTCGAGCGCTCGCGCGGGGGGCAGGGAAAGGCGCGCGCGAGCGGGACGGCGGGAGATCTCGCGTGAATCGATCACGCACGCATTCATTCATTCGTTAGGGCGAAAAAAAAGACACTCGTGCACGCACGCGAACGCAGGCGCGCGGCGCGCGATTTCTGCGACGAAGATAGCGTACGCGCACTCTATGTTTACCGTTTACCGTTGTTCGCCCTCGGGCGGTACGTTTGATCGCGACGCGCAGAAAGAATATCACCGCGAACGCGGACGCGCGCGCGTTTTTCGCACGTTTCGTCGCGCTTTGGACGAGGTTTGCTTTTTGAGTGTTTTCAAGCGTCGCGTCGTTTCATTCGTAGATCGCCGATGCGTTATTTTGGATCCTCCTTCGCCGATAGTGCGAGAAAAAGTTTGTCTGTTTGTTCTTTATCATTCACGCGCTTCGCGCGCTTCGCTTGGATTTATTCTCCGCAGTCATCCATCATGTTGATATGCTTGCTTCGATAGCATTTATTATGGGCGCTCTTGATCAGGTTTACGTGAACCTCTTTTGTTTACTCGTTTACGCGCTCGATCCTCCAGATCACAACATGCATGTTTCGACCATCTTTCAGCCTCACGCAAAACAAAACACGGTATCCTGCGGTAGATCAAAATTTGTCCTCCAACGTTTTTCAGAACATAGGCAAACAAAACGAACGAACGAACCGCACTGCACGGCGGCAATTATTGGTTAGTTTTCTACTTCCTTAGATCACCCGTATATATTTTCCCTGTGAAGGCCGCCTCAGAAGGCGAGCCGGAGGGTCCCGTCGCAAGAGGGTCGGCGGCGCCGAAGGGCGCTCGTCTCGCGGTTCGACTCCGCGGTGCGACCAAGTTCGAGGCGAGGTTGCGCGCGAATGGCGGTTACACGAGTCTGTAGTAAATAATGTAACAATTTCTACGTCTACGTCGCGCTCTTAAATTAACTCACGCGTTCTTTTGCGCCGACTCGACGTCGTCCGCGTCGTCGTCCTTGACTTCGTCTATGAGGTTGATGGCTGCGAGCGGGAGTAAACCGGTGACGAGACAAATGGACAACAGCAAAAAGAGGTTGTCGAAGTTGTCCGCGGTAACACCGAGCGATTTGGTCAACCCAGCGCCCAGAAACTCGCTCGTCACGCCGCCGGCGTTGAAGAGAGACATGAGCGCCGCGAAGAACGTCGCCTCTACGCCCTCCGGGCAAATTTTCGCCGCCAAGACGAGCACCGGCAGGAAGCTCACTTCGCCCAAAACCGTCAACACCGCGGTGTCGGTGAGCGCGAACACTTTATCGCTAATCCCTAACTCTAAATTCATGCGACTCACGAGTAAAAGTTGAGTGGAGCCGAGCGCGGTGCCCAAGATGGAGGTCCACAAAAACATCTTTTTGAGCGGTACGCGCTTGAGGTAACCGTTGTACAACGCCACGCCGCCGAGCGCGCAAAACGCGCGCACGAGGGCCACGCGGCCTAAGAACTCTGGCGAAAATCCGAGCTCATTCGTGTTGAAATAAAACATCGCCGTCCCAGCGCTCGGCGTCGCTTGCCACAAGAACACGAAGAACGCCGGCGCCCAAATGTCTCGCCGCTTGGCGACTTGGAACAATTTCCCCGACATCGCCTTGAAATCACTCAACACGCCCTCGCTCGACACCTGCGCGGTCTCGACGATCGGCTTCTCTTGCACCAACGTCGACGCTCCGGCGATCATGAGCGGAAACACCGCGGTGGCGCCGAAGACGAATCTCGTGCCGTACGATTCAATCAAACTCCCGCTAAAATACGAACTCACGATGCTCCCGATGGCGACGAACCCCCAGCAAAGCGATTGCAACGATCCCGACACCCCTTGTTCTTCACCTCTCGCCTTTGCGACGACGATACTATCGATCAAAACATCGCTAAACGCGATGCTCAGCGACCCGAGCGTGAACGCCACGAGCGCCGTCTCCGGCGCGTCCACCCACGTCGCCATGGATGCCCAACCCAAACACCCCACCGCGCCGCACGCCATCAAGTACGACTTTCTCCGATAGCCAAAAAGCGGCACTGAATCGCTCAGAAACCCCCACAGCGGCTTGATCAACCACGGCGCTTGCGAAATCGACAAAATCATCGCCGTCTCGCTCGGCCCCAAGCGCAGCTCATCCTTGAGATAAAAATCCTTCGCCAACCGCGACAGCCCGATCACGCCCTGCACGAAATACACCAACGCGATCGCGTACACCTCCGGCGACATCGGCACCCCGAACAGCACGCGCCGTTCCTTCGTCTTCCTCCGACCCGCGTCGTCTCGCGCCGCGCTCGCCGTCGCCGCCGCCGCCGTCGTCCCGTCCTCCGCGCCCGCGCCTCGCCGCGCGCCGCCCATGGCGTCGTCCCGCGCCCGCGTTTCTCCCGCGCGCCCGTCGCCGCGCGCGCGCGTCGTCCGCGCGCCCGCGTCGTCGTCCTCGAACGTCCCGCGCGCGCGCGTCGTCCGTCGACCGCGCGCGTCCGCGCGCGTCGTCGTCGTCGCGCGCGTCCCGCGTCGCGCGCGCGTCGCCGTCGCCGTCGTCGTCGTCGTCGTCCGCGTCGCCGTCCGCATCGACGCGCCGGCGCGTCGGCGGCGTCGCGATGTCGAGCGACGCGCGCCTTCGATCGCATTCGACCTGCATTTCGCGCCGCCCTCGACGCGCGCGGCGCCGCGATGTCGCACGCGGTGCACCGCGAGGTGCACCCGCCCACGGGCGTCGACCACGCGGTGACGGCGTACTTCACGCGCCCCGTGGGCGACGGCGGGGACCCGAATCTGATCGTCGCGAGCGCGAATCGCATCACCGTGTACGCCGTCAATCGGCGCGGTGACGAAGAATCGCTCGACGTGTGCGCCGAGTTCGACGCGCAGGGCGCGATAGGGTCGATGAGCGTCCTGAGACGGCGGTTCGGGGCGCCGAGGAATCAGCGAGACGCGCTGTTGATCGCGATTCGCGAGCGAAAGCTGAGCGTGGTGGAGTACGACGCGGCGACCGGGGACGTGTGCTGCTCGTCGATGCACTCGTTCGAGAGTGCGCTGGGGTGTAATCCACTGGGAACGACGCTGCGGATGTCGAGAGAGGCGCCGCTGGTGGTGAGCGATCCCGAGGGTCGGTGCGCGGCGGTGGTGCTGCGGGAGGACGGCGTCGCGGGCAAGGTGCGAGTGCTGCCGAGCGTGGACGGGGGGTTGGGGCTGGTGGCGAACGACGACGAGGGACGCGTGCGAGGACCCGCGGCGAGCGTGCGCGAGTCGTTCCCGCTGCACCTGCCGGGGGTGCGATTGATTCGCGACGCGTGTTTTTTGCACGGATACGGCGAGCCGGCGCTGGCGGTTTTGTACGAAAAGACGCCGACGTGGGCTGGGCGGTATAACCTGAGCAAAGATACGTGTGAGATCGTGGCGCTGAGCGTGGACGTTGACAAGCAAAAGGGGACGGTGATTTGGCGTCGGCAGAACTTGCCGTCGAGCTCGTACAAGTTGACGGCGCTCTTGCCGCCGCTCGGCGGCGCGTTGGTGTTTTCGCAAGACTTTTTGCTGCACGAATCCCAAGAGAGCTCGTCCGTGCTCGGGTTGAATACTTTCGGTCACGGTGGGCCGCAAGAAGGGAACGACGCCGAAGTCGCCGCGCGCGCGGCGGGAATGGGGGAGAACGCCATGGCGAACCCGCCGCCGGCGTGCGCGGCGCGCGCCGTCGATTGCGGATTAGAGATCACGTTAGATGGCGCTCAGGCGTCTGTTGTGTCGGAAGATCGCGTCTTGGTGACAACAAAAACCGGCGCGTTGTTGCTCTTAGCTCTTCACACCGATGGCCGTAGTTTACGTCGCATGATGCTTCAGCGCGCCGGCGGCGCTGTGCTCTCTTCGGGCATGTGTCTGCTGTCGAGAGATTTGTTGTTCCTAGGAAGTCGCATTGGTGACTCGCTTTTGGTGAAGTTCACGCCTAAAGAAGAACCGACGGCACCTCTCATGCTTCCCGACGCCGAAGACGAGAGCGAGGATGAGGCGACGGAGAAGTCGAAGGGTAAGCGCTCTAAATCGGGCGGCGCGGCGAATCGCAAACGCGCCAAAACCGCCGAGGCGCCGCCACCAGCGCCGTCGACGCCGAGTCCCGAAGATGACGATGACGAGCTCGAGGCGTTGCTCTACGGCACGACGAAAACGGAGACTGTGCAGACCGACGCCGTGCAAACGGAGAAGAAGCGCGAAGGCTTGGCCGGCATCATCCCAGGCTTGAAGGTTGCTGGTTACGATTTGAAGGTCAAGGACTCTTTGCTCGGCGTCGCGCCTGTGGTGGATATCGCCGTCGGCGCGAGCGCGCCCATGGGTTCGAACAAGAACGAGCGCACCGAGCTCATCACCGCGTGCGGTCAAGGGAAGAACGGTGCGCTGGCAATTTTGACTCGTGGTGTCCAGCCTGAACTCGTCACCGAAGTCGAATCCGGTACGCTGCCCAATTTACAAGGTTTGTGGACGTTGCACTATCGCAAAGAAGGTTCGAAAGAAGAACGCGAACCTTTCCATCATCATTTGTTGCTGAGCATGAAGTCGTCGACGATGATCATGGAAACCGGCGAGGAGCTTCAAGAAGTGAGCGCCTCGCTCGAGTTCATCACGAATCAAGCCACGTTGGCGGCGTCGAATATTTTCGGACATTACTGCTCGGTCCAAGTCACGGGAACGGGCATCCGCGTGTTAAAGGGAGGCGTGAAGGTACAAGACGTCGGTTTGCAGGACATGGACGCACCGAAGGGAGCCGCGATCGCGTCCGCACAGATTTTAGATCCTTACATCATCGTTCGGCTATCGGATGGTTCGATAAGATTGTTGTCCGGAGACGAAAAACAGATGAGTGTTTCGTTGATGGAAACGGGGGCGATCCCAACATCTTCAGTAACGGCGTTCGCTCTGGTGGATGATTCTGTTGAAGCCGCAGACGCGGCGGGCGGGGGCGAACGCAAGAGCGGATGGATTCATCGAGCTGCGACGAATGGCACCATTACGGGTTTGGAAGGGAACAAGAAGAGCGGCGCGTGCAACAACAGCGAGGCCATCGTCGCGCTGACGCGTGAGGGTGGAAGTCTGGAATTGTTTTCGTTGCCCAGCTGCACGCGCATCTGGTGCGCCGATGGGCTGTCCGAGGGCATGCGCGTATTGAGTCCGCAAACACCCGTCAACGCTGAGTCCAGTGTCCCTGAGATTGTCGATATTCGCATCGATTCATTCCAAGATGCGCACGAGCGCCCTTTGCTCACCGCAGTGCGTGGCGATGGCACGTTGCTCTTGTATAAGGGTTTCATCGTTCCCGCCGGGACGACGTACGAAGGACAAGACGAACCGCTCGAAAAGAATGAGTTGCGATTTTCTCGCGTCAACGTCGACGTTGAAGGTTCTGGTTTGAATGTCGCTAGCATAGGCGCCGCAGGTCAGCTTAGAGACTCCCTAGCGGGCGCGCGATTGACGCGCATCGGTAACGTCGGCGAAGGACAAGGCGTGCAAGGCATCTTTGTCGCAGGCCCAAACCCGTTGTGGCTCATCGTTCGCAGGTCTCGCGTATTAGCTCTCCCGACGCGTGGTGAAGGCGAGGTCGTCGCATTCACGGTATTCCACAACGTCAACTGTCCGCACGGTTTCATTCTAGGCACCGCGTTGGGTGGCGTGCGCATTTGTCAGATGCCTAGTAAAATGCACTACGAAGCTGCGTGGCCGGTGCGCAAGGTGGCGCTCAAGTGTACGCCGCACACGATTACGTACCTGCCAGATTTCAAGCTCTACGCACTGGTTACATCAGCTCCTGTGCCTTGGGTCGAACGGGAAATAGAGCAAGATAATGTCCACGGTATCGCCTTGGCAAAAGTGCGACGCGAGCGCGCGAAAGCGAACGATGACATGGAGTTACAATACTCGGTGCGACTCCTCGTTCCTGGATCGCTCGATAGCGCGTGGCAACACGCGCTCGAACCGGGCGAGCACGTGCAGTGCGTTCGAAATGTCCAATTGAGAGACATTAACACTGGGGCACTCCTTTCACTTCTTGCCGTCGGTACGGCGATGCCTGGAGGAGAAGACACGCCGTGTCGCGGTCGCGTCATTTTATTTCAAATGGTGTGGGAGCGCGACGCCGAATCCATGGATGGGTACAGATGGAAAGGACAAGTGTGCTGCGTGCGCGAAGCGAAGATGGCGTGCACCGCGTTATCGGCGCTCGACGGTCACCTGATTGTTGCGGTCGGTACCAAGCTCACCGTGCACACGTGGGATGGCATCGAATTGAATAGTGTCGCTTTCTTCGACACCCCAATTCACACCGTGAGCATCAACGTCGTGAAGAATTTCATCCTGGTGGGCGATTTAGAGAAGGGCTTGCACTTTTTCCGCTGGAAGGCGAACGGCTTCGAGAAGTCGATCATTCAGCTCAGCAAGGATTTCGATCGCATGGACGTCGTGAGCACAGAGTTCTTGATCGACGGCGCCACTCTGAGTTTGCTCGGGTCCGACATGAGCGGCAACGCGCGCATCTTTGGCTACGATCCAAAATCGCTCGAGTCGTGGAAAGGACAGAAACTCCTCGTGCGTTCGGCGTACCACGTCGGTTCGCCCATCTCTCGCATGGTGCGTTTTAACGTGGAAGGTACGACCGCGAAAGCCGCGCCGGGAGAACGCCCCAAAGGCACCAATCGACACGCCGTCTTCTTCGGCACGCTCGACGGCGCTTTGGGCATCTTCATGCCCACCGACGAGCCGACGTACGCCAAGCTCCACGCCCTTCAACGCGAGTTGAACACCACGGTGCGCTCACCGATCGGTTGCAATCCGCGCACGTTTCGCACCCCCAAAGTCTTCGAAGGCAAGCATGTGCAATTACTCGCCCCCCTCGACGTCCTCGACGGCGGTTTACTCTCCAAATTCGAGACGCTCACCTTCACCGAGCAGCGCGCCGTCGCCGAGCGAAGCGGCGTCGACCGCGATTTGGCCCTCGGTTTGATCCAGCACCTCAGCGCCAGCAACGCGTTCGTGTGATCGATCCACGCGTCCTAGTCTCGCTCCTTCGCGACGCTCTATTTTGTTGTAACGCGCCTTCGCGACTAGTTTCACCACGGAAGCGTGTCGAAGCGTGTCGGCGTTGACGCGACGCGATTCGTCATCATCAATCATCATCGTCAGCGTCCACCCGCGCGCGTCACTTTCGCGCGATCCGCGCGAACCGAGCGAACGAAGCGACCGAATAAACGACGGCTTCGACATGTCCGCCGCCGCCGCCGCGCCCGCGCTGCGCTTGCAATACTTTAACATCGAAGGCCCCGCGGAGAAGATTCGATTGACGCTGTCGATCGCGAAGATTCCCTTCCGAGACGACCGCGTCGCGTTCGAGGACTGGCCGAGCGTGAAACCGACGACGCCGTACGGACAACTGCCCGTGATGTACGTCGACGACGAAGCGATGGCGCAATCGGATGCGATTTTGAGATACTGCGGACGGTTAGCCGGATTGTACGACGAACAACGCGCGAGGGAAATCGACGAGGCGGTGTCGCTGGTGGAGGACATGCGCGAGTCGTGGTACCCGAACTTGGCGGTCGGCATGGTGCCCGAGAAGTATAATCTCGAGAAAGGGTCGGACGCGCACGCGGCGACGACGAAGGCGATGCGAGAGCGCTGGATCCGCGAAGAGCTTCCGCGATACTGCGGCTTCATCTCCAAGCGCGTCGCGGGCGGCAAGTTTCTTTGCGGCGACCGGGTGACGATCGCGGATTGCGCGTTGGTGCCGCTGTTGCGCAGATTTCGCAGCGGCGGGATCGATCACGTGCCCAAAGAGTGTCTCGACGCCTTCGCCGACGTCGTCGCGTACTACGAAAAGTTTCACGCCATTCCGGAAGTCGCCGCGTGGTACGCCGCCAAATCGGCGTGAACCGACGGAATCAAACCTTTATCGATCGACGTCGACCGACTCGACCGTCGCGCGACGCGCGCGACGCGATGACGCATTTTTCACTTTTGTAAGACGCGCCGCCGCGCCGCGTCGCTTTACGCTTTACGACCGCTTTACGACACATCGCCGCGACGCGCGACCGCGTGACCGCGCGCGCGATGTCCTCCCGCGTCGGTGACGTCGGCGATGACGACCCGTCGTCGTCCGCCGTCGTCGCGCGCGCGCGCGTCCTGCGCGAGACGCTCCGCCGCCGGGACGACGACTACGAGGTCGACCGACCCGGCGCGCGCGCGTCGCTCGACGCCATCGTCGCCGACCCCGCGTGGCTCGCCGAGTACGAAGAATTGAAGCGCCTCGAACGCGCGCTCGCCGGTGAACCCGGTGAGGGGCGCTGCGCGCGGTACGTGCCGCGAAAACGACGGTTTTGCGTGGCAAAGGCGAGGGACGGCGGGACGATGTGCTCGCGGCACCGCGCGTTCGAAGAGGGTGATGCGGACGAGACGTTGTGTCGAGACGCGAACGAAATGTTGAACGTCGCGACGACGACGACGACGGAGGCGGCGACGACGCACGATGGAAAGAAGAAGAATCTGAATCGACGAATGAAGAAGATGACCAATCCGATGTCGGCGCCGTTTCAGGCGCCGTTGACGCTCGACGAAGCGTATTGGTCGAGCGCGTTCGGAGACGCGCGCGGACGGCCGCTGTTAGTAGACGTCGGCACCGCTAAGGGCGGTTTCATTAAGGCTTTATCAACCGAACGCGCGGAAGCGTTCACGCGAGCGAAGCAGGGCGTGGAGTTTAATTTATTAGGGGTTGAAATTTCCCCGCCGCTGGTGCGGCAGGCGAACGCGTGGGTGCGGGCGAATGAGGCGCGATTACGTCTGCCCGTGCACTTCGTTTCAGCCAACGTGAACGTATCGTTGGAGAGTATGAATTTACCGAACGTGCGCGCGGTGTGCGTGCAGTTCCCCGATCCTTGGAGTCGAGGACGACACTTCGAGCGGCGCGTGATGACGCCCGAATTCGCGCGAGCGCTCGCGAATGTCCTTCCGAGTGGTGGCGAGCTCTTCTGTTGCTCGGACGTGAAAGCGTTGGCGTCTGAAATGTACGATGTCGTTGCCGCGAACGATGACTTTATCATCGACGAAGCGACGTACGCGCGAGTGGGGGATATGGACGAATCCGAGGTGCCCGCTTCTTTGGACGACGTCCCGGAGCACGACGCCGCGCACAAATTTGAATGGGAACCGCTTCCGGACGTAAAGCCGGTTCGAAATCGACGATGGCTACGGGCAAATCCGTACGAGGCGTTCACCGAGCGCGATATCGTGTGCGAAGGCAAATGGCGACCGGTGTATCGTTTCGCCGTCGTGCGAAGGTGAAGCGTTCGGCAATCGGTACAGTTTAGTTTTACAGCAGCGCGTAGACGTAGAATTTAGACGACGATTAGGTTATCTCGTAAAGCCGTGATGTTTCGCCCGTCGACGTCCAGAGACACCGTCACCTGATCCCCGCGCGTCTCGACGACGGTTGCCCAATTGCCGTTGAGCGACGCGTTGCGCATGCGCGCCAACACGACGCGCGAGCCGACGCGAACGCTCGGTCCCAGCGCTACGCCGAGCAATTTTTTCACGCCTCTCGTCGCGCACGCTAAGCCGCGCATCGTTTCTCGCTCAAACGAGGCCACCATGAATCCCACGGCGGCGCCCGCGCCGTACAGATTCAACGCCGTCGGCGACGAATCCATCAACGCCAAAATGACAATCTCCGCCACGCTCGCCGTCTCCGCCGGCACGTCGATGAATCCAAAAAAGCTCACCCGTCCGCGATATCCTCTCGCGTAATCGATTCTCGCCCGATACGTCTTCAGCGCGAACACGAGCCCCCCCGCGCCGCGCCAGCACGCGTCGCCGTATCCGAGCGCGCGCGCGCTCGCCGCCGCCGCCGCGTTCGTCGCCATTCCCAGCGCCAGCGCGAACGCCACCGTCGCCGGCGCGCTCGCGCGCGTCCCGACCGCTTCCCGCACTCGCCGCTCCGTCTCCGCCATCTTAGCGAACATCGATCCCGCGTGGAACGCCACCGCGAAGTCGCTCTCGTGCGAGCACGTCGCGAGCGCCGCGTCCCGAAGCCTCTCCGCGGCGCCGCCGCGCCCGCGCCCGCGCGCGCACATCGCGGCGCTCGAAACGACGCGCGCGGCGTCCCCGATCGCGCCCGGCGCGCGTCGCGCGACGCGCTCGCCGAAAACGACGCCCAGCGTCGCCGCCGCGCCGACCGGCTCGAACCCGAACGCGTCGCGCGTCGCCCGCCAGCACCGCGCGATCGCCTCGAGCGAGCGCCAGGCGAGGTAGTAAAACATCGGGTCCCCGTACGCGCCGTCGCGGCCGCGCGCGCGCGCGCGACCGCGCGGTCCGGGCGCGAACATCGTTTCGGAGTCACAGCGCGTCGCGCTGTGATGTCCGACGACGACGACGAGATCGACGCCTGGCTCGATTCGAGCGACGACGACGAGGCGAGCGAAGGCGTCGACGGCGACGCGCGCGACGCGTCACCGGAGACGCGCGACGACGACGACGAGAACGACGATGATGTGTTTGACGGAAAGAATGACGATGACGACGACGACGACGACGCGCGCGACGGGCGCGACGGGAAGGCGGTGACGCCGGAAGAGACGACGCGCGACGATGGTTCGTCGTCGGTGACGGACGACGCGGATCGCGCGGCGAGCGAGGGCGAGACAGAGACGACGACGGCGGCGCGGGGCGACGAGACGACGACGACGACGGAGACGACGACGGAGACGGAAAAGGCGTCGACGGCGAAACCGCCGCCGTTACCGCCGTTGGACGCGCCAGACGTGGGAAAATTGGCGATGAATTTGGGTGGATGGGCGAGCGCGAGCTTGGCGAAGGCGAAGGCGGTGGTGAAGGAGGCGGCGGCGTCGGACGCGGCGCGCGCGCTGCGAAGAGACTTGAAGACGTTTTCGTCGCACGTCGTCGGCGACGATGGCGCGCGAACGCGCGTCGTTCGCGAAGACGATGACGACGCGGAGGATGGAAACGAAGACGCCCGAGATGACGCGCCGAAGACGGCGGACGCGGTGCGGCTGGCGGAGACGTTCGCGTCGGGCGCTTGGGCCGCGTTCGGCGGCGCGGCGAACAAGGCGAAGCGCGCGTTGGAAAAGGCTGAGGGAGTGATTGAAAACGCAGCGAGTGACCCGAAGACGTTCGCGACGAACGTCACGAAGAAGACGCAGAGCGTGGGTATGGGGGCTTTTAGCGCGCTGACGTCGGTGGTGAAGGCGACGGCGGACGTGCTGGCGGGGGATGAGGACGACGACGAGCGCGCGGCTGCGATTTTGGTCGAGCGTCTGGCTGACTTCGGCGCGGCGACAGCGCAAGCGCACGTTGAAGTCGCGTGTGAGCGCGCGATGGATGCGTTATTGAACGGCGCGTCCGAAGACGCGCAACGCCGTGTTCGAGAGCTCGTTCGAGAGCTCGACGCGACGTTGACGGCCGAACAATCCGCGGCGAACGCGGCGCCGCCGGCGTCGCCCGGTGACCCGGCCACGCTCGTGGCCGTACCGCTCGGCGACGATGCCGCGCGCGCACACGATGTCGAGTCGTCGGTGCTCGTCGCGCTCATCGCCGCCGTCGACGCGAGAGCGGAAGAGATTGGCGAGACGCTCGCGAGCACGTCTGGATCGAGCCGTGACAACTTTGCCGACACCGTCGCTGCGTTCGAGGAGGCGCTGGACGAACTGCGCGACGAGTGCGTGTGCGACGGATTAGCAAAACTCTCGACGACGACGCTCGAAAAAATCGTCCGCGTCGTCGATTCCATTCGCGGCGGCGATTGGCTCGACGTCGACCCCGTTCCAGCCGCCGTGCTCGCGCGCGAACGCGTCGCCGGGTACGACGACGACGTCAAGATTTTTATCGAAGCCACGAAAGAGGCGACGACGGCGCTCGCGCGTCGCGCGCACGATGCTCTTCGAGACGTTTGGCCTCGGGACGCGCCGACGCTCCTCGACGTCGCCGACGCCTCGTTCGAGCAACTCGCTCGCGACGAGCGCGCGTGCGTCGACGTCACGCGACGAACTCTGCGTCAGCTCGCCTGGGTCATCGCCGCGAGCTCCAAATAGCGGTGAAATAATTACCATAATTAAAGCGCGTCGCCACGCGCCGTCGCGTCGTTCGTCGCGCGCGCGATGAAGAAATCGGCCTCGGCGCACGCACTCGGCTGACGGTTACGCGAAGACGGTCACACCGCCACAGCGCCGCGCGCGCGCGCGGCGTCCGCCGACCTCCCTCGCGCGATCGACCGCGCGATCGACCGCGCGCGTCGGTGATCATGGCGCGCGGTGACGCCGCGCGCGGCGGTAAACCGGCGCGCGTCGAGTTCTCTCCAGCGCTTTCCGCGAAACAGCGCGCGCAGTTGCACGCGTTCTGTGAACGCCACGGCCTCGAACACGCCTCGCACGGCGACGCGGGAAGCGACCGAAGAATCGTCGTCGGGGACCTGAGCGCGAACGCGCGGATTTATCGAGAGATGGATTGCGTGCGGGACGAAGACGTGGTCGAGGCGCTGCGTCGACGGCTGGGCGTCTCGGCGACGCTCGAGGAATTGCGCGATTTCGGCGAGGACGCGAGCGATGGGGACGGTTTGGCGCGCTGGACGAAGAAAACGATGGATTTGCTCGAACTCGAGCGCGAGGCCGAGGAGGCGCAGGCGCAGGAGATATTGCGAGGGCTATCTCCCGAGGCGGCGGCGAGACGCGGTCGAGCGCTGTTGGGATTGACCGCGACGGATCTTCGCGGCGGTTTGCTCGGGCAGACGATCGTGACTTTAGAGCTCGCGAGTCGGCCGAATGGTTCGGATGCTTTGCCGTTGCCGCCGCATAAGCTGAGTCCGCACGATGTGGTTTGCTTGAGGCCGAATAAGTCTTCGGCGGAGGGCGAACCGCTGGCGAGCGGCGTCGTGTATAGAATTCGGGATACGCAAATCGAGCTCGCGTGCGATGACATGCCGGACGAGCTCAGCGGCACGTTACGTTTAGAACGGTTATCCAACGAGGCGACGCACAAAAGGTTGGTTTCCGCGGTCGAGCGAGTAGGGAAATATGGGGGTTCGAGCGACGCGAAACAGCCGGGGGCGCATCTAGTCGGCGTCGCGTTCGGGGACTCCAAGCCTCGAGTTTCGAAAACTGGGAAAGAGGTCGAATGGATCAACACCGCTTTAGACGCGTCGCAGCGTGGTGCGATCGAGCACGCGTTGCGCTGCGTAGACTTTGCACTGATTCATGGACCTCCCGGTACGGGCAAAACGACGGCGGTGGTCGAGTACGTGGCACAGGAAGTCGCGCGCGGCTCTCGCGTGCTCGCGTGCACGGCCTCAAATATAGCCATAGACAACTTAGTCGAACGCTTGATGAAAATCAAGCTTCCCGAAGGAGGCGAAATGCGCCTGGTACGCGTCGGTCACCCGGCAAGATTGCTGCCGTCCGTGCTCGCGGCGTCACTCGAGGCACAACTCCTGGCGAGCGATAACAGCAAGCTCGCTAAAGATTGCGCAAAGGAGAGCAAAATATTGCGTAGAAAGTTGTTGAAGCTCAACGACAGAAAAGATCGCGTCGAACGGAACGAAGTTCGCAAGGAGCTGAGAGTGCTAGCAAAGGAGGAACGGAATCGTCAAAAGGCGGCGATGAGGGATGTCGTCGACGGCGCGCGCGTCGTGTGCTCAACGCTCAGTGGAGCGCTGTCGGGAACGTTGAAATTTCAAGATTTCGATGTCGTTGTCATAGACGAAGCCGCCCAGGCGCTCGAAGCCGCGTGCTGGGGAGCAGTCTTAAAAGGTAAGAAGACTGTGCTCGCCGGCGATCATTTGCAGCTTCCGCCTACGGTGATCTCGGATGAAGCGCAGGCGAAAGGATTGAGCGACACGCTTTTTCAACGGCTTCACGACATGTACGGCGATTTAGTTGCTCGTATGCTTACCGTGCAGTATCGCATGCATGCTGATATCATGACGTGGTCCTCGGAGGCGATGTACCAAGGTAAGCTCACTGCGGCGGAATCCGTCGCGACGCATCGACTTCGAGGCGACGGCGAGGACGACCCTCCCGTTTTACTCTTGATCGACACCGCCGGCTGCGATATGGACGAGCGCGTAGAAGAGGATGGCGAAAGCAAAGAAAATCCCGACGAAGCGGCGGTGGTAATGGAAGTGGTCAGGCGTCTCGTCGCTCGCCACGACGTCGCCGTGGACGACATCGGCGTCATCACGCCGTACAACGGTCAAGTCACGGTGCTTCGTGAACTTCGCGCCAGAGACGACGCGCTCAAAAATCTGGAAGTGTCTACCGTCGATGGATTCCAGGGACGCGAAAAAGAAGCCATCATTATCAGCGCAGTGCGTTCGAACGCATCGGGCGAGGTGGGATTCCTCTCCGATAGTCGGCGCATGAACGTCGCCGTGACGCGGGCACGGAAGCACTGTTGCCTCATCATCGATAGCGACACAGTAAGCAGCGATAGATTTCTAGCGACATTAGTGGAGTATTTCGAGACACACGGCGACGTCGCTTCGGCTGCGGCGTACGTGCCGTGATCGACTCGACATTGGAGAATTGTAACCGACGCCGACGACAGCACATGTGCTCACAATCATGCGCGCCTCGATCGCTTTGACGACCTTCATCGTCGTTGTTTCGCGCGCCGTGCGAGTAGACGCGGCAGTTGGATCGTGGTCTCGCGCTCGCGCGACGTACTTCGACGCCCCCGACGCATGGAAGAAGACATTCGCCAAACAAATTTTTGGCGACCTCTATGGCAACGCGTGCGGCTTTGTCAACAAAGGAGAGGGACTAGAAAGCAACGAGAACCTACCTTACGCGCGCGATGCCGTCGCTGCCGTGGCGGATTACGATCTTAAACTCCACGAAGGCGCGTGTGGGTCGTGCTTCGAGGTACGATGCGTCTCCGGATTCGTGCTGAAAGACTTTAGCGGTGGGCGAATCGAGTATTCTCGCGAGCGCGGCTTTTGGGAAGTCGATCCCGACGCTCTCGATTCGTACGGACGGAAGGTTCCAGCGCGCCCGGCGAAGCGCGATAATGCTACGTCGACTGAATACGAGTTCGTGCGGTGCTGGGATGAGTCGCTCGTCATCAAAGTGAAAATCATCGACACTTGCCCGTGCGACTACGAATACGGCACTCAAGAGATCTGCTGTGGTCCGGTACCTCATTTCGATTTGTCGTTTTATGCGTTCGAAAAGCTTGCGCACCCCATTCAAGGAAAGATGAACATTGAGTTTCGTCCGGTGTCGTGCGGCGAAGATTCGAGACGTCTAGACGTCGATCTCGGCGCGCGCGCCCGCGTCGAAGCGAAGATTTACGATGGTGGCCTCGGCGCGGGATGGGCACTTTTGCCGTATCGCGATCGCTGGCTTGTCATCAACCGCGAAGGATACGGGCGTATGGAGTCTTCGTCTGCGCTCTGCGGCGAATTTTCGCCGCGAGGACGCGTCGCGTTTCATTGCTGGCTCTGTGAAACATCGGCAAAGCCATTCGCCAACGTCTCGAGCGTCTCCGTTTGGATTCGCATCTCGTGCACGGACAATTTCGACGTCTCGCTCATCATTGGTCTCAGTCACCGCACGCGAAAGCAATGGCGAAACGGCACCGTCCTCACTCCCGCCGTCGAGACGCAAGTCGGCAGAAAATTCCGTCTCGATCCGGGGTCGTCGTCGTCCGACTACGAAATCGACGCCCAGTGCGGGCGCTCGTTCGTCGTCCCCATCGACGCGTTTCGCGCGTCATCCAGCGATCTCGCACGAGTCAACACGCTCGCGATCGAGGTCCCGAGCGATGTTTCCGATCCCGTCTCCTTCTGCGTCGACGCGCTTCGCGCGCGTTCGTGAAGAAGGCGGACACTACATCGACGAAATCGACACTAAATACTGACACTGTTTACGCATAGACCAAACTTTGTGGATATGGTTGTGCGCTGTCGCCGCCGTATCGCGGCCAGAAGCCGCCGCGTCTCGCGCGCGACGACCCGTTGGCGCGCGCGAAACGCTCGCTCAACGCGCCTTCGCGCGCCCGCGTCGCTCGAACGCCTCGACGCGCGACCCGCGCGCGCGCGAACGTCGCATTCGTGCGCACGAGGCATATCTTTGCCAGCGCGCGCGTCGACTTTGAACGATGATTCACGGAGCGACGATGCGCGCGCACGCGCCGCGAAGCGCTCGCGCGCGCGTCGACGCGCGCTTTCTACGAAATGCGCGCGCGCGCGCGGCGATTCGCGGGACGGGGGCGTCGAGGGACGGGATGCGATCGCTCGCGAGGACGCGCTCGGGGGCGTCGAGCGCGCCGGAGCTCGTCGCGGAGGAGGACGATGAGGTCGCCACGGCCACGTCGAGCGGTGAGAGTGTTGTGGTCGGCGGTGAAGACGCGGTCGAGGGCGAAACAGAGGGAGGCGCGTGCCCGTACACGGCGGCGAAGGAGGCGCTGGGGTTCGCGGGACCGCCGCCGACGCGGCCAGACGCGGATGGGAATCCGGCGATGATCGATAGTAAGTCATTCTTGAAGTCGTTGGTGAAGGCAGCGCAACATCCAGTGGGGATGCCGATCGCCATGCTCGATTGGGCGGCGGAGAAAGGCGAGTGCGTGGGGATCAAGAATGCCATCGGGCCGTTTTGCGTGTCGATTTTGGACCCGGAAATCGTTGAGTACGTGTGCTTCACGAATGCGAAAAACTACAGATTACGAATGCTTCCGGACGCTTTCCGATACGTGATCCAAAATAAAGGCATCACTGGGAGCGATGGGCAGTACAACCGCGATCATAGATTGATGTGCCAAAAGCCGTTCATCAACTCGTTTTCGCTGAGCCAGTTTTCGTCGACGGTGGAGGAGCGCATCGCGTACATGTGCAACACGTGGACGTCGGCGGCGGCGATGAACCCGGGTAAGCCGATGGAAATCAACATCGACGTCGACTCTCAGCAAGTTACGCTCGATGTCATCGGCAAGGTTGCGTTCGCGTACGACTTTGAGCAGTGCGAGGCGCACGAAGCCAGAACGCTTCGAGGCGAAGAGGGTAAAAATGATAATATTTCCAAGCTCTTGAACGCGTACAACGGTAGTAGCGAGATCATGGGCGAGCTCTTCATCACCCCCGGGCCGATTCTCAAGCTCCAGAACTTTTTGGGTCTCGGTCGAGTGCGAGAGCTCAAGGAGCAGTACGCGATTTTGGAGTCTGTTGGCACGAAGCTCATGAGCGAGCGCCGAGCGGTGGTTAAGGAGCGCTTAGCGGCAGGGGATGAGGAAGATTATTGTTTGTTAGATGTATTGGTCAAGGCGAAGGATGCCGACGGCAATCCTCTTTCGGATGCCGATTTATGGGGGGATATCAACGACATCATGGCGGCGGGTCACAGGACGACGGCGTCCAACTTTACCGTGAACCTCTGGCACGTGGCGAGGTACGAACACATTCAGCGTGGCATCGAAGAGGAGTTAGAGGCGCTCGGTGGTCGACCGCCGACATTTAAGGATGTGCAAGATGGCCGATTACCTTACACGCAGCGAGTTGTGAAGGAATCGCTTCGCAAATACGCCCCGATCAACTTGTTCCCGCGCCTCGCCGAAGACGCGGACACGCTGCCCAGCGGACACAAGGTTGAAGCTGGAGACTTTATTTTACTATCCACGTACGCCATGGGGCGAAACCCGAGAGTTTGGGAGAATCCTGAAAAGTTTGATCCCGACCGCTTCACCGACGAGGCGCTCTACGCGCAGGCGGAGAAGCAAGCATCCGCGGTCGCCAGAGGTGATCCCGCGAAGCTCGAGCAAGCGCGCGAGCGCATGCGCCGCCGCATGACTGCTGGTCGCGACTTTACGTACACCCCGTTCGGTGCTGGACCGCGATCTTGCATCGGCGGCGTCTTCGCCTTGCTCGCCGCGACCACCATGCTCGCCAGCACGGTTCAAAAGTTCAAGCTTTCCAAAGCTGGACCCGGTCGCGACAAGCTCGGTGAAGAATTAAACATCATGTACGATACCACCATCTGCTTCCCGGAAGGTGTTTGGATCAATCTTGAACCAAGAGAAGAGCCAGTCGGCGCGTAAAATCGCCGCGCCGCGCCGCCGCTCGATGGTCACTCGCGACGTTCGTCGCCTTCGCGCGCCCGCGCGATCGCGCGAGCAAACTTTGTGTAATACGTTCATTCAAGTTTATTAGCGTTTCACGTCGTCTTCACCGACCGGCTTCCCCACCGCTCGCCGCGTCGAACCGCGGCCGCGCCGCGCCGCGGCGCCGCGGGGGTTTGCACCGTCGTCGCGAATTGCGCGACTTTCCGCGCGTCGTCACACGCGCGCGCGGCGCGCCCGCGAACTTGGACGCGATGGACGCGAACCTGTACGATGAGTTCGGAAACTACGTCGGCCCCGAGATTGGATCGTCGGACGACGACGACGACGTCGCGCGTCGCGACGAGAGTCGGGACGATCGCGCGGCGGCGGCGACGAACGCCGCGCGCGAGGACGCCCACGACGCGTCCGACGCGAGCGAGGACGACGCGATGGACGATGATGACTTGAACGCGTCCGCGATCACGCTCGCGGAGGATAAAAAGTACTACCCGACCGCCGAGGAGGTGTACGGGGAGGGCACGGAGACGCTCGTGGAGAACGAAGACGCGCAGGCGCTCGAGACGCCCATCGTGGCGCCGGTAAAGGTGAAGAACATCGAAGCCGCGGGACAGAGATACGTGGGAGGAAGCGTGGGGGCGCAAGTGCAGTCGCAAGACGCGGAGGTCGCCATGAAGGTGAGCGAGGAGTTCCTGGTGGGCTTGCACGGGGAGTCGCGAAGAATGGGACGCAACGTGTGCGTGGCGGGACATTTGCATCACGGGAAAACGACGCTGTTTGACATGCTGCTCGAGTGTTCGCACGACGTGAATTATGACTGGCTGGCGAACGATAAGCAGCTGAGGTACACGGATACGAGGATGGATGAGCAGGCGAGAGGGATTTCGCTCAAGTCGACGCCGATGACGCTGCCGTTGCAGACGAGTCGAGGGAAGACGATGGTGTTTAACGTCATGGATACGCCAGGACACGTGAATTTTAGCGATGAAGTGACGGCATCGATGCGGTTGGCGGATGGAGTGTTGCTTGTCGTCGATGCGTGCGAAGGTGTTATGACTTCGACGACGCGACAAATCAAGCACGCGGCGCGAGACGGTTTGCCCGTGTGCGTCTTCATATCGAAGATTGATCGCTTGATTGTCGAGCTCAAGCTTCCGCCCGCGGATGCCTATCACAAGCTCCGTCACACGATCGAAGAAATCAACGGCTTGATCGAGACGTTTTACACACCAGACGCCGACGGAGCTCTGCCGACGGTGAGTCCGGAAAACGGCAAGGTTTGCTTTGGGAGCGCTTTGTACGGATTTAGTTTCACCTTAGAATCGTTCGCCAAACTCTACGTCGATGTGAACGGCGTGTTAGTCGATCATAAGGAGTTCGCAAAGAGGATGTGGGGCGATGTGTATTATCACGGCGATACGCGGATGTTCAAGAAGAAGCCACCGCCGGGCGGCGGCGAGCGCACCTTCGTGCAGTTCATCCTCGAACCGTTGTACAAAGTTTTCAGCCAAGTTGTCGGTGAAACTATTGACAGCGTGTCTGATAAGTTGAAGGAATTTGGCATCAAACTGAAGCCAAAGGAGACGAAAGCAAACACGAAGCCGCTGCTCAAGATGACGTGCCAGAAGATTTTCGGCGCCGCGTCTGGGCTGGCGGATATGCTCGCCGCACACATCCCGACGGCGGAAGAAGGCGCGGCTATGAAGATTGAGCGCGCTTACAGCGGCCCGGTAAAGAACGGTGGCAAACTCGTCGATGCAATGCGGGCGTGTGACCCGGACGCACCAGCCGTGGTGATGGTTTCCAAACTCATCCCAAAAAGCGATTGCTCGGCGTTCGACGCGCTCGGTCGCGTGATGTGCGGGACGCTTAGGAAGAACGATCGCGTTCGTGTTCTCGGCGAAAACTTCTCCCCAGATGACGAAGAAGACAGCGTGGTGAAGAATGTGACGAATATGTGGATATATGAAGCGCGTTATCGTATTCCCATCAAGGAAGCGCGCGCGGGCGCTTGGGTCCTCATCGAAGGCATAGACCAAAGCATCACCACAACTGCCACGTTGGTACCGGAGAAGATGCCGAAAGGGTACGACGACGACTTGTACGCTTTCAAACCGTTAGAGTTCGATAACAAATCGGTGATGAAGATCGCTGCGGAGCCTCTCAACCCGAGCGACTTGCCGAAAATGGTTGAAGGTTTGCGCAAGATTACCAAATCCTACCCCGCCTGCGTGACCAAGGTTGAGGAAAGCGGCGAACACACAATCATGGGCACGGGGGAGTTGTTTTTAGATAGCGTAATGAAGGATCTCCGAGAAATGTACAGCGAAATCGAGGTCAAGGTGAGTGATCCTGTGGTTTGCTTTAACGAAACCGTCGTGGAGACGAGCTCGCTCAAGTGCTACGCGGAGACGCCGAACAAAAAGAACAAACTCACGATGATCGCCGAGCCCCTCGACAAGGGACTTGCGCGAGATATCGAGACCGGCAAAGTCAATTTGAGTGCGCCGAAGAAACAGGTGAGCGATTTCTTCAAGTCAGAGTACGAGTGGGACGCGCTCGCTGCGAAGAGTGTCTGGGCGTTTGGCCCCGACGCGGCCGGCCCCAACGCGTTGTTGGACGACACTTTGCCGTCCGAAGTCGACAAAGGATTGCTTGCGGCGATTCGTGACTCCGTTGTACAAGGATTCCAGTGGGGCACGCGCGAGGGTCCGCTGTGCGATGAGCCTATCCGCGAGGTCAAGTTCAAAATTTTAGACGCCGTCGTCGCCGACGCCCCGCTTCAGCGAGGGGGCGGGCAAATCATCCCCACCGCGCGTCGCTGCGCGTACAGCGCCTTCCTCATGGCCACTCCGCGATTGATGGAGCCCATTTACGAAGTTGAGATCCAATCTCCCGCCGATTGCATGAGCGCCATCTACACCGTGCTCAGTAAACGTCGCGGACACGTCGTCAGCGATGCCCCAAAACCTGGCACCCCCGTGTACACCGTCAAGGCGCTCATCCCCGCCATCGAAACCTTTGGTTTCGAGACCGACCTGCGCTACCACACCCAAGGCCAAGCCTTCGGTCAGTCCTACTTCGACCACTGGGCCGTCGTTCCGGGCGATCCTCTCGACAAGACCGTCGTGTTGCGTCCCCTCGAACCCGCCCCCGTCCCTCACCTCGCTCGCGAGTTCATGGTCAAGACGCGTCGTCGCAAGGGCATGTCCGAAGACGTCACCGTGAGTAAATTCTTCGACGACGATTTGCTCATCGAGCTCGCGCAGGCCGACACCGAGCTCGCGGGTCTATTTTAGTTTGTAGTTTTACGACGGCCGCGTCCCGACGCCTCGATCGATCTTCGCGCTCGCGCCGCGCGCCACACGCCGTCCGTCGATGACGCGCGCGTTCCCGTCGCTGCGCCAGATCCTGCTCCTCCAGCGCGACGTCCCGCGCGCCGCCGCCTTCTACGAGCGCGCCCTCGGTCTCCGAATCGCCGTCTGCACGGAAACGTTCGCCGAACTCGCGCTCGATTCGCGCGGTGCGGATTCGACGACGGGAAACGCGCCGACGCTCGCGCTGCAACGCGCCGAGCACGAATCGCAGCTGCAGACGGGGTACACGCCGATATTGCACTTCGAGGTGGACGACGTGCAGACGCGCGTGAACGCGGCGCTGACGCTGGGAGGACGATTGGACGGGAAGATTCAGTACGAGACGCACGGCGCGGTGGCGTGCGTGCGAACGCCGGACGGCCACATGATCGGGATGTATCAATCGACGCCGTAAAAACGACATGCGCACGCGAGGAAGTCAAGAAAAGGGCGCGACCGATGCCGACGGGTTCGGGGGGGAAAGACCGACGTCGAAACGACGAGGACGATGCGTCGCGCACGTGGACGCGGACGCGTTTTTCGCGGCGGTGGAGAAACAAAGGAATCCGAGGTTGAGAGACGTGCCGGTGGCGGTGCGGCAGCATGGGGATATCATATGCGTCGATCATCGCGCGCGGGAGTTAGGGGCGACGAAACACATGAATCCGGACAAGTGTCGGGCGTTGTTGACGCCGCACGGCGGCGAGGTGGTGCACGTGCACTCGACGGACGATCACATGTTGAGTTACGAGCCGTACACGCGCGCTTCGTACGAATTGCACGCGAAGCTGTACGCTGCGTGTGAACGGTTGCGGGTCGACGGTGGCACGCTGATTTATCAAAGAGCGTCCGTGGACGAGGCGTACGTGCAGCTCGAAAACGGTGCCAAGCCATCCCAGCGAGGAAAGGCGTTTGCGGAATCCATACGTCGAGCGATCGCGGAAGAGTGCGGGTACAGCGTGTCCGTCGGCGTCGCGCGAAACAAGATGTTGGCGAAAATCGCTTCGAAGTTAGCGAAACCGAACGGTGTCGTCGTCATTGAAGACGAAGCCGATCTCGAAAGATGCTTTCGCCAACTGCCGAGTTCGCATTTGCCAAAGTGCAACGAACCTTTGATTCGTAGGAACCTCGCGTTGCATAATTTACGCACCGCTTGGGATGTTCGCGAGCTAAACGCGAAGCGGTTGGAGGCGCTCGTAGGACTCACGCGCGAAAGGGCGCTGGCTTTGTGCAAAGCCGCGCATGGCGTCGACGACTCTGAAGTCGTGCACAAGGTGCACGAAAAGAATACGCTCAGCTCTTCGATGACGCTCACGATGGTACCAAAGCCGTTACCAAAAAACGTAGGTAGCGACGTCGGTGTCACGGGTGGACCAGCGGGATGGTACAATCCATTGACGTGCGGCGAACGAGAGAGAATTGAGCTCACTCTCGGCGCGCGCGCGCGCGACTTGTACTCCACCATCAAAGTGCATCAGGCATACACGGAGCGCTGGCCCTCGACGCTCACGGTGAAGATGGCCATCGAAGGAACGTCAGTGCAGTACTCTAAGAGCGCTGCTTTCCCTGTAAAGTTCGAAGACGCGACGTCGGAAACCGCGGAAGACGTCCTGACCAAAAAGGCCACCGAGCTCGCTTTACTCACCGTGGGAAAACGCACGACGGACAAGATTCGTGAAGTCGCCGTGGTCGTGAGCAATTTCAAGTCTTCGGCCGGTGCGAGGGAACGCACGAGGGAGGAAATCATGACGGCTGAGGCCGATCGACTTCCAAAGCTCTTTCTTCGCTCGCGAGAACAGCAACTCGAAAGAGACGCGAAGGAGAATGCTCAGCGTCGAGTAAGAGCCAAACGTGCGCGCAACGAACGCTGGATCGAAGCTTTACAGCCGTTACCTCCCGTTGATATGCTCATAGCGCTCATCGGTGGGTGGGATGGTGAAGACGAATGTCCTTTGGAGGTTGAGCAATGTCGCCTCGCCATCAGGAATCGTCAAGCCAAGTGCGTCGGGGATGAATAGAATTTTAGTCGCTAGGCCTCGCCAATTCGTTGTATTAAAACAAAATGATCAAGTGCAGAATGAAGACGTACACGGAAAGCGCAAGACGGACGAACGGTCGTCGTTGCAAGTACACAGATGCTCTGTCAAAGTTACTCGCAACTTCCAGCGCAATCGGGTGGTGGAGCATCGGCGCGTTTGTCAACGACTTCATCTGATTTTGAAGCGGGACGAATGCGTATGAGCCACCCGTGAGAACTGCGCCCTCGATATCTGTGTCCGCGAAGTCTTCGTTCTTTTTGTTCGTGAAGGAACTCGAGGCGGCTTGGCTTGCGCGAGCGTCCGAGAGCAAACTCTGAAGCTGCTTAATTTGTTGATTCGCCGAATCTAACTCTTGGCGTAGTCCGATGGATTCGTCGGTAGCGCTCGGTGGCGTCGGCGTCGCTCGTTGCGCTTGCAACGCCACTTCCAAACTTTGGATTTGCGCTTCCAGACTTTGGATCTTCGTACGGAGTTCCTTCGCCTGCGATTCCGCCGCCGCTTGCATGTGGCTCGCGTCATCTTGTACCATCGCCAATTGCGATTGCGCTTCGGCGATGCGTTTTTCTGCCTCGGCGACGGCTTTGTTCGCGTCCTGGGATGTCTTGAGTGAACTCATCTCATCGGCGTGTGCCTCTGCTTTCATCTCGGACTCCCTCAATCGTTGCTTCAACTCTTCCGCCATTCGCTCGTGTTGTTCGTTTTGCTGCAACACTCTTTCGCATTCCGCGAGATACATCTCCTTCTCCTTTTCCACCTCTTCGAGCGCCAACCGGCCCTCATCTAATTTACTCGCCAGCCGAATATTTTCAGCCGCCAACGCAGACTTTTCGTCTTCGGCCGCGCTCGACAGCGCCAGAAGTTCCGCCTCGAGACTGGATAATTTCGTCGACTTGGCGTCGAGTTCGGCGTTCAATTCCAACACCCTAGATTCCGCCCCACTCGTCGTCTGTTCCGCCGCGCGCTTGAACGACTCGGCTTGCTTTTCCGCCGACGCTTTGCCTTCGCTCGCCTCTCGCAGCGCTTCTCGAAGCTTTGATATTTCTTCCTCGCCTCGCGACGCCTTCTCCGCGCCCGCCGTCGCCTCCCGCAGCGCCGCGCGCAACGTCTCTAGCTCTTCCTCCATTTTCTTCGCGACCGCGCGCGCCGCATCCGCCGCCTCGCGTGATTCATCATTCGCGTACGCCAACGCCTCCGCGTTTCGTTTCAACTGCTCTCGCATGACTTCCGCTTCCTCTCGCGCCGCCGCTCGTTCCCCCGTCTCCGCCTTGACCACCTCCAACTCCTTCATCAGCGCATCCCGCGCCTCCTCCGCCGCCTCCGCGCGCGCGCGCGCCGCGTCTCGCTCCGCCTCGATCGCTTTCCCCTTTTTCACCGCCTTGACGAGCTTTTGCTTGACGACGGCGACGTCGTCGTGTTTTTTCTCCGCAGCCTCGCTCGACGCAGCCTTCTCGTCGTCGCGCGTCGCGCGCGCGTCCTCGCTCGACCGCGCCTTGGCCTCGGCTTTGTGTCGTCGAAACTCATCGAGCTTTCGCTGCCCTCGCGCGTGGTCCGCCGCGCGCGCGCCGTCGTCGGGCATCGTCGACGTGTGCGGCGCTTCGGAAGTTGAGTTTGGTTTGGTCGCGCGCGTCGACGCGCGAGCGTGCTATGGACATTCGTGCTATGGACTAAGTCTGGACGGGCGCTAACAGATGTGCCGACGCACGAATCGCCTCGCCGGATCGCTCTTGTTGGCGAAGAAACCGATGTACGCGCTGGCGACGACGACGAAGGCGACCCACGCGATGGAGACGTTGCTGAGCGCGACGCCGTTCAAATCGCGACGAAGGAACGGGTACGCCTCGCCGAAGGCGTCGAGATCGTCCGTGATCTCGAGGAACTGCGCTATGAGTTTCGATATCTTCACCGCGGTGGCGTGCCCGACCGGGGCGGCGGTCATCGGTATCGTCAATAAACGCCCCGGCGGCGCGGCGGATTTGATCTCGCGCACGCGCTCGATGTACTTGGTCTTCCACGTCTCCTCGTCCGGCGTCGCGCTCCCGAACGCGCGCTCCCACACGCACGGATAAATATCGCAATAATGATAATCCTCGTTCCCACACGTCGACGCCGTCGACCGCGTCGCCCCCGCGCCGCATCCGCACGCGTCTCCCAGCGCCTTCGCGCTCTCCGCTCGCGTCCTCGCGTGCTCCCACCACTCCGTCGCCATCGTTTCGAACAGCACCACCTTAAAGTCGGCGCGATCGCTCATGACGTCCTCGATCGCGTTCGACACCGGCAACCACCCGACGAAATCGTAATCCTCCAGCGCGCTCGTGTTCGTGCTCGCGTCCAGGCAATACGACGTCGCGAACCGCGCGTCGCTCTCGCGCGCCGTCCCTCCCCACGCGCCCCGCGTCGTCGCCGTCGCGCCCTCGAGGACGCGGAACCCGAGATTCGCGAACCACGCCGCCGCCGTCGCCTCGATGTTCGGGTCCATTCCCGCGCTCGCGACGCGCGCGCGCGCGCTCACGTGCGCGTTCAGCGGCGGTGTCTCAACACCCTGCGACGAAGCGCGCGCGATGCGCGACGCCGCGAGCGCGCCGACGAGCGCCGCGCGCGCGCCGCGCTTTGCGCCGCGCGTCGATCGCGCGCGCGCCGCGTCGCCGCGTCGCGAGTCCGAGTCCATCGCGTCGTCGCGCTCTGCCGATGCCGATCGACGACGCGATGGTGTTGGACGCGACCCGACGTCGGCGACGCGACATCGCGCGACGCGACCGATGGCGCGCGACGACGCGGCGCCCGCGTCCGGCGACGCGCGCCTGGCGTGCGTCGATTTCGATCTCACCGTCCTCGCGCGGCACTCGTTCGCCGAGCGCGTCACGGTCGAGCGCGTCGAGGCGCTCGAGCTGCGCGACGTCGAGCGAGAGTTCGTCGACGTCGAGTGCTTTCGAGCGTTTTTAGGTGCGACGAGAGACGAAGAGGCTCGACCGCGAGATTCGAAGCCGCGGTCGAGCGCGCGCGCGGTCGAGGGACGACGACGACGCGACGACGACGACGAGACGACTGACGGACGCGACGATGGCGCGGGCGACAGAGTACGCGAATCGACGAGGGATGGATGTGAAAATAACGAGTTTTGGCAAGTATGAGGTCATACAAGCGTACGTCGATCGCGTGTTGGGCGAGGGGGCGATGACGCGAGCGGACATTTCGACGCCGAGTCGCGTCGGCGTGAAGGATGGGTGCGCGGTCGAGGGCGGGAAGAATAGACAAATAGAGGAACTTTTGCGCGAAAAGTACGGTGAAGACGCGTGGGAAAAGTTTAGGGGTACCGTGGTGTTGTTCGACGACGACGAGCGGAACGTTGAGGCGGCGATTCGAGCGGGATTTCGCGCGACGCACACGCCGGATGGTTTGACGAAGGCGGCGATTCAAAGCGTCTTCGGCGACTTTGATTGATTGTATTCGTGTTGTTTCTATAATAATGTACAATGTATTTGCTATGCGCTATCGTTGTCTACCCCGAGCGTTTTCGCGAGCCACGGCGCGCCGGAAGCCGCGTCCGCTGGCTTTTTAAAGTAAAACCAATCCTTTGTCAAACTCGCGAAATCGCCGTACTCGTCCGCGACGCGACGCCAATTCACCTCGGGCCCGCTCAAAATGAGCTCGTTCCATATCGAACACGCCCCCGCGCGCCAAATCGTGACTTCATCCGACGTCGCGTCCGCGAGCGCCTGCGCGCACGCGATGGCGTCGTCCAGCTTCGCGCCTTTCCCTCGTCCCGTGCTCACGTTGGCCACGACGCGACCGCCCGGTTTCAGTCGCGCCGCCAACGCCTCCCACGTCGCTTTATCCTTCAAACACGCCACCACGACTGAATTCTCATCGAAACAATCGACGATGAGTCCATCGAACTCGATCTCGCTCCGCGCGCACCCCTCGAACGCGTCCCCCGTGACGACGCGCAACCTCCCCTCGCGTTCCAAATCCCCCACCGCGAAGTGTCGTCTCGCCAGTTCCACGATGGCTGGATCCAGCTCCCACCCGATCATGTCCACGTCGTCGTGATGTCCCGCCATGATTTCCGCGCACGTGCCCGCCCCCAGGCCTAATATTCCGATCGTCTTCTTCCCTCGTCTCGCCTCGCCCTCGAGCGTCGCCGGCAGCGTCGCGAACGCGTCGAACACCCCGCCTCGCCCGACCGCGCGTCCCGACCGCGACTCGCGTCCGTCGTCCCGTCGTTCGCTCAGCACCGCGTCGGGCGCGTCCGCGCGCGTCAGCACCAGCGCGCCCGCGAACGCGGCGTTCGGGCAGTCGCTCGACACGCGCTCGACGAGCAGGTCGCTGCCGAAGCGCGACGACGCGCGATCGACGACGACGGTCCAGGACGACGCGCCGTCGGCGTTCGACGCGCGTCTCCGCGCGTCGCGACGGCGCGCGAGCGCGCGCGTCGGCTGCACGCGCGACGCCGACGCGAACGCGAACGCGCGCGCCGACATGGATGCGGACGCGACACTCTGTGACGCGCGGAGGTGCGCCGGCGCGGCGATTCATGTCGACGACGGCCGCGCGCGCGGGCGCGACGCGGACGATGACGACGACGCGCGCGACGACGAGGCGAGCGCGCGCGACGGCGACGACGACGCGCGCGACGAACGGTAGGGGTGTCGCGGTAACCGTCGACGATGCTTACGACGACGACGCGACGACGACGCGACGACGGGCGATGGCGCGCGTCGCGACGCTCGCGGCGATGGTGACGGTGACGCCGGCGCGCGCGGCGGAGTCGCCCGAGTCGTTGTACGATCTCACGGTGATGCAGTACGGGAAACCGACGCCGCTGGCGGCGTATCGGGGCAAAGTGAGCGTCGTCGTCAACGTGGCGAGCGAGTGACCTCTGGTGAACAGCAACTACCCAGCGCTGAGGCGGATGTATGAGACGTATCGCGATAGGGGGTTTGAAATCATCGCGTTTCCCGCGAATCAGTTCGGGTGCCAAGCGCCGGGAACGAGCGAGATGGAACGCGCGTACGCGTATAAGAAATTCGGCGTCGATACGTTTCCGGTGATGGATAAAATCGCGGTCAAGGCTAAACCGGTCAAGTGCAAAGGAATCGATCCGGCGTCGTACGAGGAATTCAAGGATGATCCGGATGCGGTTTTGACGGCGCCGTTGGTGGACGACGTCACGAGTTCGGCGAAGCAATCGCCGGTGTACGAGTTTTTAAAGAGACCGCCGTTCGACGGAGAAATTCCTTGGAATTACACCAAGTTTTTAGTCGGTCGCGATGGCCGAGTCCTTCGCAGGTACGGCCCGGGAGATCCTCTGGAGCAAGGATTCGAGGAAGATTTGAAGCGCGCCTTGGACGGCGTCGCTTTGACGGCGAAACCGCGGAATCCATACCTTTAAAATCAAATCGACGGCGCCGTGCCGCGCGAATCGGTGACGACGTGCGAGAAAAGACGTTTGAGCGATATCGCTCGGCGTCCTCGCTCATCCGATTCTTCGCGCGCGCGACGCTCGTTCGAGAAGTTTTATAATCAGTATCGCTCAAAGAAGACTTTACGCTCACGGCACACTCCGAGCGTCAGAACGCGACGACGACGCGATCGCGACTACGACACACCGCGTGCGACGACGGAGGACGCGCGCGCGATGAACGCTAACGACGCGATGCAGGTGCGTTCGAAAAGCGCCGCGCGCGACGGTGAAAGCGACACGCCGCGCGCGCGTCGATTTGATTTTTTGACTTTCGAGCTGTCGCGCGCGCGTTGACCGCGACCGAACGCGAACGGACGACGACTGACGCAACTCGAACGCGATAGGCCATGGTGGAGCAAAAGGTGTACGACATGGCGCGCGCGGTGGAGGATTCCGTGGACGATGAGCTGCATCGATTGGAAAAGATGGACGGCGACGCGTTGGAGGATATTCGAAGGAAACGCTTGGAGGCGATGAAATCGACGCACGAAGCGCGGAAGAGCGCGCTGGAGCGTGGACACGGGGTGGTGAATGATTTAGATGATGAGAAAGCGTTTTTCGAAAAGATGAAGGGAGAGGATAAGATGATTGTACATTTTTATAGAACTTCGTCGTGGCCGTGCGAGGTGATGGATAAACACGTCGCGGCGGTGGCGAGGAAGCACACGGAGACGTTAGTCTGTAGAATCAACGCCGAGAAGTCGCCGTTTTTGACGGAAAAGCTTAAAATTTGGATGTTGCCGACGCTCTGTCTGATTCGTAACACCAAGGTTGTGGATTATATTGTCGGTTTCGACGACGTCGGCGGGACGGATGATTTTCCCACAGAGCATTTGCGTCTGGTGCTCGCTTCGAAGGGGGTGATTAATTACGAAGGTGGCGATAACGACTGCGATGCGAACCCGCGGGCGGCTAAGAAGGCGATGAATGTGATAGATAAGGCGACGAATATTCGTCGAGGGGCGAAGATGGCGTTGAATAGCGACGACGAAGACAGCGACTTCGATTGATGACGGAGACGCGGCGTGTTAAGTAAAGAATATTCCAGTTGTGATTAGCGATTACAAAAGATGCGTTTATCGTCCATAATGACTCTTCCTAGAAGCTTTGACCCTTTGTCGCGTTCGCGGTGGTGACGCGTGACAACACTTCGTCGACAGACAATGTACCGACGTCGCCATCCTTGAACGTACGCACAGCCAACGTGTTGTTCTCCGCTTCTTCTCTACCGACGACCGCCATGACCGGGATCTTTGCCTTCTCAGCCGTGCGCACGAGCTTAGCGAGACGTTGTCCGGTGCAAATTTCAACGCGCACACCCGCATCGCGGAGCTTTTTCGCGACGCCTTCGGTATAATCGCTGACTTCGTCCGTCACAGGAAGCAAGCGCACTTGAATCGGGGCGAGCCACAACGGGAACTCCCCGGCGTAGTTCTCGGTGAGAATACCGAAGAATCTCTCAAGGGAACCGAAAATGGCGCGGTGAATCATGATTGGTCGCTGCTTTGCGTTCTCGCGATCGACGTAGGATAGGTCGAATCGCTCCGGCAGGTTGAAGTCGAGCTGCACCGTGGAGCATTGCCACTTACGCCCGATTGCGTCCAAAATCTTAATGTCAATCTTCGGCCCGTAGAACGCTCCACCGCCGTCGTCGACGATGTAATCCCATCCCTTCATTTGCAATGCGTCCTTAAGCGCACCTTCCGCGGTGTCCCAAATCTTGTCGTCGCCGACAGACTTTTCCGGCCTGGTGGATAGGTTGACTTCAAACTCCTTAAAACCAAACGTGCTCAGAATTTCTTCAGTCAAATCGAGAACGCTCTTGATCTCGTCTGTGATTTGATCCGGGAGGCAGAATATATGCGCGTCATCCTGCGTGAAACCTCTCACTCGGAACAAGCCGTGCATGGTGCCGCTACGTTCATATCTATACACCGTGCCAAGCTCAGCCCAACGAATGGGTAAATCCTTGTACGAGTAGTATCCGTCTTGGTAAACGACGATGTGGAACGGGCAGTTCATCGGTTTGAGCTGATACATTTCGTCTTCAACCTTGATGGACTGGTACATGTTCTCGGAATAAAAATCGCTGTGACCAGAGGTTTTCCACAACTCTTGCTTGGCGACGTGCGGTGAGTACAAGAGCTCGTACCCGCGCGCCAGATGGAGATCCTTCCAGTACGTCTCGATCATGTGTCGCATGTGCGCGCCTTTCGGATGCCAAAACACCAAGCCGCCGCCAGCGTTATCTTGTTGAAGGGAGAACAAACCCAAATCCTTACCGATCGTTCGGTGATCGCGACGCTTCGCCTCCGCCTTGAAATCGTTGTACGCCTGAAGCTGTGCTTCATTCTCCCACGCCGTGCCGTAAATGCGCTGCAACATCGGCTTCGTTTCGTCACCACGCCAGTACGCCCCAGCCACACTTTCGAGCGCGAACGCTTTCTGATCAAGCTTGCCCGTGGACTCCACGTGAGGTCCCGCGCACAAATCCCACCACTCGTCGCCGATGTGATAAATCGTAATCGGCTCCGTCTTGATGGCTTCTAAGATTTCGAGCTTGTACGGCTCGTTAATCTCCCGGATTCGGCGTTCGGCTTCTTCTCGCGACACTTCCTCCCTGCGAAGCGGGTAATCCTTGCGAATAATCTTATACATTTCCTTTTGAATCTTCTTCATGTCTTTATCGGTGAAACCCTCTGGGTAGTAAAAGTCGTAATAAAATCCCCGGTCGATCCAAGGCCCGATCGTGCACTGCGCGCTCGGGAACACCTTTTGCACCGCCATCGCCATCACGTGCGCGCTCTGCGAAGCGTAAAATCAGCGAACCCATCGTCAGTCTCCTTTCGTCCCCGCGTGGTTCAGGTCGCGCACAAACCCCCTCCGCTCGCCCCTCGCGCGTCGTCGTCCGATCCACCACCGACGCAAGTCTCCCCACGCCTCGCATTTCCAACGCACCGTGTGTCGTATTTTCAACAAATTCTCGCTCTCATCGCTCGTCAGCAGTGTCACCGGCTCCGCGTCGCTCGCCGTCGCGTTCGCCTTATCGCTCGCCGCCGCGCTCGCGCCCGCCCCCGTCCATCGCGTCCTCGCGTCTCGTCGCGCGCCCACGACGCGCGTTCCGACGACATCGTGCCGCCGTGCGTTGCACGTCGTCATTCGCGCGCGATGCGCGCCCGCGATGCGCCGTCCGAGCGCGCATCGCGTCGCCAACGCCGGGGACGTCGTCGTCAATCGAAACATCGTCCGAACGCGCGCGCGCGAGCGACGCGGACGACGGGCGCGGCGCGAGGTCCGACGACGCGCGCGACCGAGCGACGCCGAGTCGTCGCGCTCGTTCGGCGCGCGATGCGTTCGCGAGCGCGTCTGTGCCGACTCGAACGCGTCGACGAATGCCGGCGACGCGCCGGCGGCTCGGCAGAGCGGCGCGCGCGCGATGCCGCGCGGCGACGCGATGCCGCGCGCGACGACGAGCGGCGGCGCGGACGGCGAGGCGACGCCTCGCGCGCGGGGGCGTCGAACGCGCGAGCACGCGGTGCCGCCGAGCGTGGAGAAGTTGGCGGCGTCGACGTTCGCGGCGGAATCGAAACGAAACGCGCGCGAGATGGAGGAGGCGTGGAAAAGCGTCGTCGCGGCGCGCACGCGAGGCGCTATTGACGATGCGACGCGGTCGTATCACGCGCTGGCGCGCGCGATCGAACGCGAGGAACGAGGCTTTGAGGATTTCAGCGGGTCGTGCTCGAGCGCGCTCCGACGCGAGTACGCCGGGCTGAAGGCGATCGATGACATGCCGTTCAAGCCTGAGTGGCGGCGGTCGATCGTTGACATCGCCGTGGGGGAGCAGATGTACGTCAGCGCACTGTGCGAGCAAGCGGGAGCGATGCGGGTGATGCGCGCGTGCGGGTTGGGGTGCCGAATGCGAAACGCGCAAAAATGTTCAATCCTTCCGTTCGATGATGCGACGAAAGATTTGTATTGCAACGTGCTGAGCGAGATCGCGTTTGAGGGTCGGTCGTACGTGCAAGCGATGGAGGCGAGGCGAGATAACGAACACTTGCTCGGGCCGACGGCGGAATTGGACATGCGGCGGCTGAAGACGTACGCGATGGGCGCGCTTTGCTCGTTACTCGTCACGGATACCGCGGCGAGCGATAACATACGAAACGGGGTGATGGAGAGTTTGTTGATACCGCTCGTGCGGTTGATCTGTCGCGGTGGCGAAGACATGCCCGCGTGGGAAATTTCTTGCGAGGACACGTTGCGTTTAGCCGAGGACGCCGGCGAAGGTTGCTCGAGCGGACTCGATGCGGGCGATCACGACGATCTTCATCGCTCGTTAATGCAAGCGCGCTTGACGTGTGTGGGAGCAATAGGCGATTATGTTGAGTGTTTTGCAGAGGCACTCAAGCACGGTGTCCTCGAACTCTCTCTGCGTCTCGTCGCGGGACCCCGCGAAAACGGGTGGCTTGAGAAGTACGGCTTCAAGCGGCACCACGGAGAAACTTCGGCTTGGCCTGGAGATCCTCAACTATCCGAAGCGCTCTCTGTCGTCAGTGCGTTTCTGGCGCATCGGAAGTTTGCGATTTCTTTCATTGACGCCGGTGGCGCAAAGTTGTTGCTAAACATTCCCAGAGGGCCTATGACGTACTACAATTTGACGCGCTGCCTATTCGGTATCGCGAGCATCACCACGGCGCTCGAACGTCTCGTGTCGCCGCAGGTGGACTTGGCACGACGATATGTGAAAGTATCGCTCGAGCTTTTAGATTGCAGCAACGAGTACGCGCGTCGTCAAGCCGCATTGTTCCTGACGTTTGCCATGCAAATCCCCGTCGGCGTCGTGGCGTTTGACGCGGAGGCTGGCCTCAAGCTCGTCCTTGACGTCCTTCGGACGTTGGCAGTGATGGTTGTAGACGTAGATAAGGTGCGCCCATCGATGTCTCCGAACGAGATTTCGCAGGCGAAAGAGACTGGAGATCACGTGAGCTTGTTGCTTAGACAGTACATGCGCGCGCATTTTGCGCAACACGTCAAAGCGATCGAAGAAAAGGTGATGGGCAAATCGAAGAAGAGTACGAGCACCAATAATCGTGCGATGCTACAAGCGATGGATATCGGATACGATGCGACGGAGCGACTATTTAGCTTAGTGAGTCGCCAAAAGCGCATCGCCGCCGTCATGCAAACCAAGTCGTGGCTCGTCATAGAAGCCTTCGTGGCGCAAAAAGGGCCGAAGGTGATGCTCGACTTGCTCACTTTGGCTCCGGGTGAAAAAACTCTTCGCGAGTGCGTTTTGGGATCTTTAAGCGTTTTAAAGATTGTGACGTCACATCCCACTGGAAGAGTGCACACGGCAAAGGCGCAATTTGATGAATATTACTCTTCTGGGTACGTTCTCATAGATGTCGTCGAGAATGCGGCAGAGGCGGTCGACACTGAAGCCGTGGTCGAGGCTTTGAAAGTCGTTTGCAATCTCGTTTCTCCCCCTTACGCCTTGCATAGTACCGATGCTAAATCACAGAGTGGGAAGTTACAGCGCTCTCACAGCATCGATGGCAAGTCGTTCTCAGTTTTTGACTACGCGCGAATGGAGGAAACGTTTGAGGCGGGGCGGAAACATATCCGAGAGGCTTTTGGCGTTAAGTCTTTGCTCAACCTGCTGTTTAAAACGTCGAAGACGTTACCTCAGCCGTCTATGAACATATCTAGAGCACTTTGTTGTCGTGCCTTGCTCGGGTTATCTCGCGATGCGTCAATCGCAAACACTCTACAGACGCTGCAAATAGCGCGGCATCTTTCAGAGCTTTTGCGCGAGACGGGGACGACGCAACACTCCGCGTTTGACGAACTAGCGATCGTGGACTCGAAGCGCGAAAACGGTACAGCTGCTACGGTTCAGGCTGCCGCCACAGAGTTTCATCGATGCGCCGTGGAGCTCATCGCGGCAACCGCAGGGTTTGCAAACGTCAAAGCGACGACGCCCGCGGTGGCGTCCGACGCTGCGGCGCCGCCTCTGGCGAAACTCGAACGACACTTGATTGCAGCTGCAACTAAAGTTCGATATCCGCACAACGAGCTTTTACAAATAATGCATGAGCATCTCGTCGCGGCTGGCTTGACGAGTACCGCGGCTTCGCTCGTGGACGAGGCGGGGATGGAGCGCCCGGGTCGCAGCGCGAGTGTAGGTCGTTTGTGTCCTTCGCCTGCGCCGCGCCTCAAGCTAAATTTCAAGAGCAAGACAGCTCGCACAAAGATGTATCGGCGTGCACCACGATCGAGAATGACTGGTGCGGCACGCGGTATGCTCGGGATTGCGGGCGAACCGTTCACTCTTGGGCTCGAGCAAGGCTCCACTCAAGCGCCGCCGCGCAAAGGGCCACGGCGTGGAGAATCAAGTCGAGCCAGCACAACTTCACCCGCAGTGGTCACAACTTCGGTCAATTCGGTCAAAACGAGCAAACCAGGAGCAAATGGTATTGTTGTTACTCCTTGCAGCACACGACGAGGCAAAAAGCGAAAAACTAACGGAGAAGAAATACGGAAATCTCTTATCACACCACCCATTGCAGTTGGTGCAACAGAACGCGCCTGCTGTGCGAATGAACACCAAACACCATCGCCAAGCGTGAAGGAGCGCGTTCACAAAGAGTTTCCTACACCCGGTGTGTTGGTCTCCGATGCACCACGCGGTGAAACGGGTTGTGGCGTGCGTTCGCGATTAGATTCTATTCTGACGCAATACCTCCGAGCTCAGCATCGGCAGTGCGCCGCGCCGATTACGGCGTGCGCTCCCTTCTCTTTGCTTGCGCCGCATCAGTGTCCTCAGCCAAAACGTATTCTTGAAGCACCGCGAAACTTGACGGCTCGTCTTCGCCAGCGTGAGTGGGCTAACGTGACTGGCTGGGATGCCGGCATGCGTCGAGCTGATCGACACTTTGTGTACAGCAGATTCAGACCGCTGCGCGCGATTCGGGGCAATGATTGCTTATTCACCGCCGCGTCTTTCTTGTATGGCGTGCCGGAACAAATCATCATCGGTGACAATGACGGCGAGCTTCATCTGTACGACCACATATCTGGAGAGCTCTTGGAAATAGCCGCCACGCCAGGGAGGGTCAGTGGCGCCATTCGCAAGATTGCGGCGGCTGGTCCGCTGTGCCCGACACCGTTATTCGCCGTTACGTCGGTGGAAAGCTGCTCAATTTGGAGCCTCCCGAATCCAGACGATGCGCCCTACATGCTTTGGTGCTCTGGTCACTCTGGGTGCGCCATAAACTCCACGGGCTCTCAATTTGTCAGCGGTAGCCTCGAATCAGTCGTCGAGCTCGCGGACATGGAAACACATCGCGTTACACGCAGGCTCACCTCGAACACTGGCGGCCCTCCGTTATTGACGAAAAACAACGACGAAGTTTCATTTTCTCCAAGCGACGACTTGATTTTGTGGGATGAAGTACTCTGGGATGTACGATTGGCGAATGATAAGCCAATTCGACGATTCGACCGTTATTCAGAGGCTGCGGGCGCGTGTTTCCATCCGGGAGGAAACGAAATCATTATCGGGCGGGAAGTGTGGGACATTCGGTCATCACGCTTGCTCCGCGTGGTGCCTTCACTCGACCGTGCAGCGCTAAAGTTCAATCTCACCGGCACCGTGGGTATGGCGCACATTTTACACCCTAGAAACGAGCCACCGCTTTCATCCTTGCGCAAGTGTCATCATCCGTACAAGCATTCTTTTTGTACCATCGACATGCTCGATTATTCAGATATTTGCACTGTCGACGTTCCTTCGGGCATGATTGACGCCGCGTGGGATGTGAATTCCGACACTCTTTGCGCTACGGTGGAGTATGATATCTTGAACACACACGAGTCAACCGTGCGTCTGCACGAAGTTGGGAGACTACGACCAGCCGATGACGAATCAGACGTCGAAGACGAGCACGAAGAGATCGAGCCCATGGTTTTGAACATGGACCACGATGGATGGGAAGAAGATTATTCGGACGAAGACTCGGAAGAACGCATTGAGGATGCAGACGGTCGGGTAAACATCAACGAAGCGCGCATTCGGCATCAAATTAACAGTCTACGCGAGATGGTGCGCGAGGCTGAGGTCGATTGGGTGCGTTACGACGACGACGGCGAAGGCGTGCACTCGGGAGACGACGATTCCAGCGAATACGACTCTGACTTCATCGATAGCGACAGTGACGACGCGGAAGATGATCTTCATTTCGGCCGAGCACTACTCCGCCGCGCTCTACACGGTCGTAGACCCGCGGTTACGCGGTACGACGACGACGACGACGAAGACGAATATGAGACAGACGACGACGACGAATATGAGACAGACGACGGCGACGACGAAGAGAGCGAATACGAAACGGACGACGGCTGAAAAATTGTAATTTGTACCAAAATTCTTTGCGTTCTCGTCGCTTCAGCGCGCACCGGTGGCCGCGCGCGATCGTCACCCGACGCGTCGCGGCCCCTCGAGCCGGCGAGGCCCCGTCGCGCGCGAAGACGAAAAAATCTGGACGAGGGCGGGAAGGGCGCCGCGCGACGTCGAGGCGCGGCGCGATCGGCAGTGCGGCGCGCGCGAAGCACGAAGGAGACGACCGCGATGTCGACGCGCGCGACGCGCGGCGCGGCGTCGACGCGCGCGATCGAGCGCGGCGCGACGCGCGACGGGCGTCGTCTTCGGCGGAATCGTCGCCATCGGTCGCGCGGGACGACGACGACGACGACGACGGCGCGGGCGTCGCGAACGAACGACGCGCGAGCGAGGGATCGGGATCGGGATGATTACGACGTGCACACGGTGATGTACGGGGACACGCTGAACGAGATCGCGCGAGCGCACGGGACGAGCGCGGAGGCGGTGTGCGAGGCGAATGGGATTCGGTTCGACGACGAAGGAAACGACGAAGACGCGCCGGCGCTGTACGTCGGACAGCGGCTGTTGATTCCGACGACGAATGATGATGGACGATGGAGACGAGGTGAAGTGGGAGAGTACGGGAGTCGACGGACGACGGCGATGAGCGAACGAGAACGCGACGCGGAGTTCGCGCGAGCGAGACGGTCGAGGAGCGAACAGAGACGGATGAGCGCGCCGACGACGCGAACGCACGCCGTGGTGAGCGCGAGCACGGTGGAAGAGTTGACGCGAGATGATGTGGTGGGGATGCTGACGCACAGGGACGAGACGGTGATGCTGCTGGTGGAGACGGAGAATTGCCGCTGGTGCGACGACGTGCAGCCGGCGTGGACGGCGGTAGCGGTGTGCTACGCCAACGACCCCACCGTGCGCGTGTGCCGGCTGAGATGCGATAGCGCTGAGATGAAGCAGTTTGCGGCGAAATACTTTCGCGCCAAGACTTTTCCAACCATCGTCGCTTTGCCCGCGGGCAAAGGGCCGGTGTACCGGCACGCGAGCGCCGACAGAAGCGTCGGCGCTTTGCTCGAGTTCGCTGAAGAAGCCACGGGTCGAACAGCGCCTACATTGGCGATTGACTTGCGCAAATCTCCGCAGAGCGCGTCGTCGGCGATGACAACGCGACGAGGGGTGTCGGCAGCGAGCGACGCGTCGTCCTTCTCGCGCCAAACGGCTCAAAATCCATTCAACGCGCTGACTGGCGCACTCGGAAGCACGCTAGGTTTCGACGGCAACAGTGGCCGATCGAGCGTCGGTGTGAGCGCGACACCCTCATCGCAAGTGCTTCCACTCGCAGCCGGGATCACGACGCTCGCGATATTCGCCGCGGTGGCGAACGTGGCGGTTGCGGCGCGAAACGCCGGCGCGAAACGCCAACCGCGCAGGTTGGGTCGGCATTTCCACGAAGAAGAGTTCGCGGACGATCACGAGCCGTTAGATGACTACGACGAAGCCGTCATGGAGGTTTCGTCGCAAAACGACGCTCGGCAGCTCGCAGAATGGCGAGACATTGTCGTCGAGGAATTATTTTCGCTTCCGAGCCGCGCACTATTGTTGATTAGGATTTGGTTTCTCATCGGTCGACGATCGGTCGAGCTCGGCAAGTCGCGAAGTAAAAATGAACCTCGCGGTGGTCGCTCAAGAGATGAGTACGAAGTGGACGAGTATTACGAAGACGAAAGGCGACCGTTTCGGGACGACGGCGATGCTAGACGGGCGAGGCCGTCTCGCAACTCGCGCGATGATCCGACGTACTACTAACGAGACACCGTTCTATCTATATATGGCTAATAATCATGCTACAAGATCTTCTAACAGTTGACCTCTGTCGCCGCCTCGATTGCGTTTCCTAAAAACTTCTCAAGCGCAATGCGCCTGTGCGAAATCTCCGCTTGCTCCACGAACTGCAGTTCTCCAAACGTCTTGGCGAATCCCGCGGGCTGGAAAACGCTGTTCCACGACGCCTTGCCGTGCTTGACTTCACCTCGCGGAGGCACCATCGTTCCCCTGATAGAGCCGATAAACACATTCGTCTCGCGAGAGCCCCCCGCTCGCACGGCCATCGCTCCAACCGTGCACGTAACCGTCGCGTTACGATCTTCGTACCGGGACATCACGTCCCATAGTCCATCGGGTCCGATCGCTTCAAGCATGGGTTTGCAATAGGGCCCCGGGAATCCGTTCAAGGCGTCGAGATCGAGTGACACGTCTTCGACGAGGAGGTAATCAAAATCGCCCGCATCTGCCTCTTGAAAAAGAATCGTCGCCGCCTCTTTGAGCTTGTGCTTACTGATGTCCACTTTTGAGCCTTGTATTTCAACAGTGTCCACGTCGAATTGCTGCAGAATCACGTTCGCTCGCGCGAGGTTTTCCGGTCTGTTGAATACGTGCTTGGCTTCGGCAAACTTGCCGTGGTTACCCGTGGCGTAAGCGATGCGTAGCGTCGGGATTGACGCCATCGCCAGGCGTTGCACGAGCGCTTATCGACTATCTCACCGTCAACACGAGTCCGCTGGTTCGTCGTCGTCGTTCTCGCGCGCGAGGTTATGAAGAGATCGCCGATGCAGTCAAGCACTCAAGCGTCCCCGTCATCGGCGTAGAGCGCCGCAAGCTGCAGCGCGAAGTCACTCGGTCCATCGGGCGTGGGCGCGGTCGTCACGTCATTCATCATTTCGTCCGTGTGCACTGTCTCTTCATCGCGCGCGTTGTGGTCGATTTCAGCCGAGGGTGGCGCGTCGCCGCCGTACCCGGAAAAATCTCCGGCGACGTCTTCAAAGTCTTCCCAGTCGACTCCGCTCACCGCTTCGATCACCGCGCTTTCTCTTAACCGCTCTCGCAACGCTTCGCGCTCGATTCTCGTTCGCTTCGCTGCGCTCGCAGCGTACGCATCGACGTCTGCCTCAAACACCGCCACTAAGTTTTCGCTCGTCACCGCGAGCGCGTGCGCCGTGGCATCCACACTCAACACCGGCACGTCTCGCAGCACCACCGCGCAGCCTGAGGCAAGCGCACGCTCACTCATCATCAATTCCCGATGCACGATGACTCTAATCTCACCAGTGGGATCGCACAGCGTTCCCGCGCCGTCGCCGTTCGACGTAGCGCCGAGCTCGCGAAGCGCGCCCGCCACGCGCGGCGCCCTTCCCGATCGCCATCCACCGCGACGCAACCAAGCGACGTTGTATTTACACTCCGCACGATTCGGGTCGAAGTTTTCGACGTCGATGGCGTCCAGCGCGCGGCGCCAAGGCGCGGACGCGAAGAGCGCGGCGTCGAGGACATCTTCAGCTGTCGCCGCGGGATTTGAACTCGTCGCGTCGTTGGGCGTCGCCTCACGCGCACCTTCGTCGCCTTCACCGTTCGCGCGCGCGTGTGCGATGTTTTCACGCGACGCGAAGGCGTTTGCGGGACCGGGTATCGGTCTCATAGCGCGAGGCGAGGCAAAGTCTGGCGATACTCGAACCGTCGCGGCGGTCGTCATCGAGCTCGCGCGACGCGCGACGCGGACGGCGGCGAACCGTCCTCCACGAAACGACGCCGAGCGCAGGCGAAGGTTATTTCTGAAATGTACGTTTCTGACATCAATGCTTTAATTACACGCGCGATCGGCCGAATGTGGTCTCAGTCCGACTTGGCCTCCTCGCCGTACTTCGGCGGCGCTCGACCCCAGTTTTCCTCGTACGCGCTCGCAACGTTGGGATCGAGATCCAACCCGCTCTTCAACGCCTCCTTCCCCGTACTCACGAATTTCCCTTTCGGTGGCACTTTACGCCCGAACGTGGTGTACTTGGCGGTCCACGCCGCGTAGCCGCCCGCCACCGGGACTGCGTTCGTGTAGCCCGCGGCTTCGAGCCCGCTTACCAACTCCGCCACTCTCGCCCCATCGGCGTCGACGATCAACAATTTCATACCAGGTCGCGTCTTTTCTCGCGCGGCTTTCACCCAATCCTCCACGCTCGCGTCCTGCGCGAGCGGCACGTTGATTGTTTTCGCCGGCGGCTTTGTGATGTGCGAGCGGTCGTACTCCTTCCACGAACGGCAATCGACGAACAGATAGTCCTCGCGCTCGAGCATGTACTTACCAGCGTCGATGTCGACCTCGGACGCGCGCGCGACGTGTCGCGCGCGACGACCGACGACGCGCGCCCGCCGATGGTGGTTATCCACAACACTCGTCAAAGACACGTCCGAATCGACGCCGACGCGACGCGAGGTGAACAAGGACGACGCGGGCGAGAGCGACGCGCGCGGCATCGCGTTAAACATCGCTCGCGACGCGCGTCTCGGGTTTCGCTCGCGACGCTCGCGCGTGCAGCGCGCTGCGAGGTGCGGCGCAGGGGGGTTGCCGGCGACGGCGACTCGCGTACAGGGTACGGTTGCGTGAAATACAAAATTACTTCGGCCAATTCAGTCCATCGCCGTCTTCGATGGCAAACTTCTTCTTTGCCGATTTAGCGACGGCGTCGGCGAGCTCCTTCCAGCTCTTACCATCGATCTCGCGCGTCGCCAAACCTTCGCTCGTATACACTTGCGGGACGACGCGCGCGCGGCGCGGATCCCACGTCGTTAAATCCTTTTCTTCGTACCCTTTTGGACGCTCTTGCCTTGGAGGCAACTCTAACGGTTCCTTCGCGACTTCGTCGTAGTCTATCGCGGCGAGAATGTGCTGGATGGCGTTCAAGCGCGCGACGCGTTTGTCGTCCGCCGGCACGATGCTCCACGGAACAGCCTCGCTCGTGTTTTCAAACATCAAATCTCGCGCGAGAGCGTAGTCGTACCACTTGCTGCGCGCAAACAAGTCCATGGGTGATAATTTCCATCGTTTTTCACTGTTCTCGAGTCTCCCTCGGAACCGCCGCTCCTGTTCCGCGTCGCTCACGTCGAACCAAAGCTTGATGATTTCGTAATCCGCGTCCAAAAGCATGCGCTCGAAGACGTTCACCTCTCTCTCGAACCGCTCCACCTCCTCGCTCGTCGCGAATCCCATCACGCGTTCGACGCCGCTTCGATTATACCACGACCTGTCGAACAGCACGATCTCCCCCGCGCTCGGCAAATGTCGAGCGTACCGTTGAAAGTACCACTGACTTTTCTCCGCCTCGGTCGGCGCCGACAGCGCGCACACGCGACACACTCTCGGCGACAGCACCTCCGTGATTCGCGAGATGCACCCTCCCTTCCCCGCCGCGTCGCGTCCCTCGAAAATCACGATGATCTTCTTCCCCCGAAGCTTCGCGTAATCCATCAGGCAAACCAATTCGTTCTGGAGCCGCTCCAGCGCGAGCTCGTACTCGGCGTTCGTCACCGCCTTGGCGATTATCTTGGCCAATCGTTTCTCGCGCAGCGCGTCGTCGCGCACGATCGCGCGCGTCGGATCGTACGACGCCGACCTGGAGTCCCTGAGCGCGAGCTCTGACTTCGCCGCCGACTTCGACGAATTCGCTTTCGACTTCGATTTCGCGGCGACGACGACGCGCCTTCGCGCCTCCGCGCGCGCGCCGCGCGGTGCCGTCGCGAGACGCGCCCGCTCGAGCATGTTTGCAAGCGCGCCGTCGCGAGACGCGCCGAACGATGCCGCGCGCGATGCCGCGCGCGTTCGGTCGTCGACGCGTTCCACCGGCGACCGACCGGCGGCGTCGCGCGCGCGGCGTCCGCCCGCAGAGACGCGCGCGGGCGACGACGCGATGAAGGTGCCGACGCACGACGCCGCGCCGGGGGCGAAGTCGTACGGCGGCATGGGCGAGCGCGTGCTGCGCGCGATGGGATGGTCCAAGTGCGCGCGACCGACGACCGAGGCGACCGACGCGACCGACGACCGGCGGCGGGACGCCCGACCCCGAAGAGAAGAGCGGAGACTGACGGCGCGCGAACGACCCCGCGCGCGCGACAGGGGCGATGGACTGGGGAAAAGACGACACGGACGCGCGGAGGCGATCGAGGTGGTGAAGCGCGAGGATAACGCGGGCGTGGGGAAGAGGAAGACGAGGTATGCGTGGGACGAAAAGTGGTGGGAGGGGACGTACGCGAACGCGGCGAGCAAGATTGCGCGCGTCGTCGGAGGCGAGGAGGATGGGAAGACGACGTCGTCGACGTCGACGTCGGGACGCGATGGAGACTCGAGCGAGAGCGAGGATTCGAGCGAGGATGAAGTCGCGGCGAGACTGGGGACGGCGACGGGACGCGACGGCGTGGCGTTTAGCGGATCGAAGAGCGATTTGCAGCTCATGCGAGAGCTGGCGGAGGATAATCATCGCGGATCCACGTTCGGTGGGCGCGTGGGTAAGCTCGAACGCATCGCAAAGTTTGAGGCGGAACAGTTGGCCAAGTATGGGATTCAACGCGGGAGCGCGTCGGCGCCCGCCGCCGCGGAGACGAAGAAAAAGCCAAAGGAAAAGTCTAAGAAGGACAAGAAAAAGCGCAAATCCGACGGCGAAGGTGCGGTCGAAACGACGGTGAGACCTTCGGGCGTGTCGTACGAGGGTGAAAAGTCTTTGAGCACCAAAATCAGCGATTGGTGGACGCGCGCGGGTTTCGCCTGGGGCGGCTTGGTCGGCTCGAAACGCGAGCGCGACTTGAACGACGACGGCGCCGCGGACGACGAAGACGGCGCCGATCGCGCTAAGCGCGGCAAGGGATTCACCGAGAACGATCAAGAGGCTTTATTTAAATCCGCGCACGAAACAAACGTCGCCAAGGGCACGAAGCGAGGTCTCGGCGGCAGAGGCGTGTTGAAGAGCGAGTGGACGGGCGTCAGACGAACCGACTTCGGCGACGACGACGACGACGACGTTGCGAAGAACGACGCGCGTCGGAAAAACGAAAAGGCGAAGAAGGAGAAGAAGGAGAAGAAGGAGAAGAAGGAGAAGAAGCAAAAGAAGGAAAAGAAGGAAAAGAGTAGAACTGTAGAAGTAGCGCGATAGCTGTGATAGCCCGAGCAAATCAAAACAACTCAGCGCCTCGCGCACCGACTTCACTCGTCCGCGCGTCGCGCGTCGATGAAACGCTCGAGGGAGACGCGCGCGAACGACTTTCCCATATCGCGCAAGAAGATCGGAGGCCACGCCGCGACGACGTCGAAAATCGAACCCAAGGACGCCATCGCGAGAGTTCAAATCTTGATTACGAAGTCGTTGCACGACGCGAAAGGATTGAGCGAGGCGATACGAGTGAGTGTGCGAGAGGTGACGACGAACACTGTGAACTCGCGGTGAGCGCGCGTCTCGGGCGATGACGCATAAGCGAGGGAGCATCGCCGCGTATTTTGCACCGGCTGTTAAGACGCCGAGCGCGGCGGACGGCGCGAAGAAGGCGCGAACTTCCACGGATTCATCGTCGCGATTCGAACGGTGTCCTTTATGCGCAAAGAACGTTGCCAAGATGCTTTTGGAATCTCACGTCGGGACGTGCATTATACGTGAACGTCGAGAGGATGGCGACAGCGATGCTGAGGTTGCCGAGAAACAGCCGGCGACAAAACCAAAACCGGCGACGAACGCCTTCGCGAGCATGATGGCGGCGCAGCGCGAGCGCGAGCGCGAGCGCATATTTTTGTTGACCTACGACGCGGCGCGTTCACGTTGGGACGTGTCGTTGTCGTTGGGGAAATCTATTAAGGCGGAATCTTCGGCGAAGTGGGCGAGTCAAGTCGTGGTTAAAGAGAAATTGGCGAGCGGTACGACGTGTTCGACGACGCTAAAGTTGATGACGGACGTCGCGAGCGACGATGGTCCAGATCAAGAGAACGCGTTGCGCGAAGCGTTACGGGACGCGAAAGAGTACGCTGAAGTTCGCGCGAGTCGAGCGAGTGCAGATGGCGAACAGCTCAAGTTGAGCGTGATCAAATCCGCATTGCAGAAGAATATCAGGCGAGGTCGCGCTGCTGCTGCTTCGCGCGTAGCCATGCACATGTGTTTAGACCCGCAAGCGCTCATCGAATGCGTCCGTAGACTCGTGATCATTTCATTAGAAGATGCTATCCTGCATCCAGATGTCGTACTGTTGACGTGGCTCATGTGCGCGACGAGCAAAGGATTCGAGCCGACGGACGCGTTGCGCGCCGCGGTGGCTCGTATAGCTGGCGAAATGGCGGCTATCCGCATCAAAGATAGCGTTTCGTACGGCGTCGCTGGCGATTCAGCCAGTGGCGTGCTCGCGCTCAATGACGTCGAGGCCGCGTTGCCGGCGGCCGAGGCCACCGTCGTTCAGGCTTTGATGATTCGTGCGCACTTTGGCGGAATGCCCGGAGACGTCGCCATGTTACACGGTTTTTCGCACGTATGGTTCAATCGGTTCAAGCAGACGGCAAAAAGTAATGATGTACCGCTCGAGTACGACGAGCTGCGCAATCCGGAAATCATTGACGATAAGTCGCCGTGGCTTTCGTATCTCGAACTCGCATTCGACGCCGCGCGAGAAGCAACGGATGCAGCCAAGACGTGGGGTGGTTTCATGCGCCGCGACGACATACCGATCGCCGCCGTAGACTTCCACGTGTCGAGTTGCGTAGAACACGTCTTGCAAGCACCCGCGGTCAGGCTTAGAATCGTTGAAGCTGGCGAGCGATTCGGATTTGGTGACTCCATCGACGTCGCAGATCGAACAAAGTCGGCGATTTGGCGTCACTCCGCTGGCGTGAACAAAAAATCGAACATCGCCCTGCGAAACACAGTAGTGAAGACGATGATTCACCCTCCGACGAAGAAAGAGCAGCTGTCTCTCGCGATTTGGGAGATCATACGCGAGGATTACGAGCGATGGGTTCGGCGATACTTGGCATTTCGGATGCCTCGCTAAATTGTATTATACAACAACTTGTTTAGCCACTAACTGACTACGTGTAGATGAGAAGGTTATCAAAGAAATCATCCGTCTTCTCCAGCGTTTGCGTGAGCACGAACTTGATGATCGAACGCTCACCTCTCGTCACGCCCGTCACTCTGTGCGGAGCGCCATCCGCGCGAACGATGATGACCGAGTTTGGCTCGGTCCAGCCGCCGTAACGCATTCCAGTTCTCTCATCTTCCCACTCCGTCGTACTATCACTCGTGTTTGTCACCGTGAATACTATTTCATACTGCGGTTTCGTGTACAACGCGACGTCTTTATGCCAGTCCATCGACCCGCCGACGGGGTACACTCTGAATTCCACGGGTACGTCGCCGGCGACCAACGCACCCGCGTCGTCATTTTCACCGAGCAATAACGATCGCAGGCGATCAGAAACCGAGCTCGCCACGCAGGCTTCGTGCACGAAATTATCCGACGGTACCATGACACCCAGCCTCTGCCGCGCGCACGCTCTATTTTCCGGCGTCACGCTCGCGCGCAATTTTTCGCACTCCGCCGCCACGCGCTCGAACGTCTCGGGTTCAAAGAAATTTCGCACGTACAGTAATCCCCCCGACCGCTCGAACGCGGTGTCCCCGACCGCTCCATCGCGCGTTCCATCGTCCACTCTCGGTCGCCGCGCGTTCGCCGACGCGCTCGCGCTCGCGTTCGCCGCCGCCGCTCGCCCCACCGCCGCCGCCGCGCGTCTTCGAAGCTCTCGTCCCTCGTCTCCGCTCGACGCCGTCCCGCGCGCGAGGACTCGCCGTCGCGCGCGCGTTCCGAGCGTCGTCGCGCGCGCCGAACCGCGCTCGACCGTCGCAATCGCGCCTCCTCCACCGTCCCCGCGCGCCGCGCGATCCCCTCCGCGCGCGCGCGTCGCTCTCGTCCTCGTCCTCGTCGCCGTCGACGTCAACGACGACCGCATCGCCGCGCGCGCCGAGACGTGCGACATCGCGCGCGCGTCGCCGGCGCGCGTCGCCGCGTGCGGCGCGCGCGTCGGCGTCAGCCGTTTCGGGGGGTGTCTGGTGGCGTGTGTGATGCCCGAAGGGTCCGTGGTTCGCTCGCCCCGCGGTGAAGAGCGCCATCGCGCCGCGCCATCGACCTCTTTACTCGACGCGTCGCGAACGATGGCGAAAATTAGGGTGCGTGGCGCGCGCGGTGGACAGCGCGAGATGCGAAAACGATGACGCGCGACGCGCGACGCGCGGCGCGCGCGGCGCGGCGCGCGTGACGCGAGACGCGAAAGCGTCGGACGGAGCGATCGCGGCGAAACCCTACGGGCGACGACGGGACGATGGGACGACGCGCGCGCGGTGGGACGCGCGCGCGGACGTCGCGCGCGCGGCGGCGCGTTTGGGGGAAGATAATTTCATGCTCGCGATGCGCGCGATCGAAGCGCTCGACGAACGATCGACTGACGAGAAAACGCGCGAATGATTGCTCGACGCAGTACCACCAATACCAAGTCGTCGGCCGACACGTGCCGACCGATGCGCACCCCGAGCCGGAGGTGTTCCGCATGAAGTTGTGGGCGCTCGATGACGTCAAGGCGCGATCGAAGTTCTGGTACTTCATGTCTCGCCTCAAGAAGGTGAAGAAGGCGAACGGCCAAATCATCGCGTGCAACGAGGTGCGTCTTTGTGGATGAGTGAAAGCCCTAGAGCGGGACGCGGACGCGAACGCGACTTTGAGCGACGCGAATCGTGTTAAACGCGCGTCGCGACGATGAAAAACGCGGAATGAGAGACTGACGAGTGTTGATTCGTTCACAATGACGAATAGATCTTTGAGGCGGACACGACGACCGTGAAGAACTTCGGCATCTGGATCCGTTACCAGTCCCGCACGGGTTACCACAACTCGTATAAGGAGTACCGCGAGACGACGATGAACGCGGCGGTGGATGCGCTCTACGAGGAAATGGCTTCCCGCCACCGTGTGCGTGCTTCGTGCTTGCAAATCATTAAGATTGCGGAGGTTGCCGACAAGGATGTTCGCCGCGAGAACACGCGCCAGTTCATTCAAGACGACTTGTCCTTCCCGGTCGTGACCAAGGTGACTCGTCACCCGAGCAAGGCCTCCAAGACGATCATCAAGTACAAGCGCCCCAACCACGTCACTCTTTGAGCGTGCGAGAGGACTTGTTAGACACATTAGTATGGGGGAGGGAGACAGAGCGGACCGAGTTGTAATTTGTTACGAACGTCCTTGATTGAAAACAAGTGTTGCGCCGCGTATCTCTCATTTGCAGTAAACTAACTAGGCGATGTACTTGAAAACTTGCGAGTTTTCTTCGTCGCGCATGATGTATTCCTTGTTGATGAGGTCATCGACTCGCATTTTGATCATCTTTGCTTCCGGGAGGAAGCTCTGTTGGAGTTGGTTCACGACTTCGACGACGAGCTCGTTGTATGCCAACGCCTTGCGAGTCTTCATCACTCGCACGATGGCTGCATCGATGGCATGACGGCGATCTTGTACGACGTTCTCAATCGTAGCTTTTCTCTCATCGGGAGGTGGCAATGCAATCTTGATGCGTCGCGAACGATCGGTGAATTTTTCGTTAAACGAAAAGACGTCTTCGGGATTCACCGTCTTGCCCTCGGGGGACTTGTTCAGAATCTTATACTTGGCACACGAGAGCGAATAGAGCGCTCGCTTCACGGCATCAGCTGGCATTTTTGTCTTTTCTATGACCTTTTGCATCGACAGCTCTTTTTCATTCCGAAAGAGCAACAAAACAGAGCATTGGGGCGTTTGCATGTGCATTTCTATAGTCTTGGCTTCGTACTTGACGTTTAGCACGACTGCTCCGAGTTGATGCACCCACGTGAGCTTTCTTTGGCTCATCTTAGCATCATAGAAAGTTTGAAACGTTTCCACACACTGCGCGAACTCGTCACACAGCTCCACCTGGATGGGCTTCCATGAAGGCCAGAAACCGTGCGTCAAGATGGTGACGTTGAAATCGATGCAAGTCTTGCGATTAGCAGCGTCTTCGTCTACCCATCTCTCAAACACATCTTGAGTGTCTCGCGCAGACTGCACATCATTCACCATACCCTCCATCTTCGATGTAAACTGCGCGCCGCACGACGTCTTGAGTTTACTCAAGATGGAGCGCTCATAATCCTGACTCGCAGACGTGTCTTGCAACAGGCGTCGAGAAAGCCTTTTGCTAGCAAACTCCCCAAACATATCCTTATCGCTGATGTATGCCAAGAGCTTCACAACTTTATCCAGCGTCTCTTCCATCTTCTCATCGCTCAACTTTTCGCTCCCACCCTTTCGCAACAGCTTATCCGCAAAATCTGCGAGTAGCTGCGCCGTCGAGATTTCACCGATGCCCTTGTTGCAGAAGTATTCAAAAGCCTCCTTGAGCGCGCGGTTGAAGAGTGCGTTGGAACCAAAGCAATCGTTCACATAACCACTATATTTGTCGTACAGGTCGATCGCACTTCGAGTAAAGACCTGTTCAATCGACGTAGACGTCGTCGGCTTTTCCTTGTTCCCTTTCATCGCCGCCGCCGCCTGTTCGGCGGAATTCACCAGGCTCATCCCTTCTTTTTGAACGTGCGTTTTGAAAATCTGAGCTATCGGCGCCAATCCTTTCGGTACCGAGCTAAAGAGACGGAACATGCGGGCTAGGTCCTCCTTCTTGTCGTCAACCAAGAGCGCTGCGCAACCGCTATTCTCCTTTTCCAGCAGCTCAGTTTCGTACTGCTCGAGGAGCTGCTGCTCAACCTTTGATATCAACTTCGACTCGGTGCTCTGATGCAAGTATTGTTGCACACGTTCGCGTTCGCTATGCAAACACTCTTCCGCTTTGATGAGATACGCCGGACACGAGTCTTCAGCGATCCACTGCGTCGCCTTGCGAGTGTAAAATGATGATGTGTGCGTGAGCAAGTCGTTTTCGAAATCGTTTTGGTATGCGTCCATCGTACCCAACCCCATCTCTACGAAGATTGACGTGATGCTCTTGATGAGACCTCTATCACTTTTTTCTCCTTCTCGCTCTTTGTCTATGAGGGCCAACACCGCCGTCTTCATGCTCGGCTTGATTTCTTCGTACACCAGTCTTCGGAAGCAACCCACGCCGACTTGATTGAGTGTCGCGTAGTGATGGCGCTGGACGTAGTATCTGTCGAGATAGTTGAAGAACCGAGACAGCCAGCGAACCATTATCTTGTGATTTTCCCATCGACTCATCAAGCTTCTCAGCATGTACTCTCCCTTTTTTTCCACGAGCGCCGGTAAAACCTTTGAGTTGATGTATTGGTTAAACGCGGCCTCGTAGCGCTTGTACAACTCTTCGGAAAAATCGTACGGCGCGTTCTGCGTGCACATGTTGTAAATCGTCCTGCAAGAACGTGTAAATGTTGTTGGATTGCGTCAGTCCATGCGATCACCGCGCCACTTGTTTCGGGGGGTCTTTGAGCGCGAGCGCGCGAGCGCGCGCCCCCAACCGCCCCGCGAGCGGTCAACGCGTCGTCCTACGCACGTGTAAAGATTCATGTACTCTTCCGACGTGAACGATTCCGCATCCTCCTGATCTAGAATGCGTCTAAGTTTCATGATACCATCCTGCGCGTCGTCAAACGTCACGATCTCGTCAGTACGTCTCGTTTCTCCCGCGCCTCGCGAGCTCTCAGCGTCCTCGAGCGTTTGATTCCAAATCGTCCGTCGACGCACCTCCATGTTCCCCCAACCATCTTCAAGCGCGATCACGCGTCGATCGCTCATTCCTCCGTTCATCCAACGTCCCTCGCTCGCGCGTCGTCCGCGTTCGCGCCCTCAACCCGACGAAACTCGCGCGTCGATGCGAACGAACGACGAGATTCCAAATCAAACGCAAACCGCCGCGCGCGCGCCTCGGTCGCGCCGCGCCGTTCGATCGCGGCGGCGCGGACCGTCGTCGGTTCGCGTCGGTTCGCGTCGCGCTCGCGTCGCGCTCGCGTCGCGCTCGCGTCGCGCTCGCGTCTTCCACTGCCGCGACGCGCCTCGCGACGACGACGACGACGACGACGTCCGCGCGACGACGTCCGCGCGAGGACGTCGACGGGAATCCGGAAATCCGGCACCCACCGACCCACGACCGATTTCGCGCGCGCCGAGGGATGAAAAATTTGTCGCCGGACCGCGCGCGCCTCGGGTGCCTGGAACCCGATCGGAGGTTTGCGAACCGAGACGCGGTCGGAGACGGGCCCGTCTCCGAAAACCGTCCGCGGAGACGCGGTCGGCGCGCGCGAACGATCTCGCGGCACAGGGCGTCGGATACAGCATCCCGAAGTCGCGCGGACGATCGCAGCGCGACGACAGACGATACCAGCGTCACGCCCGGACTCTGACGCGTCGCGCGCGGCGGCGGCGGCGCGCGCGATCGAAAACATCGGGCGTGCGCGGGGTGTGTAATTGCGCGAGGCTGTTGGTCTCGACGCGCGCCGTGGAGCGTCGTTGAGCATGAACCGACGTCCTGCGAAGCGGGAATCGGGGTGCGACAAGTGTTTGCGCGTGGCCTACGTCACCGATAGCGCGCGAACGTTCAGCGAGACCGCGAACGTGTTTACAAACGCGGAGGAGGCCATTAAGCAACAAGTCGTGCTCGGGACGGTGCAAGTTCGCGTCGCCGCGACTCAAGGAGATTTGCGTGAGATCGTGGAGAGTAAGCTGGAATGGGCGAACAAGATGTTGTTTCATCCACAATCGGGTGGGAAGTCGATGGATGAACACGATTCGCAGGAGCGCAACGCGAGCATGGCGAATAGACTGCGCGAAGGTTTGGGCGGTGACGCCGACTACCTCCTCGTCGACGCAGAATCGTTAGAATTGAAAGCTCTTCGTGGGTTTCCGGGCCCGTATGTCAAGCCTATGATAGATGCACTCGGTCCAGACGGACTCTGGGATCTCATGTCTCGCCATTGCGATCGAAGAGCGGAGTTAAAGTGCGCGCTCGGCGTCAAGTGTTTGCGCACGGGCGAGCAGAAGATTTTCATTTCGTCGCGTTCGGGTGTGCTCGTCGTACCGAGAGGCGAGATGGAGGCGAGCGACGAAGATGGTTTGCAGAGCATTTTCAAGCCGGAAGACTGCCATAAGACGCTCGCAGAGCTAGAGTACTCGGAACGAATGAAAATATCGCATCGCCAAGACGCGTTGCTCGAGTTTTTAACGTATTCCGCCAACAGAGTCGACGAAAACGATCCTCAGGATAGCGATCATGAATTAGAAACAGCTGTACTACTCGATGCGGTCGGGGATATCATGAAGCGTTCGCAGACTTTAGATGGCTCGAAGGCTCAAAGGAATCCGTCGCGACTGAGAGTTCAAAAAACGGCCAAGGTGACGACGAAGCGAAAGCCTGCCCCGCAGACGGTCGCCATGAAGCGTCCGATGGCTGAAGTGGACGAGCTGAGAAAAGAAGCTGTAAAAGAGTTCGATGTGGCCACGGTGAAGTCTAAAGGCATGATTGGCAGTGATGATTCGCCACAGCTGGATGAAAGGAATACGCCAGAACGAGAACGCACTCCGTGGGAAAGCGTTCGTAGCGCGTCCATAGGTTTGCCGGGCCTCCCTCTCCCTCCGCAATCACCGACACTCATACCGCACTCTGTACAGCAAAGAACTTCGCATCAGCGGCGCGTCTTGGATACAAATCCGAAAGCGACGCGGATCGCAAAGCGCGCCAAGACGCCGCGTCAAACGTTCAACTCAAACGGCGCAAACGACGACGACTTTTGGGGTTTTTCAGCCGCAGCAGCGTCGTGAAAGTGACACGCTTTCAAACGACAATAAACAATCATATTCCAGGGCCGATTGGTTCGATTTGTTCGCTCTTTCGTGAATTGCCCGCCCGCCTGACTCCGGAAAAATTTATATATCGCGCCTTGTACAGTACGTTGCATAAATCGCTTTTAATAACCATCTCGCACATCTTGTGATTACATACTACAAGTCATAGTACACGCTCCAACTCTTTTGGAAATCAGTCTTGAAACTCCAGTTGTTTTCGCGAATATGTGCGTACGGTTCCCGCTTCACCAAATCGTACCCGACACGCAAGCGCAAGTCTTGGTCCTCTTGAAAGTTGAACACCTTGTGCGTGAGTTCTATCGTACCCTCGATCAAGGGCTTAGAACGTTTCACCCCGTACGATACCCCGCCTCTCAATGTCACCGTGCTCATCCCATCCTTCGACGGCGACACGTCCACGGTTTTGCGCGCCCGCGCGCCGCAGCGCACGTCGTCCAGCTTCGTCTCGTACGTCAATCCGATGTCCGCGCGATCGGGTACGAGCGGCGAGGACTTCGCCGGGGAGAAAAGTCGTTTGCGCACGTGTGCTTTACCGTCCATGCGCCCATCGCGAGTGTCTAGACTCCCAGAAACCTGCGCGCGAGAAGAAGGCGTCGGTGCGTCAGCGGATTGCGACGAGCGCGTCGTCGTCGGAATGCGTCGTTGGAATGCGTCTCATCGCGATGCGTACCGTGAGAACGACGTCTTCCGAATTCGTGAATCTTTCCTTGGCGAAGAGCGAAAGCGAACGCGAGGTGGTGTCGTAACGCAAGCTCGTCTCCATCGCGGGCGCCAGTCGAGGTTTGCAGTTGCAGACGCAGGAGCGTGGCGATTTACGCGGTTTTGGTTGTGGGATGGTTGTGGGATATGATGAATGTTACATCGCGTGACTCGACACGACGTCCAACGTCGCCTAGTATTCGCGCAGCGTGGCGTGGCTCACGCATACCATCTCGGCTGAGCGCCGCAAAGCGACCTCGGCGCGAATCGTGAGTTGGAAGTCGTCCCACGCGCTAGTGCTCTCTGACCTGCCGCCTTACATCGAATCTTCCTTGTATTTCTTCAGTAGCACCTTTTTGTACTCCTCAGGTTGCGCCCAGAGCTGCGCCGCGGCGACGTTGAGCGGCGAATCGTTATTCGGTTCGCCCAACAACGACTGAATGCTCAACAAAATCGTTCTCACGTTGTACACCGGGCTCCACTTTTCTTTCAAAATGTCCAAGCAAATGTTTCCGTACTGATCGACGTTCGGATGAAAGCATGGGGTCTCAAATTTTACCGTCGGTGCCTTGAATGGGTAATCGTTCGCGAAAGTCAGCGACAGCTTGTACTTGAGGTTCTCGTAGCACGTCCCGAGCGCGCCCTCGATGGTCCCCACCCAGGAAAAAATGTTATCGCCATCTGGAAACGCCGAGATGCCACTATCGGCGCTCGTCATCAGGCTCATCAATTCGCTTTGCAATCTATTCGTTCGCACGAGTCGTTTCGAAGGAGACCACGGTAATCGGTCAGTCGCCTCTTCGCTTCGCGCGGGCTCGCGAGGTCCGTCGACGGGGCGGTTTCTATTCCATCGTCGCGTTCGAGTCGAGACGAGTCGTCTCACCTCCTCGCGACCGCAGCAGAATCAGAGTGTCCGCCATCGCTCGCGTTCGTCTTCGCGCTCGACGTCCCATCGATCGCCGCTGTCGCGTTCACGCTCATGACGTCTCGAGAGGGGAAGCAAGGTCCGTGAATGCGCGTCCGGACGACGACGGCGACGGCGACGACGACGACGACGACGTAAAAAGACCGACGACGCGATGGAGGATGAGTCGTATTCCCTCGCTCACCCCCGACCGCGATCGATTCGCCGACGCCGAGCGCACGACACACGTCGGCGCGTTGTGACGCGGCGGTTGCGCCGGTTCGCCGCTGGACGAGCCCACGCGCAGACGGGGGACTCGTCTGCGGTTCGTGCCGCGGAGCAACGCGGCGTTCGAACGCGTGATGAACTAGATTGATTGCATTGGGTAAGCTGAATGAACGTGTGTGGTCTAGGGATCGGCGCGATCGGCGCGAACTCGTCGCGCTCGCGCCTCATCGCTTCACGACGTTGCTCGTCTTGAAAAAGAGGGAGTGGACGAACTGCATGCCGAAGGCGAAGATGGCGAGGTAGCCGCACGAGATCCAGCGTTCTGAGAACTTGATCTCATACTTTCGTTCGACGTACGTTAAAGTGTCGATGGTTTCAAAGTAAGAGCCTCGGAACGCTTGAATCGTCGGGCAGTTGCCGCTGGGGTATGGGCCAGAGCACCCGCGTCGCTCGAACTGCGGCGCGACGACGGATTGAATGGCGTACGCCACAGGATTGATGTAATAAGCCCACTGCCAGTAGACTGGAATCTGCGGAAGGGGCAAGTACAAACCACCGAATAAGAACGCGACGGGAATGAACGCCGAAGTGCCCGCCTGCGCAGTTTCAATGGTGGAGCACATGCACGCGATGGCTTGACCAAAACTCAAAAACGTGAACGATACCAAGAAGTTGACGAGGATATGGAAAAAGAGACGCTGTGCGGTTGGAATCATACCGACGAGGAAATACATCGGAATCACGGTGACTAAGCTGATGATTGCGATCCAAGGGACTTCAATGATAGCCGTCGCCAAAGAGAATGGAATAGCGTCGTACATGTACGAGCTGCGCTCGCGGAATGCCACCGCTCGCTCCCGAACTCGCACTGGCATGACGCTGTTCATGCAAATAATACCAGTGAAAATCGTCGTCATGAACACGCATGCTACCATAGATTGCACTCCAGCTTCATCTGTAATCTTCAAGTCGAGGTAAATGACGCCAAAGAGAATGTACAAGATGGTGAGGATACTGATGCGTCCGCAGTTGTAGCCGACATCGCGCAATTGCGACTTGTTCGCACGCGAAAGGATCGCCAAAAGTTGCGTTTTGAACGTTCTAGCGTACGGAGAATCGAAACTAAACATTTTTTCATCCGCTCCTTGCTCACTAATGGCGTTCACCAACTTCATCGCAGCCTGACCCTCGGCGCTAGACATGAATTTTTGATCAAGCAGCAAGCCGTCGAGGGCGATGCCACTGGCACTGCGCTTCATGCTACCTTTCTTCCTCGAGGCTCCGCCGCTCGAGTCGCTGCCACCGAGAACGTCGAGCATCCAGCTCGCCGGATTCATACCCGATGGAAGCGGAAGAGCCATTTTCAGCGATTGCAAGTAATTCACCATGGTCGAGCCTCCCTTCCCGAGTTCGCCGAAGTATACTTGATAGCCGCCCCGCTGGAGAAGAAGCATGTCATCGAACATCAAGAATATCTCCATCGAGGGTTGGTGGATGGTACTGATAACCGTACGCCCTAACGCAGCCACCTTCTTAACTTCCTTCATGACGATCAACGCGCTGCGAGCGTCCAGTCCGGATGTAGGTTCGTCCAAAAAGAAGACGGGAGCGTTTGACACCAGCTCAACCGCCACCGTGAGCACTTTGCGCTGTCCTGGGGCCAACCCGGTGTCACTTCCAGACGTGCCGATCATTCTGTGGGCGATGGAGTTAAGCTCTAAAATCTCCAGCGCTTCATCGACGAACGCAACGCGAGTTTCATCGGAGATGGACGGATGCAAGCGAAGCTTGGCGCTGAATTCAAGCGCTTCGCGCACCGTAGTGAACTCGTTGTGCAAATCCATTTGCTCGCAGTACGCAGTCAAGCGGGCAAATGTTTCTTTTTTCACATTATGTCCGTTCAACTTGATATCTCCAGAGATAAGCCCTGTGTTTTTGCGACCAGCGATGACGTCGAGCAGGGTTGTCTTGCCCGCGCCTGAGCTCCCCATGAGAGCGAGCATGCGACCCGGTTGTGCAGCGGATGAAATATTGTGTAACAGTTGTTTTGACACGGTTTTCTCTTTTTTGTCTGTTGTGCTGTCATCCATGGCGCCACTTTTGGGGGTCGCCGCTGCCACTTCAACGGTGTAGCACAGATCTTTCCACGATATGGCCATGGCGGTAAAATCCATCGCCTTTTGGGCGGCCGCGACGTCGATCATTTGAATAACTTCTTCATCGTTTTGAGCTTTATCTTCGGCGCGACTGGACCCGATATTACGTTGAATGCGGGTTGTGTGCAGTGTGCGCAATCCAACGGCAAAGGTGAGAGCAAAAAATCCGAGACAAAACGCCGGACCGGCCCATTTGTAAGAGGTATCTTTGGTGATGCCAATCGTGTCCAGAATGATTTCTCCCATGTTTGAGCACGGCGTGATCAAATTTTGCCGACAAAGGCTCTCCATCGAGGTTGAGCTGTACTGCGGATTATTGGCCACGAACGTTGCTGCCGTGATCGGGTCGTTCGGAACTAAAACGTTGTAGTGACCCGACAGGAACTCATTCTGACATAGCGAACGCAAGCAGTAGGCGAAAATCGAAACCCAGTACATGAACTCCAAACCTCCCATAAGCTCCGGGCTGATTAAGAAACCAGCGAAGAGGATCATAACTGCGATGAATGGACCCGGGTAGATTTGTGCGACTTCCATCGTCGGAGATACCAACGCAATGACGCGGAAGAAGGACGCCATCGCGACGTTTGCGAGCACCAACTGCAAGTAGAAAAAGCCCCATTGTTTGAAAGCTAAGTTCAAGCCAACCATTGGATACAGCACGCAGCTGAAGATGAGAGTCTCCACGATAGCAATCGGAAGATGCACCAGGGCCCATGACGCGAGATAAGATAGCTCGGGGAAAAGTTTCGCGTCCAAGTGCTTGAATGCGACGTACTTTTGCTCGACGCTGAACGTCAGTTCAGAAAAGTTTGAGAAGGAGATGTGCAAGATGCAGAAGAGCAGCATACCAAGCTTTTCGAACCCACGTTCGAGCGGTAAGTCAAACCATACCGAACCTAGGATGAGTGACGTTACGCACGCACCGAAGATGCGCGCTTGCAAGAAGAGCTTGTTCCGCAGCGTCACTTGGGCCTGTCGCTTGAACACAGACTTGAAGTGATCGGCGAATGAGCGAGGGTAACTGAGAGAATACTGATTCTTGGCAAACGGCGTATTCAGTTCGATGTCGGCTGGTGTACACTTCGATTTAATGCTCGACTCGTACGCTTGCGTGGATTGCCACGACTTCACCATGGCGTCAACGTTTGTGGGAATCGCGTCGGACGGTTGCGTTCCGGCGCGCAACAGCGTTTCCGTGGGTGAAACGAGCAAAGAGATCAACCAATCGGCGAGATCGGCGCCAGAGTTGACAGCGGGTGGGGCGAATCCCAAGCCTTTGAAGTAGGTAGCGACGTTATCCACAGGACCGTGATACACCGTTGCACCTTCCTTGAGAAGGAGAACGTCGTCGAACAGCGAGACAACCTCGGGAGTGGGTTGGAGGAGAGCAATGATGCCCGTACCTTGCGTTCGAGACGCCCATTCCTTCAAACCAGCTACAATGTTGTACGTCACCGCCGCATCGAGACCGGTAGAGATCTCATCCATGCACAAAACTTGCGCATTTTTCACCATCGCTTCGGCGATGGTGACGCGCTTCTTCTCCCCGCCAGACACGCCTCTGATGAGATCGTTACCAATTATCGTGTCCTTGCATCCGTCCAAATTTAATAGATTGATCACCTTGTCCACTTTATCGTCGTAAGCAGCCTTCCCTTCCGCATCACTCGGCACGTGGCACGCGTTTTCATGAGAAAATTGCACCGTCTCCTTCACCGTCAAGTACGGCAGGTGCTCGTCGAGCTGCGTGACGTATTCGCACAACCTATGCAGTGACACCCCTTTCGCCTCGAGCTCTTTCTTCGTCAGCCCGCTGTACGTGATCTCGCCCTCGATCGGCAGCGGGTTCACTCCCGCGATCGATTTCAACAGCGTCGATTTCCCGTGTCCCGGCGGCGCCAGCACGAGCGTCAGCGTCCCCGGCCGAAAGCACCCGCGCGCGTCTCGCAGCACCTCGAGCGTCGTCTTCTTATCTCCCGCGTTCTCCGCGCGCGCGACGAGCGATTTCATCGCCTCGAACGGTTTCATCGCCGCCCTCGCGAACGTCCCCGGCACGGTCTGTATCGTTCGATTCGCCTTCCCCGCGTCGAGCGCGAGGGCGCAGGAAAAGTCGCATCGCACCTCAACCGCCGGTCTCGCGCCGCGCGCGCGCCGCTCGTCGTCGAGCGCGCGGACGAAATCGCTCAGACGATCGCCGACGTTGGTCTCCTCGGGCGTCGCGACCATGTTCGAGCGCGCGCGCGTCGGACAGAGTCGCGACGCGACGCGATGTGGGTCGACGTCACGCCGCAACGGATGCGTCGGCGTCGAACCACTCCGCGGCGCACCGAGGCGCGACGCGCGAGGCGCGACGCGCGACGAAGACGAAGACGATGCGCGCGTCGAGCGCGTCGACGGCGAGGTCGAACTCGCCTCGAGGCGTCGAACGACGACGAACGACGACCAAGACGAAGAAGATGGCGAGAGCGACGACGACGCGGGCGTCGACGTCGACGTCGGCGTCGAGCGTTATCCCGGGAAAGGGACCGGGAAGCCCGAAATACGGTGAGATATACGAAACGCTGGTGAAGAGTAAAAAGGTGCGCGCGGCGACGGCGAACGAGGTGGCGGAGATGTTGTCGGGGAAGAGAAGAGGCGTCGTCGTCGACGTGAGACAACCGCTCGAACACGCGGAGTGGAGGCTGGTGGGAACGAAGAGCGCACCGTATTTAGTGCCCATGGAAAACGTGTTGAGACGCGCGAGTGGGTACTTCTTGGCCATCAAGGGTGGGCTGAAGGAACGCAACGTCGCGTTCGTAGACGTCGTGGCTGAGGTGACGAAAAATCGCCGGGACGCCGTCGTCCTCGTCGATTTGCGAGGGGGCGATCTCGACATCGCCCCACTCAATGGTTCAACCGCTGTCAGCGACCGTGGAGATTCGTTGAGCTTGCGCGCGGCGTACGAGCTCGTGCAAGCTGGGTACACGGACGTTAGATACGTCCCTGGCGGATTCCCGGCGCTCATAGATGAAGGCGGTTTGGAGTACGAGAGCGAAAAGTACGCTGGTTTGCTCGATGCCGTCGGCGAGGGCGCGCGTAAGACCCTGATGTACTCGAACTTATTGCCCGATCCATCGTTAGCTCCCGGTTTCGTGGTGCAGATCGTCTTGCTCGCAGCCTTAGCTTTTCTTCAGCAGCCTTAGCCGCGTTTCAGCGCCGCTCACGTTTGTGTAAGACATTGTGAGAAGATTGAGACAGAACAGCGAGTGCATTTCTACAGAAAAACTTTTGTACAATACAAAAACACTAATAGTTTGCTTGCAGTTTAAGCGCTCCCGTGGCGCTGCCGACGTGCCGAAGCTCAGCTAAGTCATAGTCACCGCCGAGTCGAATCCAGTCCTCGTCCTCGTCTTGATAGCACAAAGTGACACTTTGAGAGGAATTTTCTGCGAGATTGAGCTTGGCTACGATGTCATCGCACGACATCTCTGTCGTTAACTTAAATCGTAGCACGTCTTCGCCAACACTTGCTTTTACGGATATTGGTTTCGCCTGTGCGTCCGGCACTTCAGCTCGCGCGCGCTGCGGCTTGAATAGAGATTTTGTCTCAACTCCTTCTTCGATCGTCAATTTTACACGCATCGTGCACGACGAACCACGTCGCGTACAGAAAGCCCAGCACTCATCGAAATCTTCTTGATTACGCAACAAGCACCAGTCTTGCTCGTCGTCTTGATATTTGAGCTTGCACGAAGACATTTGTAGATCGAGCAAATCAGTCAGCGCATCGACGAGTTCAACATATCTCTCATTTGTCACCAATCGAACTCGTATGAGCACATCACGCACTTGTACCTTAACAACCACCGGTTCTTTCTCAGGTTCTTTAACCAATTTATCGATAAAACTCGCCATTTCTTCGGACGCGTCCAGGGAGAGGGCGTTGTACGTGCTCGCCCCTCGAACACTTTGGTCCATCGGTGGTGGCGGCATATTAAAGTTATACACACCATGAACGCTTTGCTCGTAGCGATTTGGGAAGTCAAAATCAAGCGCATCTCTCGCCTGATTGTTCCCATGCCAGCTCATGCCGCGCTGCATTTTTGACACCCCTTCGCCTTGCCAAAAAGCGCCGAGATTGCCACCTCGGTGAACGCGTTGCTCGAGAGCTCTCTTATTTTTCTCCGATGTTGTCGGCGAAAACGTGGCGATATCTCTGAGTGAGTGAGACTTTATGCTTTGTGAGGGTAGTGCGCCTGATGCGCCGATTTCTGAAGTGTGCGACACGCAACTAGCGCCTCCGTGGACAGACTCCCCAGCGCCGTCGTCGCTCATAGTCGCGCCAGTGGCGATACTCTTTGCCAATATATCAGACATATGACCATTTTTGCTATTAAGACTTCTTCGCGGCCAACGACGGATACCGTATTGTCGGCATATTCGTTTCAGCGTTGTGCTCCCGACGCCGAGGTCGCTCGCCGCTTGTTTCAAATGCTTGTGAAAGTTTTGCTGCAAAACCTCAAGGGTGATACCCCACAATGCTGTTCCGGCGGCATCCGGATTTGCCCCGCTTGAAGAAGCTGTCTGGTTCTTTTTCATCTCTTCGAGCCATGTTTTGTCGGTATCCGTCACCACACTAGCGTTCAAATCCGCCTCAACCGAGGACCAAAACGACTGCACTGTCTTTGCCTGATCGCGCGGAGACTTGAGGCTGGGATCGAGGAAGATCTCTACCAGCACCTGAAGTGGTTGACCTGATGTCACACCTTTCAACGCAATCTTCGAAATACACATCGCTTGCAACTTGAGTAAATCACATGAATGCTTCAAAAGAAAGTCGCGATGAGATAGCGTGCTCAGATCATGCATCCACACCATGGAACCGTTTTTCCAAACCTTGGACAAGGAGCCGGTGTGCTGAGATATTGCGAGATTCATAGATGCGTTCCTATAGTGAAGAAAATGATTCGACTTCTGATAATAAGGTGTCCCCACGCAAATCAGAGTGCCATCCACGTCGTGAGGGATCCAAATTTGCGCAAACGGAATTTCAAGACGGGAGCATATCATCTGCAAGCCCTTTTGCGTCTCCGCTACCTTCAACCGTGCAACTTCTCCGGCAATTTTATCCATCAGCACCGGCGGCGGCGCTAACGTTTCGGATATTGGAGTGTGTAATCCCGCGTTGGTCATTTCGCGAACGACGTGCGAGTAAACCGAACCCATGTTGTCCAACACATGCAGGAATGTGATTTCAAGCAACGCAAACGGCGTCGTGGATTGCGGTTTCGCGTTCACGGGTACGATCAACTGACTGTAACACCCGCATTCGATCGCCAGTGAATTTCTTGGAAACTCCGATGGATGATAACACTGCACCGATGGCGTCCACTCCGGTCTATTCGTCGCGAATACGCGTCCCGGCGCCCCCGAGCCAGGCGTGAAACCATCCGAGCCCGCGATCGCGACGTTCAACATGAACGACATACATCCGCGGTGAAACGCCCAAAGGGCATCCGAGCGATGTTCACTGCACACTCGCACGTACTCAGTCACCGTGTGCAATAGTACGTCGTCATTTTCGCGTTCAACAAACCAAATCTGTGCGAGGCAACCGTCGCCCAAGCCGGCGGAGACGGCGTTCAGCGCATCGTTGAGTTGCTTCATCATGGTGTTCACCGAGGCATCGCTCGCGTTCGATTCCACCGTTTCATAAGCCCCTCTCACGAGTCCGAACGCATCCTTCTGAGTGTGCTTGGTCAACGAGCGCGACCTTGACCTCGAAGTCGTCGAAGCTCGCCGACGCCCTCTCGTCCCTCTCGCCGTGTCCTTTGTCGACGCGTCCCGTCCTCGAGTTGATCGTCCTTCGCGGACGTCTAACGCGTTGTGATCGCCATTATCGTTCGCCGTCCTCGCGTCGACTTCACGCGTGAGTTCGAGCTCGATCGAATCCCATATGTCCGCCTCTAAGCCATCGTCCAACGCAGCCCCCGCGCCGACGTGTGGATGCGACGGCAAGTAGTCCAAGAACGCCGCGAGTTCGTCCGTGGGAGCGCGCGAGGACATGTCGCGCGATCGAAACGACTTCGTTGTCCACGTCACGCGTCGTCAGCGGCGCCACGGTGCGTACGGTGCGCCGCGGCGTGCGGGCAAACCCAAACGTCGCCATAAAGCGTTCCAAACGTCGCGTCGACTGCCGTCCGCGACCGACCGGGGTTTTACATATGGAGTGCAGTCAGAGCGCAGAACGAACACCACGCGCGAGGGCGGCGCGACGACGAGGGTGGCGATGCGATGTGATTTCAACTCGGATTAGTATTTCAACTCGAATTAAAGTTTCTCTAACGCCGCGGCTGCGCTCGCGGCGCGTTTCTTCGCCGCTCGTTTCTTTGCGTTTTTAGCCGCCGCGGCTGAAAGTTGCGCGCCCGCCCCCGGGACGCCGGCGTCCGCCTTGGCGGGTTCCTTGGCGCCAGCCGCCTTAAACTTTCCAGCCTTCATGTCTTCTTCCGAGGCCTTGGCGAGACTAAAGTTACCACTTCCACTCGTGGCGTGCGGCGGACGGTACGCGGTTTTCGCTGCGTGCGGCGGACGGTACGCCCCTTTTGTGGCCTCCGACGCATTCGTCAAAACCGCGCCGCCTTGGCTCTCCACACGCTTGGATGCGGGAGAAATCGGGCGATCTTCGTACGTGCCGTCGGGAACTGGACGCCACGTCGCTTCATAAATCTTCGCACGCTCTTCGTGGAGCAAAAAATCTCCGTTGTACCTCCAAATTTTCCATCCGTTGTCGACGTTCAGGCGAGGAGCTATCGTGCTCGTGAGCAGTCTTCGACCATCCGGAGACCATTCTAACGTCACAGAACACGATGCCCGCGTCGATCCGATGGGTTTGTACTTACCATCCTTCATCTTTTGAAAAAACTTGACGTCACCGGGCAAGTTTCCGAAACCGGCGAGAGCGACGAAACGTCCAAACGGGTTCCATCGAAGCGTGTTGTGCGGACCCGCGCCGAGTTCATACTTGGGCTCACACTGTGCCGCCTTATAAATCGTCGCTTTCGCGGGCATGTATCCGTAAACCACACCGAATTCGTCGCTGCAAGGCGACCACTGCGCGTCGTGGACGGGTCCTTCCTTGTTCAGCGGCACCGCACCCTCAAAAGAGCCATCCGCCTTGAGGTAATGCAAGCAGCTCTCGCCGTAGTAAGACTTGTTTGTCGCGTCGACTTCGCTCGAGCCTAGAATCAACACCGCGGAGCCATCTGGGGCCCACATCAAATCTACTTCAGTGACGCGGAAGAAAGACTTACGTGCGACCGGCGTCGGGTTCTCCACCACCCCCTCTTCTGTGTGCTGAGCGAGCTCGTAGATGCGAACCGATCCAGGCGCGCCCTTGACTTCGGGTACGAAGCACGCCACTCTTGGCGTCGATCCGTGCGATATTTTCGCCACCGCCACAGAAGGCACTCGAAGTCGAGCATGTCTGTCGAATCCCTCAGCCGGACGAATGATTTGAATCTCATTACTCACGCACCGAACCGCGGTTGAGTCGTCGTCGCTAAACTGAAAGTACGGCCACTCGGCTTTGAGAAACTGCCTTTGGAACACTTCGTACACTTTGCGCGGCGGCGCGCGGTTCGTCGTCAAACCTGTTATGTTCCATATCGTCATGTTTTTCGTATCCTTTGACGCTCCCGTGGAGGTTTGCTTCTGATAAATCGCCAAATACGTCTTCGACGGCGAAAAGTTCAACGCGCTCGCTCCCGGCAAGCCGTCGAGCGTCGCGGCGAGCGCGAAAGGTTCGACGCTCGCGTCGTACACTTCCACCGTATCGCCGTTCGCGCACGCGAATAACGTCCCGTCTCTCGAATACGTCGCCGTATCACCGCACTGCGCCTCGACGTCGTCACCGCCGCCCACGACGTCGGCACGAAAGTCGTGCGCATCGTACGCCGCCACGGCCTCGGCGTCCGAGCTCGCGCCGATGGTGCTCGGGCAGTCGTGAAACTTCCAGTGTTTCATCCCGATCGGCGTGCGCTCGGTGACCGTCATGAGAGGCGTCATGGCGCCGACACCCTCGGCGTCGCCGTCGCCGTCGCGCGCGTCGGCGCGGTGTGTCGGCGCCATCGCCCACGCCGTCGCCGTCGCCGTCGCCGTCGCCAACGCCGTCGCCGTCGTCTTTTATCCACGGATCCACGAGGACGCGCATTGAACTTTTGTGGCAGGTATTGTAAGTGTTTGCACATACGAGCACATAATAAATTCTAAACCCTCGTCGTTCGCGAGCGTTCGTTTCGGGACGCACTGTTCGTCGCGGCGCGGCGGCAAAGTCGTCGTCGGCGGCGGCGGCGTTCGGTGTTGGCTCGACATGCGCGCGGCGACCGTCGTCGCGGTGAATGCGCTCGCGCCGCACGCGCGCGCGGTTCGGTTTCGTCCGTGCATCGATATCCACGACGGCAAGGTGAAACAAATCGTCGGCAGCACGCTCAAAGATGCGCGCCCCGGGGACGCGGGTTCGGAGACGCCGGCGACGAATTTTGAGACTGAAACCCCGAGCTCGGCGTTCGCTGAGATGTACAAAAGAGACGGCATATACGGCGGCCACGCGATATTGCTGAGCAAAGACGAGGCGACGTTGCGAGCGGCGAAAGAGGCGGTGCGAGCGTTCCCGGGCGGGTTACAAGTCGGCGGAGGCGTCAACCCGACGAACGCCTCGGAGTTGCTCGATGCGGGAGCTTCGCACGTGATCGTGACGAGCTATGTATTTAGAGACGGGGCGCTGAACGAGGACGCGCTGAGCGAGATGATTCGCGCGGTCGGCGCGGACAAACTCGTGCTCGATTTGAGCTGCCGTTTGGACGACGCCGACGGCCGGTACAAAGTCGTCACGGATAGGTGGCAAAAGTGGACCGATTTAGCCGTGGACGGGTCGACGATGGAGCGTTTGGCGAAATGCTGCGATGAGTTTTTAGTTCACGGCGTGGATGTGGAAGGGATGAAGCTGGGAATCGACTTAAAACTCGTCGAACTTCTCGGCGAATTCTGCCCTATTCCAGTGACGTACGCGGGCGGGGCACGCAGCTTGGACGATCTCGAACTTGTCAAAGCAGCTGGGCGAGGGATGGTCGACATCACCGTAGGTTCTGCCCTCGATTGTTTCGGTGGTGCGCTCAAGTACGACGACGTTGTTGCTTGGCATAATCAGCAAAAGTTAGAAGTGAAATAAATCGAAATCCTCGCACACGCATCACTCCGCGCGCGACGCAAGCGTTTATTGAAGCTATATTTTCCTTTCCTTCTTACACCGGTATATGAGCTATAGTCTCCGACGCCAGAAAGATTCACCCCTTATCGGTTAGCCTTCGCGACGCGTTCCAATTCGTCCTTCTTCTTGATCGCGTAAGAGTTGCTCGACTGCTTGGCGGCGTTGATCAACTCGTCGGCCAAGCACTCGGCAATCGTCTTGACGTTACGGAAGGCGGATTCGCGGGCACCAGTGGTCAACAAGTAGATGGCTTGGTTCACGCGGCGGAGCGGGGAGAGATCGACCGCTTGACGGCGAACCACACCCGCAGAACCGATTCGCGTCGCGTCTTCGCGCGGACCAGCGTAAATGATGGCGTCGACGATCACTTGCACCGGGTTTTGGTCGGTGAGCAAGTGAATAATCTCCATCGCATGCTTCACGATGCGAACAGCCATCAACTTCTTACCGTTGTTACGACCGTGCATCATGAGCGAGTTCACCAAGCGCTCAACAATCGGGCACTGCGCCTTGCGGAAACGCTTGGCGGCGAAACGACCCGCGGTGTGCGGCACGTACACCGCGTACTTCGGCTTCACCGCAATGTAATCCTGCGAGACGTGACGAACAGATGTGTGGTCAGTTTCGAGATCGCGTCTACGTTGTAGCTTCACGCCCGACGACATATTCTGCAGTTCCCCCGTTGCGTCCTCGAGGCGCGCGACGTCCCAGTCAAAAGCCCCGTGCTACGGCACCGACGACGTCGTCGTTCCGCGAGCGTCCACGCCGACGGGAGCGAGCGAAACGATGCTTTATATCGCCCCTCGTCCACTCCGCGTCTGCGTCTCGCGTTCGTCGCGCGCCGCGCCGCGCGGGCGCGCCCGCGACGTGTCCGTGGACGCGCCAGGGTTTTCCAAATCATCTTCCGCGCCCGCGTCTCGCTCGCGTTCGCGCGCATCGCTCGTCTCGGTGACGAACCTCCAACGAGATGTCGTTGATCTGTAATCCAACACGCGCGTTCGTCAGTCTCATCGTTCATTTTGAGCGCTCATCGACGCGCAGCGCGCGCGCGATCGCGTCGCGCGACGCCCTCGCGAAGACCCTAAAACGCCGCGATCGCCATCGGCATCGCCGCCGGTGTGTCGCCGCGCGTGCGTCGCGCGGCGTCGGGATGGAGCGCACGCACCTCAACGTCATCGAACGTCCACTTTCCGAACAGTTTCACTTCTTGAGTCGTCGCCATCGTGATCGAGCGCGCCGAGTAAAGACGGAACGGCGCGTGGGACGGCGAGCGACGTGTCGCGCGCGTGTCGCCGTCCGTGTAGTAAGCAGTCTCGCCGCCCGACACGGCGGCGACGTCTCGAACGCGCGCGCCTCGGCGCCGCGCACGACGACGCGAAGGTCGACGGTGACGGACGGCGCGCGATGGCTGGAAAGGCGAAGCCGAAAAAGGTTCGTTCATCGTGTCGTTCGTTCGTCGCGTCGCGACGCCGCGCGACGCCGCACGACGCCGCGCGATGACCGCCGCCGCGGACGGACGCGCGATGGGCGCGACGCACGCGTGACGCGCGACGCGACCACGAGACTGACGGCGAATATTATCGCGCAGCACACGGCGAAGGAGCTCGCGAGTAAGGCTGCGGCCGCGCTCACGAACAAGGGCGGTGGGAAGAGCGGTAAGGCGGACCGACTCGGTGGAGCGGCGGGACACGCCAAGTTCAAATGTCCCGTGTGCGCGCAGGGCGCGCCGAGCGAGAAGACGGCTGTCGCGCACTGGGATAGCAAACACGCCAAACTCCCGTTTGTGTTCGCAGACTGGACGGACGCGCACGCCGCTTCGGGTGGTGTGACGACGCAAGGCGCTGCGGTGAAGGGTGGGAAGGAGAAGACGGTGCACGAGCTGCAAAAGACCGCGGCCGGACGAGCCGAGTTGGCGCGCCGACAGGCGGAGAAGGAAAGAATCGCAAACTTGCAGTTTTAGAGGAGGGTAGTCATGGTCTTGGTCGGGAATTCGGCGCCACAAATAGTCGTTGTACGTTACGTTGTTTTAATGCATAAGAGGAGAAGTAAATGTGTGTTAAAAAGTTTGTGTGCTTTAGCACAGGCGCAAAAACGGCTTCGTCATCGATTCAACCTTCGTTCCCGGGGAGAAGTCTTCCCAATCAAAGTACACTTCTAGCATGACTAAGTGATGGTATATGTCAGTCAAGCTATGAGGCTCGAGAAACAGCGCACCGCAATGCGCGAGAATCATCTTCATGTCTTTTTCGATCGGCGCGAACCGTTTGCATCGTAGACGCATCAGAAAATCGTTGACGAGCAATTGGCAATAGTGCACGCGCTGGAAATGTGGGCTCTCCACGGACGCGCCGCCGCCCCATTCAATCTTCCACGGTGGTTTTCCTACCCAATTTCCGACGCCCTCTTTTAAACTAAAGTGCACGCCGCCGTTTTGTCGCTTGGCCAAGAGCGCGATTTTCTTTCCCGCGCGCACCTGGACGCCGCGTTCGAGGTATTGCAGCGCCTGCCCCCAATAGTGCTCCTCGCGATCGTCGTCGTCGAATTCATCATCTCCTAAGGACGTGGCATCGGAGACAAAAACGGTCCTGTCGCTTGATCCCTCGCGCGCAGAGTCGCTTTCAAAGTCTTCGCTTCGTGGATTCGACGCCATGTTCGCTCGAACTCTGCGAAGAGATTCGCACATGACCTTTTTCGCATGCGCACCGTCAAAGTCGCCGAGAATGCGTTGATTTTCAATTGTACCACCCTTTCCAATCCCTAGCGGTGCCGTCGTAATCGTCTCTTCTTCGTCCATGTGCAAATCAAACCAAAAACACACCGCATTCATGTAGCCGTGCGCGATTGTCTCCATCTTTAGCACGGTTTCCCTGCCCTTGCTCTTCTGGGAGTCATCAAAGAAGAATTCGAATACTTTTTTGGGTTTTGTCAACACTCGGTAAGGCTGGTCTCGCATGTACGTCGCCTCGTACGTGCTGTCCCATCTATACTTGTTGAAGGCGCTCATGTTGAAACCGTCGACTTCGCTTGTGTACGCTTCGATGCCTGCGCAATAAATCGTCGCCGCCGCGGGAACGACTGCGCACGTAGATGCGCTCAATTGCTTACGGGCTGCTTCTATCATGTCCAACACGTCATCTCCGGTGAGTCCGGCGTCGAAGACGTCCAGAACGATAAGATTAACGCCGTCGTATGGCGCATGCTTGCCGCGTTCGAGTTGCGTCGCGTCGCGCTTCAGGACGCTCACCTGAGATCCGTAACCATTCGCGGCAACATTTCGTCTAGCGACGCTCACGAGCGATGGATGCGTGTCGCAAGCGACGACGGAATCCGCACCCGCTCGCGCGGCGAGCATGGCGAGTATACCGCTTCCCGTGCCGATGTCGAGCGCCCTGCACGTGTCTCCGCGAGCCTTGATTCGCGCAACTTGACGCCCGAGGGCGTCCGAATACGCGTGCAGACGCCCCTCATCGCGAAGCATGTGAAAGTGATATTTTGGAAAACTGGCATCTTTTTTCGTCACTTGATCGTACTCTGCATCTTCGACACTAAACTGTATACCGACTGTGTTGTGCGCGCACGTGAGTGGCAACACGCTGCCTTCTTCTATTGATATTTTCCCGGGCATGAACTGGACAGCGGCGCGCATCGAAGAAGGACAATCTTCACCACCAGGTTTTGTTGAAATTTTCACATCATCAATCAAAGTCATCTCGTACCAAAACACCACGGCGTTGAACTTGCCGCGCTTCGTAAACGTTAAATCAATCGTCTTCTTCTCGCTACAGTCTGGCGGCATGAGGAAGTCAAATTGGAACACTTGCACAGGATCGCTCAGAGTGATGTACGCGTTCTCGAATAAATCAATGCCTGCAATGTACGTTGGGTGCCATCTGTAACCGTCTATCGCGCTGAGATTGATTCCGTCAAAGGCGGGCGTGCGCATATCGACGGCTTGGGCGTACAGCGTCGCGCTCGACGGAATGACGACTGCGTCTGGCAACAATAGCTTGTCCAAGGCATGCCTAACGGCGGGAATGATCCCCGAACTCAGCAAACCGTCGTCAAATACATCGCACACGCACACGTTGCACGATATTGGGACATCGCGAAGCAACGCGAGATCAGTCGGACGCTTGTACACGACTTTGACTTGGTCATCACTGTATCCGTTGTTCAACAAATTCTCCTTCGTAGCCATGGCGAGGTACAGCCAGCGCTCGGTAGCCGTCACGTGATGCGCACCGTGTTTCAACGCCAACATTGTATTTAATCCCGCACCGCAACCGATATTCAAAACTCGTGCATCTTTGGCGTCGTCGTGCATCTTGTCGATTGCGCATTTAATCGCCGTAGAGAACTTGGCGCGCCGAACGTCGTCTTGTAAAACCTTGAAATGTCTCTTCGGGACGCGAATATCGGCTTGAATCGTCATATAATTGTACGTGTCCTTCAGATGATAATCATTTTCGGCTTGGAATGGGGTCAATAGCGTGTTGGGCAGCATATCGCGAGGATGCACACGGTGAAGCGGCGCCGAGTACGGCAGCGACGAAATTCTCTCACTCGTTTTCCCGGAGCTCGGCAGGGCATATTGTTTCTCTTTTCCGCGTCCGATGTATAAATCACGAATGACTGCTTGCGTTGCCTCTTCCAAACCGCGCTTCAATTCCTCATCGGTCGGGCTCATGGTTAATCCGCGCTCAAACTCGAGCTTTGCGAGTTTCGGTTCCCGCAAACCCATGAGTCCGAAACCCTTCCTCGCGTAACCCTTCACGAAAACCTTGACACTCCCGTCGTCATCTTGTAACTGCGTGAAACGCTCATTCGCCAATGTCTGCGCGCGATGGCCATCCCACAGAGCTTCTTGAAATAGACCCAAGTTCAAGTACGCGAATGCGCGATTTGAGTGGCACACGTATAGCGTCGGGTGCGTGACGTTGTTTTCAGAAACCTTTCGAAACACCTTGGCGTAAGCCACCACACACTTGACATCGTCTCCGGCTTTCAAATATCGCACGGCTTCGTTGTTCAACTCGGCGATTGATCGCGATTTAAATTTTGGATCTCGCGCGAACTCGGCGTCCCGCTCGCGAATGAGAAGTATTCGCACTCGCGTATCCCTCTCATCCGCAATCTCCGCATCTCGCTCGCTTGCGCGTTCCAGAGACGCGCGTACAACACTATCCCCGTCCACATCTTCTTCGTCACTCTCGTCGTCACCATCTCCAACCTCCTCGCGCGCGTCGAGACTTCGGTCGTCGTCGTCATCGTTCTCGCTCTCGGTCAACCTACGAGCGCGAGCGCGATCGACGCCCATGTCGACGCGTCGCGTCGTGCTTCGGCGTGCGATCGAACGCGAGTTACGGCCTACGATTCGTGCGCTTTATCGCGGCGCCACCGCACGCGCTCCCCAGTAGCGCGTCGCGATATGGTGACGTGAGCGGTTTCCGCGAGCGTTTTCGTCAAAAACGCATCAAAACGTTCAATGGCTTGCAAGAGGCGCTAGTCTACAAGCTATCGTGTCACACACCGCGCCTTTTTCGTTCAGACCGCCGTGGAGAAGCAAAAACACACGCTTCGACGATGGCGACACCACGGCGCTCGCCGACATACCTTCCTTGCCAATTAGAGCGCACGACTCCGCGAAGAGCGTCCACCGACACTTTCGCTCGTCCACGCACGCTCGTAAATCGAACGTGTACGCATCCTGGGTTGCGTTTTCGTTATCGCCACCACCAATGACGAACCACTGATTTCCAATCGCTACGGACGCGTGCGCCGCGCGAGGCGATGGGCGATCACCGTCTTCGTTGTCGCCATCGACAGTTCCCCACTCGCCCTTGACGACGTCGTACACGTCGACTGCGCCGCAATCGCATAACTCATTGCCAGTCGAACCGCCGCAAACGAGCAAATATCGTTCGTCGACACTCGTCGCTGCGTGCGAACTTCGTGGACGCGTCCCATTCGCTAATTTCTTCCACACCGTCGTCGTCGGTGTGAACTCCCAAAGTTCATCTAAGTCGTCTCCCGTCTTCGCGTCGACGCCGCCGAAGATGAAAATTCGATCGCCGATCGCAGTCGAAGTGTGACCGGATCGCGCACGCGGAGGCGTTGAAACCTCATCGCTTGTTTCACAACGCACGTGCGTCCACTTGAAATCTTTCGACGCGTAATCGGCGGTCAAATCAATGGCGCTCACCGTGAGACTGTACACACCGTCGACGTCGCAGTCATCCGCTGATTTCCCTCTAAAGGCGTACAGTTTCGATCCTATCGTCGCGCTCGCCGCGCCCGCGCACGTCGACCCAGGCCACTGCAATTTGCGTTCGGCCCACGCACCCGTGGCCAGGTCGAACGCCCACAAATCACCGAGTAATCGCGAGCGTGAGCCTCGACCGTGCGAGAAGAAGATGGTGTCGCCGTCCACCACAGCGGACATATGTCCAGACCGCGCGCGTGGTGAGACCTTGCTCATGATTGGAAGTCTCACAAACTCATCGTCCGCCGCGCTGGCGAACATTTCATCTAAAAACGCCGTCGGTCCCGTGGAGGAATTGAACGCGAGCGCGCGGCGAGCGTCCTTCGTCTGCGCCAGTCGCGCCGATTCCCCTAGTGCCCCGCTCGCTAACGCGCGATAATACTCCAGCGCGCACTCTTTCGCCGTCGCAATCATCGCTCGTTTCTGTTTTTCGCTCATACCTCGCACGAGCATGTCAAACCAATCGGCGTATCTCGAACTTATCACTTCGCAATACAGCTCCATCGCGCGCTCTGGGCTAATATTCCCCAGCATGCTCCACGCGTCGTACGCCAGCGCGCCCGCGGGATCCCACAAATCCCACGGTCGCGTTCCTTGACACGGTCCACGCGACGCTTGTCGCTCCAGCGCGTCCAGGAGCAAGGTTTTGTCCTCGTCAAACAGCACCGCGTCCTCAACGCCATCGGCATCGTGCGCGCGCGACATCGCCTGTCGACCCATGGTGACTATGGCGTCGAGCTTGGCGGCGGCATTGTTGGATGTCGAAGCGCTCGCGCGCGCGCGGAACGCGCACGCGAGATAAAACCGTTCAGGACCGCGCATGGGAGGCGCGAGATGACGCGATGCGGTTGGTCCGCGAACGCTCGTTCGGGACGACCGTGCCTCTCGCGCGGTTCGCCGCACACGATGGCGCCGCGAACGTCGATATCGACGAGATGAACGACGACGAGCCGCGAAACGCATTCGAGCGCGCAGCGCGCTCACTCGAGTGTCCTTGGTACGTGGCGATGATGCGCGACGCAGAAACTACGCTCGACGACCTCGCGAAAAGTGTCGAGAACGACGAGAACGAGGACGACGCTTTCAGAACGAAAGCAATTTCTGCGCTCTCCGACATCGGCGTGGAGACGAAAGACGCGATGGCAATCGTGGATCACGTGCTTTCATCGCGCGCGCGCGCGCGTGCGCCCGCGATGGCGGTGACGCACGGCGACGCTCGAGACGTCATAAAGCGCACGCGCGGAGGCGTTTATGACGAATCTTTTCTCAGCGCGATCGAGCCGCTGTATGATTTACACATGGGCGCGGAAAATATGGGACCTTTGTTGTACGCAATCGCTCGGTTTTGTAAGCCCGCGCACGTGTTGGAAGTTGGCGCAGGGTACACGAGCATCTTTTTGCTCCAAGCGATGCGAGACAACGCCGATGAAATTGCGACGTATCGAGCGATGATTCAGCGTCAGGAGGCGCGCATCGGCGACGTTCCTTGGACAGCACCTGATTATGACTATGAAAAGCTCGACGCGTCAACTCTTCACATCGTCGACAACTGCGCGCACGAGCATACTACGGCGCATCGAGTGAAAGAGGTTGCTCAGGCGCTGGGGTGCGAATCGTTTTTGCGCGTCCACGTCTGCGATGCGTTCGACAGCGAGCTACCAAGCACGTTGGCCGTTCCAGATGTCAAGTACTTCGACCTGTTGTGGATCGACTTAGGCGCCGCAAACCGCATCGAAGGCTTCTTCGACGCCTGGTGGAGTCGAGTGAATCCATGCGGTGGTTTCGTCGTCGTGCACTCGACGCTGACAAATACGCTGTCGCGTAAATGGCTGGAAAAGATGCGAAAGCTCGCCCGAGACGGGGGTCGCGACGCCGAGACTGGAGCATCGCCTTACGGGGAGTTCGTCACTGTGAGTTTCCTGGAACCGCATAAGATGTTCCAAAACTCGTGCTCGTTTTTCCAACGACGCCAAAGCTCGTGGACCGAACGCACCTTGACGAAGTATCCATAGCGTAGCTTAGCGTAGGCATAGTTCGAATAACGGTACATTTTGTTTTCCTATATTTTCCATTCTAGAACATGATCTACATTTTGCTCTCGTCGCTATATTTGCACCCTTCTTTCGCGAGGTAAGTGTTCCAAACGCCGCCGTCCGCGCATTCCCACAGGCTATTGTCCTCCACAATCGGCATGCTCACCGAAGGAACTTTACGCCAGACGCTACACTTGTGGCACTGTTTCCAGTTCACCTCTTCGTCCTCTTGCATGCCCGCGTCGCCGCCGACGATTTTGCTTACGTCAATGTCAACGTTGCCGAGGCTGAGAATGTTCACCGCGGCGGCGTTGCCAGTGACGACTGCACCGTGCACACATTGCGGTCCAGTAATTGAACACGCCTCTCCGGCGAAGTAAAGCCGTCCATCGTGCTCTGGAGCGGCCAAAGCCTCGACGTCGAGAACAGTCGTGCCGGTGCGCGCATACGAATACGCGCCAAAAGAGTGCTCGTCGTTTCCCCAGTTCGTGACGATGTAATCATCTGGCACAGGAAGTGACTTCAACCGAAACATCTTCTGCAACACTCGACAAACGCTGCGAACAATTTCAAGTTCATCTTTACCGTCGAAGTCGTGCGCGTACGGCGGGGCGACATGCGCTAACAGGGTGTGTTTTTTGCCGTACGCGTCTAAATTCAGAAAGCGATAACGTGGATCGGTGACTTGGAAGAATTTCGACTTCGGCCAAAACATTTCTTTGAAGCGCATGTAAACCTTATTTTCGGTACCCATTCCTATGCGTTGAATCGCGCGCAACTTTTGATCGCTCAACGGCGGCGTGAACTCGATGCGATTCTTTTTTAGGACACCCAGTGGCACGGTGACAACGACGTAATCGCACGGATGCTGCGTCCCGTTTGTGCACGTAACACAGTATGACTTCTGCTTTGCCTTGATCTGTTGTCCAAACTCGTTCATGAAAGATGTCTCGTCGACTTTCACACGATTGACGACGTGCTCATACTTGATATGGAGCGCGCCATCTTTCTCCCCAATTAATCGATCTATGAGCAGGTCTTTGTATCCATTCACGACCATGCCGTCAGAAAAATCTAACTGTTTGTTTTCCACCTTGCCCGGCGGCCCTTTTACGGCGGAGTCCACTGTGGACGCGTCACTTTCGCTTTCGACATCTGATGTTTCATTTGCGTTGACTGGCCCATCAGGGGCGAGAATGTCTCTGATTTCGTCTTGCACATTTCGCTCGAAGACGAAGGACAACTCTCGCATAGGCGCAACGAACGCCCAAGTGATTACTGGTATCGAATCATACACTGGTTTCACCTTTTCAAAACGTTTCTTCCCGTTAAGTAAAGAGTTCACGATTTGGTTCGTCGCGTAGTTGAAGGCGTCTTCCAAGGAGCAATCAGAATTTTCCTTGATTTCATCGTAACCTCTCGCCGACGGCGACGCGATAAAATGCTGCGCCTGTAACTGTTCGTTTTGTGTGCTTTTTATCGGCACGCACAGCGACCGCTCAATGTCCTCGGCATTTTTAATAAACATTATTTCAGTCGCCTTGCGCGAGATTTGAAACGCCTGCGCAACGTCTTGTTCTTTCACGCGTCCGCCCTCGGCGTTATACCACGACGACTTTTCTCCCCATCCAGCGCTGTAACCGCCACCTGCCGTGTTGAGCGCGACTTTATGCTTCTTGGCAATCGCATACACAGGATTGTAATCGTGGCAACCATGAATGAACGATGCACCGAGATCAACCTGCACGCTCGGTAAGCCCGCGCTCGCCATCTCCCGCATTTCAACGGTGTTGCAGCGCCCACCTGGTCGGCTGCGCGACTCTAAAACAACTACGGATGCACCATGATTTTTCAAACTTCTCGCCGCAGCCAGTCCAGCCGGACCGGCACCGACGACGACGATAACTGGTGACGGGTTTCCGCCCCACGGCACGTTGACCGGTTTCGCTGGCTTTTCCTCGATTCGTTTCTTCGGTACAGGCTTTTTGACCGCGTCGTTGACGTCGCACTTCTTCTTGGTTGCCTTTGTTTCCAAGTCATCAGCAGAAAGCTTACGTTTGGGTGTCACCGGTTTCGATTTGATGACCATCATCGTCGTCGACGCCAACGCATCTTTCGGAACACCATTTTCGACCACCACCGCTGACACCGTCGTCGTCAACTCCGGAAGAGTTGAAGGGACATCCAGCCGCTGACCTCCCTCGTCATATACTCGCTTCCACCTTTTTCGCAAATCTTTTGCGTAGACGCGAGCTCGGTCGAGGTATCTTCTTATGGATTCGTTAGAGCGTAAACGATTCATGTGTGTGCCTATCTCGACTTCACCAGTCGCCGAGCAGTTCGTAAACTTGAGTTTCTCTCCGGTGGTGCGATCGATTCTGATGAACGCTTTATCAATGTTCTGTGGATTATCCTTGCGCGCTTGCGCGAAAACGTACACGTCGCCATCCCACCACGTAATTCTATTGAGCGGTGCGTCAAATTCCTCGTTCGTCTCGAGCACGTCGTGCAGCGGTTTCGGCGGTAGCGCTGGCGCCAAGACTCTGAAGTACTGCCTCTTCTTCATCAACTCGGTCGATGTCTTACCGGCGTTCTTCACCAACACCATGCGATCGCACGTCTCTCGTAAGGTCTTCGCGTCAGTGTGAATCGCGTAGCGCGCGCAGTTCGAGGGTGGAAGCAACAAAACTCGATTGGAATTGAGCAATCGAACGGCGCGTAGTTTCGCGTCTGACACCTTCTTGACGTACTCCTTCGCATCCAAAAGCACTCCCGGTATCAACTCGCCGTCAAATTCGTCTGCTATACTCACCGCGCACCACTTGGCGCTCGCTACTTTCGCTGTCTTCGTCTTCGCCGCGTTCGCTGTCTTCGTCTTCGCCGCGTTCGCTTGGCTCGGGCGCATCTCGCAATCACTGAATTTCACGTCATGTCGCTTCCTCGCGGGCGGTAAAGGCGCGATGACGTCTTCTTCTTCTTCTTCGTCGTCGTCAACCGCCGGCATGTGAGACTCCCGTGAGATTCCTCGAGCGCTTGCCGCGTGGTTCGACAACGCGACCGCGATCGCGCCGCGACTGTCAGGTGCGTTCGGTCGACTCCGTCGCAGTCCGTTCGCGCGTGCGCCCAGCGTCGACGCAGAGCGGCGCGCGCGTTGCGAACTTGGCCCGGCGCGCGAGCGCCCCGCTGTGCGGCCGTTCGCCACTCGACGTCGCTCGTCGTGTCGAGTCAAGGTCGTGGTGTCTCGATGCGACATGGCGACGCCAAGGTGGCGTTCGTGAGCGACAATCCAGGGACGTCGTACGGTGAAGTCAACGCCGTGGTGTTCGTCGTCCTCGTCGCCGCGTGGGCGTGCGTCACAGTTCGCGAACGATGCAAGTCATGGGCGTCGACGTCGACGAAGACGACGCTTTTAGTGGGTACAGAGACGGCGATGCTCGCCTTGGCGACTTTGGCGAGCATGTTTGCGGCGACGAAGGCCTTGGCCGTGGCCTGCGCCGTGGCGGGAGGCTGCTTCTTGTACTGGGCTTGTAATGCGCGCCCAGCGCTGGGAAGCCGCGCCAACAGCGCCGCGTTTACTTGCGAAGATGCGCTCACGCTGTACAGGTTTACGCTCGCTATGATGACCGTCGTCGCCATCTTGGCCGTAGACTTTACCCTCTTTCCTCGACGTTTGGGCAAGACGGAGACGTACGGTGTGTCCCTCATGGACGTCGGCGCCGGTTCGTTCGTATTTTCTTCGAGCGTCGTCTCGCGATTCGCTCGAGGCAAGGAAAAGCGAAACTTGCGCGCGAGTCGGCGTAAAGTGATGCAAGTCATGCTGTTGGGTTTAGCCAGGCTTGCGATCACGACCATGATCGGGTATCACTCCGTCGAGACCGAGTACGGACGGCACTGGAATTTCTTCTTCACTCTCGCCGTCATTCAAGTGTGTGCGGACACGCTTCCAATCGCAGCGCACAGGGCGTTGCCCTTCGGTTTATTGATTTCGTTCGCGTATCAGTACGTGTTATCCTGTCACGGCTTGAGCGCTTGGATCCTGCAAGCCCCCGATGTGCGATCGCACGAGTCCGAGACGAAAGTCCTGACAAGGTTCGTCTCGATGAACCGAGAAGGCGTCTCGAGCGCGTGCGGTGGGTACTTTGCGATCCATCTCATAGCGGCGCATCTCGGCAACGCGCTCTCGAAACCGGTGTTGAACTTTTCAACGTGGCTACAAACGATGGCGATCGTGACCTGTGCTTTTTGGTTTGCGGCCATCGCATCTCACGCGTATGTCGAACCAACATCAAGGCGCGCTGGGAACGCAGCGTACGTGCTCTGGATCGTCGCCTTCAATCTGCAAGTCATCATTGTTTATGTTTGTATGACGTGGTTTGCGCGAAGCGCGAACGGACAGGGGAAGTGCGACATTCCGGTATTGGCGAGCGCGATCAATCGTCGACAACTTTTCGTGTTCGTCGTCGGAAACGCTCTGACTGGGCTGACGAATTTGGCAGTGGACACGATAAATGCCGACGCTAACACGGCTTGGGGAGTGATGTCGCTGTACTTGTCGGCGATTAGCATAGTTGCGCTCGCGATGGATCGTAGAAAATGATTTGCAGATTCGCGAAGCAGTACAGCGTTCCGCGCGATGAGCACGTCGCCGTCGACGTGCGTCGTTCGTGCGTCGACGGAGGGCGCACGATCGAGTATGACGTCGCGTATCTCCCGTGCGACGTCGCCGTCGACGCCGCGCGAGCGAGGCTCGCGAAACCAACGAATTGACGTAGCGGATAGAACGTAGCGGTGAAACTGAATTTG
>MDSX01103357.1_pt1 | contig 84881 bp, 97 predicted proteins | sample 811141 | NCBI WGS metagenome assembly MDSX01 (sample SAMN05326642, study PRJNA326480) | marine metagenome | isolation source: seawater | place: Atlantic Ocean: South East | collected 2010 | reverse complement strand
TGGCACTAAGCCTTCTTATACTAAGAAGAGTAAGACCGAACCCTCTAAAGCTAAAAAGCAGAAGCGTGAGCCGAAGCTTGATAGTGATGGAAATGTAGTTAAGCGCCCACCCACTAAATACAATATCTTTGTCAAGGATAATATCGGTAAGGTTAAGGAGGAAAATCCTCAGCTTTCTCGTCCTGAACTTATGAAGGAGGTTGCTATTATGTGGAAGGCTCAAAAAAATGAGTAAGATATTTATATAAAATAAAAAAGATTGAATTTAAATCTTTTTTATTTTAAAAGGATATTTAAGTTTTAGATATTTTTTTAGTATTATTATTAATATATATATTTAATTTACTTATTTTATCTTTTTTTACGTATTTTTTTTGATTTTATTACCACCTTTTTTCCCTAAACAATTATTTACTATCTCATAATTTTCAATACATTTATCACTATTCATTGAATTTTTCTTTAAAAATTCACACCAATTTTTATAAATTTCAAAACTACTATTTAAATTATCAATTTCAATTTGTTTCTTTTCTGCTTTTGAACAACCAACTAAATCTACAATAAAATTTATTATTAAATCGAAAATACATTCAATCAATTCAATTAATTTTGTATCATTCAAATCTTTTTTATCATTATCTGAACAATAACTTTCATATTTGTCACTTGTTTCTTTTAATTTTCTTATTAATAATACATCAACGCCTAGTGATGTTAATATTTTACTTTGTGCATTTGCTGATTTAATACTATTTAATATTTTCTCTATATATTTTATTATTTCTTCTTTATTTAGTGTAGTATTTGTAGGTGGTATACTATCTAATAATTTCCGTATACCTAAACTACTTACTAAATTTTTAATAACAAATTTTGCTGCAAAGTTTTGATTTTCAATTACGTTATCTATAATAGTATTTATTAATGTAGAAAAATCTTGTAAATTACCACACGCTTGTAGAATAATATTATCAATTTCTTTTGTTGTATCATCATCTACTTCTAATTCGGATACAGCTCTAACAAGAGAAGCTTCTTTTCTAATTGTTGTTTCTTTAAATCCATGTGCAAACAATGTAATTTTACTAGCTTTTATATGTAAATCTTCCAATTCTGATATATCAGCATCTGATGGTGTTGAATTATCACGAGAAGATGAATCATCTGAACCAAAATATTTAGAAATTTCATTTATTGTATCATAAAAAAATTGATAAAAATCAATTTTAGTATCTTCAAATTCTTTAAGATTATCATTAATACTTTCCCATTTCACCCTTGCTTTTTTTGCTGCACGCATACTTGATGTGTTACGTCTCATATTTGAAGATTGCTTATAAAATAGCGCTGATTGTTTTTCAATAGAAGATAATGGAGAATTTGTGGGCGATAAATATTTTTTTTTAACTTTAGTATTAAGTGGCCATGCAGATGTAGGCATGTTAATAGCTATCTATAATATAATTATATAAAAAAACACAATATATATATATGTAATGTTTTTATTATTTTATGATATAAATTTTTGTTTAGATGAAATAAATAATTTTATTATATATATAATACATTACTTTGATATTTTTAATAAAAAATATTATTTATATGTTGATGAATATAGACTAAATGTAGCTAATTTACACAATCCATTAATAATATTTATATTAACAATAAATAATTTATTTATAATATTAGCACTATATTATATAATATTAATTTGTCATTGTTTCAAGAATAAATTAATATATAAAATTATAGTATAAAACAAAACCTATTTCTAATTATGAATATTAATAATGAATTTTATTAATATTATTTTTCCAATTAACAAAAGTTTCTAATGCATTTGTATCATTTATATGAAGCATATTAATTTTTCTATCATTTTTATTTTTAAATAATTCTTCATATATTTCTTTATCATCGAAGTTAATATTTGCAGCATCTTCACTGGTATTAGCATAATAAACTTTATTAATTCTTGACCAATAAATAGCAGATAAACACATTGGACAGGGTTCACAACTTGTATATAAAGTACATCCTTCAAGTGAAAAATCTTGTATTTTTTGACATGCATTTCTAATAGCTATTATTTCAGCATGTGCGGTAGGATCATTTAAAACAGATACTTTATTATTTCCAGTAGATATAATATTATTGTCTTTTACAATAATTGCACCAAATGGACCACCATCGCTATTATTAGCTTCTTCAATTGCTTTATTAATATAATATTTATTTAATTTATTTTGTTTATTTTGTTTTAAATCATAATATGCTTTATTGAATTCTGTCATTATAAATATTTAATAAAAAAATTTAATCATTTTTTTATATAGTTAAAATTAGCAACATATAAGAGCAATAATATCATTAAAAATAATAGTAAAAATATTTACTATATTAGAAAGAACTAATATAAATATTATAATATAAAATGAAATATAATAATACATTTATTATATTAAATTATTTAAATAATATGTATTTTCATCTATATTAAAATAGTGGCATTATAATTTGGAGATATTATTAATTTTACATATATATCCATTATTATTGAATAATTTATTATATTTTGATAACTCTTGTTTATTAAAAGTAATAAAACTATCATTTACAATTTCTAAATTTGTAAATTTTGATATTTTTTTCAAATTTTCACTACTTAAATTAAAAATATAATAAGAATTTCTATGGTCTTCTGTTAAATATATATATGTCATTATAATTGATAGTATTATATATATATATATATTTATATTTATATAAATATATAAAATCATTTAAAAGAATTATATAAAGATAAATATATTAATTAATTATGTTAATTAATTTAACACAATTATATGAAAAATATAAATTAAATATAAATGGTATAATACATATTGGTGCTTGTAAATGCGAAGAATTAGAAGATTATAATAAATGTGGGATAGATAATGATAAAATAATATGGATAGAGGCAAATCAGGATTTAGTAGATGAAAATATAAAAAAAAACAATAAAATAAAAATAGATTGTTTTATTTGTTGTGATACGGACGAGGGTGTATCGCAACTAAATATTACAAATAATTTACAATCTTCATCAATATTAGATTTAGGATTACATAAAATACATCATCCAAATATAATATATACAGATAAGAAAATGGTAAAAAATAAGAGAATGGATACTTATTATAATGAAAATAATATACCTTTAAATTTTGCTAATTTTTTAAATATAGATATACAAGGTGCTGAATTATTAGCTCTTAAAGGAATGGGTGATATATTATATAATTTTGATTATGTATATACTGAAGTAAATAAAAATTATATATATAAAAATTGTGCTATAATTGAAGAAATTGATAATTATTTAAGTAATTATAATTTTAAAAGAGTAGAAACTTGTTGGACAAATTATGAATGGGGTGACGCATTTTATATAAAACAAAAAAGTTAAATAATAAATTAAGAACATAACATTTGTAAGAATTTATAACGAAATAATATTTGATATTTATGAACTGGTATCATATTATTAATATTATTAGAATAAATACATTTTTTAAAAAAAAATTTACGAGATTCTATCTGATATTGAACTGGATCTGAAATTTTATAATTTTCCATTTAAATTATATATATAGATATATTTTTAAATATATTTAAATATTAATTAAATGACAAAACAATATTAATTTTTAATTATTTTCATATGATATTCATTATCAATTTTATTAATTATTATATAAAAATTTTTATTTAATAATATTTTACGAGTTTTAAAATTTATCATATAATCTATAATATAATTTTTAAATTCAATTATTGCTTTATATGTAATATTTATATATAATCTTTTAAAATATAGTATACAAATATTTAAATATTTAAAAGAATTAATTTCATCTATATTATATATCGCAATATATATATTATTATTATTAGCTATTTTATTTATTAAATTGTTTATAATTAAATTATTAATTACTTCATTTGAATTTTGCAAATAATCTTTTAAATCAAAATAAGATTCAATAACACTATTATCGTTTTTTAATGAATATAATTCTGGTTTTAATTTATCTCTTATCTTTCCGCGCATAGACCATTTTGGTGTACTATCAGAAAGATATGGTATATTATTAGAATTTGCAAAAAATATAATTTCATTTTTAGAGATATTTAATATTGGTCTCCAATATATAATATTATCTATTTTTGAGAATGTATCCATACCACATAAATTTTCATAATTATTTTTATTAGATATATTTGTTATAATATTTTCAAAACAATCATCTTTGTTGTGTCCTAATAGTACATATATATTTTGTCCATATATAAGTCCAAAATTATACATATCAAGTCTAATTTTTTTTGTAATATCTTCATATAAATCTCTTAATCCATTATTAATACATTGTTCTCTATTGATTTCATTAATTGTTCTAAAAATAAATTCAATATTTAATTGATTACAATAATAATTTATAAAATTCAATTCATCTAAACATTCTGTTCTATTATTATAATTAATATGAATTGCAATTATTTTTTTAATATTTTTAAGTTTCAATTTATTAATAATATTTAAAATATATAAACAAACCATACTATCAACACCGCCAGATAATGATATAATTATTACTGATTCATCTTCAAATTTTAAAATATCTTTATATATACTTAAATATAAATTAGTTTTAGTATTATCTGAAGTATTTATATTATTTGTAATACTTTTAATATCAAAAATTTGTTTATTAATATCTTGCCATTTTTGTATATTTAATGTATTTGAATAATGTTGTACATTAATATATTTATATATATTATTTAAAGTGTTATACAAATACTTTTTAGCAGTTATTTTATCTTCTCCAATTGAATTATTATATTTATCAATAAATATATTAATTATTTTATAAATATTATCTACATCATTTAAATGTCTGTATGGTAAATAAATAAAACATAATTCATTAAGTGATAATTCTTTAATATTTTCTAATATTATTTTACAAAATTGTATAGAAATTTTGGAATAAAAATTACAATCAATTTTATCATTATAGACTCTTTTATAATGTCTTGGAAGTTGGTCTAATAATATAATACACGAAATTAATAAATTTTTATCATATATTTTAAATTTTAATATATTATTTATATTATTAATATAATGTATATATTTATCACATAAATATACATCAATTTTACTATTTTTACTAAACCAATATGATTTATTTTCAAACCATTCTTTATATAATTCTTTTAAATTATAATATTGTTCCATAATATTATAAATAAATTACATTATTTAAGTCAATTTTTTATTTATAAATGGGTTCATCATAATTAGGTGATTTATTGCGAGATATAGTTTTTTTATTATTGGAAATAGGAACAATATCTATTTTATTTGAATGATTTGGTACACAATATAAAGTACCTCCAAATGTTAATAAATAATGATTTTTTTTACATTCTTTTGCATTTTGAAGAATATATAATTTACTAAGGTTTTTATTATTATAATATTTAGTAATAAGATTAAACATACTAAATATAAATATGTTTATTTTTTTATATCAATTTAAAAAAAATGACAAATATATTAAATTTATTAGTCATAACAATATATAAAATGGTGAATGATTATAAGATTTCTTCAAAATTCTATAATAAATTTGATAATAGTGATGAATGTGTAAAAATTCCAAGAGAATTTAAGCAAAAAATTAAAGAAAAATCAAATAAATATAAGATGTTGCGTCTTAAAGATTCTATTCATTCTCATAAAAATATGCGAAAAGATGGCAAAGATTGGAAAAATTTTAATCAATATATGTATTAGATATGAATATAAATAATAGACCCGATAATTATTTTTCTTATTGGATTTTACTATGGTTTTTTATTTCACTTTTTGTTGATATAACACCACCATTTGTATTTTTATTTATTATATGTATTGCACAATATATATTTGCATTAACAAAAATATGTCCTATAATTAATTCTAATGAAAAGTATATTATAGCTGGTAATTTTATAACAATTATTATTAAATATTTTGCATTTATATATATATTAATTTTTAAAAAAAATAAAATAAATTATATAAAAGAGTTAGTTATTGCTATGATATTGTTTTTTATTTATAATATTTATTATTATATAATAAATAAAAAAAAATATAATTTTAGTATTGATTCAAAAATAACAGAAGGGTTTATGGTATATTTATGTAAAAATATTTTTAATTTATTTTAATTTAATAGAGAATCTTATATAATATATGAATTGGTTAATTTTACTTGTAATTAAAACTTTTTTAGTAGTTTTAGTAATATTATATAAAAAACTTTATTCTACTAATAATTTAATATTTCCTGTTTTAACAAGTATAATAGTCGGTATTTATTCTTTAATATATTTTTTGACGTTTAAACAATATAAATATTTTAAGGAAATAAATATTATTCATATTTTAATATATTCTGCTACTATTTTCTTTTTGATATTAATTTCATTTATTATATTAAAACTTTGTCCTAATCCCGCAATAGTAAGAGCATTCGTAGGATTAGAAATAGTATTATTATTATTATATGGCATAATATATAATAAATTTGAAATTGAAAAATATGATATTGTAGGGTGTATATTTATTATTTTAGGTATATTAATTATATCATTTAAATATATAAAAAAAAATAAGAAGATATATTAATATCTTATATAAATACATATTCCAATTCATCAAATGAATCAGATTTTACAATTTTAACTTCCTTTTTTTCCTGTTTTTTTTTATTTTCTTTTTTCTGAATTTTAACTGGATTTTTAGATTTTTTACCCAGATTATTATACTTTTCTATATATATAAAATATTTTTATTAATAAAATAGTACATTTCTTAAAAAATTATAAAATTTTGAAAACCTTTTATTAAAATTTATTAAAATTAAGAAATGTACTATTTATTTTTAAGATGACTTATATATTATTATTTAAAAATATTATAAATTATATATATAAATGTTACATAAAAAAGATAATAAAAACAATTTATGGATAGATGTTAAAGGGGGTTATAATAATGATAATAATAATATGTGGTTACAAGTAAATAGTGGTCGTGGGAAAAATGAAGATATTAAAGCTACACATTGTTTTAAAAAAATTTTAAATAAAGTATTACCATGTTGTTTTACCACAAATAAAAATTAAATAATAATTTTCATAAAAAGTTTAGCTTTAATATTCTGTTAGAATTTTACTTCTTTGATTTTTTGGATTTAGTTTTCTTTAAAACCATGCGTCCTTTAGTTTTAACATATTGTTTAGTGGAACCAGATTTTTTCCATACATATCTTTTAATACTATCTATTACTTCAGAACCAATTAATTTATAAGTAGTCATTAATGTTCTTACTTAATATAAAGAAAAATAACCAACTTTAATGTATATAAATATATAATAAATAATATATAAAATGTATAATACAAATATATATATATTAAAATTAGAAAGTAATAAATATTATATAGGTAAATCAAAAAATATAGAAAAAAGATATAATGATCATTTAAATGGTTATGGTAGTGTATGGACTAAAATATATAAACCAATTGAAATATTAAAAATAATTAATAATGTATCACCATTTGAAGAAGATAAATATGTAAAGGAATATATGAATATTTATGGAATTGATAATGTAAGAGGTGGTAGTTATGTTAAAGAAACTCTAAATATATTTGATAAAATTAGTTTAAAAAAAGAATTATGGGGTGCAAATGATTTATGTTTAAGATGTGGTAGCAATTCGCATTTTATTAAAAATTGTAATGCTACTACAGATATTTATAATTGTGATATTTTAGATATATATGAAGATAGTTCAGATGATTATAGTAGTGATAGCGATGATAGTATAATAAATGAGATATATAATAATGATTTAAATATTGATAATGAATTATTATGTACAAGAAATAGAAAATATAGAAGAATATCTGTTGAAATTTGTGGTATAAATTTAAGAAAATAAGTAAATATAATTTATAATGTATAATTAAGATATGTACTTTATAATTTATTATATAATTATACTATTTTTTTGGGGATTAAATCCTGTATTTTATAGAATACTATTAGATAACAATATTAATTATATCAGTATACTATTATGTACGTGTTTTTTATATTTTATAACATTATTAATATTTATATTAATAAGTAAAAAACATCAAAATTATATTAAGAATGATATTATTAAATTTAATAATAAAAAAATAATATTAGGTGCAATTATAATGGGTATTGGTGGATTTTTAGCACAATATTCATATTTATATGTAATTAAATATGATAAACTACATATAAGTGCAGTATTAAGTGCATGTTATCCAATTGTAACAGTATTGTTAGCATATTTATATTATAAAGAAATAATATCATTTTATAGATTATCAGGTATTATATTAGTTATATCGGGAATATTTGTTATTAATATTAGTAAATAAAGAATTTATTATTTTAATATATTTTTTTTAATTGTTATATTATTTATTTTAGAAAGATGATTTAAAAACAAATCATCTAAATTTTTAATATTATCTCCAATTTTGTATTTGTTAATATCCACCTTTTTTTTTAGTAAAAAATCTTTATCAATTATAACTTTAGAGTTATATTGTGTAGGATTTGGAGTATTAAAAATAAGTTCTTCTAAAGTTTTTGCGAGTATATAAGGATGCATACAATTATCTTTTTTGCCAATATTTTTATTTAATATAGCATCTGTTAATAATGGATAATTTGTCCAAAATCCACACACAATAGCATTATTATTATTACTTAAATTTGCAATAGACTTCATTAAAGTAGTTTGTGCTAATTTACTTTGCATATATGGTAATAAATATGTTGTTTTATCATCTATTTTATATTCAGGTGTATTAAATAATATACCTGAATAATGATTAGTATCTTTTTTTATAATATCAACACAATATTTAGTTAATAATAATGGACCAATTACATTAACTTTAAACATAATATCTAACGTTTTTTGATTAATTTTATCAATATTTTCAAGATGTAACGTACCTGCATTATTAATTAAAAAATCTGGTCTAATTTCTTTTGATTCTAATTTATTAAATAATTCTCTACTATTAACAATATCAGTATAATCTAATTTATATCCTTTTACTAATTTATTAGAATAATTAATATTATTTAATTCTTCAGTAGTTTTTAAAACAGCTTTTTTATTTCTTCCAGTTATTATTACATTATAATCTCTATCTATAAACATTTTTGCAATTTCTTTACCAACACCTCTTGTACCTCCTGTAATTAAAACTGTTTTATTCATTATATTATTAAAAAAAGATAAATGTTTATATAATAAATAAAAATATAATTAAATTTATAAGTACTTTTATAAATAAAATTAATTTTAAATCAATTTAAAATTTTGTTTTAATATATTATATAAATGAAAATTATTAGTATTGGTTGTAATTGCGATGTAGGGTTTTTTATTAAAAATAATTTTAATAGTGAATATTATCCTTTTGATTGGTTATGGTCAAATATTGATTTTGTAATAAATACATTTGAAAAAGATTATTTTGAATTTACTGAATGTGAAAAATTAAATGCAGTATGGGTATCATCTAATATGCATACTTATATTTTTAATAATAATTGTAAAGGATATAACGAAAGAATATGTACTGCAGTTAGTGTTCACGATGCTGATTGTATGTCCCAAATCCAATATAATTCAAATATACCATTAATAAATGATAAATATACAAGAAGATTTAAAAGATTATATAATATATTAAATCAAGAAGAAGATATTATTTTAATTAGAAAAGTATTAGACAAAACACAAGGTGCTGTTAAAAAAGATTTGGACACACATGAAAAAATAAATTATTTAAGTGAATTACTTTTAAAAAAATTCAAACGAAAAATTACAATATGTATAGTAGATAATGAAGGTTATATAAATAAAAATAATACATTAAATAACATAAAAGTTTTTAATTCATTTGAAGATTTATTGTTATTTATAAATGGATATTCTAAATATTTAAATGTATAAAAAATAAGGGCTGTTTATTGGTATAATTATTTAATTAATATATATATTGATTTCATATTTTGTGTAATTATATATTTTTTACATTATATTATAAAAAAATGATAATATTATATAATAATAACGTATAATTCAATTATGAAAAATAGTGATAAAATTACTTTATTTCAATCTGCTGGGGAATTAATTATAGATAAATATAAAAATTATAATGATATTCCAGATAATTATAAATATTTTTATAATATTTACATACCACCATCTTGTGGAAAAAAAAGAAAATTAAATAATTATACTTCAGATGAAAACGAATAAACATATATTTATTTAATTATTTTTAATATAGTAAGTGCTGTTATAATTCCCAATATATTCATTATTATATCTTGATATCGCGCATACCAAAAATTTTCATTATATTTATAATTATATATATAATTATATATATAATTATATATATAATGAAAATTTTTCATAGATAAGATATATTCTGCTATTTCCCATATTATACCTACTATTATTAAAAATTTCCATTCTGATGGATATATATATGCTAAAATAAAAAATAGGATAAAATGCGATAAAGCCCAACCATCTAAATAATTATTTAATAATTTTATATTTGTAAAATTATAATCTTTACTTAGAATATCATATTTAATATAAAATGCATTATTTTTATAATAACCAGCAATAAATATCAATATACAAATAGTTATTAGAATATATAATATAACTATTTGATTATTATTAAATAACATTATTCTATAATTATAGAATAAAATAATATTATTTTATAGTTATGAGTTGCTTTTTTATAGAATTTTATGATAAATTTATTACATTTATAAATTGTATTCATGAAAAAGATAATAATAATGAAATTTATGAAGATAAAAATGTATTATTAGAATCTCCACCATTTCCTAAATTATATGTAGATAATACACATAATAGTATATATGGTTAAAAAAAAATAAAAGAAAATTTATTAATTATAATGAAGATAATAAAAATAATGAAATTTAAATCAAAATCATTATTACAATTATCTAATCAAACTCTATTAGTACATAGAAGAGTTAAAGGTGGTATAAATTCTAAAACAAATAATAAAAAAAAACTTAATACATATATTTCTTATTTATTAAGTTTTTTTTTACTATTTATATTTATATTCTTCTATATATACTTATTTAAGAATTTATTATTATCATAATAATAATAATAATAATATGAATCATATATTAATACCATATAAATATACAAATATATTTTGTATTACGAGTTTATGGATGTTTATACCAATTAAATATTATTATAATAATAATAGTATATTATTTATTAATTTGAATTTTAATTTATTATTTTCATTATTACATTGGTATTATTATAAACATAATAGTATATTACATAATTTAGATAAATTATTTTCAATTAATACTTTTACTATTATTTATTTTGCATATAATAATAATAATTTATTATTTTTATTATTATTATCATTTATTTTTTTATATATGGGTAGATATTATATGTTATTACATAATTATAATCAACATTTTATATGTCATATTATATTTCGTTATATTAGTTTTACAATATGTTGTTATAATTTAGAAAATTATACTTTATTATTACATTTTAAATATACTATAATATATATATTTAATATAATATTATTATTATAACTTATATATTATAGTATATTTTATTTTTTAAATATATTTAAAAAAATTAAAATACATATATATATAATGCAAAAAAAAAATGATAAATAATAATTTAAAAATTATTAAAATGTTTGAATATTATAACTTAGAGGTATTATATTGTATCACAATAGTATCTATATTATGTATGTTATCTTTATTATATAGAAATACAATATTTCAACTAAAATTATTAAATAAAAATAAAATAACAAGCAAAGAGTTTAAAAATAATACAAAAGTCGGTATAAAAAGAGTAAGATTTATATTATCAGAAATTCCCGAAAAAAAAAGACGTCGTATTGAAAATAATAATAAAGTATATTTATCAAATGGTACTTTAATAGATATATATACATAAACATTATAATGATATAATATTATATAAGTGTTAATGTTAATAATTGATCCTATAGTATTTATTATATTAATATGTGTAGGTTAAATAATGAAAAAATAAAATATTATTATCATAATAATGATAAATATATTAAATGATGATGTAATAAATAAAATAATTGATTATAGAACAGAAGAAATTGAAAATGATATATTAAATATATCACATATGGTAAATAAATTGAATATATATTTACAAAGTTTAAGTATAATTAAAACATCAAATATATTTAATATATATAATAATTATAAATATTTAAAATATGATATAAAATTAGGAAAAATATCATATAAAATAGATAATTTTTTATTTGAAAGTATAATAAATGCTCGTGTTAAAATAATATTAGATAATAAAATGTCATCGATAATATTAAATCCAACTTATTATGATTTTTTATATTTTTGTAATACAAATTCAAATAAAAAAAAGGAATTAAAAAGTATTATATATATATATCATGAATATGATAATAATATAAATTATTCAAATGAAAATATGGATGATATAATATATTTAGAGGCTATATTAGATTAATTTAAGAAGAATAATGATTAATTTCTTCAGCATAATGTTTAAACATATCAATTATTTCTTTATTTGTTTTTTTTATATATTCGCTTTTAGTATCATTTAATTTATATAGCCAATTTTTAGTTTTTTTAAATCTATTAAAATGTATTCCAAGATTAATAAATGAAATTCTACCATCACGATTTATAGTATAATAAGGGGGCATATAATTATTTAATAATTTACCATCATTGAATAATTTATATATTTTAAATAACATAACTGTAGACGTTAAATCATTAGAATTTGTACCCCAATCACCAGTATTTTCAATAAATGCGGGTATACAACATAATTCATATATTTTAAAAATAAGATTTCCAAATTTTCTATATATTGAAATATCAAAGAAATTTTTACCATTTTTAATTATATTTTCAAAATCAATAAATAATTTAGTATCATTTACTGGTTTTAGATAATAAGGTCTTTCAATATTTGGATCAACTATTCTCATTACATCCATAATATTAGTTATATGTTCTTCTGTATATTTAATTTTATTTAAAGGATTAAGAAATGATTTATGATTATTAACACAATTAACTAAATAATTATACATTTTAGGCGCATATAAACATTCGGTTTTATCAGGATTTGAAAAATTTAATCTAACAATTAATTGTAATTTAGCAAATGGATAATTAATATTACTAAATTCATCATTGGTTAATATATCAATATCTTCAGAACATTTTGTACCATCTGGTGATTCATCATATTCATCTAATAAAATATTATCAGAAATTTGTTCTCTTGTCATAGAAAAAAGTATATTATCTCTGGCATAATTTATAATTTGACGCGAAGGAGTTTTATTAGTTTCTGATTTAACTAAATCTAAATATCCTAAATTTTTAATTTTATTAAATTCATTAATTGAAGTTCTATTTTCATTATATATTTCCTTAAATTCATTATATAAATCATCACTAATATGTGTAGGTTCTCTTGTTCCTAAAATATAGTTAGAATTGTTAGGTAATTTAATAATAGGTCTCTGTGGTGGTAAAGGTTCTGTATCACTTTCTTTTAAAGTTCCTTTAGATTTTTTATCTTCATATATATCATAGGCTTTTTCATATTCTTTTTTATTTTTATTATATGTAGTTTGTTTTATATTTTTTTCTTCTATAAAATTATTATATTGTGTATCATTTAAAAATGAAGTTTCTTTAATGGGAATAAATGTATCTAAATCAATTAATTTAGAAAATTTAGGGACTCTTAATTGTTCTAATTTAGTTTCATATTTTGAAAAATATTTATCTACGGGATCTTCTTTAATTTCAAAACTGATACTATTAGGATTATTAACAATATTTTCACGATTATTCCATAACATATGTAGATCTGTTGTAAACTTTTGCCATAATATTATATTTTTTTTTAAATCGATAAAAGATTTTCCAATTAATGTGTCAGACAATCTTGATTCGGTTAAAATATATTCATTTACTTTAATACTTGGATTATTATTAATATCAGGAGATAAATAATAATTTTCATAAAATTCAGTAATTTTTCTAATATTTTTAATATTTTCATATATTTTTTCTGTACCTGGTGTACTTTTTAATATTTCAATTAATTTATCAATACAATAATCTTTATCAACTAAATCTTTATATATACCATTATCAGAATAATGGTCTTTTGTAATTAAATTAGAATTTTTTAATAAAATATTTATTAATGATTCCATACCATAAATTTGAATAGTTTTTTTATTTAAAGTTAAACTATTAATTAATTTTTTTTCAATAATATTTTCAGAATTTACTATATATGGATAATCAGTCGGCGAACTATTCATTATATTATGTAATGTAGTAATAGTAAAACCTGGTATATTTGATTTAATAAAAACATCACACATATCAAGATGTAAATGATAAGATTCGTCTTCTATTGCACCTTTATACTTATTAATGGAATTAAAATAAGCATAATGTAAATTTAAAGTATTATTAAATAATAAAAATTCTGGCAATAATTTATTATCTAATATATATTTATCATGATGTTTTTTTCTTAAAATTTTAAAAGCTTTAGTATATATATCCATATATGTTTTACAAAAAACGCTTTCCAATTGTTTATTAGATATTGGATTAATAATATTTCCATTATTTACCATATCAGTCCAATTTTTTACATTTTCATATGTATTAAATTTAGTAGGTGTTTTAGTTCTGATAGCGCTACCAACATCATGTATTAAACAATCATCTATAATTCTTTTAGCAATATAATGACTTTTTAATATCCAATTTTTTGTTCTAGGATTATAAATTTTACCAAAATTGAGTGCAATATTTTCAGGGGTTTCAATGCTAATTCTATTTTCACATTCTTTTTTTGTAAAGAATACTCTGTCTTTTGTTGGTGTAGGTAAGGGAGAAGTAGTTACTCTTGGTGAATTCATAATATAAATAAGTCTCTAATATAATAATATATTAAATATTTTTACCAAATTTAATAGATGAGGTTTTATTTTTATAATTATAAATAATATTAGCATTTTTATCAACAGAATCTTGTATTAAATCTATATGAGAAACAATAATAATTGTATTGAATAATCTAAGTAAACTTTTAAGAAAATTGGGTACAATTGATAGATTATGTTTATCAAATGCAGTAAATCCTTCATCAATAAATAATTGATTGCAAATATTATTATTAAATAATGTAAGACGTAATGCTAATGATATAACAAAATGTTGAAATCCTGAAGCTTGATATATAGATATATTTTGTTTATTAGATAAATTATCTACATTTTTGATAAGCCAATTAATATGAATAATATCTTTATTTTCCGATAATATATAATCTAATTCAAACATTTTAGTATCATCGTGGCATAAAGTTTTAATTATAGAGTTTGTATTAATAATTATATTTTTCAATATATGATTATTATATAACCATTTTTTATAATCTTTAAATTTAGATATAATAATATTGATAATATCAATAATATTAGATATATATATATCAGAATTATGTAATAATAATAGAGATTTTTTATAATTATTAAGATATTCTGAAGTAGATTTAAATTTAACAAGGATATTATTTATTTCTATAATGCGATTATCTATAATTTTAATTTTTTCTTTAAGCATTATTTTATTATTAATAATTGGTTTCATACCATTTAAATATGTATAATTATTAAATTTTTCAAATATATTAATATTATTTTTTAAATAAATATATCTATTTGAATTAATAATTGTTTTATTTGTATTATTATTTTTCCAAATGTTATATTTATTATAAGTAATTAAATAATTATCAATTCTTGGTTTAATATTTTCCAAATAGTTAATAGTATTATTTAATAAAGTAACTTCGTTATTAAATTTATTAATATCATTATTAATTGTATTATATTTATGTAACCAATTATTATAATTATAATATGATATTAAATTATTATGTATATCAAATAAATTATAAGATAAATTATAAAATTTATTAATTATATTATTAATAGTATTAAATTGAATTTCACTATTTTTAATAAGTTCATTACTAATATTAAAAATACTATATAAATTTTTTAATTTTAAATTTGTTTCATTGTATAAATAATATTGATACCATTCATAATGTAAATTATATTTATTAATTATTACATTATTATTATTATTATTTTTAATGATATTATGAATATTATAATTTTCCAATTCTTTTTGTAATTTAATAATATTGTTATCATAATTCAATATATTATTTTTCAATTCATTTATTTTAACAACCCATGGTTGTAAAATACAGAATGAGCATTCAGGATCATATTTATATTCATTTTTTGAATTTAATAATTGAAGTTCTTTTTTAAGAATATTATTATCATCTATCAATTGTGTAATAATATAATTATCATTATTATAATTATTAATAATAATATTATCATTAATAATTTTATTTTTAATATCATCAATTTGATTGAATTTATCAATATATTTTTTAGTTGATAAACTTGTTTTAAATTTAATTTTTACTGAAGGTTCTGGTATATTATTTAATGAATTTAATTTATCATTAAATTCTTTAATATTATTAGAGACATCTTCTATTTTTTTTTTATTAATATTTATAGAATGAGTAATTTTATTAAGATTATTTTTATATTTATAAAATTCATCTAATGTAATAATTTCATCTAAATTAATTTCACTATCAATTTTATAATAAATATTATTATTACAAAATTCTATAAAATTATCTATATTATTATATATTAAACAAATATTATTTGTAATATAATCGAATTCATAAATAGGTTTTATTATAGATATTGGTTTATCATCATTTATATTTGCCAAATCAATATTTGATTTTTTAAGATTATTTTCATTAAATTTTAAAGATTTTTTTAATGTAATTAAATCATCATTTATATATTTATCATTAATAATATATTTACTATTATTATCAATAAATTCTTTTTCATTTTTAATATGTTCATCGTCACATGGTTTATCAATATCCAATATTTCATTAAAATCATTTTTATTATATAATTTACTATATTCAATAATATCATTATCAGATAAGTTTTTAAGATTAAATTTTAAATTATTTAATTCATCAATATAGTTATTATATTCCTGTTTATTTTTAATAATATTATTTAATTCTGATATAAGTAAATCGTAATTAGTATTTAATACTTCTGTGATATTTATATCATTTGGAATATTAATATTATTAAGAATATCAAAAATATTATTTTTTTCATTAATAATTTGATTTAATTCTATATTTAATTCATCAATATTATTACAATTATTATCATTAGTACAATCTGATATAATATGTTCATAAACTTGTTTTTTAGAATCAATTATTTTTTTAAAATCTTTATATTTATTTATACTATTTTTAAATAAATTAAATAGATTATATATGAAATCTATATTGGAAGCTTTATCAATTAATTCAGTACAATTTTTATAATTCATTTTAAGAATATCAAAATCTATATTTTGAGTAATCATTGATGATGAAAGAAATGTATCAATTGTACCAAATAAATTTTCTATTTCGGCTTTACATGCATTATTTTTTTTAATAAGTTCATATTTAATAGAACCATCTTCATTTAAAATTACATAATACAATGATATATTTATTTTATTAATAAGAGTAGTATCTTTACGAACATTTATATTTCTAACAATTCTATATGTAATATTATTGGTTTCAATATCTATAATTGTTTTAGCACAATTACTATTATAATTAATAATCCCAGATGATAATTCTGAATTAAATTTATGTTTAGTAATATCACCCCATATTGCATAAGTTAATATATCATAAATAGCAGATTTACCAGTACCATTTTTTCCAGAAACCATAAAAGTAGATGCTGATAATGTGTCAAAATTAATCCAATTTATATCATTATAACAATATAAAGAAGTCCATTCTAAATATTTAATATTAAATTTATTATTTATAGTATGAATATTGTCTGAATTTTGACAATTATTGATAATTAAATTCAAATCTTTGTTTTTTTTAATACATTCATCTTCTAAATCAATTGGGTAATCATTTTTATTAAATAATAATGTATCATAATTATTAACAATATTTAATAAAATATTATATTGTTCATTTGATAAATGATTTTTAAAATAAGAAAGTAAATTATCTTTATCGAAACTATGTGTAATAATATTACTAATATCTGAAATATTATTTGAAGAATCTATAATATTATTTTTATTTAATATATTAAATTTAATATTATATTTACTTAATATATCAAATAGTTCAATAAAATTAATATTTGAAAATAATTTAATTTCAATTATTTTAGGAAATAAATGAATATTTTTAATAATATGTTCTTCTAATAATATGAACTTACCAGTTTCGCGAATATAAAATTGTTTATTTTCAGAGTCTTGTTTTATATTTATAAAACCTATATTATTATAAACATTAACATCCGTTATAGATTTATTTTCTAAATTCCATATTACATATCCATGATTAATAATATCTTCTCCATAATTTTGTTGTATTAAAGAACCACTATAACACCACAATAAAGATTTATAATAATCTTTTTGTCTTAAATGAATATCTCCTAATAATGCAAAATCGAAATTTTTAATCCATTCAAAAGGATATGGATTATTTTCATCACGAATTTGAGTACCATTATATAATTTAATATTTGCAAATGTACCATGAAATAATGCAATTTTATATTTAATATTATCATTTTCTATTTTAGGAAATTCAGGTAAGACATTTTTTCTACCAGATGTGTCATAATTATCTAATGTATCTCTTATATTAACATAAGAAAATCCTATATCATCAATAATAAATGATTTTGTTTCATTTAAAATAATTAAGTTATTCATTTCGAAAGTAGATGTAACCAAAGATGGCTGATTAATTTGATGTTGAATACTATCATGATTTCCTTCTAAAATAATAGTTAAACCAATATTTGTTAAATTTTTGATAAGAATTTTCCATAACATAAGTCCAAAATTACCAATATTATTTTTGTTATGAAATATATCACCTGTAATTACAATAATATATTCATTATCTGATAATTTAAGTTTTTTAATATTATTTTTGATTGAAATAAATAGATTATCAAAAACATTTATATATTCATTATATCTTGAATATTTTTCATCACCATTTCTAATATGTAAATCAGATAAATGGAATATATGTTTAATAGTCATAACATATTATTATAATGTTAATAAAATCATTTTTTTATATGATAAATTATAAAAAAATGAGTAAATAAATTATAAAATTTTATATAAAATGAACACAACATTTCCATTGATTGTATCACCAAACAATGTAATTAATTATTGTTTAATTGAAGAAATAAATAATACACACTATATATTATTTATATTATTTTTAGTATTTGTATATTTATTTGTTTCAGTAATTAAATATTGTACAAAAGATAGTAAAAATTATAAAAAAATAGATAAAATAGAAAGGGATGTAGCTATAATTTTAAAAACTTTAAGAACTATGAAAAATCTTGAATAATATTTATATAATAGTAACAACAGAATTAGAAATCATATCATCTAAATTATACTTAGCTTCCCAACCAAGTTCTTTTTTTATTAAGGAACAATCTGAATAATTTATATCAATATCTCCAATTCTTTTGGGACAATATTTATAATTTATAATATCTTTATTCATACTCAATAATTGTGTATTAAAATTATTAACAATTTCTAATAATGTATAACCTTTTCCAGTACCAATATTATAAATTTTAATAGGAAAATTATTATTTATAATAAACTCAATAGAAGAAATATGTGCTTCAATTAAATCTCTAATATGTATAAAATCCCTAATACATGTACCATCTCTTGTATGATAATCATTTCCAAATATATTTAATGTTTCATTATTTTTAATACATTTTAATATATTAATAAAAAAATTTGGATTAGATATATTATTTATATCAATATAATTATATCCACCAACTGGATTAAAATATCTTAATATTATAATATTCCATTTATTATCAGATATATATAAATCATTTAATATATTTTCAATATATAGTTTAGTACGCGCATATGGATTAGTTTGATTACATAATATTATATCTTTTTCCTTTATAGGTGATATAATATTACCATAAACAGAAGCCGAAGAAGAAAAAATAATATTATTACATTTATAAATTTTCATAACATTTAATAAGTTAATAGTTCCAATTATATTATTAGAATAATAATCCAATGGTTCAATAATAGAATCTGGTACACATTTAAATCCAGCTAAATGAATAACTAAATCAATTTTATATTTTTCAAAAATGTTAGAAATAGAGTTTACATTAAGTAAATTATTACCATCTGTAGAATCAAAAATTATAATATTATATAAATTTGATAATTGTTTATATAAATTATATCCAATATATCCATTGCCTCCGGTTAATAAAATATAATTATTCATTAATATATTAAAAAAATAATCTTTATGTAAAAATAGAGAATATGAAGAGTGATATATATACAAAGATGTGTTTAAGTTTAAATATACTAATATTAATATTAGTAATATATTTAGTAATAATGGTTAATACCAAGAAAGAATTATTTAAAAATAAAAAAAATAAAGAAAAATTTATGTCTGATACTTGCGGCGGAGAGTGTGAAACGGATCAAGATTGTGGTCCAGAGACTCCTAAATGTAATGAAAATAAATGTTGTCCATTATCTGAATAAATTATTGTTTTTGTAACATATTATAAAAGTCTTTATGGAATATAGCAAATAAAATAAGAAATACTACTATTAATATTAATATAAAAATATAATATCCATTTTTTTTATATCTTAATGGTACTCCATTAAGTGGCATAGATAATAGAGCAACAATGAATGATGTAGGTAAAAATATTGTTGCAACAATTGTTAATATACGTGCTGTACCAGAATCTAAATAAGATATTCTTTGCATTGTACCATGTCTTGTTTGTTCTAAATTTTTAGTAAGATTATTAATATTATTTTTAAAAATAATAATACGATTATTAACTTTTTCTATAGTAGAATTATTTTTATTATTAATGCGTAATATAATCATTTCAAAATCTTTAATAATATTATTATAAGTTGATATATAAAATAATATTTTATCTATATATTCTATTAATTTATAACTATCATAAAATTCTATAAATGTAACAAATCTCTTAATATTATAAGCAATATAATCTAATTTACGATAATCTTTTTCACATATATTTATAAAATTAATAAATATATTTATTAAATCATCATTTATATCTATAATATTTAAAATTTTATCATAATCACATATTATATATTTATTATCATTTGATGCAAATATTATTTTATAAATAATCATATCTGGTATTTTATATTTTAATATATCAGAATAATCTAAACCATTTTCATATAAATTATACGGAGATTTTTTATCAATTTCAACACTATTGAAAACAAGTTTAGGATATGATAGAAAAAAATAATAATTATTATTTTCTTTTATAAATTTTTCATTATTAAAAATAATTTTATCTACCAATAACAAATCAAGTTCTTTTTTTTCATTTTCCCATTTATTAAAATTAATAAGTTCCATTAAATCTATTATAATAATATATAAAAATAAATTATTATTTAATAATATAATGAATTACAAATTATATGATAATTTAGGATTAAAAAAAACAGACAATCCTACGGATGCTGATATTAAATCCGCATATAAAAAATATGCAATGAAATATCATCCTGATAAAAATAAAAATAATAAAGAAATATCTGATAAATTTAAAGATATATCACATTCATATTCAATATTATCAGATGTTAAAAAAAAAAGAGAATATGATCAATTAGGAGATAATGGTTATGTTGAAGGTAACAATGGAGGTGGTATAAATCCAGAAGATATATTTGAACAAATATTTAGGTCTCATGGTGGTAATATGGGTGGTTTTGGTGGAATGGGTGGAATGGGTGGAATGGGTGGAATGGGCGGAATGGGCGGAATGGGTGGAAGATTTTCTCATAATTTTGGTTCAAATGATCAAAGTGAAGAAAATTCTAAATGTAATACAATACATAAAACTTTAAATGTTGGATTGGAAGATGTATATAATGGTGTAAAAAACAATATGACTTTAAATATATTAAAACATTGTTTATCATGTAATACTATATGTAATAATTGTAATGGTAAAGGAATGATAAAACAAGTAAAAAGTATGGGTATATTAACTCAAATATTTCAAGGAGCCTGTGATATATGTAAAGGAACTGGTATAATATTAAAAGTATCTAAAACTTGTAATGAATGTTCTGGAAAAGGTACTTATACAAAAGACATAAGTGCTAATTTGTCAATTCCAAAAGGTTTTACAAATAATTATAAGACAATATTTAAAGGAATGGGGGAACAACCTAAAAATAAAAATCAAAAAGCGGGAGATTTAATCATTGAATTAAATATTCAGCAACATAAAAATTTTATAAGAAAGGGAAATGATTTATATTATAAAACCGAAATTTCTTATATAGATTCGGTTATTGGTAAAGAAATTGAAATTCCATATTTTGGTAATTCTATAAAAATAAATACATTAAAATATGGAATTTTATCAAATAATAATGATTATTTAATTGAGAATAAAGGTTTACCAATACAAAATAAAGATATATTTGGTGATATGTATATAGAATTTAAAATAAAGTATCCTAAAATAAAAGATACAAGTAAAATAGAAGAATTAAAACTTTTATTAAAAAGTATGATTGAATAAATTATTTTTTTTATTATTATATAAATTAAGTTGGTTCATTTATATCTAATAAATCATATTCATAAAGATGTGACACATTATATATAGTATCTGTTATTGTTATACTTACTTTTTCTAAATTATTACCAAAACCAATAATATTAAAACCAGGTGAAGTATCAGTTAAATAAACTTCATTTATAGAAGTTTCTAAAGAAGCACTATTTCCTCCTATATCACCACCATTACTAAAATCTCCTTCAATATTCCATTGATATATGAATGATTGAGAACCTCCATAAATACTTACAATAATTTTTTCATAACTATCAGTACTTGATTTATATCCAATTGTATTTCTTCGTGGCTCTATATGTGTATCATTTTTAATAAATATAAAACTAATATTTATATTATTTGCTAAATCTAAGAAATTTTCTAAAAGTTGTATTCTTTGAATATAATTATTAATATATATATAATTTGATATAATTTCTGCAGAAACTAAATTAGATGTAGTTGTATTTAATTCTAATAATGTATCATATGTATTATCAATATAATTAGATGTATTTTGATTTATAGATGTTACACGTTGTGATATTAAATTAGAAGTAGGTGCTATTAATTCATTAACATTAGTTTTAAAATCATTTAATTCTATTGATATTACATTTGAAGTACTATTAATTAAATCATTATTATCTATATATAATGTATTTATATGTTCAGATATTATATTAGATGTATCTGTTAATTGTTCTGTAGATATTAAATTTCCAGTATCTATATCTTCTATACCCAGATTATTTATTCTTAATGATATTTGATTTGAAGTTTGTGTTAATTGTTCTTGTGTAACATTACCTGGTGTACCACCTCCACCTCCTCCTAACAAATTTAAACTTGATATATGATTTGATATTAAATTTGATGTGTGATTAACTGGTATATATCTACTATTAAATTTGATAATTATTATACCTGACCCTCCTGTCATATTATCAGAATGCATAATATTATCAATAAATGTACCTGGAATATCAGGGTCCTCTGTAGTATCTGTTATTGAATATCCACCACCTCCGCCGCCGCCAGAATTATAACCACCACTATATAATGATGAATTATTCCATATAACATTATCATTCGTTTCATTTTGAATATACGGCATGGACCCATAATTACCATCAGCATTACCATTATGTAAATATCCCATACCACTTGAATGAGAAGTACCATCACCATATGTACCATCATTTGTAGATGTTGATAAATATCTTGAATTACCACCACCACCATGTCCTGCTTTTCCACTATATTTACGTTCACCAAAAATACCACCACCACCTCCTCCTCCTCCAAAATATGTATTATTAAGTCTTGTATTATTAACAAAAGTTGAAACAAATCCAACCATTTTACCATCAAACCCTTGTGTAGTATCATTATGTTCGTCATTGCCAACACTAATATATTTATTAGAAGAGGCTCCTTTACCACCAACATTTCCTAAGAAATCAGCATCATTATAAGAATCTATTTCGGTATCGATATTATAAGTTTTAATAATAGCGGCATCATCAGTAGGATCATTTTTAATAATAAATTCATCTGTTATTTCATAACCAAAATATGAACCACCTATAAGTTTTGGGTTAGAGGGATCTGTTAAATTTTTGTATGCAGAACCACCACCTTTAGCAATTGCACCAAAACCAATTGTATCATTTCCTGTTGTAATTATAGAATCTTCATCAATATAATTTTGTCCATCATTATCAAAATTAGCACCAGCTCCAACTTTAACATCATAAATTCCTCTTGGAATTATTACATCTTGTCTATATAAAACACCACCTCCACCACCTCCAGCACCTGCGGGTTTAGTGATATTGCTAATTATATCATCTAATTTAGAAGATACACTATCAGAATTTAATAATATACTTTCAATTGTGCTATAATCGATATCATAATTAACACCTGCTCCACCACCACCTACTAATAATATGTCAGCAACGGTGTCGGATAAAAACTTTAATGAATAATTTTTATCAATATTATCATCATTATTGAGAATAATATAATAATTATAATTATCATAATCTGATAATGTATATTGTGGTTGAATATTAATATTTAAATCGATAGATTTAACAATTGGGAATGACACATCGCTAATTAAGTCATCTGTTGATATATTATCAATAGAATGATTAACATAATCTATAATATTATTTGATGTATTATTTAAATCATAATTAATAATGTCAATATAATTTGAAGAATTATATATTGAATTAATTAAAATATTTGAAGTTTCTAAAATAAAATTTGAATTTATATTATAATTAATTTCTGCGAATTTTAAATAATTTAATTCATTTACAGATACATTATTTATGGTTCCATTAAACTTAATATTGCCATTTACATCTAATTTTTCAGTTGGTTCTGTATTAATACCTAAATTTGCATGATTATTAATAATAATAAATTCAGAAGAACCTTCTAAATTAATATTACTACATTGTATAATATTTTGATCAGAAATATGTTGTATAATTGATAAAGTTGGTGCAGATATAGCCTGTGTATCATTATTAATTTCTAAAATATCTATACTATATACTTCTGTATTATTATAAGTGGTACTATTAATTGTACTTGTTTCTCCTGAAATAAATAAATCTCCTTTAATTGTAAAATCACCATCAATACTTAAATTACCATCATATTCATCATTACTAATAAATTTATTAATTGAACCTTGTGTAATATTATCAATATTTAAATTATTAATTTGTTCAATTATAAAATTTGATGTTATATCTGTATAATTTGAAGAATATAAACTATTATCTTGAACAAATTGCTTAATATCATATTCAACATTATCTAAATATGCTAATTTTTCTATTGGAGTTGTATTAATATCTCCTTGATAATTAATATTTAATATATTATTAACATTACCATTTTCATCGATTGATTTAATATTTATAAAATCATTAGTAAAATTAGATTGTATAATATCAATAGCATTTCTATCGAGTTGATCGTCTTCTAATAATAAACTTGTATTAGAACTAATAGATGGTATTATAGTATTTTGTGTAATACTTGTAAGAGAACCTATAATATTTAAATTTGCATTAATATTAATAGTATCTTCAATAGTAGTAATATTATTAACACCTCTTTCATAAATATCATTGATTTTATGAGATATAATATTAGATGTATTTTCTGTATAATTTGAATTATAATAACTATTTAATTCTGTATAATTTGAAGAATTTAAATTTGAAGAAGATGAAATTAAACCAATTCTTGAATCTGAATTATATAAATTATTCACACCTTGTGGTAAATTATCAGTTGTAAGATCAGATAAATTTACAGAATTTAAAAATTGTCCACTACCATGGAAGGCATTTGCATAAATAACACCATCGGTTTGAATATCATTTACCATTTCTATACCATAATTACCAGAAACTTCTTTACCTATGCCAATGTAAGCATTTTCATTTTTACCAAAATCAATATATGTATTACCATGACTATATTTAACAGATAATGGATTTTTAGTTATTGAATGAATATTATCTTCAACAAATATGTTAAATAATTCATAATTTTCAGATGAATCAAGAGATAAAATATTATTATAAATATTAAAACCACTATTATCATTGTCATTAGTTGTAAATAATTCAATATTTAAGTTAGAAGTAAATAAATTAATATTAGAAGAATTTATATTAAAATCAGTAGTTGTAAACATAATATTAGATGAATTTAAATTAAAATTGGAAGTAGTATATACATAATCATTATCTAACATATTTGAATTATTTAGAATTACAGAATTGCCTAATTTATCATAAATATTATCAACAAATAAATTATTAATATATGTATCACCATTAATATATGAATTACCTTCAATTGTGGTATCGCCATTAATTAAAGTATTACCATTATTATTAATAGTAATTAGAGGTAACTCTGTATATGTATCAATATCATATGAATGTAATTCAAATGTACCATCCTTACTAAAAATCTTATTAATTTTACCAAATGGTATTTCAGAATCAGTATCTATTGTATTTTGTAAAATAATATGTGGAACTGAATTAATTGTATTTGTTTTAAGACTATAGGTTGTATTTTCATTAAAATGATTATATTTTTCAATATAATCATTAATTATTAATTTATAATTAATATTTGCAATATTTGTATTAAACAAATATATATCATCTGATGTATTTATTATTTCATTTACTATAATATCTGTTTCTGTATATAAAGAACCTTGTAAATCAGAAATCATATTAGTTTTAAGATAATTAGAATGATTAATATTAAAATTAAAATTAGAAGAATTATCAATATAAGATATATTACTATTAATATTCGTATTTATAGAATAATCATCTTTTATTAATGATATCGGTGCTTTAATTGTAGATATATATTTATAATCTTTAGTTGTAAAAATATCTATATCAAAATTATCATAAGAATTAGAATTATAATATAAAATATTAGATGTATATAATTTATAATCAACATTATGTAATATACCATCATGTTCCATATTATCATATTGTTTTGTATAATAGTTAATATCTATTATTGATGAATTATAATAAGATATATTATCAAAATTTGCTAATCCATTTTCATAATCATTGATTTTAGATAAATAACTATTAAATGTGGTATTTACTATAAAATTACTTGTATCAATAATATTAGAATTTTGTTCATATATAAAATGATGTAAACAATTATTTGAAGTGATATTAAAAGAATTATTATAATTTAATTCTAAATAAGATAAATCAGAATATATTGTTGTATTATTATTATATTCTATATTATAAATATTATTTTGTGGTATTGATAATGTATATTCGTTATAATTTGGTATATTAGGAATATTAAAAATGGAATTTATATTATGAATAGTTCCATTAAAATCTAATGAATCAACAGATAATACATTTCCAAGTTCATATGTATTATCATACAAAATATCAATATCAATATTAGAATAATTTAATATATAATTATCAATATTTTTATATAAATATGTATTAAATTCATATTCTTTAGTAAATAAATGTTTATTTATGAAAGAAGAACTATTTTTGAATCCTTCATGAATTAATTCATTATTAGTATTATAATTTGGATAATTATTACTGGATATATTAAAATCAAAATTTATAGAATATGTATTATTATCTGTATCATAAATATAATTATTATCAAGATGTAAATTACTATTAATAATAGATACATAAGAATTGGGATTATTAAATGTAATACCATCATCTGTATATTTATGAACTAATTTAAGAGATGTGTTATTTTCACTTTTAGCATGAATTGTAGTTTCTGGATTATTTTCATTAATACCAAATAATTTTTCTTTTGTAATAACTATAACATTACAAGAATTAGATGGTAAATTATCATTATTATTATTTTCTGAAAATTTAAAATTAAGATTTTCTAAATTATCAGGACCTTCAATTGTCCAAAATTGATTTATATTACCAGCTTTACGATGTAAATTAAGTCTTGGTTCTTTTTCTTCGTTAGTTAATTGTAATAAATAATCAGAATTATTATTTATATGTAATGTAATATTACTATTATAATTATCATTGTAATTATTTTGATTTTTTCCCATATTAACATAAATTGAATTTGGAGTATCGTAAAATGATGTAAATGTATGTTCGTTATTATTTTTAAATTCAAATAATGATTGATTTGAATTATTATCATATTTGGATAATTTAAACTTAACATTATTTTTATTAATATTATAAGGTTCATTAAAATCTACTAATCCCAATTCAATGATAGCGGAATCATTATTATATGGTGCATTAAAACTTGTAATTGGATTATGTTTATCTGAATAAATTATAACATTTGGTGTAGAATTTGTTACAATATGATTATTAATATAGTTAACAAAATTAGAAGATATATTACCAATACCTGTTATTGAATTATGTAATAATGATATATTATTACCTGTTATAAAAATATCATCATTAAATCCTGAATAATTATTAATAATATTATTTGAAATATCAGATGATGTTGATGATATAGAATTAGATACCATAATATTATCATTAAATATAGAACCAGTAACTTCTAAATCTCCATAAATCGTAACAGTTTTTTTATTAGTAAAAAATCCTTTATTAATTTTTGGTTTATAATTTGCGGGTCTATTAATATCAATATAATAATCATTATTATATTGGTCGAATAATATATCTAATCCCGAATGTGTAGGATGTTCAGAACCATTAGTATAACCAAATTGTAAAATACCTGAAAAATTATCAGCTGTTTCTAAATCATGATTTCTATACATATACCATTTAAAATGTTCTCTATTATTATTTAAAATTGTATTATAATTACAAAAATCTATACCAGTATATATGGCACTATTTAAATTACCTCCCTTTTTAAAACCTCTATATAATCTAATTATAGAATCATTATAATTATCTTGAGACAAATTTCTAATATTTAATGGTTTACTATAATTATCATCACTATTTTCTCTCCATCCTATTATTATATTATCATTTATATATGCATTATTAATATCTTTTATGTTATCAGAATTTAAAATTTTACATGTTGAAACACGTTCATTATTTTCATAATAACCTTGGGAACCAATTGTATTAATACCACCATTAATATTTAAACTTTTAAAATTATTTGTATCAATATTTTCATCAACATTAATACAATATTTATTTTTATTATTTTCATCATTATTTAAATAATAAATATTTTTATTATGTTTTTCTAAAAATAGGTCAACTTTAAAATTATACTCTTCGCTTTTAATATATAATTCATCACATAATATTTCACCATTTACATGTAAAGTTTTTAATGGATTTTTAATATTTATTCCAACCTTGTCTGTTTGATTTATAGATAATGTTGGTGGTGATGCATTTAATTCTTGTTCTGTTTTTCCTGGATAAAAATATATATTATGTTGCTTATCATTTAAATCATCTGTATATATAACAAAACTATTATCATTTTCGCTTATATTTTTAAAATGTCCTAAATAAGTATTAATATCTATTGCATCATCGTTATTTTTATCTTTAATACACATTTCAAAATTATCATTTTGTTTTTGTATAGTTAGTTGATTTAGATAACTATCTGTTTCTCCAATACCTATACCTAAACGACCTGGTACAGCTAAATTTGAACCACTAATATTTAATATATCACCAAAAGAATAATAAAGTAAAACATTACAGGAATCATAATCAATATTTCCTAAATTAACTTGTGTATTTTCTTCAATAATTATATAACCACCATTATATGTTTCGTCATTATTTTTATAATTATATGTACCACTATTTATAAATTTATATTCTATTATATTTGTAATACTATCTTGTTGTGCTACAATATCTTCATTATATTTAATAATTAATATATTATCAACTATTTTATTTTCAATTTTAATAGTATCTCCAACAAATAATTTAATAGCTGGACTAAAATTTAAAGAAGATATAGAAATTATTCCATATCTATCACTTGCATAATTTATAATACCATTATTATATTCAATATTATTATTTAATTTATAATAATTCGCAAGAGTTGATTCTGTTGTCACATATTCATATATTTTATTCATAGATATTTCTGTCGATATTTGATTTACATTTATTGCACTTAATCTAACATCATTATAATATAATTCACCATCATTTATAAATATTGAATTACTTACATTTATATTTTTATTAAATGATATATCTGTATTAAATATAGCATTTGCATTAAATGTTGCAATGCCACCTTCATTTATTAATAAATTTGTTGTTGATAAATTTTCATCTACTATTATATTATCTACGTTTATAGTATCATTAACATATAGTGTTTTTGAATCCACATCTGTAAAAAAAATATTATTACCATTATCATCATTTATATATAAATTAGAATTAAATGTAAATATACCACTATCAAATTCACCAGGTATTATTTGATTGGTTTTAAATGTTTGTCCTAATTTTCTAATATAAATATCATCAATATTCATATTACAATTAGTAACATAATCGTGTGTAATTATATTTTTTATAAAAGCACTACCATCAATTTTCAATTTAGAATATTCTGCAACTTTTATATTTTCAATTGTATTTGAATTTAACATATATTTTTCATTAAATTCTAAATAATCTGTTTCTATACCACCAATTACTACATTTCCACGTTTATCAATCACCATTGATGGTAAATTATTAGAATTAATTTCAATATAATTAGGTAAATTATTATATTCATCATATAATATATTCATATTATCACTCGATTTGCTAATATGAAATTCAAGTGGCATATTGGTAGTTGTAGTTATTATAGCGGGTGATTCTGCAATACGACCCATAATACCCATTCTAAAACTTGAATTTTCCAATTCATCACTTTGAAATGTATTTTTCATAGAAAAATGTATATTTTCAACAGTTTTATCAGGTATTGATACGATATTTAATGGATTTTTATTATAATATGTTTCAACTTGTCCACCTATTGTAACATATGAATCTGTATAAATATTATTTGCAAGCATATTTCTTGTCAAAGCATTATAACCTGAAAAAAATTGAGGAGATATTGTATTTACCGAATTAAATATTTCTTTTACAGTATCTGAACTTATATCTCCTGATATTGTAACACCAAGTAGATTTAAATTACTTGTTGTTATTGTACCATCACATATTAAACTATCATTTACATAAAATCCTTTTATTTGATTTTCAGGTGATAATTTACTATCTAAATGTCTTCTTGATGTATTTACACCAACACCTTGTCTATTTACAATCATATTATAGACAATATCATTTGTAGTATTACTTGTATTTTCTCTTTCACCAATTACCAGATATTCATCAGAACGCAAATCTAATGTATCTATATTTGTATTTTGAGATAATCCAATACCCAGAGAATTAATTTCTATTACCGATGGAGCATAATCAGTAAATAACATGTTATTTTAGTTTTATATTAATTCCTTATGTATATTCTATTTAATAACATTAATATTATTTGATATTAATTAATAAAAATAAATACTAAATTACTAAATTCTTACATCATAATGTTTAAGTGCCTCTAATGCTACATTATTTTCAGCTTCTTTTTTTGTCATACCATTTGCTGTAGATATTACAGCATTATTTTTATCTTTTATACAATATTTGAAAATTTTAACATTATCTTTCGTAATTACATTCATTTCTAAAAATTTAGGTACGTCCTGTAAATGATGTTGCATATATGATATTAACATATCTTTATAATTTGTTTTAGTTGCAATTAAATCACTAAAATCTATATAATTTTCAATTATATATATAATCCAATTTTGTACTATATTATAATTATTATATGAATCTAAAAATAATGCCGCTATAAATGCCTCAAATATATCTTCCATTATTTTATAATTATTTCTTCCATTTGATTCATCAACTTGTTTTGATATTATTGCATATCTTGATAGTCCTATCTGATTTGATAAAAATCCTAACATTTTTCCATTTACTATCTTTGTTCTCATTTTTGAAAGAAATCCTTCATTTTGATCTGGAAATCTTTCAAATATATATGCCGATACTATCATATCTAATATTGAATCTCCTAAAAATTCTAATCTCTCATATGACATATCTTGTAAAGGTAAGCAATCCTCTGGACATTTTATATTACTATTTGCAAAATCATGATTTTTCATTGTACAATATGATTGATGTACAAATGCAGTACGAAATAAATTTATATTATTTATTTTATATTCTTCTATATTTATACCATTATCATACAATATCTTCTCTAAATCTTTATATTCTAATAATATATTTTTATTATTATATGGCATATCATTTATATTTGTCTCCGTTGTTTTATTGTGCAAAGAATTAATTTTATTCATATCAATATTAGTTATAATTATATTTATTATATCATTTTTTTATATATAAAAAAATAAAACATATATTAAATATAATTAGCTCTGACTAATTTATAATATTTAATTTCTTTAATTCATTATCAAATACTAATTGTTGTTTTTTAGTAAATTTAGTAAAACAATTTTTTCTTACTGGTAAATTTGCCCTTATCATTATTTCATCTTCATGAGTCCAATCACCTACCCAACGTCTATCTACAATACACGATTGACCGCCACCACACGGACACATCATATTTTTTGGCATATCATTTATATTATTAGTATTCATTATACTTATAACTTAAATTAATTTATTTTATTATCATTTTTTTAATTTTATATATTATTATTACACATAGCATTATTATTATAAATACAATTAAATATGATATTATATAAAATAAATAAAAAAATATTTTTGGATTATTATGCGCATCTAATAAATGTGCTAAATTTAAATAAAATGATTTTATATTATTTGATATTAGCCAATTATCAGAATTATCGGTTTTCTCAACTAATTGATAACATAATGGTATTTTATAATAATATTTATTTTTATTAAAATGAATTTGGAAAAAATCCCAACAATTAATATCTTTATAATTATATTTTAAAATTTCATTTCTATATTTTTTTGAAAAAACAACAGAATGTGTATAAAAATTTATTAAACTTTTATGTATATTAAAATTATATGGTATAAATAAAAAAGGCAATGTTCCTAAATAAAAGGTAAATGATTTATTTATTTTTTTTAATAAAAATTTATTAATATTATTAATATTATTACTTTCATTTATTTTAGAATCAAATATGAAATCATCTTCTAAAATCAAAATATTATTATAATTATTTTTATTAGCATGTTCAAATATATTTATATTACAATCTACTAAATCTTTTGCTGTATTTGTTATATATTTATCTTTTATACAATTCTTCCACCCTTTATTATATAATATATAAACTATATTTGTTGGTTTAAATTTTTTTAATTGATTAACTATATTATTATATCTATTATTATTACCTTCCAAATGAATAATATATGTAGCATCGATTGATTTACTAAATATACTATTATTATAGTAAATTTTTTTAAAATTATAACAACTCATATATATATATATATGTATATAATATTTATTCAAATAAAATAACTTTTATTTAATCAGAAAAATAAAAAGCTTTAGGAATATAATAATTTGTTTTGTTTTTTACTTAAATTATAAAAATATGATTTCAATATTACTTATATATATTGTATCATACTAAATATGATTTGGGAACAACTTCCCGATTGCATTCTTGAAAAAATTTATAAAAAAATTGTAATATCGCAACCAAAAAATCTATTAGATGACATTAAAAGTTATAATTATACCATTAATTATATAAATGATAATTTAGAATTAAATCAATTTGTTTGGAGACATAATGAATGGTTAATATTGATTTATATTCTTGGTATATATTATAAAAAGGAATCTCAAGAATATAGAACAAATAAATTTATAGAATTAGAAGAGTTTATACAAGATAATAATAATTTACAAATTAAATATCAAGGGGGATTTTATTGGATTAATAGATATGTTTCAAAAATGACAATAATAGAAAGAGAAGAATTAATATATGAATTACATTAAAATAGTACATTTCTATAAAATTTTTAAATTTTAAAAACCTTTTATATTATTTATAAAAAATTAAGAAATGTACTATTTTATATTAATTATAAAAAAAAGTGATAAATCTATTTTTTTTATAATTATAAATGGAAAATAATAATTATACATACCAAGAAGATATAATTTCTTCAAATTTAAAAGAGTGTATCAATTGGGCATTAACAAAACCCGATAAACCTATAAAAAATTATGAAAATACAATTAAAAAACAAATAGAAATTGAAAAGGAAAACGAAAGAATATGGGGTAATAATATTATAGGACAAACAAATAACGGACAATGGACTACATTATTAGGAGAGAATCTTGTATATCAAATACTTAAAATAAATGGCGAAAATCCCAAAAAAGTACAAAGACGTGGTGGATTTGAACCCGACTGGGAAACAGATAATTTTATATATGAAGTAAAAACTTCAAATTGGTGGGTATCTGGAACAGCTGGTGAAAAGGTACTTGGTACATGGATTAAATATCAAAATATTCAAGAATTATATGGTAAACCATTACGTATAGTATGTGTAGCAAATCAAGAATATGAATTAGAATATGGTAAAGTAAAATATTTTGGAGAAAATATAACAGAAAAAACTAAACAAATTTTGTCATTGGCTAAATCTTGGGGAATAACTTATATTAGATTTAGTGATTTAGTATCAAATATTAATTATAAATAATTACCTCTATTGTAGTTGCTCCAGGATTTTTAGAATTTATAGAACGTTTAGCTATAATATCTTCACATTTATATTCTTTAAAATTTTCTGTTACTAAATCTACTTTTGCATTACTCATTATAAATTTAATTTTATCTAATTTTTTTATTTCATTAAAAAGTATCTTATGAGTTTCTAAATTAAAACCATCAGCGACATAACCAACAAATGATTTATTATTTTCAGGTGCATATGGTGGGTCTAAATATATAAAGTCGCCATATTTGGGATTTTTTATAGATAATTTAAAATCACTATGAATAAAATGTACATTTTTAATAAGGTCACTAATATAATTTAAGTCTTGTTCTAAAATAATAGTTGGTGTTTTTTTATAATGTCCAAATGGTACATTAAATCCATTGGGACCTTCTCTATATATACCTCTAAAACATAGTTTATTAATTATTAAAAATAAAGCTGAATATTCAATATTATTTTTATCAATATTATTAAATTTATTTCTCATCCAATAATAATAACTTTCTTTAGAAGTTTTAGCTTCTATAATAGATTTTGGTTTTCTATCAATAATAATTCCATCAATACTATCATATTCTTTAATATAAGATTCTATATATTTATATAATTCATATTTATTTTTCTGTATATTTTTATATAAATTAATGAGACCTAAATTAATATCATATGCGTAAATTTGATTTTTAATAATAATTTCATTGTTTTTTTGCATAGATAAAATAGCAAATAAAATACTACCACCACCAAGGAATAATTCATGATAATTATTAATTTCTTTTGGTATTTTTGAAATAATATTATCAATAATTTGTGTTTTTCCACCAACCCATTTTAAGAAGGGTTTTTGTATTTTACATTTAGACATTTAATAATTATATTTATTAATATACAATCATTTTTTATATCAAATTATATTATAATAATAAAATAAGGATATAAATAGTACATTTCTTATATTTTATAAAATAATATAAAAGGTTTTCAAAATTTAAAAATTTTAAAAGAAATGTACTATTTTATATTAATTATAAAAAAATGATTAAGGATAAGGTTATATATTATTAATATGATAATAATTAAATTATTTATATTATTAAATTGTCTTTTATTTGTTAATTCAAATATAAATTATAATAATATTGATTATAAAACAAATGTATTAACTTATATGAATAAGTTATTTAATGGGTTTCATATAATATCTTATATTGATTGTTGTGGATATTATTTTGATAATGAAAAATATAAATGTTCTGATAAATTTAAAAATAAAGATAATTCGATATTAATTAGTGATAAATTAAAAGAAAAATGTATTGAATTAAGATATTTAAATTATATAAATAATACTCTTGATGATTTATCAGAATTAATAGAAAAATCTGATTATTATAATTATAATAAAGTAATAAAAGAAAAAATAAATTCACTTGATTATTTAAATATAATATATTATCCGTCTTATATATTAACTTATATAATTACAAGTTATGATATTGATTTATTTAATATAAATAAATTAAAATATATTCGCGTAAATGAAATTAAAAATATAAATAAAACAATGCAAATAATACCAAATATTAATAAAAAATATATTAAAACACAACACTTATTCATATAAAATAACTTAAGAAATTTTTGATATATTAATAATTAATCTATCAAATTTATTTATTGTACACGATGAATCATAACTATTTACAATTCTACTATTTACAATTTTAAGAATCTCATCCTCATTTATATTTTCCCAATTACATAATTCACCACCATTATTTGGTCCTTTACCAAATGATTTTCTATCATCTATAATAATTATAGCATCGTCTTTATGATGTAACATTATATTATTTAATTCTTCATATAATGGACAATCTTTATATCCTCTTCCAGTATTACCAGCACTCCAATGTCCATCTAAAAAAATTATAGATTTACCATTAATATTTGGTAATATATCATTAAGAACGATAGAACTATCACCAAGATAAAATTTTATTTTGTTACCATTATATTTATTTTTAACAATATTATAAAAATCTTCTTTAATTTCAATACTATATAAATTAGAAAAATATTTTTCTAAATTAAATATAGTTTCGCCAAAATATGTACCAGATTCTATAAAATTAGGATAATTTTTATAATCATTATTTAAAGTATTTAAAAAATCCAAATCAATACATGGTGGCATATTTATTTATATAAATAAGTAGATATACTTTTATATATTTTTTTAAAATTTCAATTTAATTCCATATATTATCCCATAATAATTTTGTACATATATATATATTATTATTACCATTTTTTCGCATTTCCATAAAAAAATTAACATGTTCGCATATTACTGGGAAATTATATCCACTACAATTATGATAAAACATACCATCTGTACCATGTAAATATACACCCATTAGTGCACCATTATAATGTGTATTTATATTTTTAATATAATTTTTTTTTCTATAAAAATCATCCAATTCTTTATTTGGTATAGCACTATATTTACAATCTTTAATAGAATTTTTATTAAAAATACACATCGCATTAAATGCGGATAATACTGGAATTAAATCATTTTTATTAGAATTAACAAAATTTTTTATATTTTGTTTTTGTATTTGAATATAATTTTCATTACCATGTTCTGCTCCTATATAATGTATATCATCTTTATAAGCGAAAGTATCATATATTTCTCCTTTTTTGTCAGTACCTTTACATATTAATGCATCAAATTCGTAATTTTTATTTTTCAAAATATCTATAATATTTTCATATGGTAAAATTTTAGTAATATCTAAATCATACATAATTAAATAATGAATATGAGAATATTTATTTTTTTTTTGTTCTTCTAAAATTTTATTTCTGGCCATAGCAATTATTTCCATTCTACAAGGAATATTATCCCATGTTCTTGCTTTGCATATATTTAATAATTCATCATTAGTATAATTTTCACAAATACAAACTATATCATTATTACTTTTTTCCCATAATTTTAGTATATTAGGGGTATTATCTATAGAATTATTTTCATAAATAATAACATTACATATATTGATATCATTATGGTTTTTAAAATTATTATAATTTTGTTTTAATATATCAATATTATTTTCAATATTTTTACCACATCCAGCTAATATTATATTCATAAAAATAATATATATATATATTATTTAAGTAAATATATATAGTAATTATAATAATTTTTCATTAACAATTTTATTAAATTTATGATTTTTATTTATAAATAACATATCAATTTGCATATTAAATTGATTAATATAATGATTATCTACAATATCAAATGGAATAAATCCAATATTGTCCATAAATTTGATATGTTCTAAAAAATTAGGCACATTATCATTATATTGTCCAAATAATGGGATTTCTAAAACAATAAAATCTGTTCTATCTAATATAAGTTTAGAGCCTTTTAATATAGGTATTTCAGCACCTTGACAATCTATTTTAATAAAAATATTATTAGCATTTCTAAGAATATTAGTAGTATTAATAATAGTATCTAAATCAGTAGTATATTTTTTAATAGGTTTAGTGTTTATAAAATGTTTAGATTTTTCTTTAAAAAATGAATCTCCTGTATTTTTTTCTTCATACCAATCAACCTCTTCAATTTTATCATTTAATAATACATTCATCACATATATATTTGAATAATTTATAAATTTATTAAGTTCTGGATAATTAATACCTTCAAATAAGTAATAATTAGCATTAGGATAAATTTGAATCATACTTGTAGTCCAAGTACCACGATGAGCTCCTATATCAAGTATAGTATCTGGTATATATCCCATATTTTTTAATTGTATTAAGTTAGAAAACATATTATATAATATATGTTATCATGTATTCTTAAGTAAATAAGTAAATTTTTTATTTAAAAATAAATTATATAGATAAATAAAATGAGATTAGGGATATTAATAAGTATAATAAATATATATATAACTACATCAGATGCGTTTAATATAATTCCAATATATAATTTAAATATAAATAATAATTTAAAATTACGTTGTAATAATAACGATAAAAATGCATTAATAACAGATACGAGTAATAATGGAATAGTTAAAAATTTCAAAAAATCATTAATTAATAATAAAAAAATACCAAATATAATAAAAATAATGATAAAAAATGCTGATTGTAAAGAAGCAGAGTTAAAACATGGAAGAATTGCAATGTTTGCAGCAATAGGATGGCCAATATCAGAAGTATATCATAATCAGATTGCAAATAGTTTACAAATGGAAAGTATATTAACAAAATATGATACAGTACCATCATTTTTAAATGGAGGTATGGAAAAAATAAACCCAACATTTTATTTTGTAGTAATAATATTGGCATCAATAATAGAGTTAATATCAATGATTGAATTGATAAGTTTTGAAAAATCAAAAGAAATATTTATATATGATCCAATGAATATATATAAAAATATAACAAATTTTGAGCAGAAAATCTTAAAAATAAGGGAAAGACATCTGGGTCGTTATGCGATGATTGCAGTAACATGGTATTCGTTTAGCGAATATGTATCAAATATACCGATTATATATGATGTACCTGATTTATTTGTATATATAATATTATTTATCTTAATAGATATATTTACGTGAAGAAATTTTTCAAATAATCAAGACTATTAACAATTTTATTATTAAGATTAATGGTGGGGTCAGGCGTATTAATAGTAAGAGGTTCATTAGTAGAAATACATTTATTTTTAACTTCTTTAAGTTCAATATTTAAGGAACGTATGGATGAAATCAAATAATATATTAAATACATAATAATAATAAGAACAATAAATAATGTAAGATCCATTATTAATTATTTAAGTATCTAATAAATAAGATGAAAAAATAATTTAAGCAAATTTAAGACCCGAAGAACCACCAACAATTTCAAAAACATTATATGACAATGAGTATACATTAATCAAATAATCAAAATTATAATTTTTGTTATGGAAATATTTATTTAATTTATTATTAAGTAAGTCATTATTATATTTGTTTTTAATATTAACTTGTAATTTAGTAGAAACAAGAGATGCATTATAATAACCAGATGGATTAAATTTTTCAGGATGTAGTGCAAACGAATAACAATAAATACCTTGTTTTGGAATATTACTATGATGTTGATATGGTTGTAATATATTATAAAAATCTGCGTTTTTAAATTCAACTCTTGTGTTTGTATTATTCCAAATAATTGCTGCTTTATCTAAAATACCTTCTGATTTATTTTCATTTATAGATGCTGTATAATTATTAAACATATTAAATTTAGTATAATAATCATCTCTTCTTGTAATCCATAATATTTCTTTAGTAGGTTTATGATTATTAATATTAATTAATGTAGTAGCTTCTGTATTGGATGGAATACTTTTGGTACTTGTAATATCTAATTGTTCAACAAGATATGTTAATTTAGGAATTAGAAATAATTTATTACGTTCTTCTTGGGCTAAAAATATAAAATTAGCTTCGATATATGGGAAAATATTATTATTTCTACAAAATGTATTAATATTAACATTTTTAGTAATATTTGGGAAATCATTATTTTGCACATATAATTCATTAAAATATTGTGAACTAATATATTTTTCTAATTCTTTAGAATAAATGGTATATAACTTTTCACAATTTTCAAGTTCTATATTTAAAAAAATTTCAGAATATTGTAATCGTAATAAAGGCAATGCCAGTGCTGGATTTTTAGTAAACCAAAATTTAAGTGGAACAATAATATTTCTACTATTAATAGAAGGTTTAGCATTTAAATTATTAATATCAGAAGCGGGATAATAATTATAAACGAAACGATTATTAATAATAGATACCCTTTTTTCACCAACAATAGATGGTTCTGTTAATTCGTCAACATTACCAAGCATTAAATTATAATTATCATCATCATTGCCATTAACTAATTCATTCCATATATTAAGCCAATCATTAGTAATAGTATCAATAATAGTACCACCAACACTTATAGTAGCTTTTTTAATAATATTATTACCAATATTAGATATCCATCTAAAACGATGTAAATCAGAAGAATATATATCAGGTAATGTAAAACAGAAATATAATTTATCTAATAGGTCACCATATCTACCAATTTTACATAAATATGATGCATTATTAATATTAGGATCAAACACTGGATTGGTATTAAATGTAAGTTGAATACTATCCATTGAAAAATTGGTATGTTTTTTATATGCATATTTAAAATAACTAATACTTGGATTTTCACTTAAATACGAGTCTTGTTGTCCAACAATTACTAATTGTAATAGACCGCCACCCATAATTAAATATATTATCTTAATAATTATAAATAAATTTTATATATTAATAAGGCAATGGCATATTTTGAGAATTAGAATTAATGGAAGCGATATTATATTTATTATCTTCTTCTCTTGGTAATTCTATAGGTTTTTTATTAAATTTTTGTGAGAAAATACTTTTAATTTCATCATCAAATAATGCATAATTATAATAAGATAAATCTGCCATAGATATAGGAGACGAATCACTATTATCATTATTAAAAATATTAGTATCTTTATTATCATTTAATGATAATAAATTGCCTGGGTTAACATATAAAGGTGCCTTATTATGTTTCATAGCAGCGGAACCTTTAACTTCTCCATTGTATGGAGATTCAACTTCTCTATCTAACATATTAATACCATTAATATAAATTTTGCAGGAAGTTTTATTTTTATATAATATATCATTTTCAGGAGTAATCTCTCTTAAAACAACGGTAAACATAAACCAATTATTATTATATTCTGAAGAAGTCATATTATAAATACCCAAAAGACCTTTATTTCTATCATCCCAAGTTCCAGATTTACAATCTATAAGTGTTGTACCATTATTGCGATAAGCATCAGGATTAGTAATAGTATTATATTCAACGATAATAGAAGAACCATCTGATTTTAATCTAATCAATGGATTTTTAACTAAAATATATTCATTATTATTTGTTAATAAACAATTTGCAGATTCTTCTGTATTTTCATAAGGTATTTGCATTTTACTACCGCGTAACAATAATATAATATCATTTTTACTTGGATTTGCTGTTAATATATTATCTTTATTAATTTTAAGCCAAAAATTATAGGAATATTCTGCTCCGCCTTTTTGATTAATAGATGGTGATAATTCTTTATAAGATATAGAATTTTTATTATAAGTATTATAAGTAACATCATGTATAGTAGAAAAATCTAAAATACCTTCAAAAATCTCGATTTTTTTTTAATTTTTGAAGAACTTTGCATAATACTTAATTTTTCATAATTAAAAATTATATATGCGATTATAAATAATACTAATATTATAATTATAGCTAATATAATTTGTAAAGATGTTGATATCATAATTAATATTACTATTACTCTATTATATATAAATTTAATAAAAAAAAAATAAATATTTTATGTTATTTTATAAACAGGGCTACGTATACCATAAGCACCTAATCCTAATTTGGCTAATAAATTATCAATTGGGCCTTCATTATAATCATTATAAATATCTCTATCATTTAAATCATAATTATACATTGAAAATTTACTAATTAATCCAGAAAATCCAGGTTGATTATAATCTGTTTTATTACCACCAGTATATAAAATATTATCCTTATCTAAATCTAAATTTGTAATATTATAATTATGTCCTTGTGATTCTGACATTTCATTACCATTTGTAATCATTTTACTAATATCACCATCAACATAAGCGGACATTGTTGCACTTCTACCAATATCATTAATAACAATTGCGATATGTACCCATCTTTGTATAGGTACATAATCAATTGTAATACCTTGTGATATAAAATTATAAAAATCACCCATATTATCAATATCATTTGCAGATTTCGCATTTTCAAAATTATTAGATAAAGAATCGTCACCACTGGAAGTAATATCTTGTTTTGAGAATCTAACAAATAATTTATTATTATTTTTATCTAAAAAGATATAAGGTGAACGATTTTTCAAAGAATTTTCATCTCCAATATATGCGACATTTTTATAAGAATTTGTCATATAATTAAGATCATTAATATATATCCAAAATGTATAAGTTCTTTTTTTACCATTACCAGAAGGATTTTTTTTAGTAATATTATTTTTTTTTAATATATTACATAATACAGGCATTTTGGTTCCAGAAATAATAACTCTCGATTGATTAAATAAATTCGACGATATAAAATAGTACATAATATAAGATAAAATAAATGCCAATATTATAACTAGTAATAATCCGATAATAGTTATAGGATTATCAGACATCGATTTAATATTATCTGTCACACCTTCACTGCCTTTATTAAATGTATCTTGTATATTATCTTTAGTATTTTGTATAATATTTTTAAAAAAATTGCTATTTGTAGAAGTATCTTGTTTGTTGATATCTAAATTATCAGTAGGTATACCACTCATTTATTTAATATTCTTCTAATCTAAGTATATAAATTTATGTTTAACATATTAATATGATAAATACTAATTTGATATATTGGATATATAGAAGTAAACGCTTTTTTTGTATTTTTTTTTTGTAAAGATAAATAACTTAATAATTTAGTAAAATTATCAATATTAGATACTTTATTTTTTTTTATAGGACATAATGATAAATGATAAATCATACATGAAAAAAAATTAATAGCTTCATTAATACAATTTTTATTCATAAATAAATCAAAATAACATATATTATAAATAAAATTTTTATAATATTCATTTTTATTATAGATAGTAATAGAGCGATTTTTTAATTCATTAATTAAATTTTCATGAAATCTTAAAGGTATTAACCAAGTATCAGAATATAATAATTTTAATATTATTTCATTATCATAATGAACACTATATAAAAAATTTAAATTATATGTTTTATCAATAATAGCATATTTTCCAGACATATCATTATTTTCAATTATTTTAATAGCTTGTGAAATATTATTATTAATATTAAATATTTCATTAATATTATTTAAATCAATATTTGGAAATTTACATTTTAATATTTTTAAATATTCATCATTATTTGGTGGTAAATATTGAATTATTAAGCATTTTTTTTTTATATTACCTAATTTTTTTAATAATTCATTATTACAAATACATATAATAGTTATATGTTTATATTTTTCATTATTTAATATATTGTATAAGGCACTATTAATAGTTCTATCAATTGATAAAATAGAATCATAATTATCAATTATAATAATTTTAGTATTATTATTTGATGTTAATATTTGTAAAAAAGAAGAAGTGATACTTTTAATAATTAAATCATTAAATTCTTCCGAAGAACTACAATTATTTAATGTAAAATTTATTACAAATAAATTCAAATCTTTACATATTTTTTCTATTAAATATGTTTTACCTATACCAGAATAACCATGTATAAATAAACAACTTTTAAAAGATATTTTAGTTGATGATGGTAAATTTATAGATTTTTCTACCCACTCTCTTATATTTTTATCCATATTTAATTTATTATATTATGATAATTATATTTAAATAATAATTAATTCAATTATTAAATATGAAATATATGACATTAAAGCAAGTATTGGTAATACAATTTCAGCACTTAATAAAGATATCGGACTATTATTAGTAGATTCATATCCAAATTGTTTTATATTTCCATTCATATCAAACATCATTGATGGTTTTAATGTAAAAATTAATAATACTATTAATATATAAATTGTAATAACTATACATTTTCTTGAAATCATTATTTTTTATCTTATTTTATAAAAATATTATTTATTAGAAGAGTAATGATTATTATAAAATTAATATGTATATATCTATTAATTATTATTTTAATAATAATTGCTATTAAATGTACCGAAAAATTTAATATTTTTGATATAAATAAATATGATAATCATAATATTGATGAAGAATATTGTATTACAAATAAAGAATTTATTCCGAAATATTATATTAGTTCTTTTCCATCCAATGATATTGATTATATTAATGATAAATCCTATTTTTATGAATATAATGATAAAGATTATGAAAAATATATGAATAAATTATTACAAATAAATGATACTAAACATTTTATAATGGCAATTGAAGGTATAAATTGGAGTAAATGGAATAATCCCGATGATATTAGTAATAAATATTATAATAAATTCATACAATATTTCAATAATATTATAGAACCAGAAAAAATAAAAGTTGTTTATAATGTTCTAAAAAAATATAAGTACTATAAAAATAATTATTTATTAGATGTTGATTTATTATTATATAAATTAGAAAAACTAAATGGAAAACATATTAATATTATATTAACTTATTATAATAATAAATTTGAAATTGTTAGTTTAAAAGTTATAGGTTCTGTAAATGAATATGATATTCATAATAATACATATTTAAAAAATATTAATAGTGATTTATATATTGACTATAATAAATCATATAATATAGCAAATTGCGACGATTGTATATTTTCTATAACCGATAAATGTTTTAATAATAATATTAAAAATATATTATTAAATAATTTAAACAAAAATTATTTACATAATAATGAAAATAAAAGATTTAATGAAAATATTGAATATACTAATAATCAGAATGATATAAGAAATAGTTTTATTAATAACTTGAAAAATTAATTAAGAATCATCATTTTACTATTTTTTAATCTTATTAATTCATATAATATTTTATACTCATTATCATAATTTTTAATATAATCGGATTTTAATATTATTAAATTTATATTTTTTTCTTTTAATATATTTTCTAATATATTATTTATATTTGTTGTAATTATATATTTATTTTTTAATATATTTTTATTTTCTATATCTATATCTATATCAATATATAATATATTATTATTATCTTCTATATAATTATTATTTATTATATCAAATACTTCATATTTTTTTGTTTTTTTAATATTAACATTATTTAAATAATTAATTAAACTATTCTTACAAAATTTTCTTTGACCAGCTTTCGTTATAATACATTTTAATTCTTTATTATCACATTTTTTTCTTAAAGTTTGAGCGCTTATACCAGATATATTAACAGCTTCTCTGATTGGTATATAATTTACATTATAATATATCATCTATTAATTTATTTATAGTAATATACTTTTAAATATAAAAAAAATTGATAATTTTATTTTTAATTCAAATAAATAAGTATGATATATTTATTTTATATAATATTATCATTTATTATGACATATATTATTCTAATATGTACTTATATTTCTAATAATGAAGACGAATATTTATTTTTTGATTAATATTGAATTATATTATTTAAAATGGTACAGCAAATGTTTGTGTTCTCAAAGAATTTAAACTTGCACCCCTTAATGTTTCAGAACAATTGATATTACTTTTTTCACTTTCATTTTCAATTCTAAAACGAATTGGCAATACATATTTTTCAGTTCCAGTTGCCCATTCAAATTCGGATTTTTTACTACTTGATTCTGCTTCATTACCATATCCAAAGCGGGCAGCTGAACTTCCTCTTGTAGCACCTTTTGTAACACCCCTTGTAACATCTCTTGTAACACTTTCTGTATTTTCAATTCTTTTCCTAAAAATCATAAATGTAATATAAATTAGTCCAGTTGTTTCACTTGATTTTTCAAAACCGAGTTCATATTCTTCTGCTGTTGGTTCATAACCAATATCTGCAGCATTTTGAATAACCCATTGATATTTACCCTTAGGATTTTGGTCAAATTTATAAGATTGTCTATCATTTGCTGGAATTGTCCACAATGTTCCATCTCTTTCAATATTATTAGGAAGTGTAACACTATCAGATGAATATTCTGGTTTTTTATTATCTACTGCGAAACCAAGTGCATATTCATAATTATTATTTATGGGATATTCATTAATTTTAATATTAGACAAATTAATAACAACAGCACCACGATGACCAATAACACGATAGCCTTTATTATAAGTTTCACCTGAACCACTTTCAAATACTTCTACCGGAAATTCAGTAGAATAATTTTTGCGAACCTTTTCATTTTTTTCAATTGCACTATCGATTCCTTTTCCAAAATTAATATTGAAATCAATATCATAATTATTCATAGTATAATTAACATTAATAGAGCGGGTTGTGTAAGAAGCAGTCATTCTTTATTGGTTTTATAAATAAAGAATTTGTCATTTTTTTATATATATTTGAAAAAAAATAAAAAATTATATTTTTGATTTTAAAAATAGTACATTTCTTGATTTTATTAAATAAATATAAAAGGTTTTTAAAATTTTTATATTTTTTAAGAAATGTACTATTTTATTAAGATATAAGAAGTATATATAATATGCATATAATTAATGAAAATAATTATATGTGGATGGCTACATAATAAAAATAAGACAGCATTAAAAAATTATAAAAATATTGAAATTATTTTTATAAATAATATAGATAATATAGAAGAAAAATATGATTTAAATAACATAGATTGTATATATTTACCCCGTGATAATTACAATATAAATATAAATAAATTATCAAAATATAATATAACATTTTTATTTGGACCACATTTTTCAGTATTACCAGAAGAAAATAAATTAAAAGATATAATATCAAAAAAGTCTATATATATACAACCAAGTTATTGGGTATATAATATATGGAAAACATTTAAATATTGTAATAATATTAATATAAAAATATTACCATTTGGTGTAGATACAGAAAGATTTAAAAATGATAAATCAATAGAAAAAAAAGATAATATATTTATATATTTTAAATCAAGAATACCAGCAGAATTAAAATATTTAGAGAATTTTCTAAAAATTAAAAATATTAATTATAAAATATTTTCTTATAATGAAAAATATGAAGAAGAAGAATATTTATCTTTTATAAAAAATGCTAAATATGGTATTTGGTTAGGTACACATGAAAGTCAGGGTTTTGCATTAGAAGAAGCTTTATCTTGTAATATTCCATTATTAGTTTGGAATGTTAGATCACTAAATCAAGAATATGAATCTACATATGCTGATTATTTTGCTACATCAATACCATATTGGGATAATAGATGTGGTGAATTTTTTTATAATAGCGAAGAATTAGAAGAAAAACATAAATTATTTATAAGTAAATTAGATAAATATAATCCACGTGAATATATATTAGAAAACTTAACATATGAAAAATGTGAAGAAAAGATGATAAAAATAATAAATGAAAATAATTTGCATTAATTTATATGAAAATACTGAAAAAATGACAAAATTTATAGATATTAATATATAAACATGACAATGAATATTGAGAATGAAACGAGGTATTGCTGGAAGATTCACGCCGAAAAGACCAATTTGTATGATATTTCACTTAATCAATTAGGTGAATATAATAATATGTTATATAATATTAATGAAAGAAAGAATATTTGTGAAGTTGAGTTGCATTCATTTGAATATTCACAACAAGAATTATGTGAGAAAGTATCTGTATTCAATATAGCTGCTATTACTTATGAGTTGAAAAATAAAATCAATAAGTACAATTCAGAAATTGAAGAATATAATAGATTAATCAATTTGTGTGAATTAGATATTGAAAGACTAAATTTAGAGTTTAATGCTCTCGAGATATATATAACAGAATTAAATAAGAGAAGTGTCAGACTTGAAAGATGGCCAAATATAACATATGATTAAATATAATATTAATTTATATATATTTATGATTTATTTCGTTTAGCGGCTCTCATATCTCTATCTAATTTTTCTTTTTCTTTTTTTTCTAATTCTTTTTGTATATTTGATATAGTCGAAGGAGATGGTGATTTTGGTTTATTAGATACACGCGATGATTTAGATTTAGGTTGAGATTTAGATTTGGGTTGAGATTTAGATATAGATTTAGATTTAGATATAGATTTAGATTTTGGAGAAGTAGTAATATTTTCTCTTTGCATAAGTGGTCCTGGATTAGAATTAATATATCTATTATATGTGTTTTTAATTGTAATTTGTGCATTATGTTCATTGCATATTTTAGTAATAATATCTAATATATTTAAATAAGATTTTGCGGCTGTTTTAAAAATATTATAATCCCATGATTCTGCATTATCATATGTAATATTATTGATATGTAATGTATTAATAGGATAAGTTCTTCCAAATATTACTTTTCTAAAGCAATGTGATAGTGATTTAAATTCATATTTATTATATACTCCGCTAAATCTAAAAAGATAACTAAATCCAATAATAGTAGTAATTTGATGCATATAATTTTTAATAGCGATATGTGATAAATAATTTTCATTTTCTAAAATATTCTTAATGTCATTATAATTATTATCATATGACCCCCCTAAAGTTTTATTATATTTTGTTGTATTTATTTTTGACAAATTCATATTATCAATAAGATGAATATCATGGAAATCATTTTTAATTCTTTTAATATATTCTGTAGTATTTTCATATGATTTCATTTTAAGATCAATTTTAATATCATTATTAATATCATCAGATATTATAATTAATGATGCTAAAATATTTAAATAATTAATAAATTTATTTATATCGTTTTCTGAATATCTACCAGAAATAATTTTAAATATAATACTTCTATTTTTTAATTTATTAAGAATATATTTGGCACGTGAACAATTTTTAATTATATTATTTTTAAAAAAGTTTAATTTTTTATCTTGATTTATATTAAAAGAAAAATTATTAGATGTATTCCAAACATTAAATGTAGACGTATAATCATAAATATGAGCATATGCATTCATATCATTAGTATTTTTGTCATCATTTATGTTATTATCTCTTTCAATTGCAATTTTACCCATGGTAAATAAATCAGGAATAATTATAGTTCCACCATGATATTTTTTGTTCATGAATATTGTTCTATTATATAAAAATAAAATATATATAAATATGTGATATGATAGATTATATTAAATATGTAGATTATAACTATTTGAAGGGATATAAATATGAAAGATATGTATTAGAAGAATTGAAAAAAATTTATAAAATTAAAGAAGGATATTTATGGAAAAATATACCTGATAGATTATTAATAGAATCTGGAATAATTATAGAAAATGATTTAAATAAAATAAAAAATAAGTATCAAAATATAAATAAATCATATAGAAATTATAATGTATTATTAGATACTGGTATAGATATAATATGTAAATTAGAAAATAATACAATATTATTAATACAATGTAAAGCATATTCATCAGTTATTTCACAAAAACATTTATCTGGATTTTTCAGAATAATATTAGATAGTTATTTAATAAATAAAAGAGAAAAAAAAATAACAGGATTGATAGTTCATACAAGTTCAATATCAGATATAATAACAACAAGTTATTGTTATAAATATAATATAATAACATCAATGTATATACCATTTGAAAAAAAATATAGAAGACCAAAAAATCCTTTACAAAAATATAAAAATATAAATATAATAATTAATTTTAATTTATTTATGATTAATATTTTTATATTTTTAGCAATAAAATATTTATAACTAATTATTAATCATATAAGAAACCATGATCATCAAAATCTAATTGGTCTTGGTTATTATTTTCTGTAGTATCAAAATTGAATTCTAATTCACCAATATTATCATCTTGAATAATATCAGGATTAATAGTATTATCATTATCATTATCATCAGGTGTGTTAAAATCTTCCAATTTAAAACCAATTTTTTTAAGTTGATTCAAAACTTTTCTATCATCTTCTGATTTTTTATCAATAATAGAGAGTTTAATATTTTTATAATGTTCTCTCATGCTATTAATAAAAGCAATATTTTGTTCAGGTGTGGGCATTGTAGAATATTCTATTATTTTAATTGTAGAATCGTGTATATCTTTTAATATATTAATAACAAAATTTTCATCTTTAATTGTTTCATATGGTCTTAAAACATTTTGTACTGCATTATCAGGATTAAATGGAGAACATATAGCTCTTACCATAATATAAGCTTTTGTATGTATAATGTTAGTTAAATCTGTTTTATTGTTAATTTTATCAAGAGTATCAAATTGTTTTAATAAAAATTTAATATAATTAATAGAATTTAATATGAATGGTTTATCATCATCATTTATTTTTATATATGCTTTATTGAGAATAGTAGCAACATTATATATAATAGGTTTAAAATTAATATAATATATTTGTTCATTAAAAATTTTAACAATAGTACTTTTTCTATTTTTGATAGTATTTAATAATATTTTAAAATAATTATCAATAATATTTAGTAATTCATTTGTACCATTTGAAAATACATTATTTGCATTATTTGAAGTCAATAATTTAAATGAATTTTCTGATATAATTTCTGATGATAACCAATTGTCATATGTATAATTAATTTCATCAATATCATCTATAATTTTTGGAAGAAAAAACTTATTTTCACTATCACTATCACTATCACTATCACTATCACTATCATCATGTTTTAATGGTATATAACGATAAATTCTCGGTTTATTAGTTTGTCTATTTTTAGAAAAATATTTTTTAGTAGCAATTAAGTCATTTCTTTTATCGATAAGGTCAGTATCATTTTTATATTTATAATCTATTTTTTGTAAACAACAACCTAATAAATATTTATGAATTTTTTTATAATTAACACCTGGCATAAAAATCAATGCATATACGTAATTCAATAACATTTTTTGTTCGTTATTAAGTGTTTTTTTATTTTTATAATTATTAATATCGGATATTAAATCAATTTGATATTTTTCACCAATATTAAGTTTATCTTTATTGGTTTCTATATCATCAAATTTTTTAATAATATCGGTAATAGTTTCAGAATAGATAGTATTAATAATATTCATAATATTATCAAATAGTTTTTCTTCTATTTTATAAATATTAAATTGGTCAAAATCATTAAAATAATTTTTAATAATTTCACATATATATACCAAAACACCACCCTTTTTATATATTGGTATTATTGGTGCACCATAATTATTCCAATAATCAACAAATAATAAATTATAATTAAATATGTGTGTATTATCTAAAATTGAGTTTTGTATTTGTAAAGACCACCAAGATATAGAATATATAAACATTTCTTTAATATAATTGATAAATTCCATATTAGTTTCGATTAAATTTTTAGTAATAATATCAACATTTTCAAATTTAAAATCTGATAAATTAAGAAATCCTAAATGTGATTTCAAATTATCAATCTTATTTTTATTTTGCAATATATTGATATGATTAATATTAGAAATAGATGCAATTGATTTTTCCGAAATAATATCATTTAATTTACTTTTTAATAAAAAAAATTTAGTAGGTGTACCACTAAAATGATTAAATAATTCATTACATAATGTATCAAAATTTATATATAATTTTGATATATCTGATATATTATGTAAAATAGGCAAAACAATTTTTAATAATTCAATAAAACCATGAGAGTGTGAAAATTTAATAGTTAACCAATATTTATCTAAGAAATTTTCATTAAATTTTGTGAATATAATATTCAATTCGTCCTCATTAACATCATCTATATAATCATCTTTATTATCAATATCAACTAAATTAGTATCATTAAATATTAAATTATCAGTTCCTTGATATTCAGAATTATCATTAGCATCTTTGATATCTTTTAATTCATTAGAAATATCTATAAATTTAAGTGGTTTATAAAATTGAGTTTTAAAAGAATTTAAAATATCAAATTTATTTTTAGCTTCATCGAGTAATAATGCAATATTATCTAAATCATTATCATTATAATTAGTAATAGTATAAATAGCTTGTTCGAGAATTAATCTATTTCTTATTACTTTTATATTTTCAATAATTGTATTTTCATCAACATCGTTATTATGAATAGCTGTAACAATATCATCAATATTATTATATAAAATAGATGGTGTATCCAAAGAGCTAAGTTCTTCTTCTAATTTATAAATAATATTATTATGTTCTTCTTTAACATTTTCAGAAAACGTTAAAAGTTTCAATATATTATTTAATTTAGTATAAAATAAAAATTTATGATTAATTAAATTCACTAATTTAATCTTAAAAGCTTTATGATTATATTTATATTCCTTTGGACTTTTAATAATTTTATTGATAGTTTTTTGTAATAATTCATAATCGGTTATATTAATATTATCAAAAATATAATCAAATTTAATAAATATATTATTGTAATCATTATAATCAAGATTCTCTAAATTAGATAATTCTTCAATATCTAAAGTATCAATTATATTTTTTAATGATGGTTTTACATCATTAAAAACCTTAGATATATTATCATAAGAATCTGTTTTTAAATAATTAATTTTAACAGGAGTTTTGAGATAAGACAAAATTTTATCTGATAAAGAATCATTAATAGTATAAGTAGGTGTTTTAAAATATATTTCATCCACTGGAATATTAGTATCATCATGTGGTAATAAAGGATAATATACACCATCCATTAATTGAATATTAGTTTTAGTTATAGGTTTAAAACGAACTTTAGTAGAATTATTATCATAATCAATTGTAAAGAATAATTTATTTTTTTCTTTATTAACTAAAGAAATATCAGTTTGTTTATTTAATTTTTTAAAAGTTTTAATAAAATCAATAATATCGTCTTCTGGATATTGAATAATATAAGAATCTGTAATAAGTATATAATTTGTACTATCTATTTTTTTCACATCAATAGTATTATAAAATAAATCTACAAAACCATTAGTTTTATTTAAATCTTTAAAAATATTATATAATTCATTAAAAATTTCTTTTTTAGAAAAAGCTACAAATGTGGGATTATCTTTAATAATTTCATCATATGTTAAAATTTCAAAATATTCAATATCTGCTAAATCTTCATCAATATATATTTTATCATATTCAATATCTTGTTCATTTGTTTCTTGCATATCTCGTATTTCTTCAATATCTGTAAAATCTTCCATATAACTCTTCTTATTAGATAAAATGAAAAAAAAATGACTATAGTATTTACCGCTAAATTAAATAATGGTATTTAAAATAATATATTTATCAGACGAATTATTCCAAGGTTATAATATAATTATAAATACATCTCAATTTGAAAGTATAACTCAATTAATTAATTATTTTAAAAATAAATTGATTACAATATTAGAATTCAATAATTTATTTATATTATCAGAAAAGGTAAAAAAAATGAATTTACATATGCATGATTATAAATTTTATAATGATATATTAAATACTACATGTGAAACATTATATATATGTTCTCATGAACATTAAATTAATCTATAAATTTATTCCATTCATTTTTTATATCTTGTAACATATCAATAATGGATTTACAATTATATTCTAAGAATTGTTTAAAAATATTTTTATCAGTAATATCAATTAATGTAATACGAATAACCAATAATGATTTTAAAGGATGTGGTGTAATATAACCACAATAAGAACATCTTATATTATTTATAATTGATTCTTCATTTCTAACAAATTTATTATGAATAATAGATTGAATAGTATTTCCTAAAGTATCATCTTCGTCATTTATATTAAAATCAAAAGTGTTATCAGAATTATTATATTTAATAATATCAACATCTGTAGAATCATTGTTATTAATATTAGTAATTAGATTATTTAATTTATCTATTAATATTTCAATAGCTTTATTAATAAGATATTTCGGTTTAATATAAATATTAATTGGTTCTAATTCAAATTTAATTAAATTGGGATCACCATATTTATTAGTATAATATGCCCGTTCTTTATCTAAAATTGAAGTTTTATCATCAATTTTTGATGGGTCAGTAACAAATGAAAATGCTGATAAGCATACGGGCGAAAAGGCAGAATTAAATTTACCATTTTTTTTTACTACTTTTGCTTTAAAATGCAATTGTTCATTTAATCTCAATCTTGTGATAAGAATATTATTTTTTGTTACTTTATTTTGTGGAAAAATTTCACTTAGTTCTTTCTTTGTAATTTCTACATCATCTCTTGTACCTTTTATATCAGCGGTAGTGACATTTAATAATTCACTATTAATATTTTTGACATTTAATTCAAGTTCAATTGAATTATCTACATAATTATCAATTTCGTCTTCTTTTAAAAATAAAGGAATTAATCCAATACGATGAGATATAAATTCATTATGAAGTGGTCCATCATTAACAATAATATTAATAGTAGAATTATCTTCTCCAATAGTTCCGGGAATATGGATATCTGATAAAATAATTCTTCTAATAGAATTGATTATAGCTAAATCTATATCTTTAATTTCAAATGAATATCTATTAGTTGGTTCATTAGGGTCATACATATAATTTGAGAACATGTCTTTCTTATTAAATGTAAATTATAATATTTAAATCATTTTTTATAAAAAATGATTTAAATATTATAAATTATATTATAATGTCAATTAAAACTAAAGCTGTAATAAAAAATATTAAAAATAAAATAGATATAAATAATGAATATACTATAATAGAATTACATAAAATACTAACAAATGAATATAATTTACTTAAAAATTATAAAGAAATAACATTTAAATTAACACATGAATTACCTATGATTAAAAAAAAATGATATAAACATTTTAATATTATTAAATATAATTAATGGCAAATATTCATTCTGCAAATAGTGACTCTTTTATTTTTCATGAAAATAGTAAAACAGAACCTTATTATACTACAACTACGAATAATGCTATATCTTTAAATACTTCAAATAATAAAATTGTTGATTTCTTTATGATGATGGGTAGAGATTTATCTGATGAAAACTTAGATAAATATATGGAGGATTGTTGTAAAATAAATCCACATATGACAATGGCATTATTATATAATGCAAGAGACAGAAAAAATGGTAAAAAAGAAAAAAATGTAAGTAATCGTGGTATGTTATGGTTAATAAATAATAGAAAATATAACACATATGATAAAAATATTGAAACTTATATAAATAAATATGGATGTTGGAAGGACTTGTTATATATTATGACAAAAATGCCTAAAAATTCTATTAACAATGAGATTGAATTAATTGGCAAACAATTAATCAAAGATAAAAAAGATTTAGATGAAAACCCTGATGCAAAAATCTCATTATGTGCTAAATGGGCACCAAGTGAGAATAATCATTATGATAAAAAGAGAGGTTGTGCAAGAAAGATAGCTAATTTTATTACAAATTATGACAAAAAGGCTTTAGAAATATATAGAAAAGAATATTTAAAACCTCTTAGAGATAAAATTAACATAGTAGAATCATTGATGTGTAAAAAAAAATGGGAAGATATTATATATGAACAAGTACCAGGAGTGGCATGTAATAGATTAAAGGGAGCATTTTTAAAACATGATACTGAAAGATATAATAAATATTTAAGCGAAGTTAGAAGTGGAGAAAAAACAATAAATGTAACGGGTATATTACCTCACGAATTAGTAAATCATTATTTAAAAGACAATGAATATAATGAATCCATTGAATTGCAATGGAAAACTATATTAAAAAATATTCAAGAACTGGGATTATTTGATAAATTATTACCAGTTGTTGATGTATCAGGTTCTATGTTTTCTGCAAATAATGGTAGTATACCAGCACAAGTATCTATTGCTATGGGTATATTAATATCACAATGTACAAAAGGTGTATTTGCAAAAAAGGTAATAACATTTAGCGAGACACCAAAATTTCATGAAATTCGGGGAGAAAGTTTATATGAACAAGTTAAAGATATTAAAGAAATGGATTGGGGAGGGTCAACTAATTTCGAGAGTGTATCTGATTTAATTATTGATATGGGTATAAAATATAGGTTATCAGACAATGATATGCCCAAAAAAATAGTAGTATTATCTGATATGCAATTCAATCAAGCGCAATATAATGCATATAATGCATATAATAATGATAATGATAATGATAATAAAATAGAATTGTTATATGAAACAATTAATAAAAAATATAAGACACACAACTATTCAACCCCAAAATTTATATATTGGAATTTAAATTCTGATAATAATAATACATTTCCTGTTGATATATCAACTAATGGTACAGCTTTAATATCTGGATTTTCAGAACAATTATTGAAAATATTTATGGAATATGACGACTTTACACCAGAATTGGTAATTAATGGAATTTTAAGTAAATATATGGCTGATGTATATATCGATATGAATGAATTTAAGTAAAGTTAAATTTATTATATATATATTTATTTTTTTTAATTATATAAAAAAATGATATTCTAAATAAAATAGGAAGATTATGTCTGATAAATTATTTATACCTATTAAATTTAATACAACTATACATTTATTACCAAAAGAATTGAATCACGATTTTGAAAATACATTTTTAAAAAAGGTTAAAAATAATTTAGAAGGTATGTGTTCAAAACACGGATATATAAAGAAAGATAGTATTAAAATAATTAAAAGATCAATCGGACAATTTAAAAAACAACATTTTAATGGCAATATTATTTATGACTTAAATTGTGTTGCTGAAATATGTAATCCAGCACAAGGTTCAATAATAAAATGTAAAATTAAAAATAAAAATACAATGGGATTATTAGCTGAAGGTTTATATGACGGAATTCCAATATTAGAAATTATTATACCAAAAATTTCGGCTGGGATTATATCTGAAATTAATATTGATGAAGTAAATATTGGAGATTATATCAATATTGAAGTTTGTGGTAAAAAATTTATGCTATATGATAAAAATATTTCTATCATTGGTCGTGCTATTAAAAATAAAGAAGAAAATATAAAGAATATTATTCAAGATGAAGTTACTGATAACGATGATGATGATATAGAACCTAATATTTTAGGAGATAACTATGACGACGAAGATGATAATAATAGTGATGATGAAGATAATATTATAAGTGGTGGTAAAGTATTAAATGATAATAATGATGAAAATATATCAGAAGATGCTGGTGATATTGAAGATAATTTAAGTGATATTGAATTTGATAATCTATCTGATATCAGCGATGTATTATCTGTGGGGGGGGATGATTATTAATCATATAAATAATATATTCATTATATTATATATAATGAATAGTGATAAAGATTTGAAAACAAATAATATAGAATTATGTAAACATATACAATTAAATATAAATAAATTATCAAATATGGAAATTGATGAAATATTTAAAATATTACATAAAAATAATAGTGTTTATACAAAAAATAACAATGGTATTTTTGTTAATTTAAATTGGATTGATGATAATATATTAATGGAAATTAATAATTATATTATGTTTTGTTTGAAATCTCAAAATGAAATTAAAAATTATGAAAAAACATTAAATAAATTTAATGATACTATAAATAATTATAAAGAAAAAATAGAAGATAAAAAAGATAATATATCATTACTAAGTAATGACGAAGAATTAATAAATCCAGAAATATTAGAAAATACAAATAAAACTATACGAATTTCATCAAGTATGAAATTTTATTTATTTAAAAAAAAATTTTTAAAAAAAAATCTAATACCACCTCCCTATTTATATAACTTATTAACACATGAAGAATATTTAAAAAAATGATATGTAATATATATAAATTATATTATGGATAATATTAAAATAGAAGATCATATAAATGATTCAGATAATAATTTACTATGGAAATTAGATAATGAATTTATTTATAATAAATATACACAATATATATATAATGATGATGTAAATAATGATAATGTGAAGAGTAATGATGATGTAAATAATGATAATGTGAAGAGTAATGATGTAAATAATGATAATGTGAAGAGTAATGATGTAAATAATGATAATGCGAAGAGTAATGATGTAAATAATGATAATGCGAAGAGTAATAATGCAAATAGTGATAATGTGAAGAGTGATAATATGAAGAGTGATAATGTAAAGAGTGATAATGATAATAAATTTAAAAATAAGATAAAAAAAAATATAATAAAATTACCATTAGAAGTATTTATAGAAGAAACAAATTCAAATGAAATAATCAAACCATATATTAAAGAAAAATTAATAGAAAAAATATCAGAAATTGAATACACAAAGGTATTTGGTCAAAAAAAATCATCTGAAATAGTTAAGGGATTGGTAGAAAATAAGTGGAATAAATCATTAATATTGTTTATATCATTTTTATTAGATAAAAAGATATTATATGAAAATAAAGAAATTGTATATAATAAAGAATTAATGAATATAGAAACTATTATTTTATAATTTAGGTTTATAATAAGGATATAAATATATTTTATTTATTTTTAACATATTAACAGCAATATAATTACAATTATCAGTTTTTGTAATTTTACTTTTAGGAACAATGGAAAGTTCTTCAATTAAATTATTTAATTCTGACTTAGATAAAGAAGTACATACTATACCTGTTTTTTTACCATTAGCAACACCAGCTGTTAATATTTTAAGTACATTATTATAAATACCTTGTTTATCAATTTTCGGAACAATAATACCAACAGAAATAGTTTCTTTATCCATATCAGGAATTGTTATTTTATTTCTATTATTAATAATATTATGTAATTCAGTATCAATAGTAGATAAAGATCTATATCTATTTGTATTAAAATCGTATAAATATAATTTAAAATCGGTTTTCGTATCATATATATCAACATATCCTACAAATTCATAATCTTTATATATTATATTACTTTTTACTTCATTTTTATGTATTAATGCTCCTTGAATGAATAAACAATTTGCAATATGTTTATCTTGTTCATTTAATAATATGTATTTAGTTTCAATTATTTTTTTAACAAATTCTATAAAATTTTTAGAATTAAATGCCAAATATACTGATATAGTTGTTTCTTCTACAGATTTCATATCAATATTAGCTAAATTTAATTTATCAATATCACCTTTTTCAATTTCTATATTTTCAATATTATTTATTATTCTTATTTTTTTAGGTTTTTCAATATTAATATCAATAATATGAATACCATTATTATGTGGTATTATAATATATTTTTCAAATAATATATTTGGATATACTGATTGTTTAATAGCTTCATAAATAATTTTATAATCATAATTAGTATTTTTAATAATAATATCAATGGGTAAAAATCTATCACCATTATGTATATATTTTAAAATCAAAGATTTAATTATATTTTTCATATTAAAAATAAGATGTTTATAAGTTTCTTTTCTAAAACCTAATTTATTAGAATTTGATATATTAATATCACATTTTGGATTAAATATTACATCATCGCCATAATTATATTGTTTTTTTATACCCTGTGAAGTATTTATATTAATATTAAAATCAAAAATACCTTTTGGAAAATAATTTATATTTTTCATCATAAAACAATCCATTGCATTATCTCTAATAATTTCATCAATAATATCAGTTTGTATTAATTTTTTAGAAGAAATACGAAATGCGTGAATATCAGGTGTTTCTTTGTCATATCCATCAATACTTGCGTGCATAAATACAGTCATATTTCTATTTTCTAAAGGTAAAGAATTATGTCTACAATTACGTATACCTCTACCAATTATTTGTTTTATTTTATTAAAATGATACCATGGTTCTATCAAATGCATTTCTCTTGTATTATAAAAACTCAAACCTTCACTTGCTACAGGTGTCATTAATATAATTTTTAATAATTCACCATTAATATTTTTAGGACTATTTATAATTGGTAATAATTTATCAATAGTTGAAGAACCCATTACATTATTTAATTCAGACGGAGATGTTAATATACAATACTTTGGTTTATTTTTATAACCATATTTAGGAGGATTTGATATTATTTTTGGATTTGAAAGAATATTTTTTTCACCTTCTCTAATAAAACCCATATGTTCTAATATTATAGCCATTGGCAAAACACCACCTTCTACAAATCTTGAATATATAACAACGATACCATTTGATTTCATAATAAAATTAGCAATTTTTAAGAATTTACCAGAACATTTGCCTAAATTTTCATTATCTGGAAATAATCCATCAATATATTTAGTATTATATTTAATATGTATAGAATTTGTACCAGTAGTATCTATACGTGAAAAAAATGTAGAAAACCCTTTACTACCAGTTTCATTATTATATACAATATTCATTGGTTGTAAATTAGCTAATACATTATTTTCATCAAGTTCTTTTTTATTAAATATAAATTTTTTCTGATATTCACCTAATTCTGATGTAATTATACCATTTTTAATTTTATATAACCAATCTCTATCTGTTAATGGTATTAATTTATCAGATGGGTCTTTTAAAATAATTTTATCCAATATTTTAATGTTACTATCTTTTGGAGATAATTCTGTAGCAAATGTAAAAGGATTTTTACCTCTTAAAAATGATATATATGTTTGTGATAATTGTTTAATTATATTATAAATATTATCATTAATTTTATTAGAATTATTGAATATACTTGGGAAAGGTGGTTTTATTATTTTTAATAATTCTTCTCGTTTATCATTTAATAGAAATAAATATAATAAATCTAATATATCACCTGGTTCATTATACATAGGTGTAGCAGATAATAAAATTAATTTATTATTAATACCATTTGATAATGCTTTAGTAATTGCAGAATATATACGTTTATCTTCATTTTTTGAACTATTTCTAATATTATGCGCTTCATCTATTATAATTACTTTATTTTCAACAATAATATTAGCATATTCAGTTTCAATAAATTTAGCAAATTCATCATAAGTAAATATTCTATATCTATTATTTATTAGTTTTTTTATTTTATTATTAATTTTATCCTTATCTGTTTCTTTCAATATATTAGCTAATTTAATATATGTATCTCCCGTGCATTGATTTGCTAAAGATTTATAATCTGTAATATTTAATAAACTAAATATTTGTTCTTTAAAACTACCACGTAAAGCACTTGGCATTATAACCCATATTTTAGGATCATTATATTGTGAATGTGATAATAAAAAATTTTCTGATAAAGTAATCGCAGAACAGGTTTTACCAACACCTACACCATGATATAATAAAATACTATTATATGGACTACGTACTGATATATAATGACTAATTAAATATTGATAAAATGTTTTTTCAAAATCACCACATAATTTATTAGTATTTATATTAAAATCTTGAATATTTTTAATAGTATTATATTTGGGTATAGTATGTATATTATATTCGTATAAATTTGTTAATTTATCTCTAAAATTAGGGTCTTTAATATCTGGATAATATAATTGTTCAAAACTATTACTATCTAATACTTTATTAATTATAGATTTTGGTGGCGTAGAAGGTTTAACTATAACGTTTATTTTATTTTTTTTTATTTCATCTAATTTTTTATTTAAAGATTTTATTTTATTTTTTATAGATTTTTCTTCAATGTCCTCTATTATATCAATTTGTAATTTTTCTTTTAACTCTTTAATTTTTTTATTTATTTTTAATTCTTCGGTAGCATTATCTTGTTCTGGTATATCTTGTTGTTGTATAATATTATCTGCAATTAAAATTTCTTTACATTGTTTTTTAATTTCATTTAATAATTTACCATTTTCTAATAATAAATATTTTGTACGAGGATTACGAGTTTTATCTTTTTGCCATAATAAACATTCTTCCTTTGTTAATGGTAATTCTAATATTGAATTATTAATTTCTTCTTTTTTAATAATATTTTCAGGTTTTGAATATAATTCTGGATATAAACTATTACATTCTTTTTTAATTTTTTTTAGAATTGCACTTTTTTCAGATAATTTTCTACCTGAACGAGGATTATTAATTGGATTTTTATTCCATAATATACATTGTTCTCTTGTAAGAGGCTTTTCAATATTATTATTCATACATTCTATAATAATTAATTATTTTTTTCAGACTCATAAATATTAATTTTTTTATTACTTTCTTTAAATAATTCTAATCTTTCCGTATTATACGATTTAATATGATTTATTACTTCATTATATGTAAACCATTTTAAATCTCTTATTTCTCTTACCTGTTCTAAACATGTATTATCTATAATTAATTCAACTTCATTTATAATTTTAGATATATAATATACATGTTTATATAAAATTTTATTTGTTCCATAAAATATTTCTTCAAATTGTTCCAATTCATTAATAATATTAAAATCTTTTTTTGATAACCTTGTTTCCTCGCAAAATTCTCTTATTGCACAATCTAAATCACTTTCTTTGAGTTTACGTCTGCCTTTTGGAAATCCCCATTCTTGTTCGTAATTATTATTAGATATATTCGCAATTGATAGTAATATATTATTATCACATAAAAAATTATATTTTCTTTTTGATTCAATATATTCATTGGTATGTTTTACATTATTTTGAGACCATGCATAATTCCATATATTATCAAAATTATATGTTAATAATAAAGTTTTTTCCGAATTTGTCATATAATTAATTAATTTAGTAATATATAAAATATCATTTGTATCATATTTACCTCTTATAAATTCCATGAATGATAAACTATCTTTTCTTTGAATCATTAAATAATTTATATTACCATTATTATCCATTTTATAACATATTATACCAAAACTCATAATTGGATGAATACAATCTTTATATAAATGTCCATTAGTGCCACAATTTCTACAAGTTTGTGGTCTTATGTGAGAATGTCTTTTTTCACTTTCATCATCTTTTTTTTTCATATTTATTAATATATATAATATATTCTTAAATCTAATAAAAATAATTAAAACATATACATATTAAACAACACTCGCGTATTTATCATCATCAATTAAACCAGTTGGTGTTTCTTCTCCTGGTTGTTGATTTGAAACGAGTATTTCTTCTACATCTCGTGGTTGTTGTTGTGGTTGTTGTGGTTGTTGTGGTTCTTCAACAACATTATCATTATTAAAAAGTTCTAATGGTTTTATATCTGGTGTATCAAAAGGTTTATTGACAAATAGCTGTTTGGCAAAATGTTCGGCTTTCTCCTTCCCGTAATTATTATATTCTTCTAAATTTTTATTAGCTTTTTTATAAGTAAATAATGTATTAAATGTAGATATTACAATAAGAACACAATATAAAATAGTAACAATTGCAATAATCCATGCTAATACCCAACACCAAGAAGGTTTATTTGCACCACTATAACTACCACCCGATATCAAACAAGTTAATTCAACTAATGATAACAAAATTCCAGGTAATGAAACTAATAATATAAATAATATTAGAACTACACGATTAGTATAAGATACATCACTTTCAACAAATAATATAGCAAGACTAATAATAACTAAAGTAGCTATTATAGCCATTGCAGTATATTTTGATTGTTTAGAACCTATTAGAGCTTTTAAAAATACGTTTGACATATATTGTGTATCTATCTAAACATACCAAAGAAAAATAAAAATTGATAATATATATAAAAATATATATATATATATATAATATTAATGGGTATTCCATATTATTTTTATAGTTTAACTAAAATATATAATTCAATTTTAATTAAAAACTTAGATATAAATGCCGATATATATTGTATGGATTTTAATGGTATAATTCATCCAGTAGCTGCGCAATTTTTAAATACAGATAAAATTATTGAAAATTTATGGAACAAAATAATAGAATATAGTAATTTATTGGCTCCCCAAAAAGTAATAATTTGTGTAGATGGTGTTGCACCACTTGCGAAAATAATACAACAACGCAAAAGAAGATATTTAAGTACTTATAGAAATAAAATAGATAAAGTAGAAATCAAATGGGATACTAATGCTATTACACCAGGAACAACATTTATGAATAAATTAAATATTTATATAAAAAACAAAATAAGATATAATACATCTAATATTATATATAATTATAGTGGAAGTGATAAGGTAGGAGAGGGAGAACATAAAATATTTAATATATTAAAAAATGTGGATGATGATAAAAAAATAATTATTCATGGATTGGATGCAGATTTAATAATATTATCATTAATGTCTCATAAACATCATATATATTTGATGAGAGAACAAAATAATGAATTATCAGAAGCCGAATATAATTATTTGGATATATTAGAATTAAGAAAGGCTATTATTTCAGAATTAATAAATAAATGGTCTTTAGATAAAAGTGATTATGTTGATATATTTTCGGATAATTCTAAAGATTTAATTGAAAGTTATTGTGTAATGTGTTCATTGCTGGGAAATGATTTCATACCACATATTTTAAATTTAAATTTAAAATCAAATGGTTTAGAAAAATTAATAAATTTAACAGGTACATCAATAAATAAAAATGGATTACTTATATTAAATAGTGTAATTAATTATAAATGTTTAACCGATATTTTTACACAATTAAGTATATCTGAAGATAAGGATATATATAATGATACTGAAAAATATTTAAATAAAAAATATCATAATTCAAAATTACCAAGTGAATTTTATGCTATTAAAAATAAAGATATTATATCTAAAGAAATTTATTCTGATCCTTCAAGATGGAAACATATATATTATAAAGAATTATTTAGAACAAATATATATATAGATTCTAAAATAATCATAAATGCTTGTAGTAATTTTATAAAAGGTATATATTGGACATATTCTTATTATAAATATAATATAATAGATCATAGTTGGTATTATCCATATATATATCCACCGATTGTTAAAGATATAGCTAATCATTGTATAGGAAATTCTGAACCAGTTATTATTAAAACAGGTGATTTTATATCAAATGATATACAATTATTAATTGTATTACCAAAATCAAGTAATAATTTATTAAAAAAAAAATTTAAAAAATATACAGAAGATATTGATTTAGGATTATGTCATATGTATCCAGATAATTATAAAATACGTACATATTTAAAAACACATTTATGGGAATGTTCGCCGGTATTACCAAAAATAAATATAAAATACATTGAAAATATAATTAAATAATTTCATCAATATCAATAATTGGATTTAAAATTTTATATACATAATAATCTTCAATTTCCATAATATAACTTTTAATAATATTAATAATAGATTTTTTTTTATAATTATTATCAGTAATATAATGATATCTAATATCAAATAGATTTTGTTCCAATTCATTAATAGGTTCAATCGATTTTTCATCTAATTGTTCCGGATTGCAGGATGTTGGTTCAATATTATTTTTAATACATTCATATACAATTGCTAAATCAATAGTAATTGTATGTAAATCTTGAATATTGCATATATATAAATTAGAAATATAATTTTTAAATCTTCCGTATTTTCTAATTTGAGATAATAAATTAATAGATTGTTTATATATAATTTTAGAATAACATTTGTCTAAAATATCATCTGGTAAATTATCATAAATCATTGTGATTTTAATAATTATTTATATAAATTTTTAATCAATTTTATATAAAATTATATAATTCATATACATTTATTTATTGAATTTATTAACTCTACCCGTTTTCTTTTTTTCTTTTTTAGCCCTTATTATTTCATTATTTGTTAATTCTTTAAATGTTACTGGTGTTTTTTTGTTTATTCTTATTGTAGGTCTATAAATAGAATTTTTATTTATATATCCTATCGTACCCTTATCATTCTTCCATTCTTCCTTAAACCATCTTCCTAATCCTTCATTTGAATTTTTGGTTCCTTTATATGCATTATCATTATTATATTTTTTTTTATATTGTTTTTTGTATTCTTTAACTAAAATCCCACTTCTATATGCTGAATGAATAGGATATTTTTTATATATATTTTTTTTTATTTTTTCGTATAAAATTTTATCTTTAGGTTCTCTCATTATTATAATAATATATTTTAATTTATTTAAAAATTTTATTAATTATATATATTAGAATGACTTCTATTGAAAGTAAAAACTTTCAAATAATATATAAAGAACCTATTGAAGTAAATTCTTTTGGCGATTTTAAAGTTCAAAAAATTTATCATGTTCCAAATTCGAGTGGAGGAAAAGTTATTCAAATTATAAAAAGAAAAACTGAAATAATTGATGCTAACAAAAATAAATATTCAACATCTAAAGATATTACAGAATATACATCGGGAAATGTAAAGTATAGCAATGATAATTATGTTGAAGTATTTCAAATGGTTAAAGGATATTCTTTATTTGGTGGTGATATGATTAAAAATGGTGCTCTTACAAAATATGATGAGAATAATGACCCAATTATATATGATAGTATATATGATGAAGAAAGATTAGAATATTTAACTGATGGAAAAATTGATGTAATTGGAATAAATTACTATTTACTTTCTAATAAATATAAAGAATTCTCGCAAATCTTTAATCCTGTTAAAGATATTGATGGTCCAGCTAATGGGTTGCCTGCATTTCCACTAACCAATGAAGACGAGTTTAATTATGTTGTTAATTGGTTAAATAACAACTCTAAATATGGTCCTCTTTATCATCGCATAGAAGTAAAATGGAATAATAATAGAACAATTTTATCTAATTTTACAAATGAAAAACTTGATGAAGAAATAGTTGCAAATCATTATATAGATTTTGTAGAAAATAATAAAGTAACTAATATGAAATCACCTCCTAAATCACCTCCTAAATCTAAATCTTCTCCTAAATCACCTCCTAAATCTAAATCTCCTCATATATCTAAATCACCTCCTAAATCTAAATCACCTCCTAAATCTAAATCTCCTCATATATCTAAATCACCTCCTAAAAGTTAAATATCATATATTATTTTATAAATTATTTTCTTTTATAAAATTAGTTATATATATACCATTGCGAATATGAACATTACCATCACTTAAATCTTTTTTTAAATATCCATTTTCATCTGTATAATTATTATAAATATCAAAGAATATATATTTATTTTCAATACATTTTTCTTTTAATTTTTTATTAAAATATAAGGTATATTTTTTTCTTTCTTCATCTGTTCCTAAATACGGATATTCAGAATTTTCAGAAGTATTATATTTTTGAACAGGTGGAACAACATTATAAACACATATATTTTTAAGTTTAATTTGTGAAATAGATACATTTAATTTAATTGCTTCAAAATAATTATCAACGATATTGTTTATAATATCTTGATATCCTGTTGTTTCTGTTATATGTTTATGAATATGACATCTACAATCTATTTCACCTAAACAAAAAATAATAGTGTCACCATCTTTAATATTAAAGTTCTGGATATCGCATCTATTTAATTTTTCTTTCCCAAAACTATAACATAAAAGTCCGTCTAAATAATGCTTTTGTATTATTTCATCCCAACCATTTAAAGAATGACTATCTCCAATTGTATGAATTGACATATATATATACATATATATTATTATTTTAAATTTAGTAAGTAATACAGACACTCATTATATAAATAATGAAATTATATTCGAAAACTTCAATGAGATGTGTAAAAAAAAATAATAATAATGGTGAAATTAAAAGATATAATAAGAAATCAGTAGCATATAAAAATTACAAAAAAGTCATGTAAAGTATGCATTGAAAGAAATAATTAAATTTTAATATTCTATATTTAAATTAATAGGAAATCCTCTTAAATTTTTAATAATTTCAAAATTTATTAAATCATTTTGAAAAATAATTAGATTATTGTTTTTAGTACTATTCATTTAATATTAATATAATTAAATACTTAAATAATTATAAAACCGATTTAAATAAAAAGGGTGTATTATTAATAATAGCACTATTACTAATAAATTCATTAAATGCATAATATGTAATTGCAATCATTGCCAGACGTCCATTATTTAGTTCTTTTAATTCAAGTTGACGTTTAGTATAAGGGTCCTTATTAACATATAATTTCAATGGGTCAAATCCTAAATCTCCAGGAATTCTATCATCAAAGTAATTATTATAATCTTTATTAATAAAAATACATTCAATTGTTGCGGTAAATACTATAATTGCCATAAAAAATACAGGGTTAATTTTTTCAAGACCACCATTAAGAAGGGAAGGTACCTTGTTATTATCAGATAATAGAAATTGGTTATTAGTAATTTTTGATATAACAGGATGATATAGTTCAGCAATTGGCCATCCAATACTTGCTAACATTGCAAGGCGACCATGTTTAATTTCTGCTTCTCTATATTTTTTTAAAGTATAAATATCAGTTGCACAATTTAAAGGATCAAAACCTTTATTTCCTACTAAAATAGCTGCCTTTCCATCTGATAAAATAGAATCTTTTTTAAGAAAACCAAATTTAATTGCATTGCGTACATAAAGATTGTCACCATTTTGAATACCGAATTTATTAATATTAACTAATCTTTCAAATTCTGGATAATCAATAAAATTATCATTATTTAAATCTGCCATTTTCATATAATCATCATTATTAAAAAAATCTTTTAATTCTTTTTTATCAATCAAACCGGATTTATCTTTGTCAATAATATTAAATTGTTTATTTTCAATTTTATCTTGCATTTTAATAAAACAAGATGATTTCCTATATTTATAATATGATTTTGGAATATTAGCATTAAATTGTGTGAAACAATTAGCTATTGAAAATATTGCACAAAAAAAGATTGATTTCAACATTATATTAATAATATAATTTATTCTTAAATAATTTATTTAATTTTTATAAATATCTGCTTTAAGTGGTAATTTACATATGGAATCGCCGCAATGATCTCTATTTTGATATACTGCATTATAATTAGTTAATACATCATTGCAATTTTTAATTTTCCACCTACCCAACATTACACTATTTTTATTATAATTATTAAAATAATTTATTATACTTTTTGTATATAACACTAATTTATTCATAATTACACCTCTATATATAATATAATATCATTTTTTATTAATATTATATTTACGAATATTTATAGTAATTAATGTAGCTGCAGCTATATTATTCATTAGATTTTTAATATAATTTTCTAACATTAATACTTATTTATATAATAATAATCATTTTTATATAAATAACTATTAATTTTTAATAAATTAATTTTCTAATTCTCTTAATTTTATAATATTTTCTTCACTATTATTTTTTAAATAATACCATTTTTTAACTGACATATCCCATCTTGCACCCAGTGATTTCGCTTTATTTTTATTTGCATAACTAATATTAATATATTTTTTTTCAATTGTACCATCATCAACAAATTTAATAGCAACATTTTGTGTTTTAGATGATAATTCGTTTAATTTTACTTTATTTTCATCTGGAATATCATTAGTATAATACCATGATTTTTTTGTATTATCCCATTTTGCATATAGATTTTTAGCGTCCTCTTTATCCTCATATGAAATTTTTATATATATTTTAGCATTATCGTTATTATCGCAATTATATGGACATTTTTCTATTCCAATTGCCATATTTGCTAATTTATCAGCATTATCATTGCCAATAGAATGAATATCATCTTTATTTGTATGTGCATTAATATGAATTAATTTTATATTATGCATTCCGTGATATAATTCATATGATTTTTTAACTAATTTAACATTTGGTGGAATTTTATCTGTACTTGTTTTCCAATTATTTCTTGATAATTTATCACCATAACTTGTTGCACATTTAATAACATATTCTGAATCTGTATAAATATTAACTTGAATACCATTCTTAATTTCATAATCTAAAATTTCAATAGCTCTAATAAATGCTGTTAATTCTGCGATATTATTAGTATGTTTTTCTCCATTAATTTTTTTTGATTCATTTCTTGCATCATTTTCACTAAAATATACACCATAACCACTTAAAGCATTTGGTTGTCCATTATTAGAACAAGCTCCGTCCGTGTATACATTAATCATAATTTATATTAATATATTATAATATTAATCAATTTTTATATAATATGAAGTAATTTATATAAATTATATAATTTATTAATATAATTTATATATTCTTGATTAATATATTTATTTAAATATTTTGGTTTAAATTCATAATTCAAATTTTTATAATAATCATTAAACAAATTATATATTTTAATAGGCTTTCCCCTCATGATATTTATTATATCATTTTTACTCTTTACTTTTGTAATAGCTATTATATATTTTAAATAAATTAAAATTATAATAGTTCTTAATAATTTATCATTGGCATTAATTTTATCATTTATTATATATATCTGTATTTGTCCTAAAACAATATCGGTTAATCGGTATGGAGATGATTGCCAAAAAACAATATTATTTATATTTTGAATTAGCATATTATATTTTTTTGTTTTTATTATTCGAAAAATACAATATAAATTAAAATTACTATTTGTAATTCTATAATTTTTAAATTTTTTCGTATAATTTTGTATTCCATATTGATATGATTTAAAATCATAATCTATGACACAATTATTATCATATTTAATTGTTTTTAAAATCGAATAATCGAAAAAAGACATAAAATAATCAAGTTCAATATTATATTTGGTCTTATAAAAATTATATTTTGAATCAATATTAAATTTTAAATCAAATAATTTATCATAATATTTATATATAGTACCATTATTACAATTATTAATTCTAAAAAAATGATTATAAATATCTATAGTAAATTCAATAGATTTATTAGAAATATTATTATAACATGGTATTGGTATTGTATTATTAGACTTATTATTGTTAATAAATTTTAAATCACTTATATCATAATAACTTTTACGAATTGCATTTTCAAAATTAGTATAAGTTGTAATATAAATTGAATTAAATGAAAGAATATAAAACGATAAATTATTTCTATATTCTTTACATGTATTAGCAAAATTTACAATTGTTTCAAAATCATTATTAATAAAATAAATGATATTATAAATACATAATTCGTCAAGATTGGTAATATTATTCGAAAGCTTCATAATATATTAAGATAACAATATAAACTAATTTAACTTTAAAATCAATTTTTTTATAAGAATGAAAGTATAATTAATATCTTATTATTATATATTTTTTAATAATTTTCCTTTCATTTTAACATCTGCGGGGCTCCAAGAAATATAAATTATATTATTACTTGGATAGGGTAATATATTTACTAATAAACCATTATTTCGCAAAGCCTCAACAACATACTCAATACAATCATTAATATTATATAATGGCATACCAATAATAATATATGGAATTTCATAAAATATAGTCATACCTCCTTGTTGAGCTATTTTTGTGATTTTATTATGACATTTTTGTATAATAGAATCAAAAATTTTATGCTTTGAATTTTTTTTCTTATCTTTAATTTCATATAAGGTACTAAGTGAAATTTGTGGTGGCATATTTTATTAAAATATAATATAAAAAAAATTAATAATTATACATTAAAAATCAAACATAGACTTTGTTTCATTTAAACCACCAAGAAATTTTTTATTATAAAATATCATAGGAAATTTGCCATATGGTTCACCTATAATTTCTTCCATATATAATAAAAATGCATTAATATCTTTTTGACAACTTATATATTCGTCGCAGTTAATTACATTAATTTTTTGTTTATTTTCAATTAAAAATTCTTTTACCTCATTACATGGTTTACAATTAGATTTAGATAAAATTGTAAAATCTGCATCAGATATTTTAATTTTATTAAAATCCATATTTAATTATATTATATATTTGTTATATATCTCTTATATAATTAATTTATTTTTTTTATTTTTGAAGGGTTCAACGACAACTTTATTATTATTTAACCATTTAACTATATCACCCTCTGTTCTTTCACCATCATATTCAATAGTCTTATCTCCATTAACTAATAATATAGTTGGGAAATGTGTTATATTAAATTTATCTTCTACTTCTTTAAATTCTGCAGTACCATCAACAAATTTTTGTTTAATGATATCTGTATGTTGTATATTTTCCCAAGTTTGATTAAATTTTTTACAATGACCACAATTTTCAGAAGAAAAATATAATAATTCTGGGGTATCAATATTAAAATTTTCCTTCTTTTTATTAAAATTAAAGTGATACCATACTGCAAATATAGTAAATAATAATATTATAACAATACCGATTTTAAATAACTTATTTATATCAAATTTTCTAATATATTTATTAGATTTAGCCATAGTATATCCTATTATATATAAAGAAATTAATTAAATAATAAAGATATCTTTATTATTATCATAATTGTTATTATAATAATATTTAGAACTATTTATATTATATTTATCAATATTATTGGAAAATATAATAAGATTATAAGTTGATTGTGATGTATTTAGAATATTAATTAATTTTCCAAATAGTATATTAACAATAATTATAATTCTAAATTCGTTTTCATTATAAAATTCTTCTTTATAGTTAAAATCATAAATATTTCTAATAACATGAGTATTATAATCATTATTAATAAGATATGTATTAATTAAATAAAGTTCACGATTATTATTAACAACAATTATAGAACGATATATATAAATATTACTATAAATATTATCTATTTTATTAATTAAATTATTAATATTCATATAAATATTATATATTATAATTTCTTATATTAAAATAGTTTAAGAATTATAAAATATATGTATATTAATGGTAACTACAAATAATGAAGATTATATTAAAATTAGAATAGAAAACTTTAAAAATAAGTTAAAATATAATGAAAGAACCGAGAATATTATTCCAGAATATATAAATAAAAAATATGAAGATTTAATATTAAATTATGATTGTTTTAAAATTAAATATGATGCAAAAAGTATATGGGAAAAAAAGAAAACAAGAATACGTGATGCGAATATTTCATCAAATATAAATAAAATATATGTAATTTCAACAAATTTTTCTGAAAAAGAAGAATCAAAAAAAAAAAATAATTGGATTATTAAATAAATTAACAATTAAAAACAATGAACAAATTACTGAAAATATAAAAACTTTAATAAATAATCTAAATGATGATACATTAAATGATATTAATTATGATATAGTATGGCAATATATTCAAAATAATCCGGAAAAAGATTCTAATAATATATTAAATTTATATATAAATATATTATATTTATTTGATAATAAGAATATTAATATAACTTTACATAATTATGTAATTAATAAAGATTGGGTCCCCAATGAATATTATATTAATAATGATATGTTTAAAAACGAATTATATGACGATTATTGTAAATATATAAAATGGAAGGGTTGTCAAATAAATAAAATTAAAGCATGGGAAATTATAATAAATAAAACAAATGATAATAAAGAATTTTTATTAAATATAAAATTATTAATTTATAATATATTTAATAATATAAATTCCAATGATATACGCAAGCATATATTGGATTATTATTTAGATTTATTATATATTTTACTTAGAATTGATTACGATAAAGAAATTATAGATAAATTAAAAAATATTATTAACAATATAAAAGATTCTTCTACAAAGTTTAAGATATTAAATATTATAGAATTATAAATTTTTTTTCGCAACTTAAATTAGATAAGATATTATATTTAAGATGAAAGATAATATGTATACTTTATTTGCAAATTTTTTAATTAATTTGTTTATATTTGTATTATTAGGTTTCACATATACATATGTATTAAAATTAGAAAAGATTGGTTGTGAATGTGCAAAACATCCTAATGTAGATTTTATTAAAAAATTCAGCATGTTTGCGTTAGTATTCATTGTAATATTAATGTTGGTTCCACCAGTATTATTAAGTGAGTATAATGGATTTGTTGGTTCGGTATATACATTATTAGCTTTTATATTCTGGATTGTATTCGCCGTATATTTATTTATTGTCATGAATTATACACGATATTTAATAAGTGAGAAATGTAAATGTTCGGAAGATATGCGCAGAGAATTAATATTAATAGGTACTTCGATAGAATTAATTGTACTACTTTTAGCGGTATTAAATATTATATTATTACCAATAATAGCTTCTAGTATTAATGTAATTTTTAATAACGCATCAGATGTAAAATCAAAATTTAAAAATAATTTAAAAAATCCAGTAAGTGCAGTTAAAAATATACCATCACAACTAAAAAAAACTGGAAAATTAATAAAAAATATTGGTAGCAATACTAAAGAAGGTTTTCGCAAATTATCTAAAAAAAGATAAATTAAATATTTAATGTGCGTTTTTTATTATTTTTATTATTATTTCTTAATATTTTAATATCTGCTGTATCTTCTATAATTGATGTTATTTCTTCATCACTAACTGATAAAGTTTCTATATTATTATTATCTTGTTCCAGTGATATATTTTTATGAACATCATTAATAATAGAATCTATGTCATTATTCGAATTATAATTACGTTCTGAATTATTATCCATATCATATTGCATATTATTTTGCATCGACCCTCCTCCCATATTATTAAATAAATTGGAAACCATACCAAATAATCCCGGACCACTATTATTAGAATTATTATTAGAATTATTAATTGAATTATTATTTTTACTATTAGAATTTCCATTATTCCCTAAAACATATTCTTTTGCCGCTGCTTCTTGGAATTTTTTCATTAAATCTGGATTTGAACGTAAAACGTTTTCTACATTTGGAAGTGGTGTTTCCTTAAACATACGGCTTGTTAAATGGAACATAAATGCACTTCCTGACAAACTGATAAATAAACGAAGTTCTGGTGACATTTTTTTACCAGATGATTTATATTTATCGTGTAATTCTTCAAATATATCATCATAATCATTAATATTATCATGAACCTGTTCGGACCAACCTTCTAATTTTATAGCAAATGGATCATAACGCGAATTTAAATATTCCGATCCAGTTACAAAAGCCATCATCATTTTGCGTTGAAATCTTATACTTCCATCTATTTCTTTTTCTCTTATAATTTTATTATATTCTAATCTCATTTCTTCTAAATTTGAGTTTAAATTAAATTTAAATGGTATACTATATCCACGTGCTTCCAATCTATCTAATTGATATATTATTTCCTTTTTTTCTTTTAAACCATTTGATGAAGAAAATTTTTTATTTGATTCAATTATATTTGATGATGCTACAGAACTTGAATCGCTAATACTTTCTGAACTATCTTCTTCTTCGCTACTTTCTTTTATTTTTTTTATCTTTTTAATTGGTTTACTTTGTTTATTTTTTGAATTCTTTTTAAATGATTGTTCACTTGAAGAATCACTTAATGAATCATCAGTTGAAGAACCACACGAAGATGATGCGGACGATGATGCAACAATATCATCACTGATATATTTTTTATTAAATAAAATATCATCTCCTTTACTTAATCCACTTATATTACTTTTATTTCGAAAATCTGATTTATCATTATTAAAATTATGTCTATTTAAATCAAAAACCTTTTCTCTACTATCATTGAAGGATATACTTGACATATCTATATACTTTTAAATTTTATATGTTTATATAATTATATTTTTTATTTTATCTATTTTAGAAAAACATATATTATTAAATAATTTATCAAAACTATTTTTTAAAATTAAATATTCTGTATTATCATATATAATTTCATATATAAATCGTAAATCATTACATATATATTCTTTATTTTTGAAATATTCTATTTTTATTTTATATAATTCTATATCTCCAAACAAATTTTCAGTTTCATATACAATAATAGTCAATGGTTCATTTAATATATATTTTAATATAAATTCTTCGTTAATTATTGGATTATTATTATTTGTCAGTATTTTTGTTTCTAATATATAATTACCATATAATATTTTAATTTTAATATCGTTTTTAGACCAAATATCTTTGTATGTATCAGATATATATTTAATTAAATTTATTTTAATTAAATTCATTCTTATATTTATCAATTATAATAAATAATTATAAAATAGTACATTTCTTAAAAATATTTTAAATTTTAAAAACCTTTTATAAAATTTATTAAAAATAAAGAAATGTACTATTTTATAATTTAATATAAAAAAATGACATGATATATATTATAAGTATTATTAATAATGGATTACTCCAAATTTGTAAAAATTCTTTCTAATAACTACAGAAATATTTATGTATATAAATATATTGATATTATAAAAGATAGTGATAAGATATTATTTGAAAAATGTTATAATAATTGGGTTAGAGTAAGTGACGAAGATATATCAGTATTGAAGGATAGTATTGCAAAATATACAGATAATAATATTAATATTAGAGGAAATATTTGCTGTAATACAATTGAACTATATAATGATGATTCTTCGATTCATTATTACATTGTATTTAAAAATAATAAAGTAAATGATATTTATTATATTGAAGGTGTATATGAAACTACTATTTTTAATGATAATTTTGAATTCTTACTTATGATGCTTTCTTATTAATTATATTTTTTGTTATATATAAAGAATTATTAATATTGTATTAATATTATTATGAGTTTATTTTTTGATTTTAATTATAATAATGATAAAAATGAATATATAACATGTGATATAAAGGGGGGTTTGGGTAATCAATTATTTCAAATTATTACAACATATGTATATTCAAAAAAATATAATAAAAAGATGGTTTTTAAAAATGTGAAAAATTTACATAATAATTACAATTTATCAAGAATTACACATTGGAATACCTTATTTAGTAATAAATTAAATATTTTATCAGAAGAAGATTATAATTCTATAAATTTTAAAAATGTATACGAAACTACACCATTTATATGCAAAGATATTAAATTAGATAATGAAAATTATTGTTTAAATGGCTATTATCAATCATTTAAATATTTTGATATTGATAAAAATACGTTAGATTTTATTAGACATTTAGTATATTCTTCTGACGAAATTATGTATAAATCATATGATCAATATAATTATATAAAAAAACATTTTAATAATTGTGAAGATGATGATATTGTTTCTATGCATTTTAGAAGAACTGATTATATTTTAACACCAAATAACTATCATAATTCTTTAACAACGCAATATTATTCAAATGCTTTAAATATTGTAAATAAAAAAAATGTAGTTATATTTTCAGATGATATAGAATGGTGTGAAAATAATTTAAATATAGATAATATAAATGTATATTATGTTAAAAATAATGATACCTGTTTAGAATTTATATTAATGTCTATGATAAAACATAATATTATTGCAAATTCTACATTTAGTTTATTAGCGTCATATATAAGTAATTATGATAATAAAATAATAGTTGCACCAAAAATATGGTTAAATTCAAATACATTTCCTGAAATTTATCATAATAAAATAACACATGTTATATAATATATATAAATATATTATTAAAAAAATTAACGCTCCTAATCGGGATCGAACCGATGACCTATGGATTAACAGTCCACCGCTCTAACCAGCTGAGCTATAGAAGCGGAGTAATTATATCACTAACTTATATATATAAATTATCCTTATATAATTTTATTAAAATTATACATTTGTTAATATATCAAACGAATCATTCGTATAATAATTAAATGGGAAAATAACATCCTTATCTGTTTTATCATTAAATTTTTCTAAACTATTATTGCAAAAATATGTTATATATCTATCCATATTATATATTAATATATTTGTTGAAATATTTATTGCAGCAATTAAAACAATTAGTGTCAACAACTTAATAATAAAATGTATTTTAGGATTTAAAATTATTGTTATACAATATATTATAGTAAAAAATATTACTAAAAATAATGATATTATATGTATTATTACATCAAAATTACTTATCATTTTTTAATATAAATCTATTTATAGTATAGAATATTAAATTTAATTTTAATATGTCCGATAAACAAATCATTTTTGTTTTAGATTTGGATGGAACTATTATAGGTGATTGTAGTTATCAATGTGATATATATAATATTGATAATATATCTAAAAAAAATAATAAAGATACATTATTAAATTGTTATAAACCAGATTCAAAATTAATTAGACCATATTTTAAATATTTTTTTACTAAAATAAAAAAAATTTATCCAAATAGTTTGTTTTATATATATACTGCTTCTGAAAAAATATGGGCTCATAAAGAAATTGGTTTAATAGAAAAAACTCATAATATTAAATTTAATAGACCATTATTTACTCGCCAAGATTGTATTGTAAGTAGTAATGGAGAATATAAAAAATCTATTAATAAAATTTTACCAAAAATAAAAAAAAATATTAAAAATATTGCAGAATTTAATTTTAAAGATAATATTATAATTATTGATAATAATAACACCTTTATTGATTATAATTCTAATTTTATTAATTGTAAAACATATGATTACATATTATTTTTAGATTTGTGGGAAAATATTAACACAGAATATAAAACAAACAAAGATTTATATCTTTATGTTTTAAATCTAATCTATAATAATAAGTTATGTAAATTTTCTAAAACTAATAATAAATGCTGCAAACAATTAGAATTAATTCATAAATGGATATATAAAAAATATAAAAAAAATAATAAATATAATAAAAAATTCTTAAATGATAATTTTTGGAAAAAAATAACAGACCAAATAATATCTAATAATTTCTCTAAATTTAATAATGATACTATAAAATATTTGAGAAAAACTACTATTTAATTAAATGCGATTCATATAATTCTACATATTCTATATTATTAGAATTTTTTCTTAAATATGCTATTACCTGCAATAAAGTATCTGCTAAATCATCCTTCTTTTTATGAATAATATAATAATTATTTAAAAATTTGTCATTATGTATATAATATTTACATATATCTATACCCTTTGTCTTATTCTCTCTATATTTATCATTTTTCAATTGTTTTTTTGTCTTATTATCTTTACTTTTTATTATCACATCGGGGTCATAATTATGATATTGTAATTTTAATGAAGGATTTATTAATATTACCTCGTCAACTATTTTATCCCAATGTTTTAATAAATTAAAATATGAATATATTAATAATTGAATTGTTTTCATTATACCATTTAAATTTGATGGTTGATTTTCTATTATTACATAATTGTAATAGTTTATTCCTATATTTCCCAATTCACCTATTATATTATCTAATTCATAATATAATATCTCTGATATATTATTTATACCCTTATACTCTTTTTTTGAATCTGCTAATGATATTACACGCCAATCTATTATTTTTAAATTATCATTATCTCTCTTTAATATACATAATGCTAAATTCTTAATACCAATATCAAAACTTATATATATCATAATATTTATTATTCATAAAATTTATCTTTTATATATATTAATATATTTATTATTATATTAATAATACTTATTATTGAACATAATATTAATATAGATAATGATACTGATATTGTATATATTATTGTTATTATAATATTTATTAATATTATAAAATTATTAATTATATTCATTAAATATATTATATATATTTATAAAAATTTGTATTGATTTTTTTAATTATTGTATAAAAATTGAATAATTTTTTCAAAAAGTTTGTTAAGGCAAACACCTTAGACTTCTATTTTGACAAATAGAAGAGATAAAAAACGTATTGAGCAGGAAAACTCTGTAAAAAAATAAAAACACAAGCTGGTATATTTCAATAAAATGTACACCTCCGATATTACTATTGATGTTTCTAATATTAAATTTTGCCCAGGACCTTGCAATTCTATAGTACCCGAATCAGAACCTGTTAAAATTGCAAATAAAAATTGGTATAATTTTAAACCACATACAGGCGGTAGATATGATTGTTTGTCATATCCAATTGGTATGTACTCCCTATCACTTTTAAATGTACGTATGTGTCGTAGATGCAATAAAAGAAATCTTGAATTTTGGGAAGAACAATCATATGAAGATTTACAAAATGATGCAAAAATTATTCTAAAAAAATCAGAAAATCATAAAAATGAATATTAATATTAATTATATAGAATAAAAATCCCATTCAAATGGGTCAATACTATTTTCTTTTGCTGTACGCCACATAATACCACATTGTCTCATTATTAATCCACGACTTAAAAACGGATACATCTTATGAAGTATTGAATAATGCTTCTTTACAAATATATTATAATTTGTAGGTTCCCGCTTTGACTTTATTTTATATTTTTTATTATTATATACATGTTCATATATATCTGTTATTATTTTTTCTAATTCATTACAAGAATATTCACGTTTTATATCTATTGTACCCTTTAATTTAATTATTAATTCTGATGTTATACTCATATTAAAATAATAAATATAATATGAAATCATTTTTTATTATTTACATGCACATAAAATATAACATATAAAACCATTTATCTATTGGGCTATTTATAGGCTCAACTAATTCTATTAATTCATTTTTATATCTTAAATATATATTATTCATTATATTTTGATCTTTGCCAGCAAAATAATCATTCTTTATGAATTCTTCTAACATTTTATAATATTCACTTTTCCATCTCTCTATTATTATATTACTACATAATATTACACCACCACCACATCTACCCATCTCATATCTAAATATTTCTGTAGGAAATTTATCTATCTCCAACTCATGCTTTTTAAATTTTTCAACTTCTAATAAATACACCCTGTCCTTTTTAATTTTTTCTATTTTTTCTAAATTCGGAAAACATAAATTATTATTTTTTATTATATCTATTAGCTTATTATCTCTTACCATTCCAATATCTGTCCAAGCAAAATATGCCGTATTGAAGTAATTCTTTTGATATGCTTTATACATAAACATTGTTTTTTCATTCCATATTATATATAATAAAGGATCATGATATTTTTCATGGTCTCTATCATAATCCTTTTTCCAATAATCTATATAATTATAACAATGTAAATCTGTAATTTTTAATATTATTATTTTTGTTATATTTAATTTATTATTTCGTAATTTTAATATATAATTTCCTATATCTTCACAATCTGTAAATACTACCAATGGGGCATCTATTATATTCATATAATTTTTTATCCATCTTAAATAATTATCTGTACTATGTTTTTTTTTATTTAAATTATAATATGCTGTAACTATTGTACAATTCATATATATAATATATTAACTATATTGTATTATTAGTTTAAGTACTATTTTCTACCATCTTCTTTTCCTTCCATAGAGTTGCTATTGTTGACATGGATTTTCTATTATCATAATTCGGATTGTCTAATTTAAGTTTTTTCATCTCCTCTTTTACAAAAATATTATATTCAGTTGGTGCTTTTTTTTCACCTTCAGATTTTCTCTTTGTTTTATATAATTTATAACTATCTGAAAGTAATTTTGTTAATTCTTTTAATGTATAAGCACTATTTTCATTATCAATTTTTTCATTAAAATCTTCCAATATTTGAGGAATTACATTTTTGGCTCTCTTTTTCTTAACACTTTCGATATTTTCCATTTTAATATATTAATGTTAATTGTTTTTATATAAATTTATATCAATAAAAAAAATAACTAAAATTATTAGAGTTAGGATTTATGTCATATGACGATATTCCCTTAGATGTTAAATCATCTAATTCTACTATTGCCCATTTTTCATCAACATCTGATGATACTTATATTTTAGTTATTGCAAGCAATAATGATAACAATAATTCAGAACAAAATATAAATAATGCAGTTATGTTTGGCGCTAATATATTGGACAATATTAATAATCAAGAAGCTTATATCGGTTTAAAAGATGGAAATTCATTGCCTAACAAATTGGCAAAATTTAATAATAATAATATATCATTTGATGTTAATACTATAATCAATGGTAATATTTTACCAAATTCTGATGCAATCTTTGATATTGGTGGCGAAAATTTACAAAATTGGAGAAATTTATATATATCTGAAAATATATACGCAAGAAGATTTGTTGGCGATGGTAGTTTAATTAATAATATAAATTTAAATAATAATACAACATCTCAATTGTCAGAAGGTTCCAATTTATATTATACTACTGAAAGATTTAATTCTAATTTTGATATTAACTTTAATAATACTATTAATAATATTACATTAGATGATATACAACAAGGTAATATTAATAAAACTATTGTTAATGGTCGGTACTCGGGCACTTTAATAGTCGATGATATTATTATACAAAATCACGATAATACTGACAATTTTAGTAATTTAAATATTTCTTATAATATTAATGTAACCAATAGTTCTGAAATTTTAGAAGGCTCAAATTTGTATTTTACTTATGATAGAGTTGCAAATATTGTAGATTCTTCAAATATTAATACTATTCAATATATTGATTATTTAAATAATATTAATAATTTTAATTCAAATATTAATAATATTAATATATCCAATTATATTGCTAATACATCAGATGAAATATATTATAATTTAAATTGCAATATAGATTCTATTAATAATACTATTACTAATTTATCTACTTCAGATATTATTGAAAAAAATAATTTATATTTTACTTCAGAAAGAGTTGGTAAAATAGTATCGTCCTCGAATTCTGAACAAAAAATTTATTCAGATTTTTTATATTCTAAAGCTAACAATAATTTATCATTATCTATTAATCAAGTTAAAAAATTTTATGACGCATATATTATACATACTTCAAATACATTACATGAAAATATAGTTAAATTTAATAACTCTGCTAATAATAATATTATTGAAACATCTAATATTATATCAGAACGTGTTACATTAAATATTGAAAATACTTCTAATCAAATTAATAATACATCTAATATTATATCAGAACGCGTTGCGTTAACTGAACATAATACTTCTAATCAAATTTATGATATATATAATATTTTATCAGAAGCCAATA